>Ga0268261_10000610_pt1 | contig 22784 bp, 21 predicted proteins | sample TergutNc150P1_FD_190353 | JGI IMG/M metagenome (GOLD analysis project Ga0268261, IMG submission 190353) | Nasutitermes corniger P1 segment gut microbial community from laboratory colony in Florida, USA - Nc150 P1 (SPAdes) (version 2) | ecosystem: Host-associated > Arthropoda: Insects >...
TGTTTACATCCTTCAGTGTAGTACATACAGTACTAAGCAGCGACAACAGTATAAAGGCAATCACTATACTTCACGGTGCTACTACCATTTTGTGCAAAGGGTTAAGTAATCTGCTACAAGTACTTAAGTATACATTTGATATTTGTGCAACAGTATTATGATATACCTACCACAAGGCAAGTACAATATCTGCATTTAAAAATGGAACCATTTAATAACTTACATTATATTGCATATAGAATTAACCAGTTCAAGAACAATTCAAATTATGTAATTGGAAAAATGTAATAAATTCTATATTCTGTTTTAACCGACAATTCACAAACAAGCATCACCCTGCTTGTAGGCTTTATGTATCTGAACCAGAGCGGGTACAACTATGTATGCATTGATGTTTTATAAGAGTGCTCTTTTGACTGAATACCTTGTTACACACTTCACAGGTATAAGGTCGCTCACCACTATGTATGCGTTGATGTTTTATAAGTGATCTTTTGACAAAATGCCTTGTTACACACTTCACATGTTTAAGGTCGCTCACCACTATGTATGCATTGATGTTTTATAAGAGTGCTCTTTTGACTGAATGCCTTGTTACATCACAGGCATAAGGTCGCTCACCACTATGTACGCATTGATGTTTTATAAGAGTGCTCTTTCGACTGAATGCCTTGTTACACATTTCACAGGTATAAGGTCGCTCAGCACTATGTATGCGTTGATATTCTGTAAGATTGCCCCGGTGACTGAATGCCTTATTACACACTTCACAGGTATAAGGTCGCTTACCACTATGTATGCGTTGATGTTCTGTAAGAGTGCTCCGGTGACTGAATGCCTTATTAGACACGTCACAGGTGTAAGGTCGCTCACCACTATCAATGAGTATACGTTTTATTGGAGTGCTCTGGTGACTGAATGCCTTATTACACACTTTACAGGTATATGGACGCTAAGCACTATGTATGCGTTGATGTGTTATAAGACTGCTCTTTTGACTGAATGCCTTGTTACACACTTCACAGGTATAAGGTCGCTCACCACTATGTATGCGTTGATGTACTGTAAGAGTGCTCCGGTGGCTGAATCCCTTATTACACACTTCACAGGTATAAGGTCGCTCACCACTATGTATGCGTTGATGTTCTGTAAGAGTGCTCCGGAGACTGAATGACTTATTACACACTTCACAGGTATAAGGTCGCTCACCACTATGTATGCGTTGATGTTGTGTAAGATTGCTCCGGTGCCTGAATGCCTTATTACACACTTCACAGGTATAAGGTCGCTCACCACTATGTATGGGTTGATGCATTATAAGACTCCTCTTGTGACTGAATGCCTTGTTACACACTTCACAGGTATAAGGTCGATCACCACTATGTTTGCGTTGATGTTCTGTAAGAGCCCTCCGGTGAATGAATGCCTTATTACACACTTCACAGATATAAGGTCGCTCTCCACTATGTATGCGTTGATGTATTATAAGATCGCTCCGCTGAATGAATGTCTTATTACACGCTTTACAGGTATATGGGCGCTTACCGCTATGTATGCGTTGATGTGGTATAAGAGTGCTCTGGCGACTGAATGCCTTATTACACACTTCACAGGTATACGGGCGTTCACCACTATGTATGCGTTGATGTGCTATAAGAATGCTCTGGCGACTGAATGCCTTGTTACACACTTCACAGGTATAAGGTCGCTCACCACTATGTATGCGTTTATGTCTTATAAGGCAACTCTTTTGAGTGAATGCCTTATTACACACTTCACATGAATATGGACGCCCACCCCTATGTATATCACAGGAATATCTGCATTCTGCACTATGTACGTGAACTTGTTCATTCAGAGTACCCTGGTAAAAACAAAGGTTAAACATTAGGATATATTCTGACACAAAGAACAATCATAGAAATGTATACATTAATGCAATTGAAGAACTGTCTTATTTATAGGAGGGTATCAGATGACTAACAATTTTTTGTATACTCTCTTTAGATAAAATACCAGATTTTACATTTATATCACGCTAAGTTTAGAGTGTTATACGAAATGCATTCTGTAACATTCCTTCAACAATTAAGGAAAATTAAAGGTTTCTAATATTTTGAGCACTGCAACTAATCAACACATACCATAAAAGACTGCATTTTGATTTCATAGGTTCTGCATGTATGAATTACATGTACACACTATGGCTAGGGTCCACAAATTTTACAAAAACCGCGACGCAATTTCAAAAACCTTGGTGTAAGAAGTGACAAAGGGAGTTCATAACCTGAAAACTAGACACTGGGGGTTGTAGCACACGATTTCAAAATGCTTTGAATATGTCTGTCACCTCACCCAGAGCTGCAAGGGACTTTCATGGCAGGGGACACCTGAAATGCAGAGTGCACATGCCTTCTGGTGGCTGTACACATTGAATGCCAGAGAGTTATTATGGAAATGATTAAACATGATACTCTAAATGTGCCAAAATCTGTTGCCTCATATCAAAAGTATATGCATATATAAGCTTGTGTAACAACGGGAAATGCACCCAGGGCCTGGGCGCATGTCAAGATGACATTTATACTGTACCTGGGAGGGTGAACTATATTGTGGCTAAAGGATATCGTATTAATCTACTGTACTTCATGCAGAAAAAATGCAAAAACTAGTGGCCCATAATATCAGGGATAAAATATTGGGGCATGCTCCCTACATCTATAACAATCAGCCTTCAAACCAGGAATTCCACAGAAACTGCGATACCCCATGTGATTACACGTATACAGAAAGCAGTGGAAAACCATACGTTACACTTCACATTTCCTAGATATTGAGGGAGCTTCTGACAGCACTTCACATGACATAAAAAGACTTCCAAATGGCATGGGCTTAAAGACACTGTAGTGATGGATCACCTCCATGCTGGGTGGCAGAAAAATTACAGCCACATGCCAAGGAGATATTCTGTAGGGGTATCTAGACAACTGCTGTCCACAGAGGGGCATTTTATTACCCCTGCTCTGCTGCCTGGTTGTAGATGAAATAGAGGGCCTCGATGGGAATGGCTGCTTTGAACTGGGGTATGTGCTATCATCAGCGGAAAATTCGTAGTGTCTGACAGCTCCTGTAGAAGGCTTTGAGTATGGAACAATGGTGTGGTAAACAGCAGTTAACAGTCCATTGACAGAAGGTTCAGCAGCTGGATCAATCTCTTATGAAACCACGTCAATTAGAGGAAATCAGCAGCCACACTTTTTTCAAATTGTGGGGCTGCTAATTATAAAAAATAAGGGCTGAAAAAAATTACGTATTGTCAAAGTGCATGGGTCACTGATGTGACGGATCTCTTTGTATTGTGTTCTGTTCCATTCTGTGAGCATATTAAAGCCGCGATAAGAAAAGCAGTTTTGCTGACATCTTGTAAGCAAGAGTAGTTGGTAAACGGATATATCCAATCCTGACCTTTGTACCCTGCATTTAAGCCCTTTGTACCACCTTGAAGTCATCGAAGTCGAAATAGGTATTAGTGTAGTTATGTCCCATTGAAGCAAGTATTTGTGTGAGGTTGCAATTGTATTTACTCTTAGCCTAAGGCCTCCGTAGTGATTGGTAGTGGGAGTTTGAGGATCCGGCCGCATTTGGTGTTAAAGTAAGACCATCGTAGTGATTGCTAATGGATGTGTTTTAATATCCAGTGCGGTCGTATAGTCTGGTGTTTTTAATATTAATCGCCATAATAGTGCTGCCGTATAATTTGGTATATTTATCCGGTCGGTCGTGTACGGCATACGGCGGGCGCTGGCCTTCGACTGAATGCACATGTTTCAAGTCGGAGAGTCAGAGGTCGAGAGAGATAAGATGGTGAATGTTTATAGGCTAGCATGCATATGAGGGTAAGCTTTTTGTCAAGGATTGAGAGAAATAAAATCCAGAGATGCGATCATTTATTTTTCCTTAGGCATGCTACCAAGTTCAAATAGCTCCCGCTGCCAGCATTTCTGAATATGTAGGCATAGGCCTGGCAGCGTTTCTTATTTTGTATAATCAGATCCCCAGAACTCGATCTGCCCCAAAAAGACATGTTAACAAAAAGTTCTTCATTGTTAATCCGAGATATCTGGGAATCCGTAAACAAATAAGCATTGTCCGCCGGCATTTTAATAAATACATTCCTTGGGTCTGCTTGTAGCTTTAAAATTAGCCACACGTTATTGGCCGTAACGATTTTCTGTGCGTACATGAGATACGGCAAGCCAGGCACCAGAGTATAGATGCTGAATCATGGCGGCAGCAAACAATGTGTACATATCAGGCATCTGTGAAGTATAAATAGTAGTCCTTAATATATTTTACAATGCTGAATGTGGCCCGCATATTCGGGAGTTATAGGGAAGCATAAATAATGTTTGCATGAACACAAATGCTGATTTAGAATGTTTTATTTTTACAGAATTGCATCACACATTAGTTAAGCCCTGTCGATCCAAATCCTAGGATGTCCCGTTCCGTGTTATCTAGTTCATTTACCTCCAGTATATCACGATAGAAAATCTCACATACAAGCTGTGCTACACGATCCCCCAACGAATTTGAAATGGCCTGTCAGAATGATGAAAGAGAATCACGCACAGATTCCCGCGAGTCCTCATCTATCACGCCACCTCCCACATCTATATGGTGTTGTAAGGCCAATCCAGAAAGTGGCTCAATTCTACCATAACATCCGGGAGGCAGTTGTATCGCTAGATCTGTTTTTACCAGTCCGTTTCCAGAGGCAGGAATCAAGACATCGTAGGCACTTCTTATGTCGAGACCAGCAGCCCCTGACGATTCTCTAATTGGAAGTAGAGCATTCTGTCAGTTTTACACATCTCAGGACTCTCGATGCCATGATGTAAGATAAAAATATGACTTGTTTAGACTGACTACAGGAGGCTGAAACTAGATAACACGGAAGAACATGGCATATAGTGACACATGCACATGTGTCTTATGTATACCTCCATTCTAGCATACAGGAAGAGGAAATATGACACCCAGTGAGTTCCGTTTGACGTGTCCTGCAAGGCGTTTAACCACCGCGTTGGTTTTAATAGATATTGCTGAGACTGCATTAAAGGCTTTCGAAGGCATCGAGCTCTTACATGCGTGGACATGTAATATCCCTCATACACACAAGTACACAGGCCTTCTAACCCATAGCTACATAGTACTGTACAGAATCTTTCAGCTTCACATGCCATAAGGAATTCTCTCCATAAACCGCGACGAGACCCTAGTGCTGCTGCATCTCCATTCAAGATGTAGACGGTAATCATAATGTTCATGGACGAGTATCTGTAGATCCTGTCCGGTTACCGAACGTGCAGTCAGTCTGTCCACTATGGAGAGACAATTTGCCGAAACTTCGCGGCACAGAAATAAGTGAGGATTCCCCGACCGGTACTCGTGTGTGTGTAGTGGTGGCTGCCATGCTGAAAAAAGACGCTAAATAACGCATCTGGCGGCAACTTTAAAGTACAGGGTGACGTAAACAGATGGGATAAAAGAAGAGACCCCTTTTACAATATCTACACCAGAATAAATTTTCTAATACTGCTAAATATCTGATAGTTTCAATGTCCGATCTAAAGGTCCGCTTCATCTCTACTTCCAATGTCCCATCACCCGGACAATGGTGTAGTCTGTAGATGTCACATCGGAAACGGAGGCAGATGACCAGAAAGTTTGGAGGGAGTAGTCTTCGAGTAGGTACCCTGCGCGAACCGACCGCTGGAACATACTGACTGTATGTAGTCCCACTAGTCAGTACGAACTCAACGAGCTCGAGAACTGAAAGAGTGTATTGGACGCCGAAGCGAGTAGGGATGGCGGTTGACGCCTGTAGATAGTACAACTACAGTCATTGGAACGAAGACATCGGATCATGTGACAATCTATTCTGATACCTCGTGACACACGGGCCGCAATGTGTTGTCTCTCCATCCGTCACACTCCGACCCGTAGTATTTTAAACATAGCAACTCGGGTAGCGAGGGATAGTCACGGCAAACAAAAGTCAGAATATTTTACAAAATTGAAACATTCGTAATTTAGCCAGATAAATCGAACAAAGTATAGATTAGAACAGGTGTCAGAATTAGCAGTGGTATCTCCCGTAAAAAAACAAATATCCTAAAATCGTCGCACGAAATATCATAGTAGAAAATATCATCGTCCGCGCCGGCAAATTCAAAGAGAAATCCGTGGATGTAGAAATTGTCCAAGGGATCTTCTCGGAAAATGCGACGCAGCAAGGTGGAGTCTGTCATTGCTATAAATAATGACGCGTTCGTATAAACTGAAAACACCTGCCGTGTAAAGCACAAAGTGCCAGTGAGAAAACAGCATATGCCGTGACATAAGAAACCGTGGTATAGGAGACGCCATATGTATGTACTGTGGGGAAATCGTACAGGGCGGAATTCGGGAAGCAGAGTGCTATTGCCAGCAGATGCGCGCAAGCGCCTTAGGATGATGTTACGGATAGTGGAGACGTTAAAAAAGCTGTCTGTTGACAAGCATGATTAACTTTTGAGAGAAAGAAAGAACTCGATCATTGAAACCATGTTATGTTTAACCCCTGCAGACATCTCCCATTCTTATTCTATTTCTAGAATGTAGGAATTTGACGTGGGGCAATTGCCGAGGTGTTTAAGGGCTAGTGAAACTGATTTTTCATTGATCGAATTCGGATCATTTTCAGTGAAGAGCGTCCCATAAGATCTGGGTAGAAATACTTTCATAAATGTCTGCGGGGATTCTAGTAAAGTCCGTAATATCGCCTCGCCGAATCTAGTCTGGAGCATTTCTGCTCGTTCAATAGGATACGATGTATTCCTCTTCAAAGACGGGATCTTAATCGCCTGACAAAACGAAGTCATCTTAAATTTCATCGATAGGTCCATCTAAAAAAAAATTGAAGACCTGTGCAAGCCCCATATAACTTTGATCCATTCGTAGGAACAATGTAATGAAGGAAATGCTTACCTCAAAATTTTATTTTTTCGGAAAGTCTGGTTGTCTTTCTCAGTTACTCTATCTGCTGTCCTTTCGCCTGGTAGTAGATGGCTATCGGCAGAGCCTTTTATATGCTCTACGGTGGTGACTTTTGGAACTAGAGAAACACGTAATAACTTTTAGCATATAAGCAGATATAAGTTAAGAGCAATAAAGACATAAGTATCGTGTAAATAGACAGATCAAGGAAGCTGATATCTACATAACCGTATAGGGCAGCAACATCTCTCTGTGCTGTGATACAGGTTAGTAATATATTTCTCAATCATTGTATAGTGTGTGCGTATGTGTGTGTGTGTGGTGAAACATGAGCTAATCCTATCATTCGCGTGTTGGTTTCAGAGTGGGTATGGCACAAGATGATATTCAGACCCGGAGATTCACGGTTGATCAGGAACTGACTAGACAGTACAGACGCTTCAATGCTGAGGGAATGCAACTTACAGTACGTCTCTTACCCCCATGTGAGGAAGAGGATTCGAACCCGATGTCCCATTTCTTAGCCAGTGTGACAAAATTGTTCGAGTAAGCATTTAGAAATTGCGAGGATTCCGATATGGTTGGAATTAAAATTAGCAAGTAAGTTAATATGTAGGACAAAACTATAGGGATCAGCTTTAGAAAAAATGACCAGATAACGGGGATGTGATCTGGTCAGTTCTCGAGTAGGTGGTCCAGTCAAATGCTAGGTTTAATGCTCTAGATAAATTAGTGATCGTCCATTCTGTAAAAATGACAACAGGGTTTGGAGGTGAGAGCACCACTACTAAGGGTAGAACGCTAGAGGCCATGGCCCATCTGAAAATAAATATCGTAGAAATCAAGGCGAAAGAAAACTACTTAGCTCATGCCCAAGTATTAGTATCGCCAGATTAATTAATGATCCAAATTACAAAGCAGGTATTAAGGGATATAAGATACGTCCGGTTGTGGATCATTTACTTGCGACGACAGGTATAGACTTCGCAAATGGCGCAGGAATCCCAGAACTAATGAAATTTCAGGAGCATTTCAAAGAGTAAAGAACTGTCGTTTTTTGTGGATTAAATTGTGATATAGTGTTTGGCGGACAGGTGGAATCCAAAAGAGAATTAACCTGCTTTATGACTGTTTCAAAACATTATCATGTGAAAATTTGACAAGTGCGATGACACGGAGGTATGTCTGCAAAGGTAACAGAGGGTGCGAAAGTGGCGTGACGCATAGGTGTAAAGATTCGTGTAGTGGTTACATGTCCGTTCCGCCATGTCCATACGCTAATGTTCGAATCCCGTGCGAGTCATGTAATAGTTTAGGAGTCGAGAATGTTTTGACAATCACAAGACGAAGAAGTTAGGAAGAAAGTCCGTGTGCGAACACAAGCGAAACTGTGCTGTGTTAGATTCGTAACTAGTAAAAAGCACGAATGTTTCAACCCATACTGCAAAAACTGCGATCAGAACAAGGAGGTCAGTCATTTCTGCTATATGAAGCCGTTAAAGAACGAATTGCGGCGCAGTGAAGATGTCTTATTTGTGTTCTATGATTTTGAAACCACACAGGATACAAAGTTTTCATATAAGGCAAATGTGCACATTCCGATGCTCGTATGTTTACAGCAGTTTTGTACGAAATGAGATGCAAGATGATATCGATACGGAATGCGAGCGCTGTGGTAGGAGACTCCATTCTTTCTTTGAGGACCCTGTCGGGGACTTATCTCTCTGAACCTCGACCTTAGTGTAAAAAGGTCGTGGCAATAGCAAAAAACACTAAAGCTTTTGGTTGTTTATTCTGAAGAGCCATTTTTATGAAATGGAATTCCGAAACTATTTTAAGTGGGCAAAAATTATCAACATGTGAACGCAGCACCTACATTTATAGATTCTGGGTTTTACTTGCCCATGCCTTTACGTAAATTGCCAGAGGCATTCGGGCTTTCATCGTCCAAATCGTGGTATCCGCCTTATTTTAACACAAAGGCAATTTGGACTACGTCTGCCCGATACCGGACATCAAGTATTATGGCGCTTATAAAATGGGGAGGGAGAGAAGGGACTTCATGTCTTGGTATGATGAGCAAAAAAACAAGGTATTTGATAACCGACGCGTGCTGCAACAGTATTGCCAAGATGACGTCACAGTTGCGACAAGAGAGATTTTTAGGCGCGATTTTATCGAGATCGGAAATATCGAGGTTTTCCTAGAGGCACTGACAATGGCGTCAGCATGCAAAAAAGTGCTTCGCAAGAAATTCCTAAAACCAGAGACCGTGGGTTTGATTCCAGCGGGAGTTTACAGCGCTAATAACAGATAGAGCAAAAAGCCCTAATATGGCTCTTGCATGTGGAACAGACGGATGGCTGTTTGATACATCACGCTAGGAACGGCCGTGAGTACAGACCTCCCGAATTGCCGCATTACAGTGTAGACGGTTACTGTAGAGAGACCCACAGACTACGAATTTCTAGGATGTTATTGCCGTGGCTGCACATGCCAGCCTTTCAGAGACGTGAAAACATGGGCAGAGACTGGCCGAACGCTATAAACAGACGATGGCGAGAATCGAACACATAACTCGGGCAGGATACCTAATTAAGATTCAGTAGGAATGTCAGTTTGACGAAGCCCACATAGTGGAGCAGAAACCTGAATTGCTCACATCCCAGTCAGACAGGCGCCCCTGATCACCCGAGATGCTCTGTACGGGGGTCGAACCGAAGCCATGCGCCTCCACTATAAGATACGGGAAAATGAGTCTGTCCAGTATTGTGACATGAGTCTGTACCCGTATATCTGCAAGTACTTCAAGTTCCCCATAGGTCATCCGATCATTCATGTTGGTGACGCATGTGCCGATAAGGAAGCGTCTAAAGATGAACGGCTTGATGAAATGAATGATCGTGCCGCCAAAGAACCTCTATCATCCTGTCCTCCCTTTTCGATACAAGATTTTATTCCGCCTGTGCCAATCGTGTTCAGGAACTTAACACGACTAGCGAATGTCAGCATTTCAACGATGCTGAAAGGTGTCTGGAAGGCACGTGGGTGATTGACGAAGTGCTATTTGCAGTTGACAGAGGGTACAAAATTCTCGAAATTCAAGAAGTTTATCAGTACGAAGTCACGCAATACGATCCCAACATGGGTGAAGGCGGGCTTTTCGTGGACTATTTAAATACGTTTCTAAAACTTAAAGCAGTAGCTAGTAGTTATCCGAGCTGGGTACGAACCCCGGATGAAGGCATACATTCGGCAGTTCTATCAAAGTGGAGGAATCCGGCTAGACAAAGATTCGATCCGATATAACGCCGCGAAACGAGGTTTGGCGACTCTTTCTCAACTCCATGTGGGGAAAACACACAGAGAAGCAATAGATCACAGACCAAATTAATTTCCGGACCCCAAGAACTGTACCGATTTCTGGTGACGCCGGGAATCGAAGTACATAACTTGTTTGCTAACGATGTGGTCTGGATTTCCTGGCAGTTTTCCTCAGAAAAACGCGTGCCGAGCCTACGTCATACGAACGAGGTCATAGGCGCCTAAGTCACCGCAGGTGCGAGAATTCATCTGTATAGCTACTGGACAAACTAAAAGACAAAGCAATCTATACGGACGCGGACTCTGTAATATACATACAGACGAGAAACGAACCTTCGATAGTCGAAACGGGAAACAATTTAGGGCAGATGATTTCGGAACTGAAACCTAACGAACTAATTTCCGAGGTGGTCTGTGCGGGCCCAAAAAATTATGCGTACACAACACTAAATATATTGACGGGCGAGAGCAAGAGAGTTTGTAAAGTACGTGGAGTTACGCTTAATTTCAGCGCATCCAAATTGGTCAATTTCGAAAAAATGAAAGACATGGCTCTGGCAGCTGATCAGAATGAGACCGTAATTGTACGCACAGCAAATAAGATAAAACGCAAAAGGTGTAAAGTATATTTTAATAGAGAGAATGAGAAAAAAACCTAGTGTCTTTTGAAACGATGGCGCTTGAACGATACGCCCCTTCCATTCGGTTATATAAACGGGCAGTGAATACTGACAACGGACATTCATGGCCTGTGACATCACGTTTAAACATCCGTTTACCTGTATTATCGGAGACCCTACGGGGTCTGGAAAATCAACGTTCTGTATACGTTTCCTGCAAAACCTCGACACCTTGCGTACCGAACCAAATTTTCCAGGTGGAATTATTTGGTGTTAGTGAACGGAGTGCCGTGCCGAGGCAGCAGTTGACTTTGTTAAGGAAGAACGTGCATTCACGATGGTGTACCCGAAAACTTTGAAAACGCCCAGGGCAAGCCTTGTCTTATTCTTGACTTGTTAAACGAAGTGTATTCACGAGCCGTGTGTGACCTTATTACTAAGGGCAGTTACCACAGAAGCCTCAGTGTAATTCTAATTACACAGAACGTTTTTCACCAAGCCCCACACTGCCGCGACATATCTCAACGCAAAGTATTTGGTAGCCTTAAAAAGCGTTCGCGATAGGAAAGTTTGCATACCTTGCGCGGCAAGTGCTTCCCGAAGTCAGTGCTAGTCTGTGTGACGCGTATCGGGAGGCGACCCAGAATCACCACGGCTCTATGATTTTAGACTTTGCCCAGGATACAGACGATCTGCTACGGTATCGAAGCAATGTCTTTCCGTCTGAATGTCCTCCCATTATTTACGCTCGGGTAAAGGATGAAGCGCATAAAATCCAACTATCACCATCTACAAGTACTCAAGACAGCAAAACCCCCATTACGAAAAGCCATCATTAAAAACTGTAACAGCGAACTCGTGAAATCTATTAGCGAGTGTGTTCTGAACGTGCTACGCGACAGTCTAAAGCTGACTGCTTGTCACAAGAAGAGATTACGAAAGTTCGAAGTTCCACTCCGCGCGCTCGCCGATCTCGTCTAAGAAACGCCTGATAAACCAACGAGGATGATTTCTCGTGCCTCTGCTAAGTGCTATTTTACCCACTATAGCCAGTCTTATATTTCGTTCGCGCGACACGTAAAAATGTTACGCAAAATGTACCTTGTTTCTCCCGATTATTTAAATAAGAATGAGCGACCCTCACAATTATCTACTTCTCTTCCTAAATCTACAAAACCACAAAAATCGTCTCTTAAAAACGGCACACAGTACTAAACATAAGACACGTGTAACAAAGAAATCGCTTCACCCGTATAAATGGATTGCGACATCACCCGTATAAGTGGATTGCGACACGTGAAAATTGAAGCCGCTGTAGGACTAAAGCGCCGATAAAGGCAATCGCCGACTTTATTAAAGCGGTATTACCTGAAACTACTCTCACACAGAAAGTACCTTTACCGAAAATCGAGTCATCCGCTCAGACTACCGACATTCTTCCCACACGGCGTTCGCATTCGCCTCTAGTGCTCCCCCCAACTTCTTACGAGACACAGACGAGTCCCGGGATCGCGGGTACTAGCGATGATGATGTTGCAGGTGGCGTCAGCAAAGGAGACGTACAAGCATTCGCTAGGAAGTCTTTCGACAAGGTAGCTAGTTCCTACCTGTCGCCATACGTTCATAGAACGGGCGTTCTCGATGCGGAGTACGGTTTACGTAAAATTGGCAACCGATTTTTATGGGTAATTCCGATGTAACCGTAGATACAGTGACCTCTATATAAGGGATAAGCATTTTAAGGGCACGCGGGGTCTCTGGGAGCTAACTCGAAAAAGTAGATAACAGACTCGTCGGCGAGGACCTAAAACAATATAAGAGCATCTTGGATTTAACCAGCGCTCATTTGGAGGGTTACGATCCAGGTTCCCCCATCCACATCTCCAACCTACCTAAATTTAAAATTATCGCCAAGCTTTTTCCTCATACTAGACGTCGGGGACTCGAAGCTGCATTACGCAAAGACTGGATGAGGATTTACAGATAAGAATATGGCAAGCAGACTACTATGACCCCGCAAACCCAACTGCTTTCGCGACTCTGCAGAAGCTGCGAGATGCCGTCAATGTACGAGTAAACAGACTAAGAATATGGCGCGTGCTGATATTAAAAAATGGCTCGAAAAACAAGACGCGTACACACTACACAGACCTGTGCGAAAACGATTTCACAGAAACCCTTACAATGTTACTAATATCGATGACGTTTGGGAATGTGACTAGGTTGATGTCTATGGTCTCAGTAAATATAACGACGGTGTCAGATATCTACTAAACGTGATAAACGTCTTTTCAATTTTTTTCATATCGTCCCGCTATTGTCTAATATGAGCAAAACTGTCACTACGGCATTTCAATCAATTTTTAGGGACCCGAAATATTCGCAACCTATATGACGACGTCCCGTCTGGGTATGCACGGATAAGGGAAAGGAATTTTTGAATAGATCAAAAGACATGTTAAGACGCGAGGGAATTCAGTTTCAGAACTGTAAAAACCCCGATGTCAAATGCTCTGTCATCGAAGGAACCACCGCACGATCCGCGATAAATTATATAAATTCTTCACGTATAAAAATAAGTAGATTTGTTGACGTACTCCCGCACTTTGAGAAGCTACAACTCGACGGTACACAGTACGAATGGCATGCCGCCAGCATGAGTAACAGATTCTAATGTTCTATCCGGTAGAGATTGAACGAGAAACGAAGCCGGGTCCCTACTGCACGACCCAAATTTCACGTGCGGCAACACGTGCAAATTAGTAAAGAGCATTACACCACGGAGATATTTCGAATTATCAAGGTAATTCGTAGGACCCCTCGACCCGTCTACGAACTTGAAGATTTAAACGGAAAGGTAATTGACGGTCAATTTTATGGCGAAGAGTTGACAGGTGTGCATAACACAAAACGCAAAACGTTTTAGATAAAATCCTGGCGACACGAGTCAGACGCGGCATTCGAGTTTTTGGTGCGCTGAAAGGGCTACGGGGCCGATTTTGATAGTTGGATAACTGCGACTAGCATGAAAAATATTTAAGAGGTGGAGTATCGCAAGCACTTTTACATTACATTATTTAGTAAGTCCTCGCAAATAACATCCTGCAAATACGCTCGCCGAGTTCACGATTCAACTGGCGCAACCTATACACCTGGGTTCGACCGGCAGTTGGGAGGTCGGGCCATGTGAATTTAGCTGTCCACCTTATCCACAGTCAAGCTGTACGAACTTGCTGGCGAAACAAACGCCTTGGTTTATTGCGATCTGATCACACATCAGTTTGTGGGTAGCGACTACGTCAGATGTTGGCGGACGTTTATTCCCCCGTCAAAGTATTGTGACCACGCACTTCAGAATGTATATTATGTACCCGTCGAAAAACATACCTTTCAGGACATAGGTGTGTTGATAACGGATCTTAATGGTAAAAAATCCCTTTCATGAGTGGCGAGGTGCCAGTGAAACTGGTTCTACATTTTCGCCGGCGTATAAAAACCCTACGTCATCACCTTCAACCGTCATTTTAACGATGCATCCCCTTGTCCGTTATTACCGGAAACAAGCAGGTCGCGGTCGTTAGGATATCGGACATATATACAGCATCCCTCCTTTCGTGCAGCACGGACATGGCATCGGTTAGCGTACTGGCAAGTCTATTCAAGACTCTTATACCCGTTCTTTGGACTAGTGCCAAGTCTACGGGTAAAGAAACGCTCAAAGTTCTCGAACGCGAGGCTTCACGCACTGCAGGTAAAATTCTAACAGATATTGCAGAAAATCCTCAGGCTGAAACACAAGACATCTCTAAACACGTGACGGACTCTACACAGAATATAATCAAAACGTTACGTGGAGGCGGTCGCAAGCGGAAGAGAGCATCGTCCTCCCCGCGAAATCCAAAACGTAAGAGAGCAAAGACTAAACGCGCCTTGCTTGGCAGTGCTATAAGTCGCGATATTTTTTCTTAATCGCCATCAGTAGGCACTTGACCATGTCGAACGACGTACTACTATTTGTTAGCAGCGAATTTGAAGTTTTCACTCGCAAGCCAATACAACACGCCGTACAGGCAACGGACGTCGTGATCTACATGCCCATCGCTCCCATCGAGCAGAGCGATCTGGAATTTCTGATACCCACAGATTTCGACACGTATGTGGACCCCAATATAAAACTATATTCGTGACAAATTTACTAAAGCCGACGGAACCGCTCAGGACGAGACCAATCACACTGCCGGTACAAATAACTTCCTACATTTGCTGTTTAGTCAATGTACCATCGATCTGGACGGCATGAATATAACACAGTCGGGTGACCTTTATAACTACAGGGCTTATCTCGAAACGATTCTTAGTTATGGTAATGACGCGGCTTCATCGCATCTCGCAAACAGCTACTGGTATAAGGATGCGGGCGATATGCTGCCCTGTGACCCCACGAAGCCAGAGTCCAAAAACACGGGATTCATAGACCGCTGGAAGACAGAAACAGAGTAAAGCGATTGAAACGAATGGACGTATTCACAGCGATCTGTGTAATATCCCTAAATTCTTACTACTCGGCGTCAGGTTACAGATAAATTTTACGAAAACCAAACCGAGTTTCCATCTCATAAATACTAAAGCAGATTCTACGACTATTTTTAAATTTCTCGACGCTACACTGTATGTCAGCCGCATCAAAGCCCACCCGAGTATCCTATTGGCTCATGACGATACTCTGAAGACCGATTTCGCATACTGACCTGACAAGTCACGCTGAAAACGTTCACGTTCTCTAGCGGGGCCAGTTCGCTATCGATCGACCAAGCCGTCACGGGTCACCCAAACGACTCCTGTTCGCTATGGTAGATGACTTTCTCGGCTCCATCGATACAAACCCCTACAGATTTCAGGATTTCGGTATACGTACATACGCAATGTTTGTGAACTGCAGACAGGTACCCGAGACACCGACTTTCGATGCAGGTCATAAGACTAGCGTAATGGCATACAAGACTATTTGAGGGCTCGAACTCGGGACTTCAGGTAACGCACGTGTTTATAAACGGATACTCCATGTCACTCTGACCTTACATCCAACCTAGCCGCGTCGGAAGGACACGCTTCACCCGCTGGAAGTGGTACTATACGCATCTAGGTAACTTTTATGGAAGCACTAAAGAAAGCAATCACCTGTCTTCTGTACCTAGAATACAATTCAGTGCGCGTCGATCTTTATCGTACTGTCACAACAGACTTTTAAGCATGGACACAATTCAGGTATCGTGTACCTTAAAGGACGTGCATTCATTTCTAGGTGTTTTTCCATCTGATATGCTACCGCGTTCTATCACGCGACCTAGCACTGTCATCGTTAATGCGGACGGACATACGCAGACCGGATCACACTGGCTAGCTATCCGTCTCGAAACCAGGTCCTCGACGGCATTCTACTTTGACTCCTATGGCTTACACCCTCATATTCACGATATGAAGATTCTTGAGACGCAACTGTACTCCTAGATTATAACACCATAAAATTGCAAGGACCCCTGAGTATGGTCTGCGACGAATATTGCTGTCTGTTCGCCCTGTACATGGATAGGAGATACACAGGGAAACAATTCGTCGGCCTGTTTACTCCTGATATCGCCGATCAGCAGCTAGAACAATTCTTCGCATCGGAATTCGGATCTCTACGCTGGGTACCTCGCGGAGGTCTATGCTGCACCCATAGGTATAAAAGGTGAGTTCCCCGCTTAGTTACCTTATTTACAACCCGAACGCCGAGCAGAATGGAAGCTGTAGCTGTTATCGATTTAGAAACCTTGTTAGGGGCACACGGAGAGGAAGTGGTCAAGGAAGTTTCCGTGGTGGGCGAATGTCCAAGAAACATTTCGTTTCCTACCCCATTACACCATGGAGCCCCATGGATCGATTTCTTCAGGGATTAACTGATGACGGCTCTATTCCTTATTCTACAATAATCCAGACCCTAAGCGAAGCAACGGCAAACTTTGCAAATCTATACTCTAAAGGCAACGCCAAATGCCGGCTTCTCACCGACTTGCTCCATCGCCCGATTACCAATCTAGACGATTTTGGCTGCCCCTCACGCGAAAGCTTCGTACCCGGTGGGTGCCGGCTGCAGCCTGCCATGTCACAAATTTCCCGACAAGAGTTGCGCAGCGCGTAACGCGCATTCTCTTTTCGGGTGAAGTACCACCTCAAGACCAGAGAATACGTGAAGTGCACTAAAGATTATACACGTCATACTGCAACCTTTAATTCTGGGATACAAAAGTAATGGCGTCATGTTTCAGATGCATAAAACACCGATGATCGACTATCAGTCTACTTAGCCATGTCTGCAAGGAAACGATGTCCCACATACGAAGATGGGCCGGGGTTCACTTTCCAAGATTTCGAGACCTCCAGATCTAAACGCGATGTCACGGCGCCTGAAATTGACATCTACTCGCTCCCCAGAGGGAATCAGTCCTGCATTCGATCCCGACCGAGCGTTACTTCGCCGTGTATTTTTTCTCGAGGACAGGAACAGGTATGTCTCGTAGCATTCTACCCTCTGCAAGGCTATGCAGATCTCTTGGAATTTGAAGGAAACAGACACTCCTATTAGACTGACGGACCAGCAAGTTACCGCGCTGGCTGAACACCTACCCCGCATGTGTGATGCTCTGTGCCAACATCCATTATACTTCAGACATCCATGACGGATTCAAGATAAATACGACGGGCATTTACATGATCGCCAGGATGAATCTAGGTCTGGGCAAACACAAGCACATTGCCTTCAAACTGCAAGATCTGCTGTACCTCAATATCATGTATATTATCGTGAATCAACTAAACAGATACAATAACGCTCAGCCGGACGTCAAGATGTATGCAATGTAAGCTATGACTTCGAAAGATTATATCGAACCTCTACCCACATACAGTAATATTCTCTACCCCCAGCTCTATGAAGAGCTGAAAACCTTAACGCTAATGTAATCGACCATGTACTTGCTTCTTGTTCTAAAATAAATTTGCTTTGAAATGACAGTGTTTTTTTATATCACCCCACTTCACTTTTCCTACCGCTAGATGACTAATTTTCAACTTACATTCTACTATAAAAAGCACTTGTACATACACAGAATTCGTTTAGAGTTGCAAAATCATGGAACAGTACTGATTTGGACCCTGTGCCAGAGAATTGTTGGGTGTTCTGTCGATGTGGGGCCTGACAGACATGGAAACGAATACCTCAACCGCGCACTACAAGAGCATTATGTCCTGAAACAGGCCGTCAATCTATGGTAGGGACCAAGGTACCCCGCTTACTGTTCACTCATCGATCGTGTACGATCGTTCGAGAACATCCACTGGCCGGAGACGAATCCTACACCCGTCTCGTTAGCTGAATCAGGTTTTTTCTACAACGGTGAGTTAACTGCTTTTTAATCATTTCCTTTAGCTAACACGATGTGGGGCAGGCTTTTAGTTATTCTCGTCTTGGTTTCTAACAGGCTGGAGTCAGCAGACGGTGTGCTTCCATTGAGGTGGTGGACTTCAGGACTGGGTCCCTAGTGACATTGCGTGGCAGGAACATGGATACTGGTTCCCGTTCGGCGTTTACGTGATGTCAAAGGACCTGCTTTTTACCCCGAATGTCTAAAGTATCGCAAAGGATGATACGAAACTGAACTATACCTCTGTAATCTACCATTAATAAAAGTGATACGTTTATGTCTTCTTTTTTAGTATGGAAGGAGGCCCCAGATACCTAACCACTCCTTTACCATGCTTTGTTTTCACTTATAACATTTCAATGGATTCTTAAATCTCATGCAAGATGGTAATAAAGTCGTTCACTTACAGATTAGCAGTTGATGATGAAGCTGAAGGTAATTGAAAAAAAGAATCTTGTAGTACACGAAGGTAATTTATATGTAATTGAAGCAAAAGCCAAGTGTAGCGTGGAGTAGTCTTCCGATGAAGATATGAAGGCTTCCGTACAGCACGCTTTTATAGGACATTTTAACTGCTGACATGTCTACACATCGCGCTACGCCTTGCAATCCTCACCACACAACGCGTGTTACATCGCAAGCGCTCGTTTTATCCACTAACACGGTACTTTCAGAACTCAATTCCTCGGAAAAACGCTAACTCGATTTCATCATATCTCTACAACCGCAGCAAGACTTGTTTATGTAAACATCCCTCGCTATTTGAAGTCTTGTTGCGACATGTACAGATATCGCGAGTCTGACCTCTGCCCTTTTCAGCTTATGGCATGTGCAGGGCTATCCATACACTACCCCCTTACAATACTTACCTTTACGTCCCATTCACATTGCAACGTATTTCTTATACATCCCTGACGCGTCACTGACACGTGTGCATTCCGTGAATTCACATCGGACCCCTATACGTCCATTAACAATCGTCTCGGCTTAAGTTTAAAACTCTCCGCACATAAAACCATTTTTTGCATTTACTTATTACATTCGAGCATATACCACAGTCAGAACAACCTTATTTTCTGTGTGCAAAAACTTACTATAAAATCATCAAATGTTGAGATGTCAAAAATGAACTCTCGAAATTTTGAGAAATTTCGATTTTTTTTTTATTTTTACAGGGTCAAACGCGTTCACATTCGGACTCAACAGGTATTAAAATTTGGCTACCTGGCATAGTTTTTTATTTTTAAATAAAGTTTATGAAAAACGTGGGCCAGCCATCAAAAACGTACCAAAACGTAGTTTAAATACATCAAATACTACGGAGGGTTCGGTTAGTTTAGAGGAATACCAAACTATACGGTGGCACTGCTACAGTATGGGATATTATTAACATACGTCTATTACCAATCGTCTCGGCTTAAGTTTAAAACTCTCCGCAAATAATCGTTTTTACATTTACTTAAATTATATTCGAGCATATACCAGTCAGTGCAACCTTATTTTCTGCGTGCAAAAACATACTATAAAATCATCGAATGTTGAGATGTCAAAAATGAACTCTCGAAATTTTGAGAAATTTCGAATTTTTTTATTTCTACAGGGTCAAATGCGTTCACATTCGGACTCAACTGGTATTAAAATTTGGCAACATGGCACAGTTTTTTATTTTTAAATAAAGTTTGAGTAAAAATTTCTATAATCACGTGTGCACGTCATGATTTAGATCACGTGACCATCACGCGCCAATCCGAACCGATGCCTGTTCGAGTAAAAATTTATACAAGTATAATCACGTGTGCACGCCGTGACTTACATGTCACGTGACGGTCTAGTGGAAAGTTCGAACCATTACCTCATCACTCTTTGGGACCCTAAAAAACGGCTCCATCGAGGACTGGCACTCGCAGGCAAAGTTTCTGCTCCTTCACGTCTAAATAAATATACCAATATGTACGGCGGCACTGTCATCGGATATTATTAAAACACATCCATTACCAATCACTACGATGGTCTTAACACCAAATGCGGCCGGAGCTTCAAACTACCACTACCAATCACTACGGAGGCCTTAGGCTGAGTAAATACAACTGCAACTTCACACAAATACTTGCTTCAATGGGACATAACTACACTAATACCTGTTTCGACTTACTTATTCGATTACTTCTTCAAGGTGGTACAAAGGGCTTAAATGCAGGGTAAAAAGGTCAGGACTGGATATATCTGTACACCAACTACTAGCATGGACAGAAATTCCAATTAAACCATGCTTTAACATGACTTCCCGATACAAAACAAACAGCTAGCTGGAAGTTACACTTATATAAAATGCTATGCTTCATCAGTGTCTTTAGAACAGTCCATCACTGGTCGCCACTCAGAACCAAACAAATGCAGTCCACATATTCCAAAACTACTTGTTCAATAGAACAGTCCATCACTGGTCGCCACTCAGAACCAAACAAATGCAGTCTACATATTCCAAAACTACTTGTTCAAAATACATTTCAATACTATCCTTCCATTAATGGCTATGACTTCCAAAAAGTCTCTTCTCTACAGAATTGCAATCCAAATTTCAAAATGTATATGGCACCACAATATAACACAAAGCAAGGAACAGTTAAATGTAATTTCACAATTTCCTTTTTGGGGCAATAAATGGCCTAAAAGCATGAGCTGCCACCAGCTCATACACAAAACCCAAAGCCTTACCTCTTGTTCAGTCTTGATTGGTGGAAATATTAATGCTTCTGGAAATTCATCCTTTATATTTACGGCCTCTTCAACATTAATACTGACTTCTTCAGTTCCATCAACATCACACGTTACAACTGTCTCACTGCAGGACCCAGTTTCACCTTCCACACAATCCATGCAGTTCTGTAACACCACCACACAAATCATGGTTGCCTTCTCTCAACACATGAAACAGGACACATCTATTGTAAGCATTTCACACTGCATAAAACTGATAATAACTGTTTGTTTGGGTTTTATATAGTAATTAAAAAACATGTCTCCATGCACTTTCCTCACAGTTATGGCTGCTCCACCAGTCCATAAATTCCCCACCTTTTAGAAAACCTAAAGAGTGATGACAATTTTAAAAAAAGTGCATATAAAAATGTGAACACAATATTCACTGTATCAATGTACCAACACAGCTGTGTACTGTGTTGCAGATTACTGTGTACAGTAGAACCCACCACTCACTCTTAACATCGACCTTACATAAAAATCCAACCCTCCCATCCTATTTCTTCCAAACACTCACATTACATTATCCTCCTGAGTCTCCAAAGTGGTTTCTCCTGTTCAGGTTTCCTAACCAAACTTTGTATTCCCTTCTTCATAGCTATATGCATGCTACACATCACATATTTATCACCTTCCTTGCTACCAATATGTTAATAATATCCAGTGAACAGTAAGAGACATGAAGCTCACTACAGAATCTTCTACATTCCTCTATTCCTACCCCCTCTCACACCAAATATTCCCCTCAACCCCCCTGCTGTCACAAACCCTCAATCTGTGTTCTTCTCTTGACGTAAGACACCAAACTGCACACCCACACAAAATGACAGTAACAATGTCCACTCTCCACAGTCCAACTGTTTCATGAACACAGATTACCAGTGAGGTCAGAAACAATGAATATTTGTTAAATGTGAACAACACTCTACAAAAGGACAAATTTAACTCAGGTTCCATTGTTATTACTTGATCTGCAATTGGCTCTTGATTCTCCATCTCTGCTATGTCAGCTTTAAAACCAGTGATTTTTATTTCCACCATGAAAAGATGTTAGACATTGCTCACTACAAGAAATTACATTATACAGAACTTCAAGGGAAATTGCCATCTTCAGAGATGCCTTCCAGGAATTCCTGTCATAAATCAAACACATCCAATCCAAACATCCAATCTCATAGCATTGATATGGACTTCTCTATTATCTTCAAAACAGTAGGTGGCAGCAGCACAGTCAGTACAGTGACTAGGATATACATTGAAAGATCCACAGTTCAAATCTTGGTAGTAGCAACAGAACTATCTGTTCCCCAAAACATCCAGACCAGCTCCAGCCAACACTAAGCCTCCAACTCAATGAAAACAAGAGCTTTTTCTCTGGCAGTAAAGTGGCCAGGGCAGAAAGTCTGAGCACTCACATCCGTCTAGAGACAAGTTTAATAATCAGTGGAACTATACCTCCATTCAACCTGTCTGCCTCCATGGCACATATTGGGACAATTTATTTTACCTTTACCTTCTACCTATGTACACATCTCTCAAGAGGTCACATCCTGTCTGGTCTTAAAAAGGAACCTCT
>Ga0268261_10000611_pt1 | contig 22775 bp, 11 predicted proteins | sample TergutNc150P1_FD_190353 | JGI IMG/M metagenome (GOLD analysis project Ga0268261, IMG submission 190353) | Nasutitermes corniger P1 segment gut microbial community from laboratory colony in Florida, USA - Nc150 P1 (SPAdes) (version 2) | ecosystem: Host-associated > Arthropoda: Insects >...
GGGGGGGGGGGGGGGGGTTGGGTGTGTGATTAAGCAGTAATTATGTTTAAAATCTATAGTGGTGTAAATGTACTGGAATTGTTACACCATGTATATGCACTTTGTAAGCAAGTCCTTGTTTTGTGTATATTAATGAAAATGGAATCTGATCATTTTGTATCCAGCCTTTTATCAGAACATAATCAACAGTCATACAGTGAATTCATTATGTTACTGGTATTTAAAATAGTCTTGAAATCTGGGAGCCTCAACCTCTTGGAACACCCTTAGGGCCTGTCCAGGCCTGTAATGGGATTGCTTTACCTTACTGGTATTTAAATATTTACTTAATTATTTACTCCATGGAGCAGAGTCCTTCTTGAGAAGCTGTCAGGTTCTCAACTAGTCAAGAAATTTCCCACATTTTATGGAACCCACAATTTCATTACTGCATTTACAAGTGCCCGCCACCTGTCCCTGTCCTGATCCAGATCAAACCAGTCCATGCCCCCTATCCCACTTCCTGAAGATCCATCTTAATATTATCCTCCCATTTATGCCTGGGTCTTACAAGTGGTCTTTTTCCCTCAGGTTGCCCCACCAAAAACCTGTATGCACCTCTTCTTTCCCCCATTTGTGCTACATGCAAGCCCGTCTCATTCTTCTCGATTGGTCACCTGAATAATGTTTGGTGAGGAGTGCAGATCATTAAGCTCTTCATTTTGTAGTTTTCTCCACTCCTGTTACCTCGTCCCTCTTAGGCCCAAATAATCTCCTCATCACCCTATTGTCAGACACCCTCTGCCTTTGTTCCTCCCTCATTGTGAGCGACCGTGTTTCACACCCATTCTAAACAGCAGGCAAAATTATAGTTTTGTATATCTTAATCTTTATATTTTTGGGTAACAAACTGGAAGACAAAAGATTCTACACCAAATGATAGCAAGCATTTCATGACTTCAGTCCAGTCTAGTCCTTTCTCCTTACTAGCAACTGCTAAAGCATCTGTGTTTTGCTTAATAATATGAATGCCTTGTCCCATTATATTAACATCATCAGCAAAAACCACAAGCAGATGTGTATCATGTAATTTCAAGCCATCCTGGTTTACCTGAGCTTTCCTAATGGTATACTCTACAGCAAAGTTGAAAAGGAAGGTCATTAAAGCATCTCCTTTTTTAAAACCGTGCTTAATGTTTACCTACTCAGACTCTGCTATGGGTTTCATTCAGACACATTTTTATTAGCCTTACCAGTTTCATGGGCATATCAAACTCAATGTGCATATTATACAAGACCTCTTCCTAACTGAATCATAGGCCTGCTTGAAGTCTATAAATAGCTAATGCACTGCTTCAGTATATTTCCTCTCCCCCCTCCCAAGGATTTGACGAATGCAGAATACATGATTCATAGTTGACCTGTTGTGACAAAATCCACATTGATGATTCCCAACAATTTCTTCTGCATTCAGAGTTAACCTTGACAGCAGGATGTTGGATAAAATTTTGTACGTAGTTGGCAAAAGTGATATGCCTGTATAAATACTACAATCTGTTTTATCACCCTTCTTATAGATAGGTACAGTGTTTGACTCGTTCCACTCCTCCGGTAATTCCTCCTCATTTCAAATAGAATTAATAAGTTTATGGATCCAGCGTGAATTGTTCTATCCTCTGCTTTAATCAGTTCTGCTGGGATTTGATCAATACCTGGTGCTTTGGGTCTTTTTAGGTTCTCACTAGCCATCTGAACCTCAAAGGCACTCAGCTCAGGCACTAGTGGTTCTACAGTATTATTGTTGTCTGCCTAACATTATTAACCCCATGTACATTGAACAGCTGAGAGGAATGGTTTCTCCAACTAGCCAAAACACTGGAAGTCTGTAACCAAAGTACCCTTCTCATCCTTTACTATATTAGTTCTAGTCTGGTAACCCTTCTTAAATTCACTGATGCCCCTCCACAAGTCTCTGATAATTTTGATCTTACCCTGAGTTTCAAGTTCATCAAGTTCAGCTTTCAGATATTTCTTCTGTTTGTTCCTGAAATGTCTAATAGCTTCATGTCTTACTTTGTTAAGTTATCTACGTTGCTTTTGTTTTGATCCTGTACCCTCTGCATTTTATCCTGCTTCATTTGATCTGAAAATCGTAAACATTCTTTATCAAACCATGGTTTATGCTGCTTCAAATCATACTGACCTAGACTCTCTTAAGCTTAGGTTTTGATATTCTCTTTAGTGTTTTCCCAACTCCATTTTATGTCCTGCCCTTCATTTAAGTTTTCTAAGTCACAAACCTGTTTGAGATCTTCTTCTTTTTCTTCTTTAGGGCCTGTCAGCTTATGCCCTGGATGCACCTCAGCCTTAGGCTTATTGTGCAACCCTAAATATTCCAATCAGTAGAGATTCAATAACCCTGTGCCTCTTATAAAGAGGCACAGGTCCCGTACTGAGGCTGTACATATATCTTTTGGTTTGACAGGCGGGTTCCCAAAGACGTTATAGCGCTGACGAGCCAATGCCTCGCAGCAGCAAATAATATGCTGCACTGTTTCAGTCTCCCTCCTGCAGAATCTGCAGGTTGGGTCCTCACCAAACAGGCCCACAGTATACAGGTGCCCTCTTACAGGAGCATGTCCTGTGACGATTGTAACTACCATTTTTAGTTGATGCCTACTTAGCTTAAGCAGGTCATCAGCTCTTTCCTTACATGGTCTGCCTATAAAAAGCTTGCCATGTCGTATGACCTGGCAAATCTCTCCAGGCACTATGATGTTGATACTCAGTCCAGTTCTTAATTGCTTCTCTTGCCGAACACCTAGGTATTCCAAGAGCCAGCTCAGGACCAAGGAGCAGCGTAGCTGACGCTTGCCTAGCAAGCTTATCAGCCTCCTCATTACCAAGAATGCCACGGTGCCCCGGCACCCAAGCGACGGTAACCTCATTCAGGCTTGCCAGCGCAGAGAGAACATCCAGGCATTCCGCAACCAGTGCTGAAGTCACTTTCAGGCTACTAAGTGCCTTAAGTGCAGCCTGGCTATCAGAGAAAATAAGAATCTGCTTATTTTTATAGGCCCTTCTTATGTTTTCACATGCACATTGCATAATGGCATATATTTAGTTTTGAAAAACTGTGGCAAATTTACCCAAAGAGAAGCTAAAGCTTCTATTTGGTCTAAAGCCAAAAATGCCAGACCCTGTCCCTGAGTTAGCCCTAGATCCATCAGTGAACCAGACCAGAGCATCCTTAGGGAGTACTGGGTCTTTGTTTCTCCAAAAATCCCAGTCTATAGTAATATTGAAGATGCTGTTTGAGATCTTAATCTGATACTCTTTTATAACCTCCAGCTTACTTAGCTTCTTGAGATTAAATATTACCACATGAAACTTTTGTTCTACTTGTTTACTTATTGCCGATGTCTCCCTAACTTTTGCAACCTCCAGGTAGAGATCAGTATCACAGTCAGCTCCCCTGAAATATTGTACATCGAGTATACTCAAATACCGTTTCCTGTCTATCAGTATGTTATCAGTCTGGTTGTGAGTCTTCCCATTGGGAGAGGTACAGGTGTATTTATGAATGTTTTGGTGAGTGAACATCTTGCTCTTAACGTCTGGATTTTTTTATGTGGCAAAGTTGACTATTCTAATGCCATTATCTTTACTAGCCTGATGTAGACTCTCATTCCCATCTGTCAGTTTGAAAATATCCTCTCTCCCCAATTTTGCATTAAAATCCCCCAACAGAATTTTCATATGGTACTTAGGAAAATTATTGAAAACCTGCTCTAATTCCTCATACAAACTGTCTTTAGAATCACCACTTTACTCCTCACTTGGTGTATGCACATTCAACAAAACAATAGTACACCAGCTACCTTTTAGAGCCATATATGACATTTTATCACTAACACACTCTTCTCTCTGAACTGCTGATAATGTTTTGTAGTGTGCAAAATTCCTTTTCCAAATTGATAATTTTTGTTCCCGTTTCTATAGAAAAAAAATATACTCCCCTGCTCTTACTGTGCCCTGTTTGTCCTGCCTAAGTTCCTATTCACCCATAAAATTTAATTTATACCTTGCTAATTCTCTGGCTACTGTTGTAAGTGAACCTGCCTTGTACAGGCTTCTACATTCTATGTACCAAATCTGGTGTCCCTTTTCCAAAGCTGAGGTTGTACCACAGAATCAGTCCAGGCCTGAGGCACATGTATCTATTTTGTAACAAAGGTAGTTTTTACAGTGAGGATGTGTTAGCAGCTCGCCAAACCCCCAAGCTGGAGGACCACCCCTTGTCTGCTGTATGCGACTGCTTATCCAATATTTTCGCAGCTACCTTCAATATTGGAGGCTGGTTCTCCATCTGCAAGCTAGGGATGCGCCATGCCATGGTGATGGGGACCCACTTATCATGGGGTATTTAAATGTTTGTTCTGTGTAAATACTACACTTTCTACAGTGAGACTGTAAGGAAGGGAGATATAAGGCTGTTACTGTGAGCTGACCCCCTGTGAAATAGAGCATGCATGTCACATGATGTGACCTTCTGGAGGTCAGAACTTGTTACACACTTCCTTTTGAGTAGTCTGAATTGAGTCCATTATATGATGTCACAAATTACTGCTGGTAATAATGTTCATCCTGCGTAGTTGTATTGTCCAGTGGTACTCAGTTTGGTTGGGAGTATGTACAGGAGTGCTGATTCTGCCTACTTGTGTGTCAGTCTGTAGGTGGCACTTAATATAACTATGAAACCATTATAAATGACTCTCATAGTGCTTTGGGAATGTGTTCATGCTAATGCCACTGTCAAAGTAATCTTAGTTAAAAGGGAAGATAACCGTCACAGTTTATCAGTACCAGTTTGTAGCATAATAAAGTACTGCATTTCATATGTAACTGCTTCTTGTGAATTTTAAATGGAGTTCCAGATATTTATGGAAGTTTGGGGTATTAGTAGACAGAGGAATTAAGTTGATTTTTATTATTTAGAGCACCAAACTTCAAGACAAAGAAGTGGAGTGTTTAACAAATTAACTTAGCACCATGGTTTGGGGTAAAAGGTGGAGCTTTTCATGTCTGTGCCATGAAGTCATACAGGGGGGTTAGAGATATGGCTTTGCTTATTCTTAACATCAGCCCTAGATGAAGGTGAGTGGTTAACTTCACACCCTGGCTTCTTTACTACTGGAAAAGAACCCCAGTACCCATTGAATAGAAGGCTGGGTTTTCCCCAGAGTTAATCTGGACACTTCGGAGAAGAGAAAAATCTCTTGCCCCCACTGGGATTCAAACCCCGACCGTACAACTCGTAGCCTGGTTATAATAATTTGTCTCTTCAAGAAATTCCCTTGTATTGGACCAAAAGTTACCACCCCACCTGTTAATGCAGTCATCTATAATTTTGGGTTTGACAATCATGTATATTACTCCCAGGTAGTTTCTGTGTTGAGGTTTTTGTAGATGAGTCTTGTTCGTCCATTGTGCATGCTCCATAGTTTCTTCAGTCATGAATCAATTACCCTAACAATATTAGTTAAAATGTACTGATTGTCAGATAGGCGGGTTATATTTAAATGGGTCTTAAATACATAGGATTGGAGGCTGTTGGCTGGATTTATCTGTCTCGCTAGAGGTGCAAGTGGTTGGCCTGTGTGAACTTGGTAATGAACCTTCGGGTTCCATAAAACTGAGGAAATATTTGGACTGAGAGCCTAGCTTCTTGAAAAGGGTTGTAGTTTTATTTGTGTCTGGTTAGAATGTTCTCAGCACTTGCTCCAAACATTCCACTGTATCCTGAGGGGTCTGGTTACTTGAATTATCTTACCCACAATATAAATGGTTTTATGACTGAAGACACTTGAAAACATATTAATAATGACTATAGTGAATGATGGGGAATTCAGTTGCTCCTGAACTTTGTCAGAGATATAGTACAGTTAAGGTCAGAGGGCTGAGATATGATTACACGTAATGTGCAGTTTGATTAATGTGACATGGTTCTAAATATCATTGCCTGCCCTTTGAACAGCCTGATAGTTGAGTTAAGAGACACAATACACCAGGTCTTGCTTCTAGTTAAGTCTGCACAAACAACTTAATATATCTATCCACAGGGTTGCAGGCTTTGCGGTGTATGTGGAATAATGTCTTTGAGCACTCATATTTCTTTTACTGAATCAAGGAAATCAAATCTTAGAATTGGTTCACAGAAGCAGATGGTAAGATAAATTGTAATGTGTCTCAAGGTCACTTGTTAGAGACTCACTACTCTTCCACAGTTTTATGACATTTCTAGGCTGTTTCATATTTCTTCGTGTGCATTTTGTATCAGATCTTTAGAGTGCAGTGTGAAGAGGTACAGTATACTGGCTGTAACTGGCACAGGTGTACCTGAAAGTGAACATTTGGGTTTCATAGGTGAAATATATTTTGTAGTGAAGTGACAAGCTCTTACATGCATAATTGATGTTTAACAAGCATTATGAGTTCCATTCGGATGTCATGTTGGGTGCGTAGTGTGTAAAGAATGCTTTAATTTTGGGAAAGCTACCGTACATTCATAATAACTGACATTTTTATCTTACCTAGTGTACGTATTTTGAATTCACTGTGGTTTGAGAAGGAAGGTGCATCAGTTTTGTTAACACTGACACAGTTTGTAATTGTGTTTTGGCATGAGTTCTTTGGTAATGTGACTTACTAGAACTGTGTGTGAATATTTTTGCATGCAGTCACAGATGTTGCTACACGGAACCCTTAGATATTCCTAGTTTCACAATAGCTTTCTCTTTGCATAGTAGGTATTTATATTCCATTGAAAGTAAACTGTCCAAAGTAATATTCTTTACTAGCTTTAGAGACTTGCCTTTACAAATGATTATATGTTTTGTAGCTAATTGAGGAGGTGATTGTTGCCTGACCAGCTGCTATGTTACTGTTGCACATCCCAAAACTAATGAACTGACCAACTTCATTGCTCTTGGTCCTTCTAGAGAGGGGAGCATTCAAGAAATTTCATGTCTTTTGTAGAACCTGAAGATTCTTTTCTATCATGAGCCGGATGAATCCATTGTACATTGTGTCCACACTTGTATTCTACTTCTTAATCCCTTTTAAGATTTATTTTACTGTTATCCTCCCATATTTGCATAGTTTTCACAGGTGTTTTTTTTTCTCTCAGGTTTTTCGTGTAAAATGGGTTACATTCTCTCAATTAAGCGTAGTCTAAGGGTGTCCTTGTATGTTATGCTGGAAATGCATTAAAAACATGTTAATATCATCTAATCATTTATGGACCGAAAGTCCAAACATGGAGTTTTTATTTACTTATTTAGCAGTCTGTAGGCCATTCAGTAAGGTTTATAACTTTTTGTGTAGCTTGTACGGATTATTTATGTTGTACAGGAGCTACCCAACAAAGGCATTCATTATTTAAATTAAGATCGCCTGGGTTTATACGGTGTTTAGTATAACGAGTTTGCTAACGATGTTTCGGAATAACATGATGCCTCCATCTCAGGATTACAGATTCAGGTTGATACTGAAGTGATAGAGAGGAGAAACAGTTGATTATGCATGAAGTTTCCAAGAATATTGGTTAGTCAGAGCTGTGGAAAGGAATGGGGTACAGACCTTGCAGGTAGTGCAGAGATGGAGGTAGTATGTTCCACCAAAGTGCCCGCACAAACTTATTACACTACACAGTGTAGTGACCAAGAAGACCATTATTTAAACAAAACTCACTCTAAAAACCCAAAGACTCCCATCCTTTAATTTAACTGAAGTTTGAACTCATGCAACTAAGGATTAAAACTGTCAGTATTATCTTGACATACTCTGATGACCTCAGTGACAGAAGCTATGCCCAGAATTATCTGTGAATAAGTAAGAGTCTTTATACTTGCCTTTAAGACATTTGGTAGTATTAATAATGTTAACAAAAAATGTGATAGTAAATGATGAGCATGTTATCATGGCACAATTTTACTGTTGTTTCAGTCTATCTGCAAGCCAGCACCCTTTAGTGATGAGCAAGATGCCATCCTGGAGAGGGAACGTTGTGATTACACTAGTCACATCACGTACAAAGTAGCAAAATCAGGAAAAGGTACTCTACATTTTCATGCAATCACCAATGTGGTAATCCAACACACGATGTGATGGTGTGTAATTCTATGTTTGTAACTTACTGTTGCAGTTCAAAGGCCGATTCGAGTATATGCAGATGGGATTTATGATCTCTTTCACCAAGGACATGCCCGACAACTGATGCAAGCAAAGAATTTGTTTCCTAATGTTTACCTTATTGTTGGAGGTAATATGTTTCTTTCTGCTGTGGTATCTGACCAAGAAATAGTTCTCAAACTCACTATCAGTTCCTTGTTTTGCAGTTACACTTGCATTGCATCTCTTTTAATTAATATGAATGAAGAAGTATGTATCTTCCTATCTCCTCCTTCAAAAGCAAATCAGTGAAAGGTGTGATGTCAGAATTTCAGTTTCATCTCCAGGAGCTTCCAGGCTAAGTGTCAAAGTAGTAAGTTACATTTGCATGTAGCCATCTCACTGGAAATTTAAGGTTAGTTTTGTATGATTTCTTTCGTACAAGGTGGCATCAACAAGTCTTTATTACAAAATTACAGACGTGTACTATATCTTTGTTTTTTGTCTGGTGGGAGTCAAATGTGCCAAGGCAGCCAGATACCTACCTCCCCGTAAAGCCATGGTTTTTGTATTGAGGTGTACCTTTCTCTTCATGGAGTAATGTTACAGTATATTTTAATCTCCTTTCTATTCAGTGTGTAATGATGACCTAACACACAGTAAGAAGGGGCGAACGGTTATGACGGATGCAGAACGATATGAGGCAGTGCGGCATTGTCGGTATGTTGATGAGGTTGTTCGAGACGCACCGTGGGAACTTGATGATGAGTTCATAACTCGACACAAGGTATGTTTTGTTACATTTATTTTATTTTATTTTATTTTTTGTGATGTTACATTTCACAGTGTAGTCTTGTTTGGTCTACATAGACATAATACATTGCTGAACTTTGGGCTTCACAATTTTGTTACAGGTGCCATCTGTAAATCACACACAGTTTGTGAACTTTTGATTTGCAGCTGTGGTTCACTGTAAACATTTTTTTTTTTTTTTTTTTTTTTAACATTTTGGTCCCTACTTGTGTGTTTGTTTGTAGGTGTATTTTAAATTATTAATGTTGTGTTGTAATGATATTTATGTGAAATGTACTAATGGATGAGAATTTTAAATAAGTTATGGGGATGGTAACTTCTGTCAGTTGCAGGAGTTAGGTAGGGTGGGATGGATACTGCTGAGCATGTGACAGGTGTTCAGGTGTTGAAGGGTAATGTTTGATATCAAATGCTTGATCTCATCTGATTAAAGAAATGGGAGAAGCTCTATAAATGCTGAAGTGTGAGCTAAAGCCCATGCTGTGATATCTAGTGGTATAACATTGTGGTTTCTACACATTACTTGGAACCAGTAACTGTGGTAATTAAAGCCTGGATAACAGGAGCCTTGACTTAAATAATAAAGGTCAGAGGCAGGTAACATCATTAAATTTTTGCACATAAAGTTAGGACAGAACATAATGTCACATCCAGATGGGCCTTAGTAAGAATTGTTTGGAATCATTGTGTTCTTCTATGTCACCACCATGTTAGCACTGCTGAATGAACTGTGCAGTAAGGTAGGCTACATTGCACAACCTTGGTACTTGCTAAAAATTTACTTACACTATAAAATAATTGTACGAGATTTTATTGAATAATGACTCATGAGAATATGATCTGCTTTCAACTACAGGACTGTACAGAGCACTTAACTTACTCAAAATTTATCCAGTCCAATAAGTAACCATTAAATACAGCATTAATCAGCTGTTATTAGTTGTATTGTAGCTACTTAGCATGATATTTTTTAGTTCTTACATCACCTTCAGGTGCTCCATACACACAATACTAAATACTGAGGTTTTACATCAGGATCACCTTTACTTCTTAAACTAACGTACACAGTGTTAAAATAATTTCACACTTAAACCTTAGTCCAGCAATATGCTGGTCATTCAAATGTTTCCTATGTTTTGGCACAGACGGTATGTGTTCACAACATACAACACATGGGATAGTGTTTACACTGCTGAACTATCTGGGGCTTTCTGTGTTATCTTGTTGATTTTCAGGCAAGTTTTTATTGTGTCCAGGATCATGACATAACAAGCTGGAACACATTAAAAAAAAATTAAGGATACACAGTAAGATATCCTTGGCATTTTCTGGATAGAAAATTTAAGTTGCAAGTGAAATTACAAAACAAGTGGGACATGCGTTACCTGATCTGAACATCCAGTTACATTCATCACCCACAGTTAGATGTTGCATAACTTAGTATGGGTTCTGACTGGCATTAATTTTATCATTAAGGTATCAAATGTTTTGGTGGCTGAAAGTCTGATTTGTGAAGTCCAGAGTCCTAATGGGAATATCCAGGTTTGAATAAACCCTTTATTAGTATTAATAATGCTGGAAGTATTGCCATCAAAGACAATTAGCTTTTATTATGTTTGTCAGTAAATGCTACATGTTTCAGTCTTAGAGACCATCATCAGGCAGTAAAATACAAGATTTAAAAACGTAAGTATGTGTGCATACTGTGTTATGTTATTGTCACTTCATAAATGTGTGAAGGGAGGAAATTCATGATGTATACATTTACAAAAGAACTAGTGGGGCTGATAGAGAGGGATGTTGCTTCCATGCACCCATACTTATGTTTTTCAATCATGTATATTATTGCCTGAGGATGGTCTATAAGACCAAATCATACAGCATTCACTGATGAATTTAATAAAAGTATGTTGTGGGTCTTAATAGACGCATTAATATTACTGTGTCACAGCACAATGGGATGAACTCCATTAAAACATGGACCGTTAACTGAACTAGATACCAGACAGTGCCTGTCAGTCTCTGCTACACTTGACATCATAAGTCAGGCCATCACTTTTTATCATCTAACTGTAGGTGACTTTTTGCTGTAGTATGAACGGTGCACTCCAGCCCTAACTCAACACATCACTTTAGTCAGAACCATTAGTGCTACTAGTGGTTTAGCAAATATATTCAGTAGAATTGAAGGGGTTGGATATGTATACAACACAGGTAAGAAAAAGACACTACATAGAACATGTCAAGTCAAAATTGCATGAGCTGAACTTGTCTAAAGAGTCCTGAAGAGAAGCAATGAAGCAGGGACAGTGGATTTACAGTTCTCTTTGTCTACTGATTGGGTAATAGAGTCTAGAATAAAGATCAAAATAAAGAAGAAATGAATTTCACACTCTGTCAGAATTTAACTTCATATACCTAACAGGTAACTAGAAAGGCTACAAGTTTGCATTTTTAACAGCATTTATGTTTTCTGAGAGCAGTAACAAATTTAACCCAAAAGTGGAGCATAAACTGCATCCAAAGCCTTCAGGTTGTGTTTTACCATAATTATCATTGTGGATTGCAGCATTCTTAAAGGGGTTTGGGATAACAGTGAGGACTCATTTTGTAAAATTTTAATTCATCAGTTCATTGTTCCAGATTGACTTTGTGGCTCATGATGAGATTCCCTACATGACAGAGGATGGAACAGATTTGTATGCATGGTTAAAAGCAAAAGGCATGTTTGTAGCTACAGAGCGCACAGAAGGTGTGTCAACATCAGACATTGTGGCGCGAATTGTACGAGATTATGACATCTATGTTCGTCGCAATCTTGCTAGAGGCTACAGTGCAAAAGACTTGAATGTCTCATTCCTTAATGTAAGTGATTTCCCTGCAAGCCATATGATTTATACATATACCCTATAATGAATTCAAGTGCTGTTAAGAATGGTATGTAGCAGAAGCTATCAGATTTATTTCTGGAACGACACACATACATTTTGTACATAGTAACGTTTCTGTGTTAACATTTGACATTTGTACTGCTGGATATTATTTTTGATGTTCTTTTACTGAACTCCAGAATATTAATATTGCTATCAACACACTGATTAACAAACTTTACGTGACACTTTCCATTAGTTTTGTTTAGGTTTCATTAAGATTTCTAGTTGCTTGTGAGCAAAGTAAAGTAAAAGAGTGCAGAACACCACGTGCTTCTAGCAGTATGCTGCATTTTAAATTTGTGTGACAGGAATTAGTACAATACTGATGATTCATTTGTATTACTAATGTTTCTCTGTTTATTTTTACTGTAGTGACTAATTTTAAATGGCTGGATCAATAGAAGTATGTTTACTAATATCTGAGAGTAATATGATTTCTTTATTATGTAGCCTCACACACATCAAGTGCTGTCCCTAGAAGACTGCAGGGCCCAGGACCAAGCGGTCTCTGCAGGGCCTCCCTCCACCACCTGCAAAGTAAAGAATTAAATTCCTGTAAAATTTCCATTTAACATTAATGATGAAACTGTGTCACATACATATTAGAGAATGCATTTTTATTCTTTTGTGAGATTTCAGTCTTGCACGTTACAGTTGCACTGCCGACAAAAAATCCACCTTCAATATATTCCTTGCTGTGAACTCTACAACAAGTTTATTGTAGTCAGTGCAGGATGTCCTATCATTCTCAGTAGATCAAGAAAACATTCCGTCTAGCCTCTGTTGAGCCATAGTTGACCTGCAGAAATTAATAATTTTTAGTATAGAAGAACTTGCCCTCCTGTCACCACCATAACTGAGTCTGCTTTTATTAGCCTATAAGCTGTTTCTTTGTTCAGAAATGAGACATCTAATGACTCTAGGAACTTGGGGGCTTAAAGTTCTGTACACTCTGTGCAACAAAGACCAAGCAGCCTGAAGTTTCATACATCCCGCTATGGAAGTGACGTGATGTACATCATAATTTGTTTTACTTTCCTCATATTTGTGCATGTCAGTAAACAAAGAAATAAAGAATTATAAAAATAATAACAGAAATGTCTGCATCACATTTCTAGTTCTGCCAGTGGAGCAAAGATAACTTTTGAAATGTATAATTAAATAATGGATGTGTTACTGCATAGTTTAATTCAGTGTTGGTGGGTTTCAAACATATCCAAAAAGGAAAAAAATATATACATGCCGATATTGGGACTCGAACCAACATAGTTTGTTTCCGAAGAGTACTGCTGTGGCGCGTTAACAGGCTTGGCTACCATCGGCTGCAGCGTCCTACCACCCTTTCGCATGCCTCAGAAAATTAATGAACTTTAATTCATGTTTTAATTTCAAATTAAGCAAATGTATTGGTGTCTTCGGTTAATGTATATGCAGTGTGATTGATTGTAATAAATGGAAGCCGGAGAAACGCCATGAATACACAAATATGGGGAAAGTAAAATGACTCGAATTATGGTGGCAACTGTATGTCATGTCACTTCTGGTTCGAGACTTAGAAAATTTCAAGCTGCTTGATTTATGTTGCACAGAGTGTACCAATACCTGCAGATATGTTTTTCTGTAAACCCCTTATATTTCGAGAAAAGGTGGACACTGTTAATGTCATGAGAATTTCCATCAGATAAGGCAACGTGTAGATTCATTTACTGTGTTTTCAAATCTTCCTCCTCCATTTCTTTCAGTATTTTCTTATCATAAAGAAAACTGAAATTGTCAGCACACTCTTTCATTTACCTCAGTGGTACAGTCAGAACCTTGAGAGCTCAATTCATGTTGGCTGGGAGGTGCTCAGTCTCAAAACTTTTTTGTGCAAATCCTATTGTGTCATCATTTCTTCTTCATTTTACACACCTCTTTCCAAATTTTGGTTCATCATCCATTGCAAAGCCCCTTTTTATTACTGCAATCTCAGCGGAAGCAATTTTTGTTTATCTGTATTGTTGCCAAAAATTAATGAGTCCTTCGATTTGTGTGAGAGCCAGATGAAGCTGCAGTTTATTGGATTGAAGTGTCTTGCCTTCAGTGTTCATGGCTAACAAGTTGTCATTCCCAGCAACAGTTGCTACAAGAACTTAAAAGTATTGGATTTTGTAGTGTACTGTGAACTCTGCTTTTCACTTCTTGAGTCATCAGAATTTTTGGTGACTTCGTGCACGGCATTCGGACGTCACATGTCTGGTAACAGATTGCTTTAACACTCTGAACTCAGTATTCCCACTGATGTCGGATGGAGGCTTTTATGTTAAGTGGAGTGTGTTTGCCTTTAATATATGCTACCTGTATGGTCAAGCTGAGAGTATGGTATACTTTCTTAGGATTGTGTTAAAAATAGACTCTGTTTAAAGTACACATTGCATCTTCTCTCATCCACATAGAAAGAAGGCTCAGAGGGAATATGTGCTTGTACACCTTTTATCGGACCCTTCATGTTTGCCCCATTATAATGTTTGTGACTCATGCAGTTACTTATGTGAAGGCCAAGTTTATCCACTGTAGCGAGGAGAGAATCTGACAGCCCCTTTCCATTTTGGTCCTGAATGAGAGTAAGTCAATAAAATTGTCAGTCATTTTCACCTTCTTATTATTCGCAATGTGTTGGGTCACAGGGGACATTTGTTCCTGGTAGTTGAAATCAGACGTACAGCAAGGATAACTGGAAAATATGTTCCCATTTTCACCACAGGTACAGTAGGTGCGCATTAAAAAACAGTTTTTTTTTTAACAGAGAAGACAAATTCATACTCACGTTAATTCTGTACTGAACATGAATCTGACTGCTTTTTGTCACTGACCATACACATCTGAAATCTATGCTTGTGTGCATTTGTGAGTTACCTCAGGCCACCATGTAGGCACTAAAGCAACAGAGCTCTGATGGGCTACTGTCATAAAATTCTCCCTGCTTTCCACTCTTGTCTGCAGAAAGGCTGTTTAAGTGGCAGAAGAAAATTTAAAATCAGAACTACATGCTGCTATGTACAGCTATGTAGGTCAAGCTTTATAACAGAGTATTGTGCTGTTTGGGGTAGAATTTCTTGAGTCTGCAAATTTAACTGTGTTTTTTTTTAATTTGTCACATTTTTAAGGTGTGATCCATTTTTATCTCTGTGGCATGTATGATGATGGCCATGAATAAGTGATAAAAATTGTGTATAACTGTTTAAATACATGTACTGTGTATGTGTGTGTGTGTGTGTGTGTGTGTGTGTGTGTGTGTGTGTGTGTGTGTGTGTGTGTGCGCGCGCGCGCGCGCGGGTGTGGGTGTGGGTGCGCGCGCGTGCGCGTGCGTGCGTGCATGCATGGGACCTCTCAAAATACAGGGGCCAGGGCACCTGCCCCACTTGTCCTGCCCTAGGGATGGCACTTGACAGAAAAAGCTTTGAGGAATGCTTGGTTTTCTTGAGTGACATTATTTAGAATTTACTTACAGACTCTGTTTCTGGATATACTGACATCATTTGTTTGTTTATAAGGAGAAAAAATTCCGTCTTCAGAACAAAATGGACGAGCTGAAGGACAAAGGAAAGCGTGTAATGGAGAATTTTGGGGAGAAGCGGGTGGACATGATACAGAAATGGGAGGAAAAATCACGTGACTTCATTGATGCCTTCTTGCTATTGTTTGGAAGGGAAGGTCGCTTGGTGAGTACATGACGTGAATCCACTGGATACTGTAATTCTCAACCCCATGAAAAGAAAAATAGTAGTGTTGAGAACAGTTAACAAGACAGTGACCAAAGAAGGGTGTTACTGAGTATTTTAAAATTCCTGTGACAGTGTTGCCGCTTTGTTACAGGGAAGGAATATGCATGTACTGTGGGTTCTGTTACTTCAGTTCTTATGAACAAATTATGTGGGTTCATTATTTCTTTGTGGTTTATTTTAATTATGCTGTCAATTTCTGAGTTTGTTTAACATCTAGTGATGATTAATTAATTAGAAAGTGTGTGGAAGGATGTGATCATGGCCTAATTTGAAGTACATTTACCGTGATATTCTCTGAGGAAAACGGACAGGATAGCCAGTTTCTAGATTGAGATGTGATCCTATGAGTAAAATCTCCTAAATACAAACAAGAGTGATATCCACTCAGCCACAGTGTTCCAGGGTATGGGTCATTTAATTAAAAAGATACTGTGGATTAAAGAGAGAGAAATTGAGTGTTTTGTGTGAAAGGTTAAGGAGATTACTGTCAATTACAACAGCCTTTGTATATTAATTAAGTTGAAGTTTATTAAGTAACATGTTTTCACTCACATATGAAAGAGCCATCACCAGGCAGTAAGATGCAAAGGGAAAATTATACATGTGTTAGTGTTACACTAGCAATACATTGTATACAGACACAACTCATAAGCTTTATGTGTTCGTTTTTATCATCTGATACTTGTTTCGGTCACACATCTGTCAGATGAATGGCCGACCTTTATAATACCTATATTTGCAAATGTGAATGCACATGAGAGAACACCCCTAGAAATTTATTTTGTACATTTAGGCAACAAGGAAATTTATTGCGTGATAAGACAGGCTGCATAATCTGTTTTATTTTTCACAAAATGCCATTTATTTCATAATTCTATCTTTTACTGTTCAAATAATGTGGTTTTCATAAGCAGTGCACAGACATTTAAATAAAAACCTGGTTGTTTAAAGGTTAACCATCTGATTTTATGTAAATGATATTTGATGTGAAGTTTAATAGCATTTGTAATATTTAAGAACTTCTGGAAATGAAGTGAATTCAGTTACAACAAGTGTTGTTGGTTGATATGAGGTCTGTTTTGAAAGGGTTTCTTGACTGATTAAACACAGCACAATGCATACCTGCCATGAACACACTATTATCATGTGTTTGAACTGCAAACTTAATTCCAAAGCTGAATTCACTGATGTAGCCAAAGAACTGTTCTACCAAAACAGCTGTGTGATTATCACTGACATTATTAAACCACACAAAATCTTTTACAGACCTCATATTTTGGTGACATACTGCAAAATTGGTGGACGTTGAGTTGTAGTTGAAACATTGATTTCTTGTCCCAACAAACTGCACTTTGTCCGCTTATTTTCAAATTTACACATTGAATAATGTAGCATAGTTCATAAAACTATATAAAACTATATAAAACAAGTCTAGACACAACTTTATTAATAATTTATCATCAGCGACATGTTTCAGCTCTTGTAAGCCATCATCAGGCTGAGTACACAATTGTGGTATGAACTCTGTATAGCAATTCTGTAAGTGGTTTTGATGAGATCTCGTCATATATCATAGTTGAATATTATAAGAAGTAATATACATTAAATAAGTTTTAAAAAATTGTGAAATCTATAAAATAAAAATTTACAGTTAGGGCAGCACTTGTACAGTCAGTACTCTGGCCTCGTAGCCCTGTCTAAAATTTGCGTAGTTCTGTTTACTGATGCTCACAGCACTGACACCATTCTCGAACACAGTACTCCACAGATTCACTTCACTCGCTCGGCACTACACATTTCCGCAGTTACCCGCTCTCCGCTGTACACACACACTAATTCGCCATGACAGTCCTGTCCTCCTCCTGCTGAATTATTATTATCTTATTTGCCACTTATGTGTTTCTTGAATAGTTTACTCTGTCCCAATCAGTCTTCTGGAAGTGTCTGGCACTCTTTCCCTTTCTCTTGAAGGCACTGGCATACCAGCAGTCTTTACGTCAGAGGCTTCGTGGGTCGCCACACCACTAGGTGCTGTTGTCCTCTGTTACAATATATACTCGCTACCCACTGCTCTTAAGTCTGTCCATCTAGCCTGTGCTTCATCATCTTTTTTCCAGATTACCACCATTATTTTATGATATTGCCTAAATTGTAAAGTTTTAATTTATAGATTTCACAGTTCTTTAAAACTTATTTAATGTATATTACTTCTTATAATATTCCATTATGATGTAAGATGCCATCTGGAACTTTGGTAAAGGGACAGGGCTCTCCTGAGCTGATATCAGATTATAGGGCATGAAGGGCCATAAGGCCTAGGTGCATCGGGACTGCAAGGGCTCGAACCCAATGCAAATCTGTCTATCTATGATGTAAGACGAAATCTTGTTGAAACCACTTATGGCATGGTAATATATAGTTCATACCACAATTGTATATTCAGCCTGAATATGGCTTACAAAGCCAAAACATGTCGCTGATGATAAATTATTAATGAAGTTGTGACTAGTCTTGTTTTGTGTAATTTTATTAATAGTATATTCAAATAGAATGGGGATGCCTTGCTTAAAAACTCTAATACTGTAAGATTGTTTTAAATGGAACTTGTCACACTGTAGTGTATGAAAAATAAATTTGTAATGACTAAGAAAAAACATGTGATATGGGTTGTCTATGTTCTTTTGTAAATTTGTGTTAAAGATTTGTGAAAGTTTGTGGATAGAATTTATTGGACTTGTTTCATGTACAGTCCCACATATGGAATGAGGGGAAGGGCCGGCTGATGCAGGCACTGTCTCCACCAGCTAGTCCTGGACGAGATGGAAGCCCTACCTCATGCAACAGTAATGATGCTGATGATGTAGTCGGGTGAGTGAGGTTATGTCAATGGCTGTACTTCTGAAAGATTGATAGTATCTAATAAAATTGTCATACATACGTTTTGTAGCGTACATAATATGTTTCGAACAACATTGTCCTCGGGTATCATTATTGTTAATTTTCATGGTCAAGAGGAAATTGTATTGGATTATAATTGCTTATTAATTCTGTTTTCATCATTTTACAAGTTATTGCCAGCAGCTGATGTTTTATTCATTTATTTATTTACTTTTCTATTTCTTTATTTGTGGTTTATTTAATGTTACTGTCATTCTCAGCTGCTGTGTAGTGTTGAGTGGCCAGACTTTAGTGAATAATGAATTGGAAAGGATGTAGAAGGGATGGTTATGGCCTTGCTTCATGAACTATTTTGGTATTTTCCTGAAGTAACTGAATAAAACCATTAAAATCTCGTACATGAAAACTGGTCAACAGGTTGGTGTATGAACCAATACCTTTCCACTCAGGCTTGTTCAGTAGGAGTAATCAGCTTAATTTTTCTGCCTGCCTGTTAAACTGTACAAAGGTTTCTGTGAATTACCATTGGTTAAAATTTTTTCTTGCACCTTTTACTGAAACATAAGATTCATCTCTGCAATGGCCATGTAAGTTCATAGTGGGTTCTAGAATTTTGGCTCAGGGGCAGATAGGTAAGTTTGTAATGGGGAGTGGAATTTGTCTCGGAGGTGGATGGTTGAGCTGATGGGTTTTATGCATTCTTATAAAATGTTTGAATATGACACTGTGATGGGAACCTGAAGGGATCAAGCATGTCAAGTAGGTGTCATAAGAATATGAAACTTATCAATGTGACATTTCAGAAGAAGTGTGATTAAAGCATAGTGTTTTACAAAAGTGAAAATGTTAAGTCAGGCTCAACACAGTAATTACAGGACTGATTAAGGCATATATGTGGGAACATGGTAATCAAGATGTTAGTTACAAGTGAACTTGCATCTTAGAAGAATTTGTACTCTAACAATGAAAACTGTGGTAGGTACATTACTGATGAAATGAAGAAGTGAATGTTTATGAATTTGGTGAGTACAGATCTGGTCCAAGAAAAACTTTTACCAGTATGAAGAGTATTTTATGTAATCCTTAGTGCAGTTAAGGTACTGAGAACTGGTGATTGTGATTAAACATGATAGTCTCTTTGCTACATAAGCAGTTTAAAATAATTTATGATGGTGATTTTGTCTGTGAGAGTACGTATGCTATATAATACAGACATACTGAATCTTTCTTGAGTGTTAGTGTAAATGTGCATTTTTTTTTTCACAACTTACTTTAGTAATGAAATTAATCCTGGCTTCATGGCGTGTGGCATCACTAATATAAATGATGAAGGGATTTGTATAATTTCTGTACATCCTAACTCTTTAGCCATTTCCGCAAAATTGCGGAAAACGACTGTTAGCTTCACGATTTCTGTCTGTCTGTCCATCCATCTGCCCATCCTCACGGAATAACTTGGCTTCCACTGGACAGATTTTCATGAAAGTTGATATACGAGTATTTTTAAAAAAGCTGTTGAGAAAATTCAAGTTTCATTAAAATCTGACAAGAATAATGGGTACAAGAAGTCCTATGTACTTTTATGATAATATCTCCTCTAATTCTTCCTCGAATGAGAAATGTTGCAGACAAAAGTTGTAGAGAAAAAGCATACTTTGTACGTTCAATAACGTTTTCTGAAAATCGTGCTGTTTATTAGATAATGTGGAAAAATGTGATGGAGTCAGGCTACAGATAAAAATATAACATGGCACATGTGCACTGCATGCTGGATAACTGAGGCTGCAGACACACACACTCACAATATGCAATACTTTTCCAAGGCAACAGTGGTTAAGCAAACATGCCTCAGTGTCACATTTATACACATATTGCCTCTCTTGTTAATTTTGTGCTATGTCTTTTTAAGATTAGCATATTTGCTGTTTGCAGTCCTCCTCCACGTAAGGCTGGTCGGTATGATATTTCTCCAAGGTCTTCTGACAAAACAAAGTTCAGCAACAGAAGTAGCCCACAGGACTTCTCAGATGATGATGACGATGATGATGATGATGAGCACCAGTCAAAATGAACAAATATGACTGGTAGTGAATGAGCAACACACCTAAATTTGGTATTCTAGAAGTAATACAGTTCTTAAGTGATGGGGCACTGTATGTGAGCTTTAGTGAGTGGAGTATCACTACATCTTTGCCAGCAAGCTGTGATCTGTAGTATCTGCTTGACAGATGATAATATGACCAAAGTACCGAAATTGTCGAATGAAAATCAACTTGATTTGATTACGCTGAGAATATTTGAGTAGGCAAAAGCCAAAAAGGAGTAAAACGTTACATGTAATTGTTACAATCACCATACCTCGTGTAAAATAATGAATTTTGACTTCTTAACAGAGTGGTGATATCCCTAAAACTCAGACCTCTGTCAGCAGTTTTACACAGTAAGTAACTGTATACCATGAAAAAGTTATCAAGAAAAAAATTGGTAATTTTGTTATATGATTCTGTCTTATATTCTATTCATGATTGATTTTGATATTGGTATAAAATTTGTATATTGTTCATGTGGATGATTGTTTTCATCTCATATTTATGAAATGTAACTTATTAATATACCATTGAATTGAATTCAATTTCAGATTGTTCATTGGTTTTTATTTTAATGTTATTGTTCCTATTGACTTGAAATTTGTTGCCTAAGAATACAGTGACATGTTCTGATTGTAGATACATTATTTATTTTCATAGGCATTGCAGAAGAACATGCACAGTATTTTGGCAGAGATGCAATTTTGACCTTCTCATGACAGTGTCATGCAAGCAGACACCATGCTGGTAATACAGTCTTGTGACATTTTGCTTGGTCATCGGTTTGTCTTGAAGTATGTAATTCTCTGCTCCTTTGGCAGGGTTCTATAAACAGCTTTATTTGCGCTGCTGAAGTGGGGAAATTAAATATAATATTTTGTAGTCACAGGCATGTGTGTTCTTGAATACTTGAAATAAAGATGAGGAAATAAAACTTGATTATGATTCATGAGGTCTGTCTGTCTGGAATTCTACGTGACAAGAACAGAATTCTTCATAATGGGTTTTCCCTTTTCTTGTATATTTGCCATATTGGTAACATCACTTTTTTTTCTCATTTGGAAAGAAATTTGACAAATATTTCCTCCAGGAATGTTGCTGTGAATATAATATGACCTTTTAATTTTCCAGTGAATGAACTTGCAAGATTGTTAATAAAAATAAATTCCTCTCTGACCACTGGCTTCCCTGTACATCATTGTTAGCAAAAGGTTGAACTTCAGTTAATCCTAGGACAATAGTAACTTTTGTGTATGATCTGCCTGTTCAGTCAGTACATTGTTTCACCCACAAAGTATTTGTATGAGTACCATTTGGTTCTCAGAAATTACAGTGATTGTTTTCACAACATGAATTTGATAGGAGCAAACATTCTCTACATGACTTGTCACAACACTGCATGCATCTAGACACAGTTATTTTCAGATGTTTAGGAGGATGAAACTGTCTGAACTGCTAAGTTTGGGTTAATTGTTATGGTTTTTGTTTTTGCCCACTTTTCACTGCTCTGTAAAGTGGACTGTGATAAACTGTTGATTTATTGATTTAATATATGTTATGCAGATTACTTCACTGAGGTGATCTGATTGCTTTTAAACAAAAACCACTGTATTATAGTTTGTATCAGTCTTGGTATTTGTGTACTGAAATTTCTTAAGTTGATTCTTCTGTCATACAGTATTATTTGAATGAGAAAGAGAATGGGAAATTACCCTTTGTAGGGGTGTGGACATTGTATGCTGTTCTTCACAGGACAGACAGGTTCTGGGTTCATTGTAAATGGTCATGACCACATTAGATAAGACTTTAAAGTTGTGAGTAAGCTAGTTTGTTTTGCAATTTTTTTTTTTTTTTTTTTCTGTATAGGTGGCTGGTGAAATGAATTGGTCTTATTATTGGTGTTGTAATTTATCTTAAGTCTGCAACAGCTGTGAAACTGTGAGTCATGTAAATGAAGAATTTTTCCAGTCTTAATTTCAAGGGAATCTTATGATTTTTACATACAGTGCTTTATGTAGAGAGTAATTTGTACCCTTTCTCTGTTAACAAACTCACAAACAGAAATATACACATGTGTGTGTGTGTGTGTGTGTGTGTGTGTGTGTGTGTGTGTGTGTGTATCTTATTGA
>Ga0268261_10000612_pt1 | contig 22766 bp, 13 predicted proteins | sample TergutNc150P1_FD_190353 | JGI IMG/M metagenome (GOLD analysis project Ga0268261, IMG submission 190353) | Nasutitermes corniger P1 segment gut microbial community from laboratory colony in Florida, USA - Nc150 P1 (SPAdes) (version 2) | ecosystem: Host-associated > Arthropoda: Insects >...
CGTTACTGCTATCTGCCGCTATCGTGGAAGAGTTGGAACCGGTTTGAGTGTGCTGTGGGTGGCGTACGCCACCCACAGCACACTCAATACCAGATGCTGTAGATACAGTTGTATGCGCTCCTGATGATGGGTGGAAGTACCACCCGAAACATGTAGAGCGGTTTCCAGATATAAATAAACTGTGTAACGTTGCATTTTGTTGGATATATATATTGGAATATACTTACGATGCACAGACACATAAATGTTAAATCTTCTAATAATACTAGCAAATGACAGATGGGATTTAACTCGACGTTTAAAAGGTTAATAACGTACTTTCGACAGTTACATGTGAAAAATTCGAAGTACGTTTTTCGATCTTCTTTGGAGTTTTCTTATGATTCCTTAAATGTTCGACAAAATGTTTATAACTTATATCAGTTAAGGGTAAATTTGTCCTATGCATGCGTTAAAGGAATATGGGGAAGGGATATGCAGTTCCATTCATTCTTAATCCCAGCACTACATGGATGTGACAGTCTGCTTCACACTTGGGCCGCTTTTCTCTCGTGGAAAAAATCCCCGTTATGAATTTGATAAAAGGCTGGGTGGGCTCCTGAGCCTGTCGGAACGATTTCGTGAAGGGAAAAATATTTTGCCCCGCTGGAAATCTACCTCTGATAATCCGTTGTTAAATATCACAGATATTTTTAGACATAAACCTTTGTTTGTGTATACATGAATCCAATTCTCCGGAATATTATTTACATAATCAAGCATTACCGTCTTATAAGCTTATGCTCATTTTAAGCTTGACCTGTGGGAACAGCCATACAGAAATATAAGACTAAAGGCCTGTATCCGTCCGTTTGTCTATACATTTCAGTATGGAATTTTGCATATGAAAAGTACAAACTGAAAACTCAGAATAAGGAATCTTCACACATTTACATAGTAACCACAGCAAGGAAAAGTTTTTTCTGGGCACTAGCTCAATATACATGCAAGTTCAAGAATACAGAGACTTTATACCCAAGTAACACTCACAAAAAAACAAAACATTTATTCTTACTTCATAGTGCAGACTTTTGTACAGCACATTCAACTTGATAGCAATGCATGTACCTCTTTCATTTTAATACAGCACAAATAATCTATCAAAAATTCGCGCTCACAATTTGACAGCAATATTGTTTAATATAAAGCTCTTGAAAATTAATTACATAAATTTCTATTTTATCTTTCGTGGTTCTAAAATACGTTCAGAAATTCTAAGCTAAAATCTTGTTGTTAAACTCCTTCAGGGACGGTGTCAAATTTCTTGTGGTTTATGAAATATTATACCAGATTTTTTTTCTGACAGTATAATTATGGGCCTATAGCATCATAGAGTTTTATGTTAGCAATTTAATAAACATTATTCAAAATTCTATATTAATTGTGACAGATTTATCATGTACACAGTTTTTCATTTGTTAAAGAAAGAGTTTCCAAAGCTTATTCAATTCGCGACTGACTGAGAGACATAATATCCTAACGAAATTAGTACTGTTGGAAATGTATGGAATCGTTGGTCCCTCTTTTTCTGTGACAAAAAGGAAAATGTAGTTAAGCAATTTTTTATTTTGCTCTAAAGAAAACTGAGTTTTCGGCTAGATGATTTTATAAAATACAGCCATTTCTATTTATATTTGTGAAGTTGCAAACTATGTAAATCAACTTTCCGGATTACCAACTGCAAAACGCAGTGTGAGAGTATGGTAGAGCCTATGCTTCAGATAGTTGCTTACTTGCTTCCCGAATGCCAAATCGCCTGCATTTATTGGGTCGAAAGTTTCAAGAGTCACTATAAAAAATGGCTTTTTCTTTCCTCCTTTTCTTGTCATAAATATTCTGCCCCTCCACGTAATAAATAAAGCAGGTCTCATGCGTCTTGTTCTTGTGGAATGACAGATTGACCTTTATTATCTATCCATTATCTATATCAAAAAATTTTCTCGTCCTCACACCAGCCGTCCTCAGACTCTTCATGAACGACTGAACCGTTCTGGAAAGAAAGGTGCCTCTTCTTGTTGAGATACTAGTTCATTCAAGCGAATGCACAAGTGTTAGCTACGTTAAAATCAACCGTAATATTCCCCTTCTCTCACCCTTCCACCTCATAATTTATGGTCGTTCTCTTATGTAACTTGACTTCATATACGTTAAATCTTCCCAGTAAACATGTTGCCGTTATTCTTAAATTAATTTCTGATGGAGTTCAATCCATTTTATTCCTTCTGAACAATACTGAAATTAAATTCTCTTTTAGTGTCAGTAACAAACTTCACATTCTCTTTGTTCTGAGCGGAGGTAATTTTGACATTACGGATGGTTATTGAGGTATTTATTTAAGCGTGCAAAGAAAGTAGGTAAGGTAATATAATTTACTAGAATTCATGCCGCTGTGTTTTTAAAACAACTAAAACAAAATCACATCACCAGTCCAATACAACTATGTGTTCTTAGAATAATGTTCCGATATCTTACAGTCCATCGTCGTGCTAAATACAGGCTCGATTTGCAAGGTAAAACGCAGTTTACCTTGCAATTCCGTCTGTATTGAGCCGCCTGCTGGTGGATTATTAAATCTGATTGCATCTTTGTAAGAATATATGGTTGTGCTGGACAGATGATGTGAGGTTATTTTGATTAGAAAAGGTAATATAATTTGTTGTAAAAAGAATCAACTACATTACCTAAGATAATGCCCCAAACTAAAACGATTTCCCTGTCGACCACAAACGCAAAGGAAAGTGTTGCGAAGTGCACCCGCATGACGTGGAGTAACATGCAGAGATAAATCAGCTATGACGTATGACTGAAAGAAGCTGTATTGTGTATTATCTCTAACGCGTTTGACAGAATGAATTTTTGTAATCACTGTGAAGCTATAATTAATGTCAATATACGAGTAATTTTTTGACACTGTCATTTGGTGACGGAATCATCGACAGAGTCCGAATTTTCGGAAAACTTTAACTATAATATGGTCAAAATTTACATAATAATTATTCCGTGTAAATTTAGAGTCTTTTATTTCGAACTAATTTTTATTTAGTTCAAACCTGTGAAGCAATTCTGGGAAAGATTACATGCAGTTCTTCTATTGCAAACGATTCACTGAGACATTTCCCCAGTAATCGCTCATTATCATGTGTATAATTACAGTTGATGCTCTGTGTATATTATGAATATCAAGGCCATTAAATGAAGGTGATGAGATGGGCTGAACACCTAACACGTGTTGTTGGTTTGGGAAACCTAAGTCAAGGATGACATGACTCCTAGACATATAGAGAAAGATTATACTAAAATTCGTCTTACAGTGTGGAAGTGTAGAATCGATTTAACTAGTCATGACACGGAACAGTAAATATGGTAATGAACATTTGAGTTTCATAAATAAAGGTGGGAAATTTCTGTAACGTGTGAAGGATTCGTAGCTGTTTAAAAAAGGACGCAGCTGTATGCAGTTGAGTAGTTACAAAAGAATACTACGGTAAAACCGTGTACACTCCTTGACTAAATTGAGTAAGCGGGTCGTAATTTGGTACAAACTGTGCTGCCTCTAACGTCGCAAATTCTGTTGTAGAAGATGTAACAAATGGAATACGAGTAAATTAAATTTCCATAAATCAGTGACGGTTTTGTCTATAACGCAACCTTTCATCTTTTCTATAAATTTTCTGCAGCCTGCTTAGCAGGGAATGAAACACATTTGTAATTACTGTGAACTGTTAGTTTCAATTCGCATTGAGATGTACTAATTACAATACAGCTTACTGCGTCGTTTTCTGGCGGTTTTTTCTTTCCCAAACTTACGTCTTCAAGCCATGCATGTTCCAGATTTCTACATTAATATGAATGCTTAAATATAATTGAATATGAATGATAAATATTTTCCCTAATCAACATGTTTTTGAAAAACATTTGGGGTAAAACATATATTTTTGTGGCACATATTTTTAATTTCTTCTTCTTGTTGGTATCTACCCATAATAAATCTCACACATTGTGATATAATTATCTTTCTCTAAATAATCACGTCTAATTCTATACTCTTATGAAAACAACTGAGTTAAAATCGATGACATCTTTCCATTTGACAGGCAGAAATTGTTTTGATATAAGGCGCTTTCGGGTACAATGCAGTTTAAAGATATTGACGATCAACAGCATAGGTCACATACGGAAAACTTCCATTTGACAAGAGAATTTAATTTTTCAAGGGAACAAGCAAGTTTAACGCAGAATTTTGAAAAGTTTATTAGATGCAGACGTCTCTTAGCAAATCATTTCCACTGCTTGCTGGAATCAAGAACGAAAATAATATTGAGATTCCTTCAGATGAAAGCTAGGATTAACGTAGTAAAATATCTTCCACATTATTCCTCAGATCTACAATGAAACACATATGCATGCTGCAAAGGACTCTCTTTTACTTGCACTAAGCAATTCATGGAGGCGTACTTGAGAAACTAAGGCTTTCTCATCTATTCAAAATCCCAAAATTTCATGTAAATTTAAGTTTCATTACCGTGTGCAAAACAATACGCCACGATTCCTGTTCTCGGCCAGATTAATCCATTCCACACATTACTATTTCTTTCAGATCTATTTTAATACGATCCTCCATTTACGCCTAGGTTTTCCAAGCGGTTCTTATTTTTAGGCTTTTCCATGCTTGTGCCTGAAGAGTTAAAATATACCACACGGTGTATGTATATACATTTTTTTCATACTAAAACAGACATTCAGTGGTTAGAGGCCAGCAACATACAAATCCTTCGTGTCAGTCACGTTTAACCATTTAAAGTCGAAAATTAACCAGAATTATATTTAAAAATCAGTTAATACTTCGCAATAAACATATTTCATTTCAATTATAAAAACCAATCAGTTTATGCTGCGTAGGGATATAAGCGAATTTTTAGGTGGACATGAGACACAAACATATTGTGTGGACAGAACGTACAATTTTTTAATATTGTACCTGATAGGAAATAACATAGCCACTGGTTTTGAAGGGTTAATAATTTCATATGTAAACTAAAAGGTAAACACCAATTCCCGTACAGGCCTAGACAGGTCCTGAGGGTTGACCTTTCCAGTGATCCTTCTTCGTCACAGGGAATATCGGGGGTGGGGGGGGGGGGGGGGTGATGGAGACAACAGGGAAGATAAGTCTAATCGAAGTTACAGAAAACAACCTGTTTTATTGTAGTCGAATCACTTGGTGTTCCATTAGAGCGCACACACGTCCTGCCCGCTGCCTTGATACTTCCGAACGAGTCTCGTGGTTAACGTTTTCTTGTCTTTCACGCGTTGCCAAATTCAAAGTCAAGCCGGTATCGCCTGACTGCAAGGTCGAAGCCGACTGGCTAAAATGCGCCGCGCAACAAATGTCGGTTACTCTGCCAGCCGACATTCGTTCTGTAATACGATCCCCGCACACCTGCAACGACGATTGCTAAGCGGAGAGCTCTAGGCAGGAATTCACAGAGTGAGTAGAACGGACGTTCACTTACCGATGCAAACCTTTATAAAAAAAAAATCTTACACGAGTTACATCTCCAGTAAGCCTGTTTCCGGGGTCGAACCTGGAATGGGCGGCTTCAGGGTTTCAGGAAACTGAGACTCCCAGATTTTAAGACAGTCCGTGCATGAAAGTGGTAAGGTTGCCAGCCCTTGGCACCGCCCGTCTTTATGCCCCCAGGAAACATTCCTGATACTCATTTCTCTTAGAGGTTGAGTTGACTCCAGGACCATAGTGTAGCCGGAAGGATTATGTCAACGAAAGATCCCAATGACACCAACGAGAATCGAATCCGCGACATCCGCAGTGACTCAACCAAATGCACCACCGCGTGCCCCTCATATCGTATGTACAATTATATATCACAGTTAACTGGATGTATCAGAATTGGCCAGGAGAGCAAGCTTTTAACATAACGTGTTGAACGGATATGTGCATATGATCTTGTTCCTTCTGACAGCAGCGATATCAGATTTTCGATGTCAATTTACACGAATTTTATAAGACAGTGTTACATCTTTAAAAGGAAAAACAGACACGTGACCTAGTATTATTTACTATTATATATCAGTAAAATTCCTTTTATAAAGTTTACCTCTTCCAAGGCCTAGAAAAGTAAAGAATTTTGTTCTGAATAAGGAATGAAATAAATTGTATGTACTGTCGCCCTTTAAACTGCAATATTTTAATGGCCACATCTGAAGTCAAGGACGTTCAACTAGTAAACAAGCAGCTGCCGCCTGATTCATTCACACCTATTTCGTATCTTGCCCCTCCTTCTCTGCTACTACGGGGCAGGAATTCAGTTAGTGTCGTATTCAAATGAAGCAGTCTACCTACCCTCTTCCCCTCCCAGTCGGTACATTTGATTACCTGTGATGAGAGGCCAGCCATTAACCCAACTAGTTGTACACACCATCAAGATTTCGTTAGTGTACCCCCCGCCACTTGGCACAAGAAAGTGATATACTTATGTTCTAAAAGCGAAAATAAAGGACTAAACATATTCCTTCTGGAATGCTACAGGAGTCAGATACTCTTATTAACCTACCTGTCTTTACGAATATATATAGCAAGACTCTTAATTCCTATGTGGTTTTTGTTAACCTTGTTAAAATATGCAAGGCTGCAAACTCTTCCATTATTTTATTACAGTTTAAGAATGTATGCCACAAGCTGTGGGAAGACGAATAAACACCGCTGGGCGCTGCTTTAAAACTGCGCAAAAATTCCGTAAAATACAATTGTGTCCCAGACAAATTAATGTAGGGGCAAAAGGAAAACACCGTAGGAGCCACATAATATTTTTTCATTATTTATTCTCATAAAACTGAAAATTGAAAACAAGGTATTTTTTGTAGACGCTATGTTGTTCGTTTCTTTAAAGAAAGTACTGTTACAAAATTACCTAATTTTTCAGATGTACCAAATTATCTTCACAGCTCCAAAATCAAGTTGCATTTTTGTAGCCACTGTTTCAAAAATTCCAATTTACATTACGTTAGTATCATTTGCAGTTGGAAAGTAGACAGTATCGAGGTACGTCTGGACAAAACGTGGGCAGAATTACGGAGTTGTGTGTTCGGTATAGAGCCTCTTGCCGTTAGTGGATGATATTCGGTCAAGTTCTATTAAAACCTCCTAATATGAATCAGAATTTAGACCTACTGTGTGGGACATACACAATTACAAAACACAGATATGTTTGTGGTGTAAGCATAGTTTTCTTATGAATTAAAGTGCGATAAATATTTGTCTGATGACAATTTTCCAGCCTCCATATTGACCAGAGTTTTCTGTGTTTGTATTGTCTAATCAGACAGAACAAGTCCATTTCGGAAGATCGTAAGTCGAACAAAATGTAGAGGAAGTTTCTATACTTCAAATTTTATTGAATAAATTCAGCTACTCACCCTGACAGTTCGTGCTTCTTAGACACCAAATACCTAAGAATTGCATTCGTAATAATTAATTTTTGGACAAGACAGCGGTCGTGTTCACGTATTCAGATTACAACTAAACCGAACATGAAGCTTTGACATACAGTCTTGTACGTACAGACTAGAATAGTAAAGAGAGATTGTACTACGGACCCTATAATTTTAAGTATCTATCAGAATTTATATTGTAACGTGTTTTGTTCATTTTATACAATTATAATAAGTTTTATATAGGTTTATTATGTATGAGGGGCCGCTCTATGGCTCAGGCGGTTAGTCGCCAGCCCCTCCCTGCGGAGGACCGAGTTCACTTCGAGGCCTGTCTACATGAGTTATTGTGTGATCACAGGGGCACTGGGACACAACATCCGCCGAGTATTTCGGGATTTTGCCTGTCATTATAATTCCACCAATACTGCTTACTTGTATTTAATTCGACCGACGCTGTATAACCTTAACAAGCTGTTAAATGAAACACTTCTCTCTCATTATGTACGAAAACATGACGGGAATTTGAAATGGAAATGAATTGTAGGAAAGGATTGGGAGATATGGCATTTAAGAGGTGGCGCACTGTTGGATTCTTATGCACCTGTTTATGAGTCTTCAGTTTCCATAAAATTCGGACGGTTTCTTTACCATCTTAGGGGCATTACCGCATATAGTAACTTGGATTTTGTTTAATTATGTGTGTTTATATTGATTTCTCTCATGGACCGTCATTATTGTTATGTGAGATATTGGATTATTAATGTTGTGCCTATGATCTGTAACGTGACGCCGTGCAGTGTGTTATACCTCGTATAACTATCGGTGGTATAAAGAGACGTGCTGTCAATATATTTCATCCGAAAAGTCGTAATTATTTATCAGACTATATACGATCCAGAAGATAATAATCGTCATCTTTTTTCTTTGAAAGAATGTGTTTTCCATCATCCGTAAAGTTTTGTATTTCATTTATTCGATAAATATGAACATAGATATTTATTAATATACTGTGAATTTATTTGTTTATTTATTATTTATTGTATGTTACGTAAGTTTCGTCACTGCGCAATAAATTTCAAACATCCTGAATTCTTAACTTAAAGATTCAATTCTTCTGAAACGTGTCGGAAGATATTGGTACCTCTACCTTCAGGGTAGCCCAAGACGAATTGAATACTCTGATGTGTAACAAGCTTTTTCGAAGCATCTGTGCTTATACACCAATCTATACGGTGTCATATTCCAGAAGACATTATTTTTTCATCAGCATTATTGTGAGAGGCGAAAATATTGCATTAACTCATAGTCCAAAGGTAAAAGTAAATGTCCCTCTGCATACCATGAAGCCACATAAGAAAGTGGTGGCACACCTTCACTCATTCTGAAACTTGGTACTAGTTGGAGGTGATTTGTCACCTTCGTGCACCGACTGCGTTACTCCCGAGGAAATATATAGAGTCCCCATTGAGCAGGATGTTGGGCGGACACCACAGAGGGTCTGTAAAACTTTGCAGAGGACAGAAGTCTCTTTACCCTAAGGAGAATCGAAACGCGATCTCTCGCAGGGTCTCGACAGAACCAACATCATTTTATGTTATTTGCTATCATCACACCTATTCTTTTAGGCCAATTTGGAACCTATTGCGGTAGATCCTTATACAAAGTAGAATTACTTACTACGATCGTCCAAAATCACCGCTGTCCTAACCACATACACAAGTACAGCTAAGCTTCTGCAGCACTTCTGGTGTACGTGGATGCACCCTTTCGCGAGAAGAAACGATAAATATGTCGCACGCAAAAACAGCCTTATTCGAAACGTCGGGAATCATTAACCATGCTGCTTAGCAGCATGGTTAATGATTAATGATTAATCCAGAAGACCTGAATCCTCTATACAATGGAGATCCTAATTTAGTCAGTCAATAACCGATTTAAATATGTCTTCGTAGGAGTCGCAGTGTCAAACACTCACCTGTGCTTGGAATTCCTTCAAAATGGGTGCAGTTATTACGCCTGAACCGAGTTGTAGATAGAGATGCTTGACATATCGGTAGCAGAGTTAATCACTGTTACTCGAAATTCACCGCCATTGCCATGTGCTTTGTGTCTGAAATAGCGGTCCCTGGTACGGCTGTTTAATTTTGATAGGCTGCTCAGCAACCAGGTGCGTGCTACAGTGATCACTGGAACTGGTAACTGTTCTGTAGCGATGACTGAGTCACTTTTTACATTCCATTGACCACTAAATCATTTGGCGCTGGTGTGATTTGCCCTTCTAAGTTCTTTCTCCTTTTCAGACTAGTTTTTATCATAATAAATGTCATAGGTAAACTGTTGTTACTGCCAACATAGTGGATGTAAACTGGCAAAAATCTGGTGTCACCAGTGACACTGAAAAAAATGTTTTTGAAACTCAGCCAATAAATACAGTAGTTTGTGTATTTGAATCTTACGGGAATATTGACATTTTTTCTCTGTCTGCCGGTTTTTTTCTCCTGTTACACTTTTGGATTTAGAGATTGCTTTCTTGCAGGTTGACTCTGAATAGCTTTGTACATATCTAAACCTCATAACATTGCAAGAGACAGGAGGCACCACCGTGCTTGTTCTTCACAAATTATGTTTTATTAGTTGAAAGTACTGAATTTGTTTTTATTTTAATTATTCGCAGCTTCCTTGTGAATTACTCCAAGTTTCAGACTCAGTCGTCGAAACGGCATCTGTAGTAGTATGGATTTTGTAACTGTGTGGTCAATAAATACCAAATACATCATTACCAACTATATAAAAGGGTAAACAAAGTTGCTGTGCTAATGAATTCATTTTTTCACACGAATACGTGAAAAACATTTTCTCTTTCTTTAATAAATTACCCTCCCTTTCGTGGCCCTTGTTTTAGGATGGCAGACGTAACGGTAACAGTAATTGTTGTCACTAGTTAAAGTAACCATTACCAACAACGCAACTGCCATGATTACGAAGCCAATGGACCACTCTCCTGAGGTTGTGGTGGACGAAATTTTGTAAAACCCTAGGCCAAAGGTGGTGGGGGATTGAAGTGGGGTAGTGTATGTTTATGCATGTCTAGAAATACATAGGCCTATGTATTTATCCCTAGTCTAACGTAATATTTTGACCGGAGAGGGAAAATTTCGCTAGGACTTTTGTTAAAATCGCAATTGAATTAATTAATCAACACCTCCATTCCCCTTACCTGTCCAAATGGACTAAGAGAATATGCTGGCGTTTTGTGGAAAGTAATGAAACTAAGTATCTGAGGAATTCGTTTTATCCATGGTTTTGCTACAACAGTGCCAACGTGGCATGACGACATACAAATACTGTTTAGCAAGCCGTGTGGATATGATAGGGATGGGATGACTCAGGACCGTAGAGGGTTGCGCTGGTAAAGGGAAATGACATTAAATTAAGCCTAAGTTAGTCGGCCGCAGTTAATTGAGGGTGGTGATTTGCACCTGCGAATGAAGTTAGGAGTTACTTTAGAGCTAGTCATTACGGTAGAAACAACAGGTCGTCACCAAGGTGTCGGCCTGCAGACTGGCTTCGGCTACTTGGGCATTGCTTTCTGCATAAGAAGATTAGTGTATAGAGAAAGAGGCTACCAAACTAATACAGGCGGAGGACTGAACAAATACAACTCAATAACATTTTCAATTACTTATGATTTATAATTCCTTGCATAACACAGTACTGAAGAGAGGCTTGGTATGGGGTGCGTGATATTAATTAAGGAAGACATAGGCTACTCTGTCTGTCTGCATAAATAATTCGTACGTACGTATGTATGTAGGTACGTATATATGTATGTATGTATTATGTATGTATATATTGTACATTTATACATCTACAAATCGTCGCCTTTTTTAAATTAATGTTTTAACCGTGTGAATTCTTCTCTGCTGTATTCTTGTATAAACTTTATCCCGTGTACCCTGTAGCGATTATTTTGTGTAATTATGAAACCTGAAATCCATTCCTTTAAAAATAATGCCGAGTACCTTAACAACAACAAAAACTGCGGATCCTAATAGTCAAAATCATATTTTTTCATAGTGAGAAATAAGTTGATTTCGTTGATTTAATTTCACACGAGGAAGAGCATAAATTTTAGGTATTATAAAATAAAACAGCCTTGAAGATTTTAAGCTTAATAAGAATAAATTAAGTGGAAAATGCAGTATATTACTGAAGAAAAACTTCGTTGCTCTTAGAGGTCGCCTGATACTTTTAGAATAAATATTCATGTAAAATATTGAGTATATACATGTATATCACTATATGTATAAATTATATACAATCTAGTTTGATGGGAGGCAGTGAGTATTTACACAGTTCTGAATGTGAAACCTCCTAGAATTCGGTCACTTAAATTTGTGAGGAGATATTACAAAGATATGAAGAGATGTTTTGTGAGTATTTTTACGTGTGGCTTTGGCAATAGCGATATTGAACTCTCTTGTTCTAACATCACAGAGACATTATTGAATATAAGTGGGCCTAGAAACAAGCTGGAAACAAGCTGATATCCCTGTTTAATCCAAGGTAGCTCAAAATTAAACGTGTAGTCACCTCACAGCAAATACCGTTACTTTATTCCACACGTGCAGCTTGGGCATGATCCGCAATTCATGCTTCGTGCAAAGAATGCTTGAATGCTACAGCACCGTTATTGCGGGTGAATGACAGAGGTGAAATAAATACAAACTTTTTTTAATGATTACATTTTGTAACACGAATAATCGATGTATAACAGCGTCCCTGCGTCTTTTAGTTATGTGTTTTATTTTGTGAACCTGTGTTGTACTGTACTGTATTGCGTTGTGTTTTGTGTGGTGTTGCGTTGTTTGAGATGTTTGGTTGTGTTTGATGTGTTTTGTTGTGTTGCGTTCTAATGTGTTGCGTTGTGTTTTAGGGTAAGGTTTACGTTTTCGACGGGCCGATCCCCTTTTCAAACAGCCCTATCGAATAACAAACTGCATACGATCACACTTTTTAATTTTCATGTCCCGACGTGCTCAGTCTGGGAGGAGAACCTCTTTCGGGAGACGGGTGTGGTTCACCGAATCACATATAGTTTTAGTTATTTTCGTTTTTCTTGTGTTTTGTTTATTCTTTTTATTTTTGATATAAAGAAAATCGTGCTGTAGCTAGTCAAACAACTAAATCATTTTTTTAGTCAAATAACACAGTCACTTCACCGTACTCTCTCACATCGTTCTCGTACGCGACTGCTTTCTCACTGGACTGCTAGCGTCCGTTGTCTGCTGCCAACCATTTCCTTATTTAAATCTCTCTCTGTACACAACCCCTCCTATCACCAATTGTTCTTGAACATACGTTGACAGATTAGACTTATAACGTATGGCTATGAGCCGCCCCTACGTGACGCAAGCAAACCTAATAAACAAATATACCAAAATGTTCTGCTACAAAACAGATTCACACTTTGAGAATTAATTCGGAGTCGCGATTTATCACAGGGCCTAATCCGTGAGAGATGACAAGAAGTTAAGCTAAAAGTAGTTTTTTTATTGTTTACCCATGCTAGTGGATCAAGGTCATATCTGCGTTTAAAAATGTTTATTTATACATGCCGGTACTGCTTACATCTCAAAGAGAGATGATAAAATGTGTAATGTAGCTTACACAAAATTACAAGAAGTTGATTCACAATGAAAATGCCCCTTACCTCCTTGAAATCAATGTAAGTCGATTACACTAGAACTTTAGTGGGGTTAACAGCTTTGTTATTTGATAAAGTCAAAAGATTACACAACAATGCCAAAAATTCTCTTTCATATTGTACAGCGCTTCACGCTCCTTCCCCTCCACACCCCCAACCATACATATTTTGAACAACTTGTTGTTACAATGAGAATTACAGATAGGGAGAGATAGGGTATGGATTAGCTCTGGCTGCCCCTCGAGGTGCACATATTGTTGGTACTCGAGTAGGGGTTTCAACAATAGCCACCCCTGCGATCTTTATAGTTGTCAAAAGCTCACTAATAACAAACCACGTTACACGCGCTGCGCTGGTCCTCTTTGTCCCATGACCACGTGGCAAGTTCGGCTGTAGCATTAAGCTAGACAAATTGTGGGGTTAGACTCCATAAACAGACAGGTCTGTGAAGGAAATTTCATGACTACGTTATTTCCAACGTTCAAGTCCTAGTGCACGCTGTAGACGCTTCTATAAATACCTATTATGTAACAAATCAAATTCGAATAAACTTTCATGTATACGGAATTAGATATACATCTGAAGACGACAGGCTTTATTCATATATATATTTACGTCGTCAAAATAGTCATAATTTCTGATAAATATGTGTAAGAGGCCTTTTATATTCTTGATTTAACTTTATACTGTATAAAATACAGTACAAACATCACACAATACTTCAAAAAGCGCTGAATTTCTATTAGGTTGCAACTCGACTCTTCAGATAAGTAGCAATGTTAACACAAATTCGGAATATTCCAACAGGTCTGTGGAACTATAAAACACACATTAATATGGAAGTGTCAAAATAAAAACTTACCGGAACTTTCTACAGCGGCCGTCATGTGGAGCGGAAAGGAGTCAGCAAAAACGAATTCCTTCAGAACTATATTAGAGAAGAAATGCATCGTCAGTTATCAGTGCAGTAAATAAAACAATGACAACGTTGCTAAGACAGTTGGAAGTAACGCCTGAATATTGAATTCCAAAAGTCTTCTGTTATAAACCAAATGGCAGCAGGCACCAGGGACCTCTGGTAGCAGTGTGGAAGCTGCAGCAATGATCCTTGCAACCGAACAAGCTTAATCCATGGTTTTGATCATGATGACGAACACAATGCAAACTACAAGTCAATTGTAACGTCAAAACACCTACATCATGCAGGTTATATTACAAATCTAATAGGCAAACTCTTTATTTCTTGTCTGAGAGTTGAGGCTTATACAAGGGGAAGTACAGCGATCGGGCCTACGCGAAGAAGCTTTGGACTCAAATTTTGGACAGAAAGAAGAAAGTTTCTTCTACCGTAAGTTTCAGACAGCAAGGTTTTCCAAGATAATGTTGAAGTATTACTAGACTACATTGCATCACAACGGAGAAGACAGTTATCTTCAAATCGCTTTTAGATAAGTTCGCAAAATTGCGAATACCGACCAATAGCTTTCGTCATATCTGTCTGTCCGTCCATCTGTCTGCATGGAAACGGGTGGATTTTCATTGAGGTTTTGAGGATTTTTTGATAATCTGCCGAGAAAATTCAAGTTTCATTCAAACCTGACAAGAATAGCGGTTAATTTACATAAAGACCTTTGTACTTTTGTGATAATACATTTGAATTCTTCTTAGACTGCAAATTTTTCCAAACAAAGTTGTAGAGAAAATAGAAACACACCTCTTCAAGTTCAGTAACTTTTTCTTCCGAAACTCGTGACAGTTATGAGATAACGTGGAAAAATATGGTACAACCAGACAGACCACGAATGACCAAAAAAAAAAACCGGCCCATGCGCACTGCATGCTGGATACCTAAGACTACAAATAATCACACTCACGCTGTATAATAAGTACTGCTTTTCCACTGCATAAATGTTGGCAAGAATGCGCCTCAATTTTACGTTATGTATGTTGCCTGTCCTGTTGTTCCAAACAACGTTTCTCCTATGCTAGTTTAAAACTAACTAACTAACTAATTAACTAACTAAATAACCAGCTATCTAACTCCGGTGCTGGTTTAAAGACTATACGTTTTCGAATATCGCATTTCGCGGCTCGGGAATTTTAGTCACAAAGCCTGAAAATAACGTTATTTTTACGAAGAAAGTGACAACAACAAAATTTAAAAGTTCTCCACAGTAATTATTATGACTGTTATATCGAATTTCTACTTCCAGACTCTTGTGTAAATCATGAAGGACAGCCATGAAATTTTACCGTCGTGGCTTCAGTCCAACTCTTGCAGACCCGACTAAGAATATGTGATCAGCTGCATGCGTTGCGCTTTGCATCGGTTTACTTCAAGTTTTGCCCTACTGTAATATCAGCCACGACTAAAATCCACATACCTGCGTCTAACAAAGTGATAAGTCCGTAATCGCTGCATATGCTCTATATCTGGTTACTCGAAAAGCAACGTCTTTCTTAAAAACATAATATTTGCTGAGCTGGTCAAGAACCTCGCAGTCTTCTATGGAATGGCGATTTTATTTCCGAACGTACAACACCCCGCCACTGGGCTCATTCTAAACAAGATGATTGCGGACTACAAGCTTACACTGTAATAAACATAAACGTTGATATAATTTGGAGTAATAAGTTTCGCTACTGTAAAGAACATTTGTATATATTTTATATAAAATCTGAAGAATGATACCTTCACTATATGAATTCTTTATGGAACGTCGTTACTTGCAATGCACCTCAAATCGCAAAAGACCAAACAATTAAAACGCAACGAAAAGCCGAGCAGAAATATTAGAGTACCTATTTTTCGGCTGTAGTTAATGCAACTATACAACAAAACGTTTTCCCCAAGTTGTTTATAAGTGACACAACACGACATCTTTCCACTCTTTTCTAGTCATTTTCAAGCAAATTTAGAAAAACTACACACTTCCTCTATTTCAAACGCTATGACCTAAAGCGGAGATCACCATTCTGAATTGAACTACTACTGCAGTGAATTATATATTCCAGGTTGTTACAACATTCGCATTTTTACTTTAATGAACCAACTCACTACATAGTCTAAACGCTTTGGATAATTTACTTTTTAATTATTACTCTTCTTATAAAACCCCTTTCCAGCCCTTTACCTACATAACTCTGCCACTCCACTCAATGTTAATGTATTTATACTGGCCGGGAGTCGGCGACAAACAGAATCCTCATCTAATTACATTCCTAGTTAGCTCAGACCACCTCCCCGTCGCGTTTCACTTTTTATTAGCATTTAGGCTATATATGTATATACACTGTGTCTCGTCGCTCTCTACCTGGTTTTGCTTCAGTTCGGGCCATGAAGCTATGATGTCCATAAAGCGGTTTATCCACTCTGATAGAAGTGCTAGGCTCTGTGTGTGCACTCATACCAAAATGGCGGGAGGCAGTGCTATCTCCTCGTCTAGTGTACCAGGGATAGTATAATTGTGTTTGCATTCCGAGGTAGGGATGCCTCTCATTCATTAGTGAAAATCCTTCATTACTTGGCTTTTTGGAAAAGGGTTGGTGAGGTTGGAAAGGGGGGAAGGGAGGAGTGGAAAGAGAAGGGGCGGTAAAAAAATTGTCTGGATAAAATTCACTTGGTGTTCTGCCATGTACGAGAGGCACCGAGCAAGATTATGATAATTCATTTACGCTCCTATGTTATTTCCTCTCTTTTAGTTTGTTAAACGAAAACTGTTATATTTTTGTGTACGTAAGGGCAGGGTACACTGTGACTTTATTAGACTGCTGTCACGGTATAGCTAGGCTGATTTATTTTGCTAACATTTTAAAAGAACCTTTAGAAATCACTGGATATAAATAAATTTCCAAGAAGCTGTGATTTAATGCCTGTTTTATACACAACAGTCACATCTGAAGTTAATGAAAGCAAACGGTTTCTTATGTCTTTGAGCAGTGAGCTTTGACAGAAGTGTTTATTTTGTTTCGAGTGAACAATTCCCCTGCAATAATACATTCCCGCACAGATATAACAAATCTCCATGTTGCAGTAAATTAATTAATTAAATTTGTAAATAACTTTACCTACAATCCTTAATATTGGCCGTACCTGTGAACCAGAGTTAGAGGGTCCGGGAATCGAATCCCGGTAGGGGAGTCAGCATTTTTCGCAATCGTCCAGACCGGCCCTGTGACCTACCCAGCCTCCTATTCAATGGGTATCCGGTCATTCGCGGAGGTAAAGAGGCCGGGGCGTGGCGTTAACCTCCCACCCCATCTAGCGCAAAGGGAAAGAAAGAGTACAGCTATATTTCTACTCCCCCTCTGTACCTTCGTGGCACATTATAGGGTAAACTGAATCTTTACTTTTACTCTTGCACCAAGTACTGATACAAATTAACAGAAGCATTAAAGGCATTGTTTTCTAAAACAATAGGCAGTCTACGGAAAAAACAGTTACTGTCACCATCCACCTATCTGTCTCATTATAACTCGACAGAAGAGCGACACACCTGAGTAGATGGACACTAATACCAGCTAACTTTACGTTTTAGTACAACTTGCTGAAATTGATAATTTTTTCGGCAGAAGAGCAAGATACCCGAAGAATTAGCTGATATCGCTAGACACCAGTTTATTTCTATGATACATGTAGAGATTAATAAACCCCGGTAGTATAGATAGAGGCGGAAATGAACAATAACTAATGCAAGCCATATTTTCATCTTACGAAAGCACGATGAATTCACTACATCCTGGCAACGTAGGAGTAGCAAGGCTCAGATATAGATATGGCCGGCCAAGAATTTCGCTCATTGCTGCATCTTTCTCAGAAGTGCTGCCGAGACGTAAGATTGATGATAATGTTAACTGTCCATTCCGCAGCCCAGATATATTTGCTGAGAAATAAAGTTAAAATATTTGTTTGTTGTAACTGTCAAGATGTATCACTGTACTGGCACTTGGTAATGTAAGCTACCTTACTGCGTTAAAACTGAAAGTTGTCTACCAACGGTAACTGATTATTTCGGTGCCTCGCCATATTTCTGAAAAATTATAGACGTCAATGTACAGCAGAGAAGCATAATGACCGATGTCAGTGCAGCCGTCTATTGCCGGATCTCCTACTGAATTAATGCGTAAAATTTAGATGAATTTAACATAACATTACTCCAGCAGTAAGAGGCATAAGAATGAGTAGTAAAGTTATATTGGTAGATTATATTATCTAGTTTTTGATTTCCAAGCTTATCAATTTACAGGTATTCAGTGAAGAATCATACGTAGCCAGCCACATATGTCTGAACTAAAGTTTAGTTCGCACATCTATAAACATCGCCGGTGCAGTTACAGCCACAGTAGACCGCAACAGCCCGGCAATTTCCGGCAAAGTGGTTGGCAGTGGTTGAAAGTAAACAAAACTTTAAAATGCACCTAGAAGAATAAATAAAGTGGTGTAATGTTAGGAGAAGTAGGTGGTCATGTGATAGGACAACTTGTGCCAGTCCACTGGTATGTAAACTTTCGATCCAAGATATCCTGCAAGAAATGCAACGTGAAAATGTGGAATTAGTGCCACCGTCTTGCTGGAATAACATGTCCTTAGGGCCCTTTTCTTCTAAAATCATCGTCAGCAGTTCCTCCAAAACATCTCGGAACGCTTCATTAGTCACAGTAAATGCGTTCGGAAGTAAAGGAGGAAGAGCACAACAGACATCAAATTTGGTGTTGTCCCTTGTGCTTTCAGTCACTCCAGGTGTACTGTTGCTCTCCCGTATTCCAACAATGCGTCGATTAACATACTTGGACACATGGAAAGCTGTATGTCACTAACAAAATTTCTGGACGTAAAATTGTGTGTTGTCTTCAAGTTTTGAACTAATGTCACATTAAAATGTGCAGCGAATGTCGTTTTCTTCGCCTCTTACAAGCAATTGATGTGTGACAGCTCTAAAATTCAAGGGCGATAATTATCTGCACTGTTGACTGTAGCATGCATAAATGACGGTCAGCTTGTCTTGTTGATTTTTTCGGACTGCGAGATTTAAGTAACTTCATAAATTACACACGTGAACACATAGGAGTGAATACAGTTTATTTTAAACTTCAGCATCACCTCACACTAAGCTTGTTATCTGAATAATAAATGAACTAATAACGTGGAGGCGACTTCCTAGCGCCAAGGGAAGGTGACTGTAATAAATGAAAAGAAATTCCATAAACTGAACCCGTTGGATAGGGTCAGAAGCCGGCCTGTTTGTGACATCGAAGAAAGGAGCTCCTGTTTCTGCCAGGAATTAAACCCCGGACGGCTGATTACTTAACTAACTGGTCTGTTACGTTTCAGAGTGAGAATAAACTAGTAAGGGAATAAATTAGTATATTAGTAGCCCTGATTATTTTATTCGACTCATTAATTCAGATGCTATTTGCCTTGTTATACAAACTTCGTTCTTCTGAGACGTTACATGGTGTTGCCAGGAAGTTAGTTACTGACGTTTCGGGACAACATCTACGCTGCGCAATTTCCCAGAAGAGCGAAGATCTCATTCACACTGCGGCAGAACCCGGAAACCACGACTAAATTGTTCGTTGGTTAGTTGCTTGATTTTTTGGTTAATGGGGGGTGAACAGGTGAAACATTGATTGTTTTTTGAACTTGAAGACACTGGGCAGTTTTAACGTAGATTTCTGTCCCTTCATTTGGCCGGAGAGGCTTAGGAACAAAATATTTCACCAGTGACAACAGCTGGTAAGGCATTAGACAAGGGCACCGTGCACGTACTGAACAACTCCGGCCTGCATGGAATGTTTGATTCGGATATTTTTCAATTTCAATTATGAATTTTATTTTAATAATGAAATGAAATTAGGACCGATGAAAGTAATTGCCAGAGAGGCTAGAAAATTCTCATGGAATCTAAGGCATTAAATTTTCGGGACCTGACAGCTTATCTACTTAGCGGGAGGCCTGTAGAAGGCCAATTTCCTGGTATAGTGTGTATGAGGTACAGGTCTGTGCTTTCCCCTTTGAGCTTGTTATTTGTAGATATTCTGCCAGTGGTGACAGTAATAATTCCCCGTTAAATTCCTCGCAGCTGCTTCTGAACAACACGCTTTAAAGGCAAGTTTAACACATCTGCCGTCTGCCTTGCCGACAAACGATGACACTCAAAATTCGGTGAGAGAAGGAACTCTCTGTAGCGTCTGAACCACATCACCAGATTTCCTGTAAACGTTACTTGTGGTTGAATGTAATACAGGGGATGTTTTAAAATAACTATTATTTCAGAAAATAACGTATTTTACTTCGTATTCTGGTGTACGTTGTTGTTAATTTGTGTCAAACACGAAAACATTCAAAATATAAGAAAGATTTTGGGCGTTAACAGGAGTTTGTTCAAGAACAGACTTTCCCACATGGTGTTCTACGGAACCCCGACGTCCGCAAAGAGATTATTTTAGAATACAGATTGGTAATTTATAAACACGTTATTGTTTTTATTAAAAACACCACTCATAATTCTCATTCTTAAGTGTCAACAACCCATGCCTTCAAATATTTCCGAACTTTTGTCGTATTGGAATAAGTACACAACTGTATTTTGAATATGAGTATTCTTTTTTTGAATGGATGACTAACAATCAGTTATTGCTCCAATAGTATACTAGTATCTTATTCTGGGAGTGGGAATAACTACATCACTAGTCATTACAGAACTATACTGCACTGTTGCGATTTTTATGTATATCACACAAAATCCTCGAACCTACAAAAATTTTACTTCACAACATTTAAAATTTTAACACTAAAGAATATAACTTGAAATCTGTGACTTCTTTTTGTTCCAAAATGTCTAAATTTCATCTTCAGGTTGGTTTTTGTTTTTATTTTATTTTAATGTAAGGTACGTTTGTTGTCATCTGTAGTTATTATTTTAGTCTTTTTCAAGGCCTTGTATCGTAAATGCGATAGAACAGGGAGAATATTCCATTTAAATAATAATAATAATAATAATAATAATAATAATGAAATATCTGGGAGTGCTTACTGACTTCAAACTGCATTTTGACCATTATATGGCTTACACATTTTCCCAGACAATAGGCTGTTGTGTTTAGTTTAAAGGGTAGCATTTTCCTTTTCCTCTCTAGACAGCCTTCAGATGCTATATTGCAGATTACTTAGACGTAAGTTAGAATAAGCCTCATCGTATTCCGTCGCTTCTACTGATGACCTGTAAGCGTGAGCGCATACAGGGGATGTTCTCGTATCTTTGTCATTGTCGTTTTATCAGTCGCTTGTAATACAACTACGTCAGTGCCCTAAATTATTTTAAATATCATACTTCCAGTACTCGGATGCGTGACCTAGATGCGCCTTTATCACTTAGGTCTAAAGCGGTTCAAAATTTTCAGCTACTCCTATGAGAAAAATGCATTTGTGTGCCAAATCGAAATATTTATTGTACTTTGTTTAATGTTGATCTCAAACGTCACAAGTGTCGTTCCGCTAGATGCGCATCAGCGGATAATGCCATCAGGAGGAATGTTGGTATATTAAGTGGAAAGTATGTTTTGCTTAACGACTTCTTAAATAAATTACACTAATTATAGGTAGCAAAATTTGTTGTGTTTGTATTATTATTTTCCATGTGTTCATGTTTGTGGTTATTAATTTCATTTATTCTCTCTTATTATTTTCCTAGTGTAATTGACCTTTTGGCTGTTGTGTCAGCAAATTAATAACAATTAACTAAATTTAATTAGGGGGATGAGTTAGCACACACACACACACACACACACACACACACACACACACACAAACTTATTCCACTTTGTTTCCCTGTTTCTGTTTCTTGGCGTGTAATCGTGCTGTATTTGTCTAAACTGAGTTGATTTAAAACACATTGACAATGTATACAAGAACAAATTATTTTTCTTAATCCGCTTACCTTAAAATGTAAACCAAACTTATTTGTTTTTGTTATTTCTTGATATGTGTTTCCTTTTGTTGCTTGTTACCTGCTTATTTTTCTTATGTCTCTGTGCTGTCTCTGTAATTTGCCTTATGATTGTTTTTCCAGCACATAAATAATAAAGAATTAAAATTATTACTATTATTATTATTATTATTATATTTATTTTTTCTATTAGTCGTGTAATTGTGTTAAACCCGTATGTTTGTAAATTCATATGTTTGTTTGCATGTAAGTAATTGGCCTTGGGCTGCGAAACCTGCATGACGTGGAACTGAATGGAATTCAACTGACAATACATTAGTGAATGAATTATTAATTTTTAATTAAAAAATTATAATATAATCCATGCTGTCTCTTAAGTGATTTGGTTTTTCCTCATTACAGTGTTTGGCTTATTATTGGATGTATTTTCTCTTATGTTTGTATGCTATTTCCGTAACTGGTCTTAGGACCTTAATGCCAGATACTAATAATACAAAGGATATTGAATTACACTGATATACAGCCAAAAATTAGCATTGATGAAATAAGTCTTCTATGGCTATTTTGTGGGTGCTGAACACGAATATGATACTAAAAATTGTTGTTTAGCTCTTGTTTCG
>Ga0268261_10000613_pt1 | contig 22762 bp, 22 predicted proteins | sample TergutNc150P1_FD_190353 | JGI IMG/M metagenome (GOLD analysis project Ga0268261, IMG submission 190353) | Nasutitermes corniger P1 segment gut microbial community from laboratory colony in Florida, USA - Nc150 P1 (SPAdes) (version 2) | ecosystem: Host-associated > Arthropoda: Insects >...
CAATCACTTACTTTACTTTCTAAGGACTTTCTTGATACAATCAAGACAGAAACCGAGATGGAAAAAATAATAGAAACTAGAGTAGATGTTTTGGTAAGTTTGCAAAACGGCGAGCGAGTGACGATTGAGATGCAGAACTATTCGCAAGCGGATTTTCAGAAACGCTCTTTGTACTATCAGGCTGGCGTTTTTCGGGAGACGATTGAGGATATCGGAGCGAAAGCTCGTTATCAAACCTTGAAAAAGACGATTGCGGTGGATATTCTCAACTTCAAGTTGTTTCCAGATGATGAGGACGCCTTGCATTCTTTTGATTTGTATGACAAGGAGCATGATTTGTACTTCGTTGAGAAGGGATTTTTCCCGACTTTTGTGCTTGAGCTACCCAAAACCCAAACACCTACTCAGGAAGTGAAGGAGTGGATGGAATTGTTTAATACAGGTGACAGTATGTCCGAGCGTGAAGATTTTTTGGAAAACGCCCTAAATCCAGTAAAACAAGCTGCTTTGGATGAAAAAGAACGCTATTGGGCACAGAGAGCTGAGGAACACCGTTGGGATATTGACAGTGCTGTTCATACGGGTTATGAGAAAGGTGTCGAGAAAGGAATTCAAAAAGGCATTGAGCAACGAAACGAGCAACTCATTCGCTCTATGCTCCAAAATGGACTGGAATATCAAACCATCCTTTCTGTAATGGGTGAAGAGTTTGCCGAGCAAATCAAGCGTTTAGAAGAAGAGGAAAAACGCTAAATTTACTTTCAAAACTAAATAATCTACAATACAAAACAAAAGGAAGTTGCCCGGTGATTAATGGGTCAACCTCCTTTTATTTTTTTTTATTGTCCCAAAAACTCATTAATACTAGCAATAGTAGAATTCCAATCAGTAATCAACAGACCTTCACCACCCCAGATATCCCAGCCGTTCGTGAATTGTCCTTCGATTGGTACACTCATGCGCTCTATATTTCCGCCGCCCATTAGGACGTTGAATACTTGTCCTAAAATAAAGGAATTTGGAATATTGGTCGAGGTAAAACCGACAACTGTTCCTAAAGCACGCGGTCCGTTGAAGATCGTCATTGGACTTCTCATTTGGCTCATGATTGCTTCCATAACCTGCTGCTGTCTTTTTACGCGACCAAAGTCATTTTCATCATCATGGCGGAAACGCGCGTAGTTTAAGAGAGTTTGACCGTTCATTCTTTGCTCACCAACATGAATGGTCTGTGTTGGAATTGGTCCATCTCCTACTTGTGATAGGTCATCTGGCACTTCCACTTCGCTGACTACTTGCCCATTTACTGTAGCAAACTGCGCATCAATCTTCACACCCATTGGGAAAAGTGCGTCAATTACATGAGCAAATGAGGCGAAGTCAACCATCGCATAATAAGCTAAATCAATGCCGAAATTAGCCGCAATGGTTTCACGCATCAGCTCGGCCCCTTGGTCGTTATTCTGCGCGCCAATGGTAAAGGCAGAGTTTATCTTCTGATTGTCGCCTACGTTTGGAATACTAACTAACGTGTCACGCATGATAGACAAGAGTTTCGGGTGACCAGACGGACCGTCAAGCTGTAAAATCATAATTGAATCCGAGCGTGCCTCGCCTTCTGACTGTCCAACGCGGGCATCTGTTCCTAAAATCAAGATATTGTGCGCACCATTGGCAGATACGACACCGTTAAAATTCTGCTCAGGTGCATGTGCGGTATTCATGGCGCGGGTCAAACCAAAGACGAAGTTTCCGACAATCCCTAGAAGAATCAGGAAGAGAATAATCGCTATCCAACGACCCGGACGGCGCTTTTTCTTGGTTCTAGTTTTTTGCTTTTTGTCTTTTTTTCTATCCTTTTTGTTAGGTTCTTGATAGTCTTCGTAGTCATTTTCTTCGTAAGAATCTGCTGTATAATCATATTCTTCGTAATCATCAAGAGATTGTTTTTTAGCAGACTTTTCTTTTCTGAACATCGACGATTGCTTAGGTTGCACAGGGACATTTCCCTTTTTGATATCCTCTCGCAATCCCCTATGTAGCTCTTTTCGGCTCATAGAATGCCTCCTCTTTTTTCTTATTTCATTAGCTTACCTTAAAACTACACTCTATCAAAGGGATTTTCCAATTTCTTAAGAATTTCTCTAGCTACTTCTTGGATGGTTTTATCGTCAGTTGAGATAATGGATTTGCAGCTTTCATGGTAAAAATTGGCTCTTTGCTCTAGCAATTTGGCTAGTTCTTGGTCTGTACTTTTTACCGCAAGTGGTCGGATGTGTTCCTTGTCCGCACGAATTCTTTGAATAAGGACTTGTGGATTGGCTGTCAAAAGGACAGTGGTATGCTCCTTTAAGATTGCCCGATTGGCTGGGATTGTGACAACTCCGCCACCGGTTGCTAGAATGACTTCTTCTTGTGCGTATTTTTCTAAAAGCTCCTGCTCGATTTTTCTAAAAGCCTCTTCTCCGTGTTCGTTGAAATAGTGGAAGATGGGCATTCCGATTTCTTCTTCGATTTTTGTGTCTAAGTTAATCAAAGGAAGTCCTGTTATTTGGCTCAAGGCAGTACCGACGACGGATTTTCCTGCGCCCATGAAGCCGATAAGTATAATATTTTTCATTGTTCTCCCCTTAAATATGCTAGGTCTTTAAAGAAATTAGGATAGCTAATGTTGACTATTTGCGCATTGGCTAGATTGACCTCGCCGTCTTCCACCAAAAGTGTAGCAATGGCAAGCATCATGCCGATACGGTGGTCCCCGTGACTATCCACATTCGCTGCGTGTAGTTTAGTTGGTCCTTGAATAATCATCCCGTCTGCAGTTGCTGTGATATCTGCTCCCATTTTCCCTAACTCCATCGCCACTGCGTCAATTCGGTTGCTTTCTTTGACTTTCAATTCCTGTGCGTCCTTGATAATCGTGGTTCCATGCGCCTGTGTTGCTAGTAAAGCGATAATTGGCAACTCGTCAATCAAACGCGGGATTAAAGCTCCTTCGATAGTTGTTGCTTGAAGTGTACTTGTGGAAACGGTGATATTTCCTGAAGTTTTTTCTATTTGAACATCGGCTTGCATGGCTGTGAAAACATCTAAAATCCCTGTGCGTGTCTGATTAAGTTCGACATTTTCAAGAGTAATCTTGCTTTCAGGCACTATCAAGCCAGCCACTAGAAAAAAGGCGGCTGAGGAAATATCTGCTGGAATGCTAAGGTCTTGTGCCTTTAGCTTTTGCCCGCCATTTAGCCTAATGACCTTTCCATTAATAGAAATTTCTCCACCAAAGAGTTCAATCATTTCTTCTGTATGATTGCGCGAGCGCTCTTTTTCGATAATGGTTGACACACCTTGCGCTTGCATTGCGGCAAAAAGCAGGGCTGATTTGACTTGGGCACTGCTGATTGGCATTTGGTAGTCAATGGCTTTGAGTTGGGGATTGCCGATAATGGTTAGAGGCGGTGTTTCCTTGTCGCCCTTGCCTTTGATAGTGACATTCATCAAACGTAAGGGGGCTGCAATTCTATCCATTGGGCGCTTATTGAGGGATTTGTCGCCAAAAAAAACGGTGGAAAAATTACTTCCAGCTAAAATCCCTGATAACAAACGGATGGTTGTTCCCGAATTTCCTAAATTTATCGGCTCTTTGGGTGCTTTTAGTCCCTCAAATCCATTGCCTTCTATGATTAGTGTGTCTTTTTCTTCCTTGATAGAAACTCCTAGCGCACGAAAAGCGTGAATGGTGGAAAAGACATCTTCGGCTTGCAAAATATTTTTCACTCGGGTTTTTCCATAAGCGATAGCACCGAACATCACACTACGGTGGGAAATGGACTTGTCGCCGGGTACCGTTAGGCTACCCTTTAGCTTCCTTGCCTTGATTGCTAATTTCATCAATACTTCCTCATCTCTTCTCGGTAACGTGCTACTTCTTCTTTCAATCGCTCAAAATTATCCCCGTCAAACATTTCCAATACTTCTTTTGCAAGCACACTTGCTATCACATTTTCCATAACCACGCTGGCTGATGGAACAGCGGTCACATCACTGCGCTCCACTTGCGCCTTAAATGGTTCTTTGGTATCAATATCCACGCTTTGCAAAGGTTTATACAAGGTCGGAATGGGTTTCATCACGCCACGGACAATCAGGTCTTCGCCATTTGTCATGCCACCTTTTAGCCCGCCCAAATGATTGGTCTTGCGGGAAAAACCTTGTTTTTCATTCCAAACAATTTCGTCCATGACTTGCGAGCCTTGCAAATTCGCCATTTTAAAACCTAAGCCGAACTCAACGCCTTTAAAAGCATTGATTGACAGAACCGCTTGTGCTAGTTTTCCGTCAAGTTTGCGGTCTGCTTGCACATAAGAGCCTAAACCGACTGGCAGATTGCTCACGCGGACTTCGCAAATACCGCCTAAGGTATCGCCATTTTTCTTGCTTTGGTCTATTTTTTGGATGATTTCTTTTTCTACTGTTTTATCCAGCACACGAACAGGGGAATTTTCACTGAGCGTTTGGAGTTCTTCAATAGTCAGTCTTTCTGGTGTTTCAACTTCAAATCCGCCAATGTTTGCGACAAAGCCAGCGATTTCAATGTCTAATTCTTTCAATAATTTCTTAGCTACGGCACCGATTGCTACCTGCATGGTCGTCTCCCGAGCAGATGAGCGCTCTAAAACATTGCGCAAATCGTGGTGTCCGTACTTCATAGCTCCCACCAAATCCGCGTGTCCCGGACGTGGACGATGAATACGGCGTTTTTGCTCAGTGGTCGTATCCTGTGCCTCAATACTCATGACCTGTTGCCAGTTTTCCCAATCTTTATTGGCAACAACCAACGTAACTGGACTACCTAAAGTTTTGCCAAAGCGAACGCCAGAACTTATCTTAACCTTGTCATGCTCAATATTCATGCGGTTTCCGCGCCCATAGCCTTTTTGCCGGCGGGCTAATTCCTTGTTGATATCTTCCACACTCAAAGGAAGACCTGCTGGCAAGCCCTCAATAATAGCCGTCAACTCAAGCCCATGCGATTCCCCTGCTGTTAAATAACGCATATCCACCACTCCTGTTCTTGAGTTTATTGTATCAATTCTTTGCTAAAAAAGGAAATAACGCCCTTTTCTAATAACGATAATAACTAGCAAAAAACTGACAGCATTTAACCGTCAGCTCTTACTATCCCATTCTTCTCTCAACACACCATATTTGACACTATCCCAATACTTGTCTTTCCAAAATCGGACTTTACGGATAACGGCTTCTTCTTTCATGCCAATCTTTTGCCCGAGCTTCATCATACCGGGATTACCTGACCAAGTTGTGAAACCGACACGCTCAATCCGTGGATACAGCTCAAATAAGTAATCCATCCATTCAGTCAAAGCTTGTTTGCCAATGCCCTTGCTCCAATAGTTGACATCATAGATACCAATGCCTATTTCTAACCAGTAGTTCATCGGACTATCCTGCCAAAAAGCACCCAATAAGCCAATAATCTTTCCATCAACTTCAATCAACGACCTGTGAGGATTATTTACTAATCCTGCACCAAAACCGGTTTGATACTCTTCCCATGACAATATTGGGTCTTGAAAATAAGGACCATCAAATTCTGTCCATTTAAGGTCAGCCTTGTCGCCGTAGCTGATTTCCCAAAGTTCTTTTAGGTCATCTTTTTTTACTTTTCTTACCTTTATTTCCAATCTTACTCCTTTAATCGAAAACAGGTTGAGCCAAAGGTCTTCTTAGCGTAGCTAAGAAGATTTTTGGCTCAACCTGAGTATGTGTATTCCTTTTACCCTATCACAATCCGCGCTTTTTCTTCGCTGTCTGCCGCTGCACATTCCTTTGGCAACACATGATTTTGGCTTTCCAAAACGTGCGCCATATAATTGACAGCTTTGAGCATTTGCTTGCGGGTCAAAATCCCGACGAAAGTGCCGTCTTCTTCCACCACTGGAATAAAGGCATAATCAACCAACAAATGCAGCACTTCCTCAATCGTCCAATCAACCGTGATACTCGGTGCCTCGACTATTACATCTTGCACGGTATAGTCCTTGAGGTTTTCTGGGTCAATGCTTTCAGGCGATACTTCAAAAATCTTTTCCATAACATTGCCTAGCCCGACCAAACCGACATATTTGTCGCCGTCTTCTAGGACTGGTATCATGGAAAACTTGACCTGTGTCAAGACCAACATGGCGTGATACAAGGGATTGCAGGCGGATACATTTGCAACGTTTTGTGCTGGAATAACAAACGTGTCAGCCTTGTCCATCAATAGTTTTTTTACAGTGTAGCCTATCATAGATTGCCCCTTTCGATTGTGTGCTTGAGCGGTTATTGTTGCTTATTTCTTAAACATAAAATGCAAATCAGGTATCATCACATGATTTTCATTGAAATACTGCACATCATAGCTATTTGCTCGTGTAGTGATAATGCAGTAGCATTTTTCCTGAATTGGTCCTCTTGGTTGGCTGATAGAGCCAGGATTGATGAAAATCATGTCATCAATTAGCTCGCAACTCACGCGATGCAAGTGTCCGAATAAAACGATATTGGCTTTTTCTGCTTTGGCTGCGGTATCTAAGCGGTCAAAGTTAAAGTTAATACCGAACAAATGTCCGTGGGTCATGAAGATTTTGTCGTCTTCAAATCTTTGGACAAAGGTATTCGGAAAGCCCGGGTCAAAGTCCATGTTTCCTCCAACGACGAAATAATGGTTCCAAATCTCATCACTTGTCTGAAGTTCAGAGTCACCACAGTGGAACATGGCTGTTACTTCGCTCTCCCATTGGTTTGCAATACTTTCTAAAATCTCACGGTTGCCGTGGCTATCGCTTACTACTAAATATCTCATGAAAATCTCCCTTAACATATAAATTCAATAAATATTATAACAGATAGTTGGGTATTTGATAACGGTGCCAGCCAAAAAAACATTAATCTTTTATCCAGTCTTTCCAAACCTTGTTTAACTCAACTAAGGCTAAAGCTCGGTGGGAAAGGCGATTTTTGTCCTCAGCACTTAGTTGCGCGGAAGTTTCATTCATGCCGTCTGGGATGAATATTGGGTCGTAGCCAAAGCCGTTATCTCCTCTAGGAATTGCTGTAATCACGCCATTCCAGTTGCCTTCAACGACTAGACTTTCCTTGTTTGATGCGGCAAAAACCAGTGTGCAGTGGAAATGAGCAGTTGGTTTTTCGCCTTTTTGGAAAACACTGTGCAAGTCGCCCAAAAGTTTTGCCATATTGCTGTTGTCGGTGGCTTTGCGCACACCCGGGATATCTGAATAGCGTGCAGAGAAAATTCCCGGCATTCCGCCGAGTGCATCGACACACAAGCCAGAGTCATCAGCTAAAACAGGCATTTGCAAGGTTTGAGCGATAGTTTCAGCCTTTAATCTGGCATTTTCTTCAAAGCTCGAACCAGTTTCTTCTACATCTGGAATATCTGGATAGTCCAGCAAGGTCTTGATTTTGTAGCCGTCTTTGGCGAACATTTCCTCGAATTCCTTTGCCTTACCAGCGTTTTTTGTCGCAATGACAATCGTGTTTTCTTCTATTATATTGGTCAATTTTTTCTCCTCGTCTTCTATCTTTGCGTGAAATACTTGCCAGTCTTTTTGACCGAGCCATTGGTTGACAATTTGGCGGAAACTCTCCACCCCGCCTGTTGTGTAAAAACGGTGGTTGCGAGCAAGATTGGCGTCAGCTGCAATGTCAAAATAGTCCAGTAGCATGGAAACATCACTAACAGTTTCCTTTCCAGAGTCAATCAGGGTAACGGAATTTCCCATATATTGCCTGATTAATGGCTTGAGCAAAGGATAATGCGTACAGCCCAAAACTAGTGTATCCAGTTTCTCTCGTTTGAGTTCCTGCAAGCTTTCTGCAACCAGCTTTTTAGCAATGGGCGAGTGCGTTTGATTGCTCTCAACGATTGGCACAAACTTAGGACAGGCAAGCGATTTGACATGAATACTCGGACTTTTAGACAAAATCGTCCGCTCATAAGAGCCTGATTGAATAGTTCCCGCTGTCCCGATAACGCCGACCTGAGCGTTTTTTGTCGCCTTAATCGCCGCTCTTGAGCCGGGCAAAATCACGCCGACTACTGGAATATCCAGCTTTTCCTTAATCTCATCTAGTGCTGCAGCCGTTGCGGTATTGCAAGCAATGACTAGCATTTTTATATCTTGTTTGAGTAAAAAGTTGGTCAACTGCCAGCTAAACTCTTTAATCTGACGAGCAGGACGCGGACCGTATGGCGCACGTGCGGTATCTCCGATATAGACAATTTCCTCGTTGGGCAACTGCTTGAGCAACTCGCGTGCCACCGTCAGACCACCCACACCAGAGTCGAAAAAACCGATTGGTTTGTTGTTTATCATGATTTAACTTCCCTTGTCTTTTATAGTACTCCTATGAAAGATGTTCCAAACTACATTGTAAGGGTTTTGGTGGAATTTTCAAGTTTTTTGCTGTTTGGAGTTAGGGGCAAAAGAAAAACCGTGCTAGACGGTCTTCTTTTTCTTATTAAATTGGCTCGCTCCTCCTAATTCTCCCACCAACTCATACGATGAACCATCGCTGTCTGCTTTTTCCCGTCAGGAGAAATACCAATCGTAAAGCTATACTTACGCTGCAAACTCGCAGAATAATACGTCCCTGATAGCACTTCTTCTTTGTTATTTACATCAAGATAATACTCAGAATTCCTTGCTTTTACCGCTGTATCTTCTAGCAAGACAGCATCATCTTCCATATAAGAATGAATGGCTTGCGCCACTTCCTCCCAACTCAATAGGTGATCAAAGTTAAGCTCAACGCTCATAATCTTGCCGTCTTCAAGTGAATAACGAATACTCTTATCCTCATTCCAAAAATCCACACCCTCACTAGTCGTCAGGTTAGACGTATCAAGAAAACCATAAACTCGCCCATCACTTCCAGTGGTATCAGGATTTTCCCTAGTCGCCAATCGAAAAGTTTCATCAGGGAAATTGCTAACTTCCACTGGCATGAGGATATATTTTCGCTCTTCCTTATGGTCGAAGTCATCACTCGGATAAAAGAGAAGTTTCCCGTCCGCCCAGATAATCTCACTTTGGGAATGCAGGGTTCCTCCTGAACGTTCGATTGTTCGTGTAAACTGGTTGCCTTCTAGAGCATAGGTTATAAGGAAATCTCTTTGCGGCTGGAAAGTTTTCGTTTCAAAATCAAATCTGAAAGAATTTTCTTCTGTATCGTTGAAGACAATGATACCGTTATTTAGCCCAATCGTTGTTCCCTCTTGATTGTTTGGCACGACCACCCATTTGTACTTCATTAATAGCTCTTTGGTTATCGGCTCTTCGGCAACCGTGATAGGTTTTATCTCGGCAATTTCTTCAAAAGGTACTTGAATTTGCTTAGCATTTTCTTGCGCAGTATTTTTTGAAACCAGTTGTTCTACTTCACTTCTGCCATCGTTTTGTAGTCTTGCTCCACCTAGTATGGTTCTTACGATTGGTAGTTGTGCTAGGGCATTGGCTACGGTTTGATTGCTTAGTCCAACGGCGAAAAGAAAGAGAATTGCTGCAGCTACTGCAAGGAAACTACGCATGAGCATTTTTCCGGCTTGCTTGCTTTTGGCTTGTCCTTTTATGCGTTCTTGCACTCTTTTGATACTTGTTTCATCAAATGGGTTTTCGATGTATTCTAAAAACTCGTCTAGTTGCTCGTCTGTCAAATGCTCCAAAGGAACTTCGTCATATTTCTTCATTTTATATACTCTCCATTACAAATTGGTTGCGCTCAAAATGCTCTTTCATCTTTTTCTTACCACGATATAAGCGGTTTTCGACTTCTTTTGCAGGTAGTCCTGTTTGTTTAGAAATTTCTGCGGGTTTCATTTCGTAGAAGAAACGGCAGAGCAGGATTTGTCTGGTTGGTTCGTCTTCTTCCATAATTGCATCATAGAGTAGCTGCCAGATTTCGTTTTCGCTTTTCTTTTCGGCAATTGTTTCTAGGTGAATATCTTCTAGCAATTCGTGGTCGTGTTTGACCTTAGATTTGATTTTGTTTATCGCCATGCTTTTGGTCATTAATGCTAGGTAATTCTTCAAAGTTCCCTTGCTAGCATCGTATTTTTCCGGGTGTTGCCAAAATCTTAGGAACACATCACTTACTACTTCTTCAATATCTAGCCTTGCCTCACTGGTTCTGCTGGTGATGATAGTTGAGGCGACAGCCCACAAAAGCTTGCTGTGTTCTTCTACTATCTGATTAAAGGCTTTTTCATCTTTTTTCAAGAGCCTTTTATGTAAGAGTTCGTCCATTTACTTCTTCCTTTTCTGACTTAGGTGGTGAAACGAGTGTTTAACAATGAGTGAATTTCTCAAAGGTGACGGTTCTGCGCCTGCACTTTGGCGCAGGTTCTCAGCTTTGAAAATTCAGCTCATTGTTGCTCGTTGAACCCCGATTTTCAAATTTTCCTGTCACTAATAATACAATCAAAAATTATCTTTTCACTCAGATTTCTTGAAATTTTTTTATTTGTTAGCAAAGACTAATTTTCTATTAATCTTTAGATAATCATCCCTTTTACTCTCGTTTTACTTTGACTATAAGGACTTTCCTCTATACAATAGGTACTGTAAAAGTTTACATATAAAAAGGACGTGAAAATCATGGCTTATATAGAAATAAAAGACGAATACAAGCGCTACAAGAGTGGCGAAACGGTCATTACTGCCAATAATGGCGTGAGTTTTGAGATACACAAGGGAGAGTTAGCGGTTATTTTAGGCTCATCAGGTGCGGGTAAATCTACGGTGCTTAATATTTTGGGTGGCATGGATACTTGTGACGAGGGACAGGTTTTGATTGACGGTGTGGATATTGCCAAATATTCGGAAAAAGAGCTTATCACTTACCGCCGCAATGATGTCGGTTTTGTGTTTCAGTTCTACAATTTGGTTAATAACCTGACGACGAAAGAAAATGTTGAGCTGGCATCAGAGATTGTCGCTGATGCACTTGACCCTTTGGAAGTGCTGGAAAATGTCGGGCTAGGACATCGTATCAACAACTTCCCGTCGCAATTATCAGGTGGCGAGCAGCAACGTGTAGCGATTGCGCGTGCGGTGGCGAAAAATCCTAAGATACTCTTGTGTGACGAGCCAACTGGTGCTTTGGACTATCAAACAGGTAAGCAGGTCTTGAAGATTTTGCAGGATATGTCGCGCGAACATGGGGCAACGGTTATTTTGGTCACGCATAATGTTGCGATTGCGCAGATTGCTAACCGTGTTATCCACATGTTTGACGGTGCGGTCAAGTCTATGGAAGTCAATGAGCATCCGCAAGACATTGACACGATAGAGTGGTAGGTGGCGGATATGGCTAAGAATAAACTAAACAAGGACATCCGCCAGTCCATCTTTAAGTCTATGGGAAGATTTCTTTCTATCTTTTCCCTCATGGCTTTGGGGATTTTTGTCTTTGTCGGACTGAAAGTTTCCGGACCAAATATGCGAGCGACAGCGGAGAAGTTTTACTCCACGCATAATCTAGCGGACTTGACTGTAACTTCGACCTTTGGACTTGATGAGAGCGACCAAGAGATTATTCGCTCAGCACAAGGGATTAAGCAAGTTGAGTTTGGGTATTTCCAGGATGTCTTGATTAAGGACAGCATGACAAGTGTGCGTTTGTTTTCTGCACCGATGGATGTTTCTACTTATCAGCTCATGAGCGGGCGAATGCCTGAAAATAATGATGAAATTGCACTGGACTTCTTGCGTGAGGGCGAATTTCACTTGGGCGACACCATTGATTTCACTGAGAAGAAAACAGGCGACGACTATGTGTTGAAGAACCATCAGTTTAAAATTGTCGGCTTCGTCAAATCTTCGGAGTATGTGGATAAAAATGCCTTTGGCAGAACGACGATTGGTACAGGCGAGCTGAGTTCTTATGCAGTTGTCGTGCCTGAGGTTTTCCAATCAGATGTCTATATGATTGCCCGCATTACCTATACTGACCTTGCCGCAATGTCGCCATTTGAGGACAATTTCAATACCATTACCGAAAAACATCAAACAGCTATGGAAGAATTGCTAGCAGACCAACCTGAAAAACGTTTGGCCCAAATCAGACGCGAACCACAGGAAAAGATTGTTGACGCAAGACAACAAATTGCTGATGAATTAAGTAATTTAGACCAAGCACAAGAGCAAATTGATGCACAAAAAGCCCAACTTGAGCAGTTTGGACTACCAATTCCAGCGGAATTAACCCAACATCAAGAACAAATCGACGAGGGGCGCAAAACGCTTGAAGAACACAAGGCAGAATTGGACGAAAATCAAGCGGATTTGGATAATCTCGCTCTACCGCAATATACGGTAAATGATAGAAAGTCCGCTAATCCGGGCTATCAGAGCTTCATTGAAGACTCGCAGCGAATTGACGCTTTGTCTAATGTCTTTCCTGTTTTCCTCTTCTTGATTGCGGCGATGGTTTCGCTGACAACTATGACACGCTTTGTTGAAGAAGAACGCAAGAACATTGGTTTACTCAAAGCTCTTGGCTATACCAACGCGCAAATTCAGAAGAAATTCATTGTTTACGGCATGATTTCCGCTTGTGCTGGTGCTTTGGTTGGTAGCATTTTGGGACATACCTTCCTGCCGATTATCGTTTTTCAAGCTTATACCGCCTCCAGTACCTTTGATGATTTGGTGCTGACATTTTCTCCATTTTGGACAGCGGTTGCCTTTGGGATTGCTATGCTTTGTACGGTCTTTCCGGCGGTATTGGTTTCTAATAGTGAACTGAAAGAAACGCCAGCCAGCTTGTTTTTGGCAAAGGTGCCAAAGTCAGGTTCTAGGATTTTCCTTGAGCGCATTAAACCGATTTGGAACCGTATGAGCTTTACCTATAAGGTTACGGCTCGTAATCTTTTCCGCTATAAAAAGAGAATGTTAATGACAATTTTCGGGATTGCTGGTTGTACGGGCTTGCTGATTATGGGGTTTGGTATTCGCGATAGTTTAGCGGATATTTCTAGCAGACAGTTTGGCGAGATTTTGCATTATGACCTAGTTGCTATTCAAAAGGAAAACCCGAGTGCAAGCGAGCTTGAGGACTTAAATCAACTGCTTGCTCACGCACCATTTACCGCACACGAACCTATCCATTTTGAACAAGTCAGCGTGCGTGCAGGACATTCCAATGCCACACAATATATCAGCCTGTTTGTTCCGCAAAATGTGGATGAATTCCACCACTTTGTCACACTGAGAAATCGTATCTCTGGTGAAAATCTACCACTAGAAGACAATGGAGCGGTTGTGTCTGAAAAACTGGCAAAGCTATTAAATGCTAGAGTTGGCGACACGATTACGGTGGAAGACAGCGACAATAAAGAAATCCACATCAAAATCAGCGGCATTATGGAAATGTATATGGGGCATTATATCTTCATGAATGAAGCTGCCTACCAGAATTTCTTTGGCACTTACGCTAAGCCCAATGCCAACATGATAGAGCTAGACGACCACTCCATCGAGGCAACCAGAAAAGCCTCTGTGAGCTTAATGAGCCAAGATGCTGTCGTTGCACTACAACAAAACCTAGATATCCGCGAAAGCGTGGATGCCTTTCTTGAGGGCATGAACTCGGTTATGTATGTCCTGATAATCTGTGCTGTGTTGCTTGCCATTGTCGTGATTTACAACCTAACCAATATCAACGTTTCCGAGCGTATTCGTGAGCTTTCTACTATTAAAGTGCTAGGTTTTTACGACAAGGAAGTGACCATGTATATTTATCGGGAAACTATTCTTTTGTCCTTTATCGGTATCTTTATCGGTTATGGACTGGGTGGATTCTTGCATGGATTTATTCTGACCCAGCTTGCGCCTGATAATGGGATGTTTAGTCCTGATTTGCTTTGCTCCAACTATTTGATTTCTGCTGTGATTACTATGGTTACCACGTTGCTTTTAAGTATTGTGGTGCATTACCGGATTAAGCGGGTGAATATGCTTGAGGCTTTGAAGTCTGTGGATTAATATTAGTTAAAACTCCCTTCGCATTTGATTTGCGAAGGGAGTTTTCTCTATATACTGATGAATTCACTCTATAATTCCGATTTACCAAATATAAATTCCAATCGAATATCAGTATCAAATCTTCCAACAAGATTGTTAAAATAATTTTCAGCTGCATCTTCCAACCAGCGCTGATTTTGCTCAATATACTCAGAAAGAGTGTCCTCGCTTTTGGCGCCATTTACAGCTTCCAAAATATCAACATCTGGTGTCAAGAAACTCAATACACCATTTCGTTCAATGACTTGTTCAAAGTGACTATTTGTTGTTCCAATCACTTTGAATTCAGGAATATAGACTTCATAAGTATCTTTTCTTATCTCTCTAACTTTTACATCTCGTCCATCAAAACCTAGTTTTGCAGTAAATGTTCCTTTTATATAGGCTGTGCTTGATGAACCAAAAATGTTTCTGCCAAATAACTCTCTTGAATTGGTTTTATCATAAATATCTGTAACACTCAATGCAAGAATTGCTACTTCTTCTCTTTTCTCCATTGCATGAACTGCTTGTGTGCGATTACTGCTGGAGTTTACTCCGATAAAGGATAAATTAGAAGCTAGAAAACCACTAGCAGCACCAGCTATACCAACTAGGAGAATAATTGCCGTAATCAACAATACTACCCATAAATAAACTTTTGTCCTAAAAAATGCTCTCAAAGCCAACATATTACTCGACCTCCTCATACAAACTTTCAATCGCATAATTCGCCTCGTCAGTTGTGAACCATTCATGTTCTGTCAATAAATAATAAAGTTCATCATCTGACAAAGTTTCATCTTCCTCAAGGAACTCTTCCAATATTGCGACTGCTTCCTCGAACCAATCAATATCAACATTTGTAAGAGCATAGTCAATCTCGTCTTCTGTATACCATTCTTTTTCCAGATATTCGTATAAGTCTGCTGGGGAAGCCCAAAATTCAGACATATAATCTTGCGCACAAATTAATGCCTCTTCAAACCAATCAACAAGAACTTTATCAATCGCAAAATCTGCTGCATCTTCTGAGAACCCTTTGTCATCAACTAGGTATTCCCAAAGTTCACGAGGAGAAGCGTGCCACTCTGCCATATAAACTTCTGCACTTGCTAAAGCTTCCTCAAGTTCTAAATCTCCATCTTCTTCTGCAGCTTCCACGGCTGTTTCTGATGTTTGTGTTGTCTGAACTTGGCTTGAGCTCGAAGTGTTGTTGCTGATTTCTTCGCCTGCTGCTTTATCATTTCCACAAGCTGAAAGTGTCAGTAGTGCAAGGACTGCACTTGAAATAAGTAGTGCTTTCTTCATAATCTCTTCTCCTATGTATAAATATATTTATTAAAAACCTTCACCGAATTTGTAATTAGATTGCTATTGCAATCTAATTACAATAATAGTGTACTATTATTGGCTTTTTTCTAATTTTCAAAAAAAAACCTTTTATCCTAGCACTTTTTGCCTTGATATTTTTCTGAGCAACTTAATTAAATTATAAGAAAGACTATGTTACTATGAAATAACTAGATAAATTTAACAAAAGATTGGAGAATAAAAGATGGATATTTCAAACATCAAATTCGGTTTAGATACATTTGGCGACCTTGCTTTAGATGATGTAACAGGAGAGCTTATCAGCTATGAAACTTCTATTCGCAACATTGTGGAAGAAGGTATTTTGGCAGAAGAAAGTGGCGTGGATATTTTTGCTTTGGGCGAGCATCATCGCAAGGAATACTCTATTTCCAGTCCGGAAATTCTTTTGGCAGCTCTTGCGGCAAGCACGAAAAAAATCACTCTAGGCACTGGCGTTACTGTACTTAGCTCAGACGACCCAATTCGTGTTTATCAGCGCTTTGCGACATTAGATGCCATTTCCAACGGGCGCACGCAAATCATGCTGGGGCGCGGTTCATTTACCGAGAGTTTCCCTTTGTTTGGCTATGATTTACAGGATTATCATGAGTTGTTCGAGGAAAAAACTGCCTTCTTTAACGAGATTATCAATAATCAGCCTGTCAACTGGAAAGGGCAGCACACGCCGACTTTGAGCAATATGGAGATTTTTCCTAAAATGACTGAGCGCAAAATGGATGTAACTGTCGGTGTCGGTGGCACGCCTGAGTCAGTTATTCGAGCGGCGAAATATGGTTTTCCTGTCGTTTTTGCCATTATTGGTGGTGCGCCAACTCGCTTTAAGCCTTATATGGACCTTTATCAGCGTTCAGCGGACAAATTCGGGCAACCTAGACAATCCTTTGGCATTCATTCTCCGGGTGCCATTGCCAAAACGGATGAAGAAGCGCGTGAGGAAGCGTGGAAATACATGGTGCCAATGTTCGACCAAATCGGGCGCGAGCGTGGCTGGGCTGGCATGAGCAAGGAGCGTTTTATTCAGGAAGTGGAGCATGGTTCTTACTATGTCGGTTCACCTGAAACAGTCGCTAGAAAAATCGCCAATACTGTCAATGAAATGGGCATTGAGCGCTTTGATATGGTCTATGGCATGGGGCAACAACCGCAAGCCAACCGTTTACGCAATATTGAGCTTTACGGAAAAGAAGTCATTCCACGCGTCAAAGAACTGCTAAAAGAGGGCGTGTAAATGAGCAAACAATCAATCGGTATCATCGGTGCTGGAAAACTCGGCACAGTTTTAGGCAATCTGTTGGTGCAAGCAGGCTATCCAGTCTATATCTCAGGCTCAGGTGCGGTGGAAAAAATTGCCCTGACGATTGAAATCCTTGTGCCAAATGCTATTCCCACAACAACACAAGAGCTTGCTCAAAAAGCTGACATTATCATTCTGGCACTGCCACTGAGCAAATACCGCACGCTAAACCCCGAAATTCTGGCAGACAAACTGGTTATTGATGCCATGAATTACTGGTGGGAAACGGATGGAACAGCTGAAGTGTACTCAGACGAAAGCAAATCTTCTTCTGAGAGAGTACAGGAATATTTGACGCAAAGCCGGGTCATCAAAGCATTCAATCATGTGGGCTATCATGATTTGGCAGATGATGTACACGCAGAAAACCGCAAGGCTATTTTGTTAGCTGGAAATAATGAGCCGGATTTAGAAACAACTGCACAACTAATCGAAGATTGCGGCTTTACTGCCCTTTCTCTAGGCAGTTTGGAAAAAGGCAGAATACTAGAACCCGGCTGGGAATTGTTCGGAGCAAGTGTTGGCATAGACAAAGCCAAAGAATTAATCAGCAAAAGCCTTGAAAAGTTAACATAATTTCTTACGAACGAAAGCAAAAGGCGAGATTTTTCTTGCCTTTTTGCTTGCTTGCGTTTACTATTATGTACGAAAGGGGAGATAAATATGCCTAGAGAAGATGAAATACTTTCCATTGTCAGCCAAAGAAAGAAAATCGAAGTCAATGAATTAGCCCAGCTATTGAATGTTTCCAAAGTAACCATGCGAAAAGACCTCGACAAGCTGGAGGAAAAAGGAATTCTGCACCGCCAGCACGGATATGCGGTACTCAACAACGAAGACGATATCAACTATCGCCTAGCTTATAGCTATAATATCAAGAAAAAAATCGCTCAAGCAGCAGCCCAATTAATCGAAGACGGCGAAGTATTAATGATTGAATCCGGCTCAACTTGTGCTATTTTGGCAGATGAAATCGCCAATACGAAGAAAGATGTAACCATTATTACCAATTCCTGCTTTATAGCCTCTTACGTTCGTAAGTCTGAAAACGTAAAAATCATTTTGTTGGGTGGCGAATATCAGAAGAATTCGCAAGTAAATACAGGGCCTTTAGTCCATAAAGTCGTCGGCGATTTTCGAGTGAAAAAGCTATTTGCGGGCATTGACAGCATTGATTTTAAGCGCGGATTTATCGGAACCAATATCGACCGAATTGACGCAACAAGAGCAATGGCAAGTTCAGCAGACGAAATCATTATCCTGACTGATGCCGAAAAATTCAAGAAAAACGGCACTTTCACTGAGTTTTCCTTTGATGAAGTATCCAAATTATTCACAGACAAATCAGCAGACAGCACGGTTATCAAGCAACTAAATGACTTAGGTATTGATGTAGTTGCTGTCTAATCCTCAAGAAATCAAGGCTTAAGCTTTGGTTTCTTTTTTCTTTACAAAGCGAATTTCACGTTGTATAATTACGTTAGAAAGCTAATATACTTTCTAACGTAAAACAATACATAAATAAAACAAAAGAAAAAGAGGAAACCCACATGATTAAAATCAAATTCTTCGGAGCTATCAGCTACACAACAGCAATGCTAGTTGAAAACATGAAAAAAGCAGCCAAAGAAAGACACTTGAAAGTCGATATCGAAGCAGCACCAACAGCCCTTTTCCCTGAATATGTGGAAAAAGCAACAGATGTCGCACTTCTAGGCCCACACGCAGAATTCATGCTCTACGACCTAATCGACATCGCCAGCCCACACAACACTGCCCTAGCAGTCCTTCCAGCCCAGCATTACGAAAACATGGACGGACATAAGGCATTGGATTTGGCTTTGAGTTTTATTGATTAATTCACTCTTAACAAAAGAGGCTGACAGTTTATTGTGTCAGCCTCTTTTTTACTCGTATTCGATTAAATATTCCGAACCAATCGTATCTTCCCAACTCCATTATCCTTTTCATAATGAAATCTATCAAAAAGCATTCCGACCAATTCCAGCTCATTGGCACTGGCACTTTCCCCCAAAAGCTCCCAGCCGAATTCCTCAATATCATAGTTCCTTTGGGAATCCAACGCGTAGATTAGAGCTTGTTCATGCACATCTTTAATATCCGCAATCTCCAGAAAAACACTGAGCGTGCTTTCATCTTTTTTGATACGGTAGCTAATGTCCTCATAGCCATTTTTTACCAGATAAGTCACCAGCTCATCAGAGATTTTTCCTATTTTTTTGCTTTCATTTACTCTCATTATTAATCTACCTTCCTCAAGTTATCCATGATATTAATCAAAAACCCAGCGACAATTCCTGATACAAATCCGTTGTTGTATAGGTTAAACGCCCCTTGCCAACCACTTGAAAAATTCATCAGGGAATAATGTAGTGCGCCTGCTAAAATACCAGCCAAAAATCCATACTGTCCGGGAACTGGTGCCAATCCGGTAACGAAAATCATGGTCATCACTGTTCCTGTACTCATTTGCCCACCTGTAATCAAAAACATCAGATAGACACCCAGTACCACAGAAACACTGTTTTTCGGATTTTTCCCAAATGCCGAAAAGCCGATAACCGTGAATACTCCGCCCATTGTCGGCCCGTTCATTGGTACGCCAGTCGCCAGAACCAAAAGGATGGTCAAAATCCCCATCAGCCCGACATTGAAATAAACCGCACTTGTATGATGCAACATGAAATAATCCGTTACCGCCCGCCCCGGCCGCTGCACCAGTGTCCGATATTCCTGCCAAGTATGCTCTTTAAAGACAAAACTCAAGACCAGAAAAGAACTTGAAATCAAGAGAACAATCATGACTAGCGGAAGATGGTATTGAGTGGAAACATAGTTGACCGGCTGAAACTCAAGCCCCAAAGTACGCAAGAAAGCGACAATAACAAGGGCAAATATTCCAGCAGAAAAGCCAACATTATAGAGCGTATAACCATTATGAAACCGCATCATGTGCTGGGAAAGAGGAACAATGACAAAGCCATAAAATGTCCCAAAAGCAATACTCGTTAGCACACCAATCACCCCACCAAAAATATTGGTCCCAGCAAACGGCGCCATACAGGTGGCAAAAACGGCAATCAGGAAGAAATGCTTAAAATCTTCCTTTATGTAACGAGAATATAGGAATACACCCAGATAAATGGGCAGAATATTGTAGATATTTTTCCCAAAAAGCGAAAAACCAATCAGGATAAAAATCGCCGCAAACGCCAACCCACTCAAGCGCACCTTCGCCAAATCAACGATAATCATGGTAACCAACAGCACCAATCCGACGTTTAGCAAGGTCGCTCCCATTCCTGCTATGTAAAAATAATCCGTCAGCAAAACTCCTTCCTGCCGAATAATCTGCCAAAGCCCTGTTAATGATTGCGTAATGGGATTAAAGACAAAAGCAGAAAGCAAAAACAGACTTGCTAATATGTATAAGTAGCGCTTGACTACCTTTTCTTGTTCAAATTGCGTGGACACTTCATCACCTCTATTTACTCATTCTTTGCTATTATACAGGATTTTCCCTCAGGCAAAAAGGTGCTTAGAAGAAATATTTTTTCTACAAAAGAAAAAAGCAAAGCCTTTTAACACTCTGCTTTCTTTTCTACTTGATTAAGCGATTTCGCCGCCGATAACGCGTACATCTGTATCATTGAGCGTGCAGGCTTCTACTGCTAATTCCAGTCCTTTGACAATCTCGTCTAGTGACATATATGGCGTGGTTGCCTTGTTGATAGCTTGAGCTGTCATGTATGGAATGTGGATAAAGCCGCCCTTGATGTTCGGGAACTTCTTGTCAATCAGGTACAATATGCCGTACATTACGTGGTTGCAGACAAAGGTTCCAGCTGAATTGCTGACAGATGACGGAATGCCGTTTTCGCTCAAATGTTTGGCAATGGCTTTGATTGGCAAACTTGAGAAATATGCTGCTTCGCCGTCTTCTTGGATAATTGTGTCAATGACTTGGTTGCCTTCGTTATCAGGAATGCGGAAATCATCTACATTAATCGCCACACGTTCAGGTGTGATACCAAAACGACCGCCTGCTTGACCGATAGAGATAACCAAATCAGGATGGTGTTCGACGATTGCTGCTTCGATAGCATCGATTGACTTAGTGCGAACTGTCGGGATTTCAAGCTTGATGACTTGAGCGCCGTTGATTTGGTCTTTCATGCGCTTGACTGCTTCGATAGCTGGATTGATGGGTTCGCCACCAAACGGGTCGAAACCAGTGACTAGAATTTTCATTTTTGTCCTCCTGTTAAATCTGTTCAAAAAACCTTCCGTCTTCGCTCAAGCACGCACTGACCTCTGTGCGATCTTGAGTTACGACTACGGACTGTTTGAACATTCTCCTATAATTATTGTGAACTACTCGCCACCTAAGAGGTGGGAGCTTCCTGCGTAATCCATAGAGTTTCACACTGCACTTCGTGCCGTGCCAGAGCTTAGGAAGTTGAGCAGGCTATCCTCGCAGTCCCTGCGATTCTCTTTGTTGTTAGGATGTAGCCTATTTAGCCAATATAGCCAATCCTTCTAGTTTGATATTGATTGCGGCATTGATGTCTCTATCGTGGAATGTACCACAATGCGAACACTGCCATTCACGAACATCAAGGTCTTTGTGGCCGTCACGGACGCCACAATCTGAACAAATTTGGGTGGAAGGAAACCACCTGTCGATTTTGACTAGCCTTCTTCCATACCAATCTGCTTTGTATTGCAGTTTGGAAACAAAAGCACTCCAAGAAACATCACCAATCGCTTTTGCTAACTTGTGATTTTTCATCATGTTTTTACTAGACAAGTCTTCCAAACAAATCACATCGTGGTTTTTGATGATTTTCGTGGAGACTTTGTTTAAGTAATCGTTGCGTCGATTGGCGATTTGTTCATGGATTTTAGCCACTTGAATTCGCTGTTTTTGGTAATTTTTACTTTCTGATAGCTTTCTGCCTTCTTTTTTAGCTATCAATACACGTTTGGAAAGTTTCTTTTGTTCTTTGGCTAATTTCTTTGACAACTTAGACAGAAAACGATTATTCTCAAACTTTTCACCAGTTGAGAGTATGCCAAAATCAGTGATGCCTAAGTCTATGCCAACTTTACTATTTGATTTTGGTAGTGCTAAAATCTCTGTTTCGCAAAGAATGGAAACATGATACTTTCCTGTTGGTGTCATGGAAATAGTCGCGGATTTGATGAAACCAATAAATTGGCGGTGCATTTTGATTTTTACCCAGCCAATTTTGGGTAACTTGATTTTTCCATCTTCAATCCGAACACTGCCTTTTTGATTGTTGGTCGTGTAGGATTGTTTGTCGAATTTCTTCTTGAATTTTGGAAAACCAAAACCTGATTGGAAGAAAGATTTGTAGGCTTTCTGTAATTGCAGTTGTACGTTTGCCAGTGCTAAAGAATCGACTTCTTTGAGCCAAGGAAACTCATTTTTATACTGTGCAGGAGTTGTCATCAAGTTTTCTTTGGTTTTTTGGTAGTGTTCCTGCTTGTCATTGAGCATTCGATTCCAGATGAAACGAGAACAGCCAAAGGTTTTACTGAACAAGTGTTTCTGCTCAGCAGTTGGATATAGGCGGAATTTATAGGCTTTATGCTTCGTCATTTTGCACACTCCTTGTCTTGTTCGATATAAACAGTATAACATAAAATTGTGAATTGCTTGTTTTACAAGCACAAAAATGTCGGTCTGGAGGCTGACCCATTAATCAGCCCCAAACCAAAAAAACTCACTCCATGTAAGCCAAAAGGCGAACAAGGAGTGAGTTTTTTTCATTTTTTACAAAATAATAGAACTCAATTTGATAAAATGTAAGTACCAACAAACAAATAAGCCAAAAGGAGTTCTATCATGTTCAAAAATTATACCACAAAACAACTGGTCCTTTCTATGGATTTAGAAATTTATTTAGCGGAGAACGACTTTGCTTATCTCATTCAAGCGTTTGTAGAAAGCATTCCC
>Ga0268261_10000614_pt1 | contig 22751 bp, 17 predicted proteins | sample TergutNc150P1_FD_190353 | JGI IMG/M metagenome (GOLD analysis project Ga0268261, IMG submission 190353) | Nasutitermes corniger P1 segment gut microbial community from laboratory colony in Florida, USA - Nc150 P1 (SPAdes) (version 2) | ecosystem: Host-associated > Arthropoda: Insects >...
TTGTCAGGTAGAGGTCTCTGCGACGAGCTGATCACTCGTCCAGAGGAGTCCTATCGACTGTGGTGCGTCGTTGTGTGTGATCTAGAAACTTCAAGAATACGTGCTCCATATATATATATATATATGACATTAGTAACCTAAGGGTTAATCAGAAACGGGAAGTCCGTTCTCTCACTCTTGCCGACATCCGCCATCAGTGCTCAGTTCCAAAGATTAAACAACAAGCCAACTCTTCACACACGAAGTGCGTCTAACAATAAACTGAAGGGTCGTATTCAGTGTCCATTTGCCTTCAGTCGCTGACTATACTTGGAAGAAACAACGCATGGCCATTACAGTTTGCATGTCAAACCTCTGAACAAGAACTTCTTAGCCCGAGCCCACCTTTTCGATAAACCAACCTATAATCCAAGTTCGTCCCAAAGGAAACAACCATCCTGAGCAAGTTATACAAACAAGGTGTTTTTATATAACTGCGGTTGCATGTGTTCATTAAAATCCTCCCCCTAAAATGCCTCTCCTTATTATACTTTCCTCAAGCAACCAAAACGTAGAAACTAGAAGCACCGTGTGCAATCAACTAGATTCCTCAGCGTCCGTCCAATTCTGCAGTTTTACAGTTTACGCAGTTTCCGTTATATTTCAGTTTATCTCAAACCTAAAGCTGCTTCGTTCCATATTTAATATCAGGTAATCAGATTATTTGAAACTATTCGTCCATATCTATCGGCGAAAGAAATGAAACTCGAAACCGTGTTCTGGTATTGTGGCAGGGAAAAAGTATTCATAAAGCAAAGCCACTCAGCATTCAACACTGACCACAACACTCGCGCTCACACACATCGCTCCTAAAGTTGATGTCAAATCGCTTATCGGAAAAACGCCATATCTTACAAACAGGATCAGCCCACACGCCAAGCCAGTTTGGTTGGATATCTCAGAGGTTATTTCGAACGCACTTGGGTAGTCAAAACAATGTTTCCTAGCCTGCTGTTGTCTTTACGGCAAGGGTGTACAAATCTGGGAAGATCTAGGGGAGCAACCTCAAAGGGTAAAGAGGCAGGCTGCCTTGTAAGCCCACGCCATAGCTTGGAAAGAGGGACAGCAAAGGCAGTAACAATGACATAGCTATATGTACTCATAATAAAATGATCTGATGATGTTTCAAAATTTTCATACCAGGAAATAACATTCATAACGAAATTAACAGACAGCTAATATCAATTCAGGTAATGCATCATCTGTACTTTCCAAAGCACTACAGATCAAAACAATTACGTTGCAAATAGTTTTGTATGGATGTGAAATGTGCCCTTTTGATCTGAGAGAACATAAATTACAAGTGTGTCAAAACAGGGTGCACATGTAAACATTCCGGTATACCAAGGACAAAGTAAGGACACACAGTATCGCATAACAAGGAATTTTGGTCACCTAATACTGCTAGGACAGTGAAATCTGTTAACAGAGAACCAGATTTCACCTATGATAGGGAAGACAAGTTGTGCATTCAAAATATTAGTGGGGAACCCTCTGAGAGCACAACCACTTGCAAGATCAAGAAGGAGACTGTAAGACAGCAATAAAATGGTTCATTTGGCAACAGGTTGTAAAAATGGGAGGTAGATGGAACTGCCTCATCCAGTGATCATCTTTTGCATTCACAGCATTGAACATCCGGGTTATGCAACATAAGAGTCAGCTACTGGGTTACAATATTACCAACACAGTGGTGAGAATAACCACATTATAAAATTCACTGCAAGCAATATAACAATGAGTAGTACAAGATGAGATGAAAAACCCACACAGTGTAAAAACAAACATTTACTGGAGAGTGAGTAAGGGATACTATAGCATGTTGATCTGCACCAACACTGCTGTCAGAACCTCTAATCTTGTATAAACATCTACTGGTATAAACTAAATAGTCCTAAATGTATGTGAAATACTTAGTCAAAACTTTTTTTCACCAGCCCCACATGTCACTTCATTTTTTAAACACTTGTATAACCTCCTTCACATCGTCTGAAGGTCAAACTGAGTTTACAAATCCTTATGGGAATGTGAACATCCAATCAATAGTATGTTTGTGCGGCCTACTTTCTCAATTTATGCAACAGAAATAACAAAGCCATGACAAACTCCATGAGACTTGCTCACTACATACCAGAAACCAGGCTGTTCTACCACTTGAGGCAACACACATACTGGACTTATTCTCTCCTGGTTTTTGTTTTTTGTTAAAATACAACCAAGCACACCCTCCCAGAAGCTGGATCTGCTTCCATCATCAGGGAAAAACAGACATTCTGAAACCTACTCTACTGGGCCCAACAGATTCAACCAACCTCCACCATGTACAAACAAGAGTACTTCTAGCCAGAGTAAAAACAATGTGAAAGCATCTCAAGAAATTAGTCACATAATCCCAAACTGATGCCCTTTTAATTATATCAAAAAATCAATATACTGCACTATACAAGGGGAAGAACAGATGACAAGTCTTTTAAGAAATTATGCAACAAAAATTACAAGAAACAAAGATCATGAATGTGCAAACCACTAAATTTTCAGTGTTGTAGAATAACAAATTCAAATCACCACATTAAAAATAACATTAACAACAGTCCCCTTAAAATGAAAACAACCAATGAGCCCAATGGACCCTACACAACAGAATTTCATAATCCAATCACAGAAGAACTTCCAAAACATTAGTTTTAATTAAAAAAAAAACCCCAAAAATAATAACAAAATTAAATAAGATCAATGCATGTGTCACCATAATAGCACATATTGGCCACAAACCTTTAAATTTATCCCCTTCCACTTGTTTAATAATCATACTGCTGCTCTTTCTATTTTAAGCAAATGACACTACAAGACTGTTTCAGGCAGAATAATCTCCCAGTTTCGAGTACACAGAGTGGGGATTTAAACAGCATGAGTAAAGCCACAAAAATCTCAGGAAGACATTTGTGTCACAGACAGGAGCACTGAATTCTGTCAATGACCCAGTACTTCCAAATATAACAAAACTGTCTTACACAGAGATAAGTGTGCAGCCCCACACAGTGACCAAGGCAGACAATTAGAAGTTTAATTCAGAAAACATTCTCCATACAAACAAAGAAATCAGAATGTATGGTGAATCTGAAGAGGGTTATTACACAGACTTGCATATATTTTGAGGAAAATCAAGGCCACAATGTCCCCAAGAAAACAAATGGTAAGGAGATTTCAATGAGGATGGAACAGGAAACTGGACCTTGTCCTTTAAGCTAATGTCACAGAATGACATTCTTCACACAATGAAGAAGGAAGGAAAAGGCCAAAGACACCTAATAAAAATACAGGAAAGAAATCAAATTCTGGAAGTAGCAGGAAACAGTCAAAGTGCAAGAAGGTTCCCTACACAGAAAATACACTGCGTCACCTATCTCGCATTCAGAATAAATGTATAAGTTTTTCTCTCAACAAAACCTGAAACATGCAATTAGTAAGATTATGGTTATAAGTAACATTATTAGTTAAAGACAATGGTCTGGAATGATCTTACATCTACCTTCCTTCAAATGCAGAAGGCTAGCATGAACTGCATGTCAGTAGATATACAACTTACCAGCAAGTTTTAGCCCACAGTTTCAAGAGTACACATTGCAACCATGTGGAACATGACACATGTTACCTCAAAGTACACACAATGAACAAACATGTCATATAAAAATGTAGCTTTGTCTATATGCCTACTTCCACACCAGATTTACTCTCAGGAAAGGTCCATTAATTCCCACCACCAAATCGAAATCCACATGCATTCTGAACAGCCGCCATGCTCTTGTTTCAAATCATACAATAAAGCTGGATTAACAAAATGTGTCTATCTTTTGCCACTCTACCAACACATACAAATTTCATCTCCCACAAGCAGCAGTCAGCATAGCCTGTATGCACTATCAACAGCAGGAACAAACAGTATGAAAGTTGGGTAGCCTCCAGTGACACAATGCTAACATCAATTTCAATGAAAATCCATAAACTCATTTAAAACTTAACAGGAGACAGAGATACACGTACACACCCACCCACACAAACACACACCATGTGAGGGCATACACACGGCATCATGAGTTAAACATTCCTTTTAAGACAACAAAATTTCTCAAATGGTAGTTTTTTGGGTTCTCACATAACATAAGACAATAGGTTCATTCTAGTGTTTCAGAGAAGTATGCTGCCTCCATCCTCAGAGTGACTGAATTTGGTTCAGGTGGATACTGAAGGAGGAACTATGTTGATTATACAAGCAGACTGCAGGGACTGAGGCTAAAGTGAAGAGGGGACAGATTTTGTATCTAGCCAAAGGCAAGAATCTGAAGTGATACAAATGGCCCTTCTAATGCCCACGAAAAGCAGGAAAAGTAGTACTGTCACATTTCAGCAGCACGTGCCATAAAAGCAGGAAAAGTAGTACTGTCACATTTCAGCAGCACGTGCCATAAAAGCAGGAAAAGTAGTACTGTCACATTTCAGCAGCACATGCCATAAAAGCCTGAAAACTTATAAGAAAATTTGTCAAGACAATGTGAAAACTGAAAAACAGCACTAAATAAAATTTAGGACTCTATGAATTTGGAGTATACATACTTTCCAAATGCACTTTTTGCATATCCATACACTTACAGGGTCTTTATGCCTGACAAAATCATTCATTACAAGACTTGTAAAATTAAGTTCTAGCTCACATAACAAAACTGCTTGGAAATGCACCATTAATCATAAAATTAGAAACATCAATCATACTATTACTAACAGAAGAGTGAAATTACTCTACAACATGTCAGAAATCATAACACAAAAAACAGTTCCATGGTATAGACTCTTCCTCAATCTGGAACTATTATGAAACCATATATTTATGACGAACATCAGAAAAGCTTACTGTGTGGACCCTACTGTAAGCAGTTCAATAAACTATGCCACATCTATTCCACTTTAAGATCCAAATTAATAACTGCCTGCCTAATCATCAGACTTCCCAAGTGTTTTTTCCCAAATGTGACATGTTAAACCTTCAGTTAATCACTCCAACAAAACTGCACATAACACTTTTACCAATACAACAGCCCAGAATTCTCAATCAGAGGAAACCAAATTTGAGAACTGGGCTCTCCCGAGTCATTACACAGTGAATAGTGGTATTTTCTTACTGACATTTCAGGACAACCTATCAGTCCCATCTTCAATTTCTTAAAGACATTTCGGGACAACCTACCCATCCCACCTTTCTCTTGACCCCTGAAGAAGGGACTGATAGGTTGTCCTGTAACGTCCGTAAGAAATTACCACTACTTGCTACACAATAACCCAGAACAGCGCAGTTCACATCTACTTCACAGCGGAAGCCTGCAATCACACATACTGAATTTGGTCCCCAGCCAAAAATGTGTGCAAATCCTTCACCCTGAAAACTTACACCTTTACCTCTAACAAAAACAAAATTTTAGGCATGTGAACCACCACTCCCCACCCACATGCTTTGCAATCCACATTCAGACACACATCCCCTCCAGCAACCATCATTCTCATAATTGCTGTAACACCCCGGAGTATAAGCATCTGCCCTGCGGGTGTCCCCAGCAGAGATGTGATTTTAATATCTTGCCCTGGTGAGAAAAAGCCAGAAAAGTCCACGTAAACTATACCTGGAGGTACCAGAAATCAGCCAACTTATATTAATAAGCAACACCTATTTTTACACAGCTCAGTGGGTATTGATGTTAAAGCTGACCTATGTGTCAAAAATGTGTAGAATGGTATCTATCTATACTCTACAAATCTGTTTCAAGTCTTTTATGACATGGTGAGCATTTAATGAACATACAAGAACTTCATACAAACGTGCATGCAAAAGTGACAGTCCTGGGGGGCCAGATATCAATCCAAGTTCACGTTTCTAGTGTCACACTTCACGAAAACTCCTTCCTATAGAGCATGACAGATGAATATATGAGGCTAATGGACATTCAGTATTACATAACATTCTACATAAAAATGTCATGTCCAAAATCATCAGTTATGGAAGATATTTTTATGGCCTGAAATTTCCACAAACAAAAGAGAAATGTTTGGCACAGAACAGCAGAACAGCATAAATCCGGCTGTACATATGGCAATTATACCAACTGAAATACATACACAAATTAAAATCACAATCACTAAAAAAGAATCCATTAAAGTAGAACACCTGGTCTTCTTTTCTGCAACACTATAAAAACTGGTCTTTCTCAAGGGCGTATGTTGTTCTCGTAATTTTCCTCTTTTGAATATCTCACTTGAAGAGCAACAAAAACTTCGGTGTGTAGTAGTAGGAGTAGTAGTAGTTTTTGTTGTTGTTGTTATTTTTGTCGTAGTGGAGAGTCATGTACTTTCACCAATGGTTTGCCAATTAATGTAGAGTCAGTATGTAAATTTCAAAAAGTAATATTGTGTGATTGGTCTCTTAAAAGTGCCTTTGTTCCTTTCAAAGCACAAAGTATTTACACACAAAATAAACAGCCTAATGTTCTGTAACATATAAATTTGCAATGATGGTTTTGCATGGATAATATCAACATTCACAAGGACTTTTCCACTATCACCATCTTTTTCCTTCACGATTTACAGCATTTGGTACAAAAACAGTTTAACTTCAAACGTCAGTAGTGCTTTCTGGTGTCAGTAACAGCATTCCTGACAGGCAAGTTTTGTTTCTCTCTCTGGGCCCAAGCGATCTTCAAACAGTCAGTTTTATCAACAGTGAACTTGGTGTCTGTTCTGAGAACATGTTAAGTGACATAATTTTCAAACAAGCAAGAAATGTGAAGATCTTCTGTGATGTAAGGATGTGTGGACCAATGAACAGGAAATGACACTACAGACAAGCACTTGTCAGAAACATCAGTAACTATTTACCAGTCAGCATGTCGTTAACAACCAAGGACGACGATCTTCATCTCCACTGCTGTGAGAACATCAAATCTAGCAAAAAAGCCCTGCATGTCAAATAAACACATGCAATCTAAGAAAGCTTAAGCAAGCACATGTAAGCAGATATCTCTGAATTATTCTACCTGTCAGATGGCTTCCAGTAAACTCAAAGTCATCATCCTGGTCCCAATGCTTCAAAGAAAGATTGGTGAGGGGTGTAGCATTAGCAAATTCCAAATTTGCAAAATGCCAGTCCAATATCTGTCGATCCCGCGATGATAAATACACATCACTAAAATAAAATCAAGACAGAAATGATAGCAGTATTTAATTAATACAACTTGATGCCTACTATTCAGACATCTAATAAGGAAACCTGAGATTTATCAAATAGTGTTGCTGTGAACAGAGGGGAACAAGCCAAATGTATACTGTTGTAATCATACCAATGTTAAATAAAATAACAACCACGTTACATACTAAATATGGTAAGCAGCAAGTATGATTATGAACGGAATTTCAATGTCGAATTAGCTTAAATAAACATGAACCTTGGTGGTGATGCTTCCAGTTCTTGTAGTTTATCTTCAATTTCTCTCTGTTGTTCCAGCAACTGATCCCACTCCTGCAACAGAAAATGAATTTCATAACAGACACACATCACACACCACTGCCACAACCAAAGTCATTGCATAGTACTTACTTACTAACTCCATGGAGCAGAGTCCTTCTTGAGAAGCTAACAGGTTTACAGCTAGTCAAGAAATTCCCCGCATTTTATGGAACCCCAAGGTTCACTACCGCATTCACAAGTGCCCGCCACCTGTCCCTATCCTGAGCCAGCTCGATCCAGAGAAACATCATTAATATGCAAAGTAAAACAAAACTGCATAGCAAAGGTTGCAAAACCTTGCTGTAACTTTCTCTATCAAAAAAAAAATTATGACACTCAGTATTTATAAATTATGTCTATTAAATTCTTACTAACAAAATGTGTTGATATACAGGGTGTTCCAAGAGGAATAGTAAATATTTTAGGAGGTGGTAGTATGGACTATTCCAAGTAAATAAGTTCATATAAACATGTGTACAATTTTCAATGGATGTGGAGATACAGCTGTTTGAATGTTACGCGTAAAAAGCCTTATAAAAGGTATGAAGGAAAGACAAATGACTTATTGATTGCATTTATTGGTTATGTAAATGATGTCAATAAATTGCAACAGTTCATAGTAAGTGTTCAAAAATCCCACCACTGACTTCAATGCACTTTTCAACTCTCTTGGCAATAGCATGTGTAGCTCTCCTGAGGTCGTCTTGGCGTTCTTGCTTTATGAGGGCAGCACTATTCATAATACAAGCGACCAATTCATCTCTCGTGTTTACTTTTTCTTTGTACACTTCGCTTTTCATCCATCCCCACAGACAAAAATCGCATCTGTACGCGCCAACTTCAAACAGCTTTATCTTCACACCCATTGAAAATTGGACACATGTTTATATGAACTTATTTACTCATAACAGTCCATACTACCACCTCCTACAATACTTACTATTCCTCCTAAAACACCCTGTATAAATAAAAGTTACAAAATCAGTCTTTACATTATGACATCCTGAAGATCCTAGCTTTGTGTAATGCAGGTTCATCATCAGCACAACAGCCAGTATCAGTCCAATTAATATTACTGTACTGCTTACTGCATGACCATAAGTAATAGTACCTTCAATAGTTTTGTTTATTAACACCATTAATGAAATCAGTTTGCCATAACCTGTAATGAGCAACAACAGAAAGAATGTTTCTACTTGGTGTGTCTGTCTGCAAATAAAATTTGCATTTCAATGCAAGTGTAATTTATCTGTGAATTATTACACTACATGCTCAAATAAGACTTAAAAATATGATACTTATGAAGCCAAAAATCTAAATAAGTCCTTATTTATTTTAAGCCCAATGTTCATTTCATTTCCCTTCCAAGGATTCTATGGTGTCAGTTATCTACAAACACTTTTCTAAGCTTTCATGGTCTGCACTTGGAACATTTTTCCCACTGCAGACAAAAACAAAGCAAGCAGTCTGGCCAACATTCTCTCTTTATTCCACCTATACTTCACTGCAACATGTTTCAGCCATTACATGTTACCATCATCACAAATTACATAAACATACAATGTTTCAAACCCCATTAAAATAACTGTGGGATCCCAGAGTTTTTCACACAGTATAAAATGCTCTTCAATCATTATTCCAAACATCCTGTTGTGATAACATACAAACTATATTGAAATAACCTATCACTCACAAATAAATATTTGTTTTCAGAATTTAGTATTCTTCACAAGATGTTTTGGCTGACCTAGCCATCTTCAGGTAATACACATATAGAGAATACTTGGGAGGATATTAGCAACAAAGTTCTATAAGAAGAAATGACAGCTCATTTTTACATTAAGGATAATAATATATAAAAGTTTGTGTTATTTTTATAAATTTTGAAGTTGTATTAATTCCACCTGTTTTGAAGTTCTATTTCTTACTAGTTGAATGTTATTTTATGCAAAGCACTTCATGATGCCACAAAGTTTTACTTTTTGAAGACTGTTAGCATAGATTCATGGTTTTAAAGTGTTATAGTCTTGAGTATAGACTGGCTGAAGGATTCATATTACAGAATATCTGTAGAGCAAGTTTGTAATTTGTAGGTTATGACCACCTTATTATGGTGAAAATGGAAACCGAAATTAAAGGATACAATGAATATGATGGTGAAAGAGGAATCTGTTCAAAATAATTAAGTGAAATGTGAAGATTCTTACTGTTGTAAATACTTGGAATTTATATTAGTGACTACTGTGATCTAGTTATGAAGATACAAAATCTGAAATCAAAATAGTAATTTCAATTAATGATTTAGAGTGGGAGAAATAAATTATTATTGTTTTTACAGTAAGAAATATGAGTATAAAGAGGACTTACACAGTTTTCTTGAAGAGATATATGTAGATGGACTTTTTTTTTTGTAGTATGTAGAAACTGATGGAATGCTGAGGACTGACTGAGAGGGGGTGACAATCTCTTATTGGTCTAGTTGGGATAAAGCTCTGAAGATGCCATTTTGTTACCTTAGAACAAAATGCCATCTTCAGAGCTTTATCCCAACTAGACAAACAACAAACAGCACCCTCTCCCAGTTCTGAGCAATCTATCAGTTTCCACAAAATACAAAAAAAAAAAACCTTCCACCTACATGTATCTTTTCAACAAAACTGCATTTTATAAATGCAAAACTTGATCACAATAGGGTCACTAACATAAATTCCAAGAACTATTCAAAACAATTCACTATTAAAAACATGCTCATAACCTACAAATTACAAACTTCCTCTACAGATATTCTATAATTCTAATCCCTCAGACAATCTATACTCTAAATAGAACTTTAAAACCATGAATCTATGCTACAAAATCTTCAGAAAGTAAAATCATATACCATAATCAAGTACTTCACATCCAATAACCTTGAATTGGTAAAAAAAAATACAATTTCTGAACAGCTGGAATACACAGAACTTCAAAATTTACATCAATAACATGAACACTTATATACTATTAACTTTTATGTAAAAAAATGAGCTGCCATTTCGTTTTATAGCACTTTATATTGCTAATATCCTCCCAAATATTCTATATATATTGTGTATTACCTGAAGATGGCCAGGCCAGACATGACATGCCACAATGAATACTAAATTCTGAAAACAATAAACATTTAGTTGCCATGGGTGGGTTATTTTGGTATAGTTAAAGTACTGTTTAAATTAATATAAAATCACATAGATTTAAAAAGCAATTAGTAGAAATGTCCTCACTCTTATCTCACAGCATTACATCTATCCATAATTCGACATCTTAATTACCTAGGTATTACAATAGTTCCATTCTATCTCCATGGTGCTGCAGCATAATTCCAATGTGACTGTATCATATTTTAGTGGATTTTCACACAAATCAGCATGTGGAAACCTATTTCCACCTTATATTATGTGTTTACTGCACCCTTTTTTTTTCATTCCCAGGAAGTGATCGTGGTGTGTGCGTGCTTCACATTGTTGCAGTAAGACAGAGAGTTGAATAAAAGGAGAAGTGTTGTGCAGACTGTGTGGTTTATTGTTGCCTACATTGTTTCTATAGCTCAAAACAGTTGTACAAAGTAAAATTTTAATACACTTCCACATTCTTCCCATGGACCGAACTGCTGGCTATAACACTTTTCCATCAAATGCTGTGTTATGACAAAGACAATGAACATTAGGTAGGGTATGTCTGCATACTCTGCCTCAAACTGACAATCATGTACCACTGCTTTCAGACACGTTCTGAGAGGTACACATAACACTTACTAACACTGACAAACAGACCAGAAAACAAAAATTTAATGTATATTTGCTTTAAATTGATGTTGTAGTTTTAATTGCATGTTATTTACTGAAGTACATAATACACACCTTTGTGTTTTATATCATTGAACCCATCAGTCACGGGAGAATATGGCTTAAGCAAAACCATTTTCAAATTGTTGACATAAAAAATCAGTGGTAGTTACCACTGGAAATTCAGGAATACCCTAGTTTCTATAAAATCATCTTGGACTTAAGAGCCACATCAGGTGGTTCAAGTACTCCAAAATTTCAGAGAACAACTCCATATCCATTAGGGTTCTGATGCTAAGCAGAGCTGCTCAAATTTCTTGCTTCAGTTCTTGAAAGGCGTGTGAACAGCGTGTGAATAGTATCCTTACCAAAACCCCAAGTGCATAATTATAAATTTGGTTCTGAAGGGCAGGCCCAGACATATTTAAAACTGGGAGGCATAGGACATAGTTACAGCATAAAGCTAACTACCATACTCAAGTGTCAAAGTGAAGAACGTGTGGGCCTTTAGAGCCATTCCTCTCATGGTAGAGGGACAAAATCACACACAGGCTCCTGACAACTCCTTGTCAAGAGTGCTGCATAATCAAAGCTCTCTGGTTAGTACTAATATACTGCATATACCCAATTTTCAGGAAAGTACCTACATGGAACATGTTTCAATTGCAATCAATAACGTATGGAATGATAATATCAACTGTTTAACTTAGTACGGAATTGTAGGGTGGCTGTCCATTTTTCAGATAATAAATTAGGAAAAAAACCTCATCTTATATTTGGGTAAGTATGGTACTTTAATCCCATTTAATTACAATGCCTTTTGCAATGAAAATGTCCAATTTAATGTAACCACTCTTGCACACAGATGCCAGTCACTATCCTTCTTACCTTATTTCATTTAAAAATAGTCTATATTTTGAGTACAGCAAATGAAAGATTAATTAATTCTGGCAATCACCTTACCACAGGGAAATTTAACAAACCTTTTGTCATAATACAAAGTTCTTATGACAGCTGAGAAATGTGGTACAAAAGATTATAGATAAGAATAAAGTTGCAGTTTAAGTTTTTCTGCCTAATGTGACACACATTTGGGTAGCATGATAACAAGTAAAGCAAGGTGTACACATAAAATCAAATCCAGGATTGCCACGGTAAAGGAGGCATTCAGCAAAAAAGAAAAGTTCTTTACCAGCAAATTGGACTTAAATTTAGGGCAGAAACTAGTAGACTGCTAAATTGGATCATAGCTTTGCATGGTGCTGAAACTTGGATGCTGGAAAATAGATCATACATACCTGGTAAGTTTTGAAATGTGGTGCTGGAGAAAGATGGAGATCAGTTGGACCAATCATGTGAAAAATGCAGAAGTGTGACAGGGAGTCAAGGAGGAAAGTAATATCCTACATACAATACAAAGGAGGACATCAAAGTGGATTGGTCTCATCCTGTGAAGGAACTGCCTTCTAAAACACATTATTGAAGGAAAGCTGGAAGGAAGGATAGAAGTGACAGAAAGATGAGGAAGAAGACATAAACAGCTACTGGATGAACTTAAGAAAATGAGAGGATACTGGAAACTGAGAGAGGAAGCACTATATTGACCTCTGTGGCATACTCATTTTAGAAAAGATTATAGGCCTGTTGTAAGGCAGACTATGAAATGAAGGTGACACACCATACAGATGCATAAATTACAAAGCAATGAATCAGAGACTAAAATCATGAATGGCAAGAAGGTAAGAACTTAAAGCAGGTAATCATGGCTACAATGAAATTCCGTCCCAATATTTGTCTACCAAAAAGACCAAGGAAAAATACAAAAATAAAACATAAGTAACAGCAGCTATTAATCGAACTGAGAACTGAAATGGATACCTCCCAAGTACAACTCATGGGCACTACTGCTGTATGACCATTATCAGTGCTGTTCTATTCTTACTGGTCCAGAAACAGAAAAACTTCACATGAATCTGTTATCAACAACCAACAGTTAAAATATCACAGCTCAGTTGACTGGCTAATGATCCCTACATAACACACTTACTCGACAGCAGTTGTTAAGATCCCTTAGCTTAGAACGTAAAACAAATTCCTGAGTAATGTCTCTTGGACCCTTGCCATCACACTGTTCCTTATACTGTTTATTCAGCTCTTCTATTTTCTCTCGCAAGGCCAACATCTGTAAATCAACAAACAGGTTCATCAGAATATTAGTGGTAAGTGCTTGCTTCATCATAGCACATTATTCAATCAAATTAGAGAATATTACAATGCAAAATGAGAACACCAGTTTATTACATCAGACACTAGCCATAGTACCCATTCTTTGCCCATGATTTTCTTAAAATAAACTGTACTGAAATGATGCACGATATCATCAATCAGTAACAAATTCCCGTCTAATGCATGTATCTACACGTCTACCAATTAAATGAATCTTCGACATATGCAGTCTGGCAAGAATGAAGCAGGAGTGAAAGTTTGACTTACACAACACCCTTTCCACAATCAAATAGACAAAACAGTTGTTTAGCATGGTCTTGCTTCATTCCATATCTTAATCTGGTACAAAGTATTTATGTTACATCCAGTTGCACGAGACACATTTCATCACCCTTGCCAGAAAATATAACAGAAATTTTGAGTAGTTCGTAACATATCAAATCCAAAAAAACTGCAACTGAAACTTACAGCATGTTGACAGACATTTATAGTGACACAGCACTTTCTCACGCTGACATATTTAAATTGCATAAAAGAAAACTGGGCGGTTTAGGAGACCAACAAAATGATCCAAAATATGGTTGACCTCAAACTACAAAAACCAATGACAACATAATAAAGTGTGAAATCTGTTGTACAGTGATGGCTGATACACTCAACATGAATAAGAAATCAATTCACAAGGTTTTAAGCAATGATTTGGACACGAGAAAGATCCACATTTTCTGACCAAAGTTATCATGGGTGTCCCAGTATGACTGTAAAACTAAGAGACAAAGTCTGTAGTGCACAACAAGCTCAATTCCCCAACCAAAAATTGTAAGAACATCCAGCTACACAGTGAAGGCAATGTGGACTATATTTTTCGACATTTAAGGTCATGCTCCACGCATATCATTCCAGTGGGATACATAGACATTCTGGGGCATTTAAGAGAGGAAGTGCATCATAAAGACCAGAGATGTGGTTCCATGAGTCAGTTCTTCATCACACCACTGCTCCTTCTCCATCAGCATCATCACTGAAGAAACTACAGACTCTAACGCAAATCATAACAGTGCAAGACCCCACTCAGTTCACACGAGTTTGCTGCTTGTATATTTAATGTTTCCAGAACTAGGTTTCATGCAAGGAACCCATGCTGATTCTATGGAGCATATAAGAAAGCATATGACAGAGCACACTACTTGGCTGTAAAAGGTTAAAAATAATCAAAAAATCACCAAAGAACTGGTCTGAGCATCTCTCACTAGAAGTGCTCTGGTAATCTGACACTGATGAATGGAAGAAAGTGGTACATGTGATGTGTGAGACAGGCTGAAAAGCGACAACAAACATAAGAACCAGCACTGTATAAAAAAATAATGGTGTTACACATTCAAAGCAAAATATGAGAAACAGCATATTCAAAGTCTACGATACTGAAGGGTTACTCTATTACAATTATTATTACTGCTGTAATCATAACATATATACATAACTTTTTACATCTCCATGAATTTTTAAACACATTCCTGCCACATCATAAATTGTATTCTCTTTGTGATGTCTTTAGCTTACAGTATGCTTGTACAAACACAATAATCACCATACCAGGGATCCATATTCATTGCAATGTCAGATTACAACCTTAGCTCCAAGAAGTGTTAAGAAACTTTCGAGTATAATAAGAAGCATGGAAATTGCATTTACAAATTTTCCTGCATTCACCACAACATTATGACTTTGTCGGAGACCAAATAAAAATAAAGCCATAAATTCTACGATTAATTAATCTTAACCATGAAGTGGATAGCGCACACTTGCAACATTCTAAGTCAAGGTTCAACAAAATCCAGGCACCAGGTTGCCACAAAGCATAGCAAGTTTGTTTGTTCTGGAGTAAACACTTGTAGTTCAAGTTTGCATTCACTTGTCTGAAAATCCCAGTTCAACACTAACTGCACTATAAATCAGCTCACATCAGGGAGCAAACAATCTGAACACCAAAATCTTTGTTCGTGGCCATTTGTATTTTTCAGTTCACAACTGGTACACATTCCATATATAATGCCAATGGACTGCACATACCTTGCCTGCATGCTGATTGGAGGGGGTATACCAACCCACATAGGTCAGCTACATATTCTTTTGCAAAAAAAATGGCTGGCTATAAATTTTGGAGTGGATCCCCATCCATAGAAAAATTCATTATACCCCACCCTACACATCAAACATCATTACACATTAATATTTACCATGTGTTGATTGGTTTTTAATCTCTCTTGCAAAGCTATCACCGCTTTCCAATGTTGTACCTGCTTTTCTTTAACATTTTTCTCCTGTAACCTGCAATATGAAACAACAAATGTGGTAAAGAGGATTGACAGTAAAATGCAAGGTCAAACTCCTCAGTTATTTCCATCACACAACACTGCCACAGTGTTTTTCTTAAATGCCTACAAATTTTGTTTGAAATATGTTCATAAGTCTTTACAATTTGAAATGTGACAACTAGGAAGTTATATCTAACATATTTCATGTACGTACGTAACCTGTTCTTAAGCAACAGGTTCTTCATAAACATAAAATTAAAAAACAATATTAATAACAATAGACACGCAAAAATGTACAAATATGAAAGTCAACTTCATTAGTTCTGTTTAAACATTCTTTGTTTCAAAGGTTATGAATGTTACTGAATGACCTGATATCAAATTCTGGGTTTTTGTTCATATCTTACTACAGAATTCCAAAGTAAAGAAAACATATTGTTACAAAGGCTACACAGTAATATGCAACAAGGGAATTTACTATTCTGTTAAAATAAAAATTCTGTTTGCTTCAATTTCACCAAGCAATTAATTCCACATATTTATATACAAAGATACACAAAGAATGAAAAATATTTTCTACATTAATTGTTGTAGTATATTCATAACTCCGATGTTTAACCATAACAAAATGTAGTATCAAAACAGACAAGATGGAATTCATTCATTAGCATATTGCTAGGATAAACAATGTCCAATATGAGCCTACTTACTTGATGACCCATTCCAAAGCTTGTCCAAGGGAAACTGGTTTTCCACCAGCATAATTGAAATCTAACTGATGTGATAAGTAACTTGTTGCCTCTAAGAGACGGTTGAATTCTCTCTCTACCATTTCATCTTTATCTTTTGGAACCTACAACATGTGTTTCCTGTATGACAAATCAACTTCTCCTCACAGACAAGACAGAAAAGGACAACAGAATCAAAGAAGATGTAGTATACAAATTAAGAAGATAACAAAGGCGGCAAACAAACTATCTGAGTTTGTACATAGAAAAACAACTCAGTACAATATCTTATTAAGTTCATACTGCAGATACAAATTCTAGAACATGATTCTATAAAGGAATTTCACTAGCGGGCAACCTAAATCCTACAACATATCTCTCTGTATTACAGAGCAATCAAATAACCAAGTATGTTGAATGTTAAGTTGTCGGCTTCAGATATGAAACATCTACAGTCAGTACTGCCTAAAATGAAACAGCAAGGAAACAAAACTTTTTTTTCCCCTTGCAGACAGGTCCATTTCATACAGGTACCTGAAATTTCAGTCCTTGGGACTCCAGATCCTCAGGACTGTAAACATTTTTTGCTAAAGACAGGATTCCGTTACGTACAGGATCCAAACAAGACAGGTTTCACATGCCTGTCCCTTACTAACGCATACCTGTTGAGGCATAATTAAAAATGCTCACTGATCATTACAAGCAACACAGAAAATATGTGCCCTCAATTCAAAGACACGAACATGCCCATATAAGAAGAATCCAGATATAACACTCTTCTGTACTATGCATTAGAGAACAAATTCTCCATCTAGGAAAACTCAGCTGTTTGACAGCATAAATGAACACGATCCATCAACTATGGGCAGCCATCAAATTGCGTTAAATTACACAGTCCATCCATACTTGTTAATGGGGTCACAGAACCACAAAGATGGCAGGGCAGACAGAACTACTGGTTCAGTCCACCTGGTTCCAGCACACCCTTACTATGACCTCTCGCATTTTACGAAGCTCTAATATCATAAAATATTGAAGGAACATATGTTAAGTGGTGGTAATACTGCTTCCACTTCAGAAGTTAACATGGCCACCACTGTAATATTATTAATGGAATCAAAAGTATAGAAGTGGAGTGGCTTCCTATGGCATGAAGTTCTCATACCAGATTTTTAGACAATAAATGTGTTTGTCAAAAGTTATTTGGGATGTTGATCTGTCCAGGAAAACAATACTGCTAGTACAGAGCATATCATCAAGCTCTGGTCTGAGCACAGTGGCTGCTGTGGGAGCATTAAGGCAGAGACAGGGCCTATGCACGATGAAGCTCCCACTACAGTTTCAATGATGAGACCAGCTATTCAATATATTCTCTGAACTCTCCAAGATGACAATGAACTGAAAATATTGTAAGCCACTGTAACAAGACTCATACAACAGCAACGAACGCTTGTATGCATGACCCCACCACACTACTTCACATATGATCAGTGATAGACACCCCTGCCACTGACCCACTAAAAAATTTGCAGATTCTCTACTTGTAGTCCCTTTAATTCCTTTTGTGTTACATCACAAGTAAGAATAAACATTCACAAGATGTACTACATTACTTCCTTAAATATTTGACAGAAAGTATATGTCTACTTACAGTACTTCCATTTGACTCATACAGGGGGCATTTCTGTCTGATCTTGTGCAGTTCCATATTTATTTGCTTTGACAGAACAGTTACTGGATTTCCTCCCAAGCCTGTGACCACCATTGCACCAAGATCAGCAATATAGTTAGCCTTACGGAATGTAGCAATCCGTCCTCCTACTCGGTCCTAAAGCAAAGAGTATTTTTATTGTTGTCAGACTCTAAATATACACAGCATTCTTAGTAAATCACAAAGACAACAATTCATTCTGCTGTGTACAGTTTCACATTTGTCATACATTTTACTGTTGTTCCTAATGCTTTCAGTTTTGTACAGATGCCTGTATGCAACTCATGAAAAGAAAGCCAACTAACAAGAAAGAACAATATTTATTGTTGCACACTGTCACAATTGCAAGCTGGAAATCAGTTTCATGACCATTAAACCATATCCAAGAAAAAATTTCCTATCCTTCCAGTATTCAACATACACCTTATTTGCGACAGAAGGACAATGTCTGAAGAAGAGTACTTGTGACGCGATAACATAAAGCATAATTTAGTTTCTGACACTGCCAGAGAAGCCTGGCAGGAATGCCAAAACCGTTAGCGAAGATGACCTAAAAGGCTCTGTGAAATGGCAAGCTTAGTAAGGTGACAGTGGCCAACGAATTGGTTCTTTTATGAGCAAAGACCCAGATCTATTACAGGATAAAAGGTAAGCAATAATGTGTAGCCAGATAAGGATAAAGATGGCTTTAATCCTAGAAACAGCCACCTTAACACTTATCCTGCTAACGTGGAAAATATGGTGAGCTCCTAACAATGGCAGCAGATGGCAGATGGGATTTAACTCGGTGTTTAAAGGGTTAATCTAAATGTAAGTCGATGACCATAAAATCTCACAATTAATTTTACAACATTCCTTACTTCCAAGACAATATACTTATAGATATGTAAATAATCTGAAATAAATGCAAAACAAAGTGACTGCTAATAATCACTATTACATAGGAATTAGGTGAGATAAGTAGCAAGGTGTACCTCTTATTCTCTAAAATAATCAGCATACACACAAGAAAAATAATCCATGGATATTAAAACAAAAAAAAAAGTATCTATTACTTAACCACCAGTTTGAAAACTAAATCTTCAAAAGCCTTGATACAGACGTGATCAAGAAGTTCAACACCCTTCATGAAATTTCGAGGTTCATTATTACGTACACAATGGCCCACTGCTGGACAGTATCCTGAGCCTAATGAATTTATGCAAACTGAGAATAAAAATAATGATATAAAGAACAGCTTTCACAAGGAAACACAGCATGCACATCAAACAGTTCCCTGTGTGCCACAAGTGAATTAAGGAATTAACAAAATTTATTAAATACCATATATTCTTTCTGGGCCTTGATCTTCAACATTTCCAATAATAAAATCCTTACCCTGGCCTCCAGCACAACTACCTCCATTCCAAACTGCTGCATTTGCTGAGCAGCTGCCAAGCCAGCTATGCCTGCTCCAATCACAATGACCTTACCATGCTTCTTTACAGGAATACTCTGGAAAAGGGGGTGACAAAATCAGATACACTATCAAAGTAATAACAGCCATATGAGATACAAGGTTTTAACAGCACTGTTGGTGAAGATTCTGGTCTTCTGGGATATACTGCTGACAGGTGAGTGATTTCTGACATTTCTGAAGAAACATACTGCCTTTATCTTCAGTGGTCAACCAGTCCAAGCAGAATTTCTGAATTGATGAACCCAAAAGATAAAGGCATCATAATCCTTCAAAACTTCAAGAACCACTCACCCATTGACAGTGTCACATCCCAGAACACCTGAGCCCGTAAAGCTGACCACATCAAACATCACTACCTAAGAGAGGTATTAGGTCTTTTATGTCTTTATAGTCCACAAGCTGACTGGAATACACAGAAAAAGATTTCCTGTCAAAAAGTTGTGTTATTACACAGAATTTGTTACAGTCAGTTAATGAGAGGCCAATCCCCACAGTCTCATCTCATGGTCTATCATTGCAGACACAGTGAGAGTCAATATCATGAAGATAAGCCCAAGGCTTAGGGAACAACTGTGTGTGTGCTTTCTTGTTCACCATCTAACATGCTATGTATGGCCATAATTTGGTTCTACACTGGGAAATGAACTGTACAATTCAGAAAAATTAGGAAACAAAGGAGAAGCAAACTGAGAATAAGTTTTTTAAATGCATCTTTATATTGTTTTTATTACAACCAACTAATGCAAAAATATATATCACAATATATTTTTCTTTATATAATGTTCACTCCAACATGTTTCGACACCTCTGTCATCTTCAGAGAGTTTCAGAAACTTGAACTTCACTGAGTTACATAAGTACTTAAAGTTAAAACTGTTAAATATTGTAATTCCATAGAATTATTAGATTAAAATTATTTGGAGGTCGCTGAGTGATTATATAATGTGTACGACATTACAATTCCTTGCAAAAGCAGTGTGTTTATGTGGTTTCATATACAATCTGCAATAAATATGGAAATTATTGTATGGATATACAGGTGCTATATCATGATCACAGATACTGAATTTACATAATGACGGCCTTACCCCTTGTTACTGTTGCTGGTGCGCTGGTCTGGCGTGTACCGAGTCAGGGTGGGTACCGGGCTATGTGACGTGTCATCTTGTTATGTTGGCCAAGAAGTATAGTGGGCTGGGTTCATTAAACTTCAGTTCATCGATCAATAAGTTTTGTTACAGAACTTGTATGTAAAATGACACCCAACAACTTATATTAATTTGTTAGTTGGTTGTAATAAAAACAATAAGCATAAGTTTATTAAACATGTGTTGCATGCAGCACATCATTATCAGAGAGCACATTACAGAAATTGTGTTTCAGAATAATGAATTGTGAAGAATACTATAAGGGGGGTATTTTAACAAGTGCTGAGCCAAGTATATGCACTATACCTAACTGGAAAGTATCTCTTTCAGTGAGCTATGAGCTTCTCATGATAGTGACTTGAGGAATTATGTGTTCTGAATCCAATGCTGAGCATGTTACCAAAGGAAGTTAAGAAATAATGACAATGTTTTAATTTCCACCAATAAAAGATTACTTACAACCCTACAGAGGAAATAGGAATAATATTCTAAAGGAATGAACTCTGACAGCAATACCAGAAAAACATAAAATTAACCATACACAGAAAGATAATGCTAGGTAAAATTTAAAATAAAAATTTAAAGATTATCCTATCTAGTCATAATTGGCCTACCAAGCACAACTGGAAACGACGACCGTAGTGTGTAAGGACGACAACACTAACAGAGACTGAAACAACATACCTTAAGTCTCTTGAAAATGCCGAAATTAATGAAACCATGTCTTTCAAGAAATGCATGGATTCTCATGACTAAGGGTCCATCACTGTTGTAAGGCGGTTCAACCAGGGGCAGAGCATTTTCAAACAGCAGCTGTTGTTTTGGGTTCTCAAGCCACAGCTGCAACTAAAAAATGTACAAGAATTACATTATTCACCAAGAACTACACAAAATTTATGCCAATTGTTTAAAGAAATTTCAACAAAGAAAGCATGTAAATATGAAGCAATTACAATGTATATGACAGTTCATAAGTAACTTCAACTATAACCCAAATTATACAGTACTTCATTTTAATATCCTGGAGTCCAAGCATGCCAAAAAAGTGTAATCTAAAGTCATGCACAATAAAACTCAAAGGAATTCCACTAACACATATGGAAATTTTCCAGAATAACATTAATGAAATAGATATTTTCTGTTATCCACACATAGTACACAAAACACATGTGCTCAGCATGTTTTATGGAGGGTTGATAAAAGTCTTTAATTTCAATTAGCAAAATAGATCACAGACAAGCCCACTGATTCCACCTTTTGGGAATATATGCACCGTATTCCTTACACATCTTGTGACTGTGTGTAACATGGTTTGCATTCTTGGGAATCATTAATGTGGAGTTTGACATAAGTTACTAGAGAAAAATGGACATAAAGTGGGACAGAACAGCTACTTACAGACTGCAAGGAAGCCTGTGATATTACTGGGAGGAAGTTTTGTTTAACATTCTCATTGAGTTTGAGGTTGGACAAGCAAAAATATGCAGTTTAATGGCACAATTCAACATTTTGCCAATCAGACTCCATGAAACTGTTTGTGACACTCTTAGTTACATGAAGGTGACAGCACATTAATTCCCAAACCAACTGAGTGAACACCAGAAAAAATGCCTAAAGATAAATGTTTAGAGCATCTAATCCAGTATGAATCAACCAACTGGCATTATTGGATTGATTCATCACAGCAATGGAACCTGGGTACATCACATCACCCCAGAGACAAAGACATACTCCCCAATATAGAAATGCATCATCTCC
>Ga0268261_10000615_pt1 | contig 22749 bp, 16 predicted proteins | sample TergutNc150P1_FD_190353 | JGI IMG/M metagenome (GOLD analysis project Ga0268261, IMG submission 190353) | Nasutitermes corniger P1 segment gut microbial community from laboratory colony in Florida, USA - Nc150 P1 (SPAdes) (version 2) | ecosystem: Host-associated > Arthropoda: Insects >...
GAAGCTGCTGCTGAATAATTTAAATTAATAGGAGGAAATAAAAATGGCTAAATTAACTGCACAAGAAATCATTGAATCATTAAAAGAAATGACAATGTTAGAAATTAACGAATTAGTAAAAGGAATCGAAGAGGAGTTTGGTGTAACTGCTGCTGCGCCTGTAGCTGTAGCTGCTGCTGGAGCTGAAGAAGCTGCTGGACCAAGCGAAGTAACTGTAACTTTAACTGCTGTTGGTGGATCAAAAGTTGGTGTTATCAAAGTAGTAAGAGAAATCACTGGATTAGGATTAGTTGAAGCTAAAGGTTTAGTTGACGGTGCTCCTGCTGCAATCAAAGAGAACATCTCTCCAGAAGAAGCAGAAGAAATCAAAGCTAAATTAGAAGCTGCTGGTGCAAGCGCTGAAATCGCTTAATTAGTAAACTTTTACATTTAAGAAGCCACTTCGGTGGCTTTTCTTTTTATAGAAAAGAGGGAAGAATATGTCAAAACAATATTTTGATAATGATGTAAAATTAGAAGATGATCCACATACTTTAACTTATTATGGTGAAACTGAATTAACTTTTAAAACAAACTCAGGTATGTTTTCTAAAGATAAATTAGATTACTATAGTATCGTCTTAATTGAGAATGTCTTAGAAGATGGACCATCTACTGTAGATAGTTACCTTGATTTAGGATGTGGTTATGGATTTATAGGTATTAGCCTAGCAAGTAAATACCCACAAGCTAGAAAGGTATTTATTGATATTACCCAAAGGGCTGTCGATTATACAAAGACCAATATTGATTTAAACCATATTGAAAATACAGAGGTAATCTTAAGTGATGGTATCAAAGTAGAAGAGACATTTGATTTAATTACTTTAAACCCACCGATTCATGCGGGTAAACAAGTGATGTATCAACTATATGATGATGCATACAATCACTTAAATGAAAATGGAGAATTTTATATTGTCCTACATAAAAAACACGGCGCCTTATCAACTATAAAAGATCTAGAATCTAAATTTAAAAATATTGATATAATCTACAAGAAAAAAGGACTGTATGTGTTAAAATTAAAGAAGTAGAGTGAGTACTGCTTCTTTTTTCGTGTACTCTTAAAAGACATTACATAATGTTGCATTTGTTCTTGACTAAGTTGTTTGAAAATGCTAAAATTATATACTGTCTAATACTATGCAAAATAGTATTAAATCAATAAATTAGAGGTGATTGTGTGGCATTTAAAGTAGAACAATATGGTAAATTATCTGAAAGAAGAAATTATTCAAAAATTTCATCTTCTTTAGATCTTCCAAATCTAGTTGAAATACAAACGGATTCGTTTAAATGGCTAGAAAAAGAAGGTTTAAAAGAGGTTTTTGAGGATATTTTCCCTATTAAAAACCATAATGAAAAGTTAGTCTTAGAATTCGTAGACTATAGCTTTGACAAAGAAAAATATAATATTAGAGAGTGTAAGGACAGAGGAGCAACTTACTCAAGACCACTTAATGTCTTATTAAGACTTCTTAATACTGAGACTGGTGAAGTTAATGAGCAAGAAGTATTCATGGGAGATTTCCCTATTATGACTAAGTCTGGTACTTTCATTGTAAACGGTGCAGAACGTGTTATCGTTTCTCAGTTAGTTAGATCTCCTGGTGCTTACTTTAAGAAAGAACAAGAAGGTGGAAAAACTAACTATTTAGCGTCTTTAATTCCTTCTCGTGGAACTTGGTTAGAATTTGAGACAAGTTTATACAAATCTAAAGACAAAACAGATGATAAAAAAATCATCGAAGACTTATATGCAAATGTAAGAATTGACCGTACTAAAAAAATGCCAATTACGATTTTATTACGTGCACTTGGATTAACAGATTCTGATGAAACATTAAAGTTTTTCGGGCAATCTAAAATCTTAGAAAATACGATAAATGATAAGGATACTTTAGATTTAATCGAACGTGGTTATATCGAATTATTAGAAAAGTTAAATCCTGAAAGTGAAGAAAAATATACAGCAAACGAAGGTCTTTTTGAGTTAGAAACGATCTATTTTAATCGTGAGAATGCAGCTTTATCTAACTTATATAAAGAGGTAAATCCTGATGCTAGTGAAGATATTATGCCTTTCCAAAAGTTCGTTAATTTAGTAAATGACCATACTTTTAGACATATTGATGATAAGTCTTTAAGAATCATTATTAACGTGTTAGAGAAACGTTTCGAACAAGTATCTCGTGAGTTAGATGCGGAAAAAGTAGATGGTATTAGAGATGAGTTAATGGAGTTATTAAAAGAGTTAAAAGAAGGTAAATCAATCAAAGCTCCAGATAATATCCAATTATTAGTAACAACTTATTTTGAAGATAAATTAGTTGATTATATCAAAGAGGGTAAAGTTAATTTATCACCTGAATTAAAACAAGAATTAGTAAACTTAGACTATTTATTTGGTCAAAAATATTATAGGGATTTATTTGATGATGTTAAACCATCAATTTTAGAATCTCACTATAATAAATTTGATATTAACCATTTAACGAGAGAGATTAAAATTGCCTTTTCTTTAATTGAAATTTATGAAAAATTAAAACCAGGTGAGCCTGCGACTTTAGAAGGAGCTATCATCTTATTAGCGTCTAAATTCTTTGATAATAAACGTTATGACTTAACAAAAGCAGGACGTTTTAAATTAAGAAATAAATTATCAGTAAAAGATCGTTTATTAGATCAAACTATCGCTGAAGATATTGTTTCTTTAGAAGGACAAGTTATCGAAGAAAAAGGAACTAAAATTACTAAGGATATCTTAAAAACGATTGAACCTGTTTTAGATGCAGGAGCTAATCGTATAAAAGTAGATGCGAACTTAGAACTTTATCGTGAAGAAGATATGATTTACGATGAGAATGGTGAAGAGGTACCTACTTACGTTCAAAAGATTGCGGTATATACACAAGAGGATGAAGAAGGTAATACGAGAGTTGTTAATATTATTGGGAATGATCCATTACAAGACAACAAATACGTTACTATCTCAGATATTTTAGCAACTGTTTCTTACTTATTAACATTCATTGATGATATCGGTTCTGAAGATGATATTGATCACTTAGGAAATAGACGTATTAAATCTGTTGGTGAGTTAATTCAAAACCAATGTCGTATCGGTTTATCAAGAATGGATCGTGTTGTTAAAGATAAGATGTCTACAATTGATATAACAGAAGCGACACCAAAGAAATTAATTAACAATCGTCCTTTTACAGCGTCGATTAAAGAATTCTTTGCATCATCACAGTTATCTCAATTCATGGATCAAACCAATCCATTAGCTGAGCTAGCAAACAAACGTCGTCTTTCAGCATTAGGACCTGGTGGTCTTGCAAGAGATAGAGCGGGTATGGAAGTACGTGACGTCCATCACTCTCATTATGGTCGTATGTGTCCAATTGAAACGCCAGAGGGACCTAACATCGGGTTAATTAACTCATTAGCAACCTATGCGCGTATTAATGAGTATGGATTTATTGAAACACCATACTTTAAAGTTGTTGATTCTAAAGTTACTGATGATGCTGAATATTTAACAGCAGATAAAGAATATAAATATGCGATTGCTCAGGCAAACGTTGAGTTAGATGATGATAAGAAAATTGTTGCGGACACAGTAGTTGCTCGTTTCAAAGGTGAAAACATCATGGAAAAAAGAGAAGAGATCGATTATATCGATGTTTCTCCTAAGCAAATCGTTTCTGTTGCGACATCATGTATTCCTTTCTTAGAGAACGATGATGCGAACCGTGCGCTTATGGGTGCCAACATGCAACGTCAAGCAGTACCTTTAATTAAGCCAACCTCTCCAATTGTTGGGACAGGTATGGAACATTTAATTGCACGTGACTCTGGGGTTTCAGTAGTCTGTGAAAAAGAAGGAACGGTTTCTTATATCGATTCAAAAGTTATCAGAGTTAAAACTGAAGATGGTGATATGGATTATCCATTAGAGAGATTTGCGATTTCGAATCAAGGGACTTGTATCGATCAAAAACCAATCGTTGAAGTCGGTGAAGTGGTTGATGTTAATCAAATCTTAGCTAACGGTCCTTCAATGGAAAAAGGTGAATTAGCTTTAGGGCAAAACGTAGTGGTTGCCTTCATGACATGGAATGGTTATAACTATGAAGATGCGATCATTATGTCAGAACGTTTAGTAAAAGAAGATGTGTATACATCAATACATATAGAAGAGTATAAAATTGAGTGTCGTGATACTAAATTAGGACCTGAAGAAATTACAAGAGACATCCCTAATGTTGGGGATGATGCTCGTAAAGACTTAGACATCGATGGAATTATCCGTATTGGTGCTGAGGTTAAAGAAGGGGATATCCTAGTTGGTAAAGTAACACCTAAAGGTCAATCAGAACCAAGTGCTGAAGACAAGTTATTATTATCTATCTTTGGTGAGAAATCACGTGAAGTTAGAGATAACTCGTTAAAAGTACCTCATGGTGGTGCTGGTATTGTTTTAGATGTTAAACGATTCAACAAAGAAAACTCTAGCGAGTTACAAGCTACTGTAAACGAAGAGGTTAAAGTATATGTAGCTCAAAAACGTAAAATCTCTGAGGGAGATAAAATGGCGGGACGTCATGGTAACAAAGGGATTATTTCTAAAATCCTACCGATTGAAGATATGCCTTACTTACCAGATGGAACACCTGTAGATATCATGCTTAACCCATTAGGGGTACCTTCTCGTATGAACATTGGTCAGTTAATGGAATTACACTTAGGTATGGCTGCGAAGATGTTAGGTGTTAAAGTCGCTACTCCTGTATTTGATGGGGTTACGGAAAAAGAATTAAAAGAAATCATTGCGGAAGCTGAAATGTCAGAAGATGCGAAAACTGATTTATACGATGGTCAAACTGGTAATAAGTTTGAACAAAAAATCTCTGTTGGGGTTATGTACATGATCAAGTTAGCCCACATGGTTGACGATAAGTTACATGCTCGTAGTGATGGTCCTTATTCATTAGTTACCCAACAACCATTAGGTGGAAAAGCACAAAATGGTGGACAAAGATTTGGTGAGATGGAGGTATGGGCATTAGAAGCATACGGTGCATCATACACATTACAAGAAATCTTAACGATTAAGTCAGATGATATTATGGGTCGTTTAAAAACTTACGATGCGATTATTAAAGGTGATCCAATTCCACAACCAGGAATACCTGAATCGTTCAAAGTACTTCAAAAAGAATTACAAGCTTTAGCTATCGATGTTAAGATGATTGATAACGATGGTGAAGAGATTGATATGAAAGAACAAAGTAAAATGCAAGAAGGATTTGAAAATTCATTTAGAAAGTATATGAATGAAGATGATAATTTAGATAAAGCAGTTATCGAAAAAGAAATTACTGAACAAGCTATGTTTGGTGATGATGATATCCCTTCAATCGAAGATACATTAGATACATTAGATTTATTAGATGCGGCTCCTTCTGCAGATATCATTGAAGATGATGATGATTTACTTTTAGGTGGTGCTACTGATTTAGCTGGTATCATCGATGAGGAAGAATTAATCGATTTTGAAAATGATGAAGAAGACGATCTAGACATTGAAGAATAATAGGAGGGTATAAGATGGATGTAAATAAGTTTTCAGCTATTCAAGTTGGACTAGCATCACCAGAGAAGATTTTAGAATGGTCTTATGGTGAAGTTACTAAACCTGAAACAATTAACTATCGTTCACAAAAGCCAGAGAAAGACGGTTTATTTTGTGAGAAGATTTTTGGACCTTCAAAAGACTTTGAATGTCATTGTGGTCGTTATAAAAAAGAACGTTTCAAAGGGGTAGTTTGTGATCGTTGTGGTGTTGAAATCACTCGTGCAAACGTACGTCGTGAACGTATGGGACATATCAAATTAGCAGCTTCTGTTGCTCATATTTGGTATTTAAAAGGTATTCCTTCTAAAATGGGATTAGTTTTAGATGTTAAGCCTAAAAAATTAGAAGAGGTTATCTACTTTGTATCATACATTGTTATTGATCCAGGTCCTGCACCTCTTAATAAAAAAGATATTATTTCTGAAAAAGAATACCGTGATTTAAAACGTGAATACGGAATTGACTTCATTGCAGCAACTGGTGCTGAAGCAATAAAAACTTTATTAGGTAATATTAATATCGAAGAAGAGATTGAAGAAGTAAAAGCTGAGTTAAAAGAAGTGGCTGCAGGCCAACAAAGAACTCGTTTAATGAAAAAATTAGACATTTTATCTTCTTTTGAATTATCAAAAAATAAACCTGAGTGGATGATTATGGATGTTCTTCCTGTCATCCCACCAGATTTAAGACCGATGTTACAACTTGATGGTGGACGTTTCGCTACAAGTGATTTAAATGATTTATATCGTCGTGTTATTACACGTAACAATCGTTTAAAGAAACTTTTAGAAATGAAGACACCACCAGCAATCATCGTTCAAAATGAAAAGCGTATGTTACAAGAAGCAGTTGATGCTTTAATCGATAATGGTAAGAGATCTAAGCCAATTACTGGGGCAGGGAACAGACCGTTAAAATCTTTATCACATACACTTAAAGGAAAACAAGGTCGTTTTAGACAAAACTTACTTGGTAAGCGTGTTGACTTCTCAGGACGTTCGGTTATCGCAGTAGGTCCAGACTTAAAAATGGATCAATGTGGATTACCTAAAGAGATGGCTTTAGAGTTATTCAAACCGTTTATTATTGAAGAACTAAAACAACAAAAAATTGCAGAGAATCCAAAAGCGGCTAAGAAATTAATCGATAAAATGGATGAACAAGTATGGCCAGTAGTAGAGAAGATTATTAAAAATCATCCAGTCCTACTAAACCGTGCACCAACATTACATAGACTTGGGATTCAAGCTTTCAAACCGAAATTGGTTGAAGGTAGAGCTATCCGTTTACACCCATTAGTTACACCAGCATTCAATGCGGACTTTGATGGAGACCAAATGGCGGTTCATATTCCATTATCAGATAAAGCGAGAGAAGAAGCTTTACAAATGATGTTAGGTTCAAACAATATTTTAGGACCTAAAGATGGTAAGCCTATCGTTACACCTTCTCAGGATATGGTATTAGGTAACTACTACTTAACCATTGAACGTGTAGGAGCTAAAGGTGAAGGTAAAGTATTTAAAGACATTAATGAAGCAATCATGGCAATGGAGAATGATATCATTGATTTACATGCTCGTATTGCGGTAACTGCTAAGTCTTTAAACAAAGAATCATTTACTGAAGAACAAAACCAAGGATACATCGTATCTACATTAGGTAAGTTAATCTTCAATGAAATCTTTGATTCTAACTTCCCATTCATCAATGAACCAACTAAATCTAATTTAGATGTGACTCCAACTAAATACTTCGTAGCTAAAGGAACAAACATTCCTGAATTTATTGAAGGTTTAGAAAAAAATGAACCATTCAAGAAAAAATACTTAGGACAAGTTATTGCTAAGGTATTTGAAATTGGTGGAACAAAAGAAACATCTCGTATGTTAGATGAGATGAAAAACTTAGGGTTTAAGTATTCAACTAGAGCAGGTGTTACTGTTTCTATTGCGGATATTAAAACATCTGATACTAAGAAAGAATACATTAAAGAAGCGGAAGAAGTTTCTTTACCAAAAATTGAAAAATGGTTTAAAAGAGGTTTAATTACCGATGCGGAAAGACATGCGAGTGTCATTAAGATTTGGACGGATGTTCGTCGTAAAGTAGAGGCTGACTTAGGTGGCTTACTAGATGAAGAAAATCCAATCAACATGATGATGGACTCTGGTGCCCGTGGTAATATCTCAAACTTCTTACAGTTATCTGGTATGCGTGGATTAATGGCTAAGCCAAATGGTGATACAATTGAGATCCCAGTAAAACACTCATTCCGTGAAGGATTAACCGTATCTGAGTTCTTTACCTCTACCCATGGTGCCCGTAAAGGTCTTGCGGATACAGCACTTAAAACAGCCAACTCTGGTTACTTAACGAGAAGGTTAGTAGACGTTGCCCAAGATGTTATCGTTTCTGAAGATGATTGTGGTACAGATACTGGATTTGTGGTTAGTGAAATCATTGACAATAAATCGAATGCGGTTATCGAACCATTATACGATCGTTTAGTTGGTCGTTATACTAAAAACGAAATTATCAATCCTGAAACTGGTGAGTTAATCGTTGAACAAAACGCTTTAATTAACGAAGCAATCGCTAAGAAAATCGTTGATGCGGGTATTAAAGAAGTTGAAATTCGTTCAGTCTTTGGATGTAAGAGTGTCAATGGTGTTTGTGCGAAATGTTACGGACGTAACCTTGCGACAAACGAACCAGTTGATATTGGTGAATCTGTAGGTATCATGGCTGCCCAATCTATCGGTGAGCCAGGAACTCAGTTAACGATGCGTACCTTCCATACCGGTGGGGTTGCTACGGATGATGATATCACACAAGGTCTTCCTCGTATCGCTCAATTATTTGAAGCTAGAGCACCTAAAAAAGATGCTTCTATCTCAGAGATTGATGGAACAGTTGAAGAGATTGTTGAAAGTAACGGAAGATTTATCGTTAAAGTAAATAACGATAAAGAAGAAGAAGCAAAAGAATATATAACTCCATACAATACAACACTTCGTGTTTCTGTTGGTGATCAAATCTTTGCAGGAGATAAAATTTCTGATGGGGATATCGCTCCTAAGAAATTACTTCAATTCACTGGAATTAAAAATGTACAAGAATATATCTTAAAAGAAGTACAAAAAGTATATAGACTACAAGGGATTGAAATTTCAGATAAACATATCGAAGTAATGATTCGTCAAATGTTACGTAAAGTAAATATTATCGATGGTGGGGATACTGATTTATTACCAAATACTCTAGTGGATACTTATAAGTTTACCGAAGCTAATAAGTCTGTATTACTAGAAGGTAAAAACCCAGCTATCGCTGCACCTGCCTTATTAGGAATCACAAAAGCTTCATTAGAAACTGAGTCATTCTTATCAGCAGCATCATTCCAAGAAACAACAAAAGTTTTAACCGATGCGGCTATTAGAGGTAAAAAAGATGAATTAAAAGGATTAAAAGAAAATGTTATCATAGGTAAGTTAATTCCTGCTGGTACTGGATTAAATCCAGACCATAAGATATTCGAATCTTTAAAACCTGTAGTAGAGGAAGAAGAAGATGTAATTGCTAAAAGCGTATTACCTTCTGATATTGATGTAATTCATAATCCTCATACTTATACTGAGTAATAATAAATACAAAGTAATATAAAAAGGCTTATCGCTTATGCGATAGGCCTTATTTATTTTCTTTATAGTCTTTACATGCTCTAACAAATGTATCAAAGATATTCTTCATATTTTGATGGTTATTAACCGCAAGTATTTCTGGATGAAATTGAACTCCTAAAAAGAATTGATTAGAATTTTCTTTTAGTTCAATAACTTCTATAATATCATCAGATGATCTAGCAACCACTTTAAATGTAGGTGCTAAATCTTTAATGGCTTGATGGTGTATTGAATTAACTGAAATATTCTCACTAGAACCAGTAGCCTTACAAAACAAAGAATCTTTATCATCAATAATTAATCTATGAACTAAGGTATCGCCACTTTCCTTACAGGTATGTTTTACAGTAACATTCTCTTTTTCAGTATAGATATCTTGGTATAGAGTCCCACCGTAAGTGACATTAGCTATTTGCATGCCACGACACACACATAGGATTGGCATTTTCTTAGCCATAGCAGCTTTTAATAACGCCATATCAAACTCATCTGTTTTAGGATAGAAATTACCATTTCCAACATGGGTATCTTCATTATAGAAACCAGGAAAGACATCATAGCCACCAGTAATGAATAAACCATCGATGGTATCTATATACGTATCAATACATAGTGGATCATTAATAACTGGTAGGATAAATGGAACACCTTTAGATAAAGACACTGCTATTGAGGCATCACTACGACAATCATATACATGGTGGTTATCAAACCAACCATCAAAGTGTGGTCTTTCAACACTAGTAACACCAATAAAAGGTAGTTTATCCATATTAATCAATACCTTTCATATTTTTAAAGATGGTATCAATTAATCGTTTTAAAATAACTGGTGCTACTTCAAAAGAATAATCTACTAATACTCTTTCAGTATATTTATGAGGATCTCTACCATGAGGTCCATAATTAATAACAGGAACATTTAGTTTCTCTATTGCTTCTAAAGGTAATGAATAAGTCTTATTCAATGTAGGCATGTTAGGAGCTAAGAAAGATAATACATCTTTAGCATCTTCTAATGCGAAATAAGATAAATCACATAAACCTTGGAAATAGTTTGCTAATAGGATATCCTCGTTAAAACAATCTTTAGCGTATTCTTGTGTATCTAATGCAGCATCATAGATTAATTTATGAGATGGTTTATTTAAATCTAAAGACACATGTGGATAATAAGGTGGTGCAAAAAAGACAATAACCTTAGGATTCTTATTAGATGATAATAACTGTAAGTAATCGACAATAGCTAAAGTTAAATCTCTTTCATCTAGATTGGTTTCTTTTAATTCATTTATCTTATTAGAGATTAATTCATCAATGTTAGAAATTTGTCCTTTCACCTCTTGATAGAATTGATCATAAGTATAAACTTGTACATTTAACTTTAATGCTTCTAAAGGTAGATTAGATAACTCTTTAAACTTAGCATTTTGTTTCAATACAAAATCATAAGCTTCATTGATAGAATCTTGAGCTATCTTAACAAGTTTATCACTATAAATCTTAGGTGAATTTTTAAAGGTAGGAATATTGTAATAGATATGTCCTGATAAAGCAGTTTGAACATTATACTGGTACTTATGATCAGTTAGTTTTAAAGAAGTAGGAGGTAGGGATGTTTCATTGTTTACCTGTTCTGAAAAATCAATATTTAACTCCATATTTCTAATAATATTAGCTAATACTAAATGGGGATTTAATCCAGCTAGAGATTCTCCAACATGGGTTTCCTTACCTAATACATAGAATCCTGCTAATAGTTTACCAACCGTTCCTAGATAAATATATTTATTATTATCGTTAGGATAAGAAGCAAAATCAGGTTCTGTATCTAGAGCAGCTATCGCATTTAAATCATGTTTCTCTAATACATCACCCATAGATGCAACAGCAGCTAAAACACCTTCTGAATTGGTTTCTTCATCACCAACAAAGGCAATTAATAAGTTACCATCAAAGGCATCATCGTTTGAATAATACTCTAAGTTTTGCATATGGTAAGCAACACCTGTTTTCATATCCATGACACCACGACCAAATAAGTATTCCATAGAATCTAAATCTACTTGTGATTGGGTATCTAAATTCAAGGTAGAGATTCTTTTTGTATACTCTACTGGATCTAAGATATATTCTTTTAAGACGCCTGCATCATCAATACCTACCGTATCAAAATGAGCCACACCTAATAAAGTATGTTTAGATGGTCCTTTCTTCAATAAAGCAAGTACTGCCTTTCTTTCATAAGAACCTTCTACATCAACTAAAGTTAAGTGATCTGGATTAGTCTTATAATAATCTAGTTCACTTAGTTCTTTATAAATAAACTTAGCCGCATCAACCTCATTTTCAGTAGCAGAGATACTCTTAATTGCCACTAAATCTTTCATTAACTGTAATAGGTTTTCTTTACCTTGCCATTTCATTATTTATCACACTCTTTTCTTATAAATAAGATTATCATAAAATTAAAAATACCTAATTAATAATGATAAAAAATATTATATAAATATCCTTTTAAAATTTGTATTTATGATAAAATAATCTTAAATAGAGACCTTTTTTAGAAGGAGGGGATAGAATGAAACGACAAAAAACCTATAAACTAAAGTCTTTCGTCGTGTTCGCAATCATCTTTACGATGTTGTTTAGTAACTTTTTAGCCCCTTTAACTACGCATGCAACGATTACTACTAGACTTCTATCTAATGTACAAGCTAGTCAAGAAAATATAGAACAACTTAATGAAGAAGTACAAACTAGTGATGAAGTTCAAGATAATGAAGAACAAGATAATAACGTAGAACAAACAACTGATACACAAGATAGTGTAGATGCAACTAATAATGAAGATGATAACGATGTAATAGAAGAGGATGTATCACCTTCTCAAGTAGTAGAAGCTATTCCTCCTAAAGTAAGTGTGACACCTCGTGCATCATCTGCAGAGTTTGCGGCTGCTCCAGCTCGTAACTTTGAAAATATCTTAATTGAAGTACCACCTACTGTAGATTTAATTGCCCATAGAGAAGGTCGAGCTAAAACGGATATTAACTTCTCTAATTTTGATACCGTTGTTTATGCGGATTTAGGTTTTAAAAGATTGTATGAAGTTACTTTAAAAGATAATACTAATATTGAAAGTGAAATGGCTAGGTTGAGACAATCTAACTATATCGTAGAGGTTCATCCAAACTTTGTGTATCGTAGTGCTGCGACTAGTTCAAATGCTTGTGATTTAAATGGTGTTTGGCATTTAGGTGGTAGGTACTTAAACTATAACTACATTAGAGAATTCTATGGAAACAACCGTGTTTTAGTTGGGGTTGTAGATACTGGTGTCTCTTATACGCATGTAGAGACAAAGAATATTATTAATAAAGAGTTATCTTATAACTTTGTGGGTAACAATACCAATGCCAATGATGATGCATCATCTAGACATGGTACCCATGTTGCGAGTATTATCGGCGGTGTTAATATGGGACTGAATCGTCAAGTAGATATCGTTTCATATAAAGTATTGGATCAAAATGGATCTGGTTCTACAGTTGCGATAGCTAGAGCGGTTATTAAGGCCCAACAAGATGGGGTTCCTATCTTGAACATGTCACTAGGTATGCCAGCATCTGTTGGTATTGATAAAGTTTTATATGCAGCTATAGCCAACTATAGTGGTATCGTTATTGCTGCTAGTGGTAACTCATCGTCTAATGTTGCGGATTATCCAGCAGGCTTTGATTTAAGAAACATTATCTCAGTAAACTCTATTGATGAAAATAAGGCCTTGTCTTGGTTCTCACATAAAAATGCGACACAAATCGATTTAGCCGCTTATGGTGGAAGTATTTGTGCAGCAGATGGTATGACCACAAACGGTTATATTAAAAAGTCTGGATCAAGTATGGCGACACCGATGGTATCAGCTGCCGCAGCAATGTTACTAACTGTTAATCCTAACTTATCACCAATTCAAATTAAAAACTACATATTAGATGGTACTGATTACGATTCACAAATTGTTGGTACAAACGTTACAAACGGTATTTTAGATATTGTTGATACAATGAGTGTCTCAATTAAAGAATCTGGTGTTGGTTTCTCTAAACACTATGTTAGTGCTAGTGATGCTACATCAATTACGGTTTATGGATTAAATGATTTTGGTCAATTAGGAGCAGGTGATTTTAACTCTCGTGCTGCAACTAACGCTTATCGATTAGTTTTACCTAACAATGAACAAATCCTAAAATATTTCTTAACAAGAAGAAATACCTTTATTATTAGTAAATCTGGATCTGTCTATGTTGCTGGTGACAACTCGGTAGGACAAGCCAACAATCAAGGTGGTAAACTCACCCGATTAACAAGATTTGCTTCACCGATTGGTGATCGTATTGTCGATATTGATTTTAGAAATCGTTTAGAAGTATACGATGAGCTATCTATCCGTTACATCATACGACGTGGTATGAACGCTAAGTATATACGTGTTGGTGAAAAAGCAGTATTATATCGTACAGTCCATGGTACTAAACAATATGGCTTAGCAGTTAATCCTATCGTTGTTACATTTACAAATAACTTAGAAACAAGTAGAGACTACTTTGTTAATGGAAAATACTATAACCGAGAAGCATATACTTTTGAAGCCAATGGTACCTTATCATCTGAAACATTCACCACATATCGAAATGATCGTATTACCTCACAAGCCTTTCGATATAAAAATGGGGTTATCTTATCTAACACCAAAGAGATTAAAAATGGAGCAGGTAAACTCATTGAAAGAAATGCTTTAACTTATTCTCAAGTTAAGGTAAAAAGCGGTAAAAAGTATGTGTGGCGTGCTTATAAGAAAAAACAAGTTATTACTAACTACAATCTTGGAGTTAGAACGAAAGAGACTACTTATAACTTTAATAAGATCGGTCAATTAAGAACCAACAATAATGGAAAAGCATCACGTAAAATTGTTACTTATAAAAATGGTAGAGCTAAATCTACAGTAACTAGAAACTATACCGCTAAGGGTAAATTAGCTAAATAAAATAGATTATCTTTCAGATGTTGGATAATCTATTTTTTATTTGAAAATAATATATTTTGTACATAATTATTTATTGACACGATTAACGTGATTATGTTATTATATTTAAGCGTTAGAAATAGGGTAATAAATGGACCGGTAGCTCAGCTGGTTAGAGCACACGACTGATAATCGTGAGGTCGGAGGTTCGAGTCCTCTTCGGTCCACCATTTATTTTTAACAATACATCCAAATGGACCGGTAGCTCAGCTGGTTAGAGCACACGACTGATAATCGTGAGGTCGGAGGTTCGAGTCCTCTTCGGTCCACCATTTTAATAAATAACTTATGGGGCCTTAGCTCAGCTGGGAGAGCACCTGCCTTGCACGCAGGGGGTCAGCGGTTCGATCCCGCTAGGCTCCACCATTTTTATTTAAGGGAGACTTTCTTATGAAATTTACTTATGAACATAACAACATTAATGTTTTTGATTTAGAGAAATCTATTAAGTTTTATCAGGAAGCTTTAAATATGAAAGAATCTGTTGCTAAGAAACGTATTGAAGCGTCAGATGGTTCATTCATTATCGTTTATATGGAGCCTGAAACTGGTGGTAACTATGTTGAGTTAACATGGTTAAGAGACTGGGATAAGCCATATAACTTAGGGGATAACGAATTCCATATGGCATTTAGAACAGATGATTATGAAGGTGCTTATAATTTCCATAAGGAAATGGGATGCATCGTATACGAAAACAATGAAATGGGATTATATTTCATTGCGGATCCAGATGGTTACTGGATTGAAGTCTTACCTTACAGGTAAGCTAAATATGGACGATTAGCTCAGTTGGGAGAGCATCTGCCTTACAAGCAGAGGGTCGGCGGTTCGAGCCCGTCATCGTCCACCATTGCCGACTTAGCTCAACTGGTAGAGCAACTGACTTGTAATCAGTAGGTTGGGGGTTCAAGTCCTCTAGTCGGCACCATTTTTTATGTCCTGTTAGCTCAGTTGGTAGAGCATCTGACTTTTAATCAGAGGGTCACAGGTTCGAATCCTGTACAGGACACCATTGCGGATGTGGCGGAACTGGCAGACGCGCTAGACTTAGGATCTAGTACTTCGGTGTGCAGGTTCGATTCCTGTCATCCGCACCATATAAAAATTAAGCCTTGTATAAGGGCTTTTTTTTATTATTATATCTTGCTTATTTGTCTTAATAATGTGTAAAAAAACTATACATTTGTTTACAGTGAGCATATAATGTACAAGTGTTATTATAATAGGAGGTTTTTATATGATAGCTTATCTAAATGAATTACCGTTATTTATAGCGGTTGGTATTGTATTATTGGTCATTACCTTTATGTGTATATTCTTTATGGTTAAATCTTATAGAGCAGGTATTACTATTGGTATGGATCAAACAAACTTAAAAAGAGCGATTACATCAAGTGTGACTTTCTCAGCATTACCTAGTATTTCTATCTTATTAGGAGTTATTGCCTTATCAGGATCATTAGGTATTCCTTTATCTTGGTTAAGATTATCGGTTATCGGTTCATTACAATATGAATTAAACGTAGCAGATATCGCTTCTAGAGCTTATGGTCTTACAGGTTTAAGAGCTGCTGAGATGACACCATCAGCTTTTGTAACAATTGGTTTAGTAATGACGAGTGGGATTATCTTAGGGATTGTGGTTTCTATTTTCTTATTAAAGAAATACTTGGCTAAAGTACAAGGTGGAACTAAAAAAGAGAAAAAGGCAGGTCCTAATACGAATGATGTCTTAATGATCGCAATGTTTATTGGACTATGTGCGGCTTACTTTGGAGCTTATGTTGGTGATTTTGTTCATAATGGAGCATTCTTACCAATTACAACGGCTTTAATCTCTGGAATTATTATTTTAGGATTTGAGTACTTAATTAATAAAAAAGGGATGGCATGGTTAGAGAACTTCTCTATTGCAGCTAGTATGTTAATAGCTATGGCATGTGCGGTCTTAATTAATATGATGATGGGAGGTCACTAAGATGGAAAACTTTAACAAAGAAACTTATTCAACAAAGATGAATGACCAATTCCATATTATTGGTAGAATCTCATTGATTTTAACTTTAATCATGTTGTATGGGGTAATCTTCTTCTTTGCACATTATTTCAATGTAACAGTAGAAAGTGCACCTTTCTTAAGAGGATTCTTTAATGTAGCGGTAGTCTTCTATCCTGTATCGGTAGTAGAATTCTTAGTATATGCACCAATGCTTGGTGCAGGTGGTTCTTATCTAGCATTCGTTACTGGTAATGTAACATCATTAAAAATACCATGTGTGATGAATGCTAAAGATATTTGTAAGGTAGAAGCTAATACCTTTGAAGCAGAAGTTGTTTCTACGATTTCAGTAGCTGCTTCAGCAATCACAACAATGGCAATTATCTTTATTGGTGTTTTAGCGATTACACCATTAACACCAATCTTAGAATCTACTTTATTAGCACCTGCTTTTGATAATGTAGTTGCTGCTTTATTTGGTGCTTTAGGTTTTAAATACTTCTTTAAACAACCTAAGATTACTGTTGTTCCTTTACTAGCAATGATTGCTTTATGTATCTTTGTACCAGCTATGATTTCACAAGTAAGTGTCTTAATTATTCCAGCTGGTGTCCTAGCAATGGTCATTGGTGTTTACTTAGCTAAAAACAATAAGATTAAGGTGGACTAAGTATGAAAATATTTTTATTTATTATATTAATCATTGTTTTATTATTAGTGATCTGTTTAATCAGAACATTATTAATGAAACCTAGTAGTGCTAAAGATGCACAAGTAGATTTAAGTGCTGATGATATCTCTATTGAACATGGTAAAAGACTAGCACAAATGTTACAAGTAGAAACCATTTCTAGTGAAGGTTATTTTGATCTTGCTAAGTTTGAAAAACTACACGAAGTCTTCCATAAACTATTCCCATTAGTATTCTCTAAATGTGAAGTAGTTGATTTAGAAGGTAACTTAATTATTAAGTATAAGGGTAAAACAAGTGAACAACCTTTCGCTTTAATGGCCCATCAAGATGTCGTAGAAGCTACTGGTACTTGGGATTATGATCCATTCTCTGGTGAGATTGTAGACAATGTGATCTATGGTCGTGGTACAGCTGATACGAAAGGTTCTTTATATTGTATCTTTGAATCGATTGAAGAGTTATTAAAAGAAGGTTATGTACCAGCTAGAGATGTTTATATCATCTCAAGTGTTACTGAAGAAATTGGTGGCGATGGGGCAGTCAAAATCAATCAATATTTAAAAGAGCACAACATTCACTTATCATTATTATTAGATGAAGGTGGAATGGTTGTTCAAGATCCTATCGCAGGATTAAAAGGTGTTTATGGGGTTGTTGGTGTCTTAGAAAAAGGACAAGGTAACTTAAAGATTATCGCTAAGGGTAGAGGTGGACATTCATCAACACCACCAGCAAATCAACCGATTGTTAGACTGGCGAAGTTTGTGACTCATATTGAAAACAGACATCCATTTAAACCTGTATTGAATGATACAGTACAAGAAATGTTTAAACGATTCGCACCTAACATGGACTTTACCAATAAGTTCTTATTAGGTAACTTATGGCTATTCAAACCATTAGTGACTCGTTTATTACCTAAATTAAGTCCTATTTCAGGAGCTATGATTAAAACAACGTGTGCTTTTACAATGCAAGAAGGTTCTAGTGGGATGAACGTTATTCCTCAAGAAGCTTGGATTAATGCGAACTTACGTTATAGTCCTGATCAAGACATGCAAGTATCTAACCAATTAATGGAAGATATCGCTAAAAAATATGATTTAGAAGTACAAGTGGTAGATGGTAATCCATCATGTCCAATCGTTGATTATAAATCAAAAGAGTTCCATTTAATCGAAGAGGTAATGGCAGATATTTATCCTGGTGTTGTGGTATCACCATATGCAATGACTGGTGCTACCGATTCTAGATTCTTTGTCGATGTGGCAGATAATCTATTAAGATTTGCGCCATTATATATCACCATTGATCAAAATGCAGGTATTCATGGTTTAAATGAAAACATCTATATCGCATCCTTAAAATATGGTGTAAACTTCTATAAAGAATTTATAAAAAAATATGAAAATATGTAAACATAAGGGTTATCTTAATCAAAGATAACTCTTTTTTAGTATAATGAATATGAGGTGATACTATGTTAATAATGATTATAATTTCTATATTTAATATCTTTTTATGTAGTATCTTGTACTATGCCTTTAATGTGGTTTATGTAAATACTAATAAGAATCCAGATAAGTTTTTGTTCTTAAACTTAATTGAGCCTGATCAAAAAGAGTTAAATCAATTAAAAGCGAATTACAAAGTATCACTTAATCTATATTTCATTGGTATTGTGATACTATTATTCACCTTTGTTCTACTCTACTATTTCTTTAACAATACCTTCTTAATGTTTGGATGGACTTTTGCCTTTTTAATCACTACTTTTGGATACTTTGTGATTAATGCCAAGTATATTAGGTTGGTTAAGTATGATTTTAATGTAGTTGATGATAATTATGCTAAGATAAAGTTAGGTGGCTTATATTACAACAATCCACTAGATAGTGAATCTATGATTTATTGGAATGATTTATCTTCTATCCTTAACTTATCCACCAGGTTCGCAAAAGTATTCATGGGTATTACTTGTGGAATAGTGATTGTCTTAATAGCTATATCTGTAATAGTAGCCATACTAAATTAGAAAGAAGGACTTATATAATGAAATTTGAAGACTTATTTAAAGAAATAAAAGCAACTGATATTAGTGAGAATGCCTTTGTCTTAGCAGGACAAGTCATGCCGGTTGTATCGGTTAAAACAGATAGTGTTTCTAACGCTATGCTTGCGAGTGGTGGTGGCTTTGCCTTAATGTTTAGAAATCCTTGTACTTTATTGTTGTTTCCTAAGAAACGATATACATTAGATTTAATTAAAGAAAAACAAACTTATACTTTGTCTTACTTTGATAAATCATACCAAGATCAAATCATGTATCTAGGTCAACATTCAGGTTTAGATTCAAACAAAATGGAAGAAGTTAAACTTAATGCGATTGATACACCATTAGATAATCTAACCTTTGAAGAAGCTTTCTTAGTGATAGAGTGTAAACTAGCACAAATAGTCGAACCGACTTATCCAGATAACTTCTTCTTACAAGATGATATTGATTATCTAGCAGAACCTTACTTAGATGATAGTGAACATAGAGAATATGTCTTTGGTGAAATAACGAAAGTTTGGGTAAAAAAATAAGTAAAACTCCATTTAATTGGAGTTTTTTTAATTATTTATAGACGAAAACATAATTAATGTAACATAGTCTGATATTATATTACTAATCATAGTAACAATTGAAAGGAGAATGATTATGGTACCACAAGAATTATTGTTGTTTTGTTTAACCTTAACGCAAGAAGGTTTAAAGGATTTTATTGAAGATTATCTTAAAGAGGATTATGAGGTATTATCGACTGAGTATGGGATTATCGCGAAGAATAAACATGTCAAGGCATTGCCTTTAACTTTAGTGGCTCATCTTGATACGATTAATGATCATGATGATAAGATTTTATATAGGGAAGACATTGAAGTAGATGATTCTATCATTAGTGTTAAGCATGGGGTTAATAAAGTATTAGGAGCTGATTGTCGAGCTGGTGTAGCTTTAGCTTTACAGTTCTCTAAAGATGCGGATCCTTTAAACAAACCACATTTAGTGTTTCCTTTAGATGAGGAAATTGGTTGTAAAGGCGCAAAAGGACTTGTTAGTGAGTATTCTAATGACTTAGAAAGTGTTGTTAATACATTAGCTGTTATTGAGTTAGACCGTATGAATGGTAACGATTATGCCACTTATCAGTATGAAAATGTTTCAAGTCATCCGATTATTCAAAAGCTTGAATCATTAGGATATGAAGAAAAACGTGGTTCAAGTACTGATATCGTACAGTTTGATTCTTTAATTAATAGTCTTAAAGATACTGCGGTATTTAATTTATCAATCGGTTATAAGGACCAACATAGCCCAGATGAAATATTAGATTTAGAGCAGTACGAACAAGCTTATAATACTTTAATGGATTTAAATAAGTAGAAAATAAACATTCTGTTGATAATTTATTGTCGATAGAATGTTTTCTATTGTATATCTAGTCTATATTCGTTATAATTATGTATGCAATATTAGTAGGAGGTGTAACTTTATGAATAATAGAAAAAAACCTTACTTCATGAAAGATGCTAAGTGGTATAAGTTTGATGAAGAAAAAGATATGTTTGTATTAACTGATTTAGGTAAAGCGAATGAACGTGCTTTAAAAACATATGAAGAGTATGTAAAAGAATTAGAATCAGATGAGAAACATTTCAAAAGAAGAAAACAAAGCTTTATGTAAGATTATTAGAACACCCTATGGTGTTTTTTTAATGTTTAAAAGTATTTGTATATGTAAACTTTTAGTATATTGTAGTGCTTTATATAATTATAGATTATACTATGTATGATATTGATAGAAAGAGTGATAATATGGCGTATATTGAAGTTAAAGATGTAACAAAGAAATACCAAGTAGGAGATGTAGAAGTTATTGCTAATAACGGGGTAACTTTTGAAATAGAAAAAGGGGAGTTTGTTGTGATTTTAGGTCCTTCTGGAGCTGGTAAAACAACACTTCTTAACATATTAGCTGGAATGGATTCTTGTGATGAAGGAACCATTTTAGTTGATGGTGCTAATATTGAAAACTATACTAAAAATGAATTAACTAAATATCGTCGTAATGATGTTGGTTTTGTTTTTCAATTTTATAATGTCGTTACTAACTTAACAGCCAAAGAGAATGTTGAGCTTGCGACACAACTTTGTAAGGATGCTTTAGATGTGACTGAAACCTTAAAATTAGTAGGGTTAGATCATCGTATGGATAATTTTCCTTCTCAGTTGTCAGGTGGTGAACAGCAACGTGTAGCGATTGCTAGAGCTATCGCTAAAAATCCAAAGTTATTGTTATGTGATGAACCAACAGGGGCATTGGATTATAAAACAGGGAAACAAATCTTAAAGACTTTACATGACACTTGTAAAAATACAGGTGCTACTGTTATTGTTATCACTCATAATAGTGCGATTGCAGATATGGCTGATCGTGTCATTCATGTCAATGATGCCAAAGTAAAAGAGATGAAGATCAATAAAAAACCTAAAAAGATAGAAAATATTGAGTGGTAGTCCTATGAGTAATGCATATAATAAATCAATACTAAGAGAAATAAAAGATTCTAAGGGACGTTTTATCTCAATCATGTTGATTATCTTATTAGGGGTTGCGATCTATGTAGGGATTAAAGCAACTGGTCCTAATATGAAACATACGGTACAAGAGTATTTCAATCAAGAACAGTTAATGGATACACGTATTGTTTCTTCATTAGGTTTTGATAGTGATCAAGTACAATTGGTTAGAGATAATGAAAATGTATCAGAGGTAACACCAGCATACTTTGTGGATGCTTTAGTAAAAGATACCAATGATGTAGTAAGGGTTCATTCTTTCGATAGAAATTCTAATATCAATAATCTAACAGTCGTAGATGGTAGATTGCCTTCTTCTACAGGGGAGATAGTTTTAGATTTTAGAATGGCAAACAGGGGTTATGAATTAGGTCAAACCTATACATTAGATGATAGAGATGATCTAAGTGATAAGTTACAACGTTTAGAATTCACAGTTGTAGGTTTTGTAAGAAGTCCTTTATACGTTGATAATATCTCTAGAGGTGTTACCACAATGGGTTCTGGTGAGTTAGATCACTTTGCATATGTCTTAGAACAAACTTTCAATATGGACGTTTATACAGACTTATATGTTGTTTTTAATAACACACAAGGGTTAGATGGTTTCTCTAGTGATTATCGTAATGTAGTTGCTAGTGATAATGATCAATTAAGAAGTTTACTAGATAACCATGTATCTTCTAATCTACAAGAGATTAAAGATAATATATCTACGATAGAAGATTCTATCGCGCAAATAGATGATGGAATCGCTCAGTTACAAGGACAGTTACAATGGTTCTTTGATCCTAGTCCGATTCAAAGTCAAATAGATACTTTACAGTCTCAAAAAGAAGAGTTACAAGGTAATTTAAATGATTTACAAGAACTCGCCAATGTAGAGTACATGTTCTTTACTAGAAGTGATATTCAAGGTTATACCAATATAGGAGATTCAATTGCTTCTTTAGATACCATTGCTT
>Ga0268261_10000616_pt1 | contig 22737 bp, 18 predicted proteins | sample TergutNc150P1_FD_190353 | JGI IMG/M metagenome (GOLD analysis project Ga0268261, IMG submission 190353) | Nasutitermes corniger P1 segment gut microbial community from laboratory colony in Florida, USA - Nc150 P1 (SPAdes) (version 2) | ecosystem: Host-associated > Arthropoda: Insects >...
TTACAGTAAACTATTTTCTATGAATTTCTAATTGTTGTACAGTGCTAACTTGTTAACCTCTTTATTATTTTACATTTACTCTTTTATAGATTAGAATATACATTGATTTTATATTTAAAGACGAAACCCTGTGAGTGATTGCTAGCTTATCCTTGTGTTCCCAAAATCTTTAATTTAATAGACAATCGTCTATTTGGTGGCATCTTCTACCGGCAAAATTAGGTACTACGAACCCTCGTCATCCCGCTACCATATCCCCTCATTAGTGCTCAACCGAACAGAACTGATAGCAATTCCGTATCTTTCGGTGGGGCATTACAATAGCCTCTCTTCCCAGTCCCGTTGGCGAGTATGAAACACCTTGCACAGATTCTCCTGGATAGTCTTCACGTAGCGTTCCACAATTCCATCTGATTGCCAGCGTAAGGGGCGTTATTCTAATTTTACTGACCCCAAGTCGATCCAGGACCTCCTGCATTAGCCTGGATTCGAAGTTCCGATTCTAGTGGTCGTGTAGATTCATCGGGACGTCGAAGCGGAAAAATATGGTCTCCAGGAAGTCTGCCACTGTCGATTATTCTTGTGTGGGGATAGATAATCTTCTGGCCATTTGGTGAAGTAGTCCTTGGCGATTGGGATAAATCTATTTCTCCTGTCGCTCTAAGGAAAGGCCCAGCGATGTCAATTGCGATACCCTCGAAGGGTGTCCCGCCGCTGTACTGGTGCATTTCTGGTTCTGGGACCTCAGCTGGGGCACTGGTGTCACACTAGTGACACCACCTCTCGACGTCGCTCCTGGAATGAAACGAATAGTAATGTTGCCCGAACTTGTTAAAGGTCTCGTTAGTTTCAATATGTCCTCCGGATGTTCCTCCGTGCATCTCCGCCAGTACTTCGTTCAATGTGCGGGGTGAGGGGGTATGATGGGCCTTCTTTTATCCGTCGGCCGACTCCCATTGACGCCCCAGGACGCCGTATCTCACGGCGAGCGATTTACACTTGGCCCAATTCTTCTTATAGGTTGGCCTCGGTCACTGATATCCCCCTCTATGGGCGTTGTCCAGTCTCATTCTCCCACATTAGTGGCCCAACGCCAATGTCTGCCAACTGCTCCCTCCTCACGGCTTCTCAGTCCCATCCATTAACAGCGGGAGCAAAAACTATAAGCCTCCTTGGGCCGCTTGCGCCTTGTTTAACCTATTGGCAGTGAAGGCACTCTTCGAAGCATGGTGACCTAGAAAGGGCGTCTACGTTTGTGTGTTTGATAATATGATGGTGTTCAGATATGAAGTTGTACTCCTGCAAACGCTGAACCCATCGACTTGTGTGCCCTTCCAGAATTCCCAAAGCTCAGCATACACGTCAAGGCGGATTGGTCGGTGCGTACGTGGAACTCTTGTACAAACAGATACTTGAGGAAATGCTACAGGGTCTTCACAATTGTCAGTACTTCTCAACGGGTCACACAGTAGTTCCTCTCGCCCTTGCACAGAGTTTTGCTGAAGTAGGTCACAACCCGTTCGCTTATGTGTTGACTTGGGACAGTTGTCCACCAATCCCCATGTAGCTGGCGTCGATGTCGTCGATAAACGTCTCACCTGGTCACGGGTAGCCCATTACGGGTGCCGTACACAGTGCCCCTTTCAGTGATTGGACAGCGGTCTCTGCTTTCGGGGACGCTGGAATGTCTGTTGCTCTTCAGTCTGGTCAGCGACTTAGCTATATCCGCGAATCCGGCAATGAAACTCCTATAGTGTGTACACAGTCCCAAAAACCCCCTCAGCTCCTGTTTGTCCGTAACCTTGGGCTGTTTTTCACAGCTTCCATCTTTTCGGGCTCCGTGGTTATCCCTGACGGCGAAACGGTGTGGCCCAGGTATCAAATCTCCTTCCCGAACAGCCGGAACTTCTCGGGGTTCAATTTGAGGTGCGCCTCTCGCAGCCTTTGTAACACATTCTGCAGAGTTTTTAGCTGTTCTTTAAAAGTGTGGCCAATGGCAATGACGTCATCCATGTATACTAGGCAGGGATCGTAACTTAGGCCTCTTAATGCGACTCCAATGGTGCTGGAGCTTTGCAAAGCCCGAAGGGCATAAACGTGAACTGCCACAGCCCTTGCCAGGTGGAAAATGCCGTATTCTTTTGTCCTTCGGATGTATTGCCACCTGCCAGTATCAGCTTTTCATGTCCAGTGTAGAGAACCACTTGGCTTCAGTCAGCGTGTACAGGGTGTCTTCGATTTTTGGGAGCGGAAAACAGTCCCTTTTTCGTGGTGTCATTCAGACTCCAGTAATCTACGCAGAACGAAGGTTGACGTCATTCTTCCGAACGATCACAACAGCCGATGATATTCTGACTCCTCGACCACTCCTTTGTTCTTCATGCCCTCCATCATAACATTCACCTCGGCTTGCTTTGTTAAAGTGGGTCTGCTTAGTGGATGGCGAATGGGCCGGGTGTCGTCGGATTCTATACAGTGGTATGTGCACCACTTGTCACCGCTCTTTGATTCGAACACGTCTTGATAGTAGGCAATGAGCTCTTCCAGTGCCTGGGCTTCTCTGGGGCTTACGTTCCGTCTGGCACCAAATATCACTACCTTCAGTTGTTTGTGGTGCCCCTGCTTCCGACGAGGCTGAGACTTCGGATCATAGATGGCAACAATCCACACGTCTGCCTTTCCATGTTCTATATTTGTTCATTCACTTAGCATCTGGTCCTGGTTGGTCACATTCGTGATGCCGACAGGTATTCTCGGCCTGGCTTGGACTAGCATCCTGCTTATTTACACTCCGTTTCGGGTACTCATCTGGCTAGGTTCGATGATGACGTTGGCAGCCCCCAGATGTGCCTCTAACCTTGCCATCACCACCTTGTCACATCGAGCCGGCATCGCCTCGTAACCGTCCGGTGAATTCCGGGAAGAATTTGATTAGGCGCCAGATCTCCATAATGTCACCTCCTGACCCAGTCGTAGCTGATGATGTCATGGGTGGGAAGTGTTATAGGCCCATAGAATATCTAACCCCAGAATGAAATCTTATGTAACCTATGTGATGAATACCCACATTTTCAGGGCTCGCCGTCTAAGAGTCAGCTCAGCCAGGGCCTCCGTCACTGGGATGATTTCGCCAGAGGCCGTCTGCAAGACGTATGCTCGGCTGGGCTTCCTCTCGGGCTCTCCCGCGACTATGTCGGGCCGGGCGACGGTTCCCGATGCGCCGGAGTCGATGGTCACCCGATATGGCTTTCCCTGCATCCCTCGGTGTTTAGGCTGTCATTGGTCCCCCGACCTAAAATGTTAAGTGTGAAACGAGGATTAAAGGCTGGTGATAACGGTGGGCCCCTCTCCTCGCCGGCATTTACTCGTTTTCCCCGATACCTGGTTTCTCTCTTCACGCGGCCCTCGCCTGCAGTCTCTGCGCAGGTGAGCGGCGGACTCGCATTGCCAGCACACAGGTCGTCCCTCCCCCTGCGATCAGATGGCTGACTTGCTCTAGGAGTCACCCCGGTCAACTCCCGCAGTTTTGCTGGTGGCCTTGTTGCTGCTTCCAGTTTCAAGGCCTGATTTAAGGCCTCATTTAGTGTCCGGTCTCCTCCCATCAAGAGGTGCTGCTTCACTTCCCGGTCCAGTAATCCGACGATGAAAGGGTGGGCGGCCACTGTTTGAATAAAGGCGACAGGTAGCTCGACAAGGGCTCGGCGTGCCATCTGCTCCACGGCTGAGGAGAAATCCTGCAACGTCTCACCGCTCGTCTGTACCCTGGCCTAAAGCTACGATCGGTAGGACGCCGCTAGCTTGTGGTCACAAAAAGGGTCCCGAAGTGCCCAAACGATGCCCTCATACGTCGCCTCGGCTGGCACGGTATGAAGATTGCCAGCAGCTTCGTCCTGTAACACACTTAAAAGATGAGCAGCTTTCTCATTTGGTGTCCACTTATTTTGGACGGCCGCAGCCTCAAACTGTCGGTGGTATACAGCCCAGAATGTTGCACCATCGATTTTCGGTGCTTTTTCTGTAGTGTTGTTGGCCCATGGATCGCAGCCATTCGCACGTCTTGTTCGAGCTTCCACCGCTGCTAATTGGGCCTCGATATTTTCCCCCAGGTTCCGCGTCTGTTGTTCTGCTATGGAGGTGACATTTTTTCTGTTTCTTATCTAGCCTATCTTCCAGTTATGTTTGGCCAGCGCACAAGTCACATATTTGTGTTTCAAGCTTCTCCCTGATTATGCTCATGCAATTGCCCATCTTGTTCTCCATGGCATGCCCTTGAGTTATGAGGTCAGCTCTTTATTTGCTCATGTCAGACTTTACTTATGCACGTATGTCACTCTTCAGTGCCCCTTGTCCTGCATTTAATTAATTTAATTGTTCCATAATTACCTGCAATATCACTTCCAGATTTCCTTATCTCACTTCCTGCTACCAATTGTAACAGTATGTTCTGTGTGGTAACTCTAATATGGCTTGATGGTCAAAGATTTCATTTCAGTCCAATTTTTTGGAAAAAAATCTCTTCTCTCACTAATAAAGTTTTGTTGTTTATGTTGTCACAATGAATGTGTCTGAGTGACTGATATGAAAGACAGTGTATTTAACATACGCAATAAAGTTGCTTATAGAGGTGAAAGTCAGTACTGTATAAACTAGGCTGGCTGTGGATCTAAAGAAGGTTCCAAAACATAGTAAACAAAGCGAGTATATTCTTAATAAATATAGTAATTATGTAGTAACAAACAGAAATGAGTAATACCAAAAGATAAAGACAGAGAAGTGTGGAATTTACTGTTCAACAAAAGGTATCTGGAATACATGGTCTGCCAGGATATTAAAAAAGCACTGCCCAAACTGCGGACAAAGAAAGTCATCTCTGAAAATGGAAATATTGGATGGTGCTGGGTATGCCTGTCTCTGTGGGAGGAAACACAGCCAAACCTGACTGTGGAACAAAGGCCCATACTCAGAACTCAGATGTTTCCACTTCAGGTAAAACAACAGTGTTAAGCTTCAATCTGCAGGAGACAGGTCAGGGCCTGGGGTAAGGGGGTCAAAGGGTGGTTGACATACAGGAAATTGCATGTATCATTGACAAGTAACCATAATTCATAGATGAAGAAAATGTTACACACATGCTACACTCCCTTTTGCCCACAAAAGAGAGCTTTGGTGACAGCTCCCTTAAGCTTTTCATGACACCCATGCCACAGTTTTCACTTGTATTATCCTGCACTGACACCAAATTAATATGTGCATAACCACATATCTCTACAGCACTTATACACCAATGGTTCATGACAGTTGGGAACTGTGACCCCTCAGCACTCAGGTGACTACTCACTACATGTAACCCCAAAAATTGTGGGACTTAAGCAGTGTGGAGGATGTGACAATCCAAACACAGTGCAAGCAGGCAAACCACGAAGGCAAAGTCAAACAGACACATTCTTGGCAAAGACAGCCATTTCTCCATTGGTGTTCCAATACTAATGCCAGGTTGTTTAGGTAAATGAAAGCCCATTAAGTGTGAACCAGGCTGATACATGTGGACAGATGGACAGACAGACATGACGCAAGTAAAAAACACTTATGACTATGATGTACATAGAAATGTACTTCTTTGTGATTTCTTCAAATTGGTTCCATTACATTGCAGTTTCCTCACTTCTTAGTTTTTGTATATTTCAAGCATTATTTGGAGATTATCTGACAAAGAACTAACTTCATGAATGTGAGATTTCAGATTCTTAAAGCAGTGCTGATGAATTCTATCATCTACTTTGTGATACCAATATAAACTGTTATCACAAATTTTATACAACACTCTTTAACAGTGTGTGTTCAAGGAGCATCACAAACATTAAAATGTTGTCAGTAATTTCTCTGCACTTGCACAACATTCACGTTTAAAAAGTCTTCACAATAGACACCCTCTGTTTTGTGGTGTTTGGTACCATATTACAACCTAATGCCTCAGAAACATCCATCCTGTAATGACTGTATAAAAAAATTTGGTATGCCAAAGAATTGATAGTTTACAGGATTTATGGCATACACTCAGATGCAATAACAAAAGTGACACATGCATTGCTGACCAGGGTATAGACTGAGCTTGATTCTTTCTCGACATGTACATGGCTCTGAATGAAGTTCATAATTCATAAGTCACTCAGCATTGTACTACATTTCACAAACCACAGGATATAATGTCAAGACCATAAGCCATAAGGGCACAGACCACAATTTGGGAAGCTGTAATAGAGGATGAAGCAATATACAATCTGTAGAACGTTTGCTGTGTAGTCAGGTGTGACAAAAAAACTATTGTTGTTAGACTGTTGATGCAGAGAATTCTTTTACTTAAAAGAAGTTAGTAGGTCAAGTAACAACAAAAGTCTGTTCCATTCACCTAAGACTAACTATTGAGTCAGCTATATTACACTGTTCAACACACAAAATGTTATGGAAACGAGACTAGCTAAACTTTACTATTTTGAGGCTGCTGAATTCGAAAATGACAAATTTTCAGCTTAGCCCTAGTTTTCGAGTTACAGTTATGGCCTGAAATTTCACTTTTTTTCACCTAAATATTAGTTATCTGTCTTGAAAGTTGGCAACACTCTAAGCGGGCGCCATAATTCAAATACCACGATGAAATCACGTGATCGGGTATCGTCGCTGCAGGTTTTCACGTGATAAGTAAAATTGTTGCCCGTCAACTCTCTTCAGTTATTAAGTGTTGTTTGAAAGGGGTTGTATTGTAGATGGTGTCAAGTTCTTTCATAAGAATTGTGTCGTGATAGTTTCAGCAGGCATTCTGCTGTCATAGATTGTGTAGTATATTTATAAAAATGTCCCGGAAGTGCGTAAATAACCCGGACATCTGCTATATTTGCGGAGAAGTGACATTTGCTTCAAGGAAGTGTGCGATTACTCCATCTATAAAAAAGGCATATTTCTTGTATTTCGACTGTAAGGTAGGAGACCAGGACAAAAAATGGGCACCACACGTGTGCTGCACTACGTGTTCATCCAAACTCAATGTGTGGGTGAATGGAAAAGGATGTTGTATGCCGTTTGGAGTGCCCATGGTTTGGAGGGTGCCTAGCAATCACAGTACTGACTGTTATTTCTCTATGGAGCCCCCTATTCAAAAATAAATGAATAAAAAAATCAACACTTGTGTATCCGAATATACCCTCAGCAATTTGGTCTGTGCCTCATGGCGATGGACTTCCTGTTCCTGAACCTCCGGACAATTTTGCTATGTACTCTGACGAAGAAGACAGTGTTTCTTCAAACAGTGAAGAACAGCAGCCATCAGATTCAAGAGATGCAGACTACTTGCCAAGCACAGACTTCTCCAGTCATAAGTTCACAGAAGGCGAGATCAGTGACCTCATCATGGATCTCAAACTTCCAATAAATAAGGCAGAACTTTTGGCATCAAGATTACAACAGTGGAATTTACTACACCACTCCCCACTACATATTAAATTGGGGCTTATGAAGAATTTGTAAAGGCTTTGGATGTGAAGGGTCATGCATTCACGTACTTATGTGGAAAATTCCCCAGGCTCACTTTCGAGAAAGTAAAAGCAGGTGTTTATGGTCCTCAAATCAGACAACTCTTTAATGACCAGCAGTCTGAAGTAGTGTTAAGTGACGAGGAGAAAGCAGCATGGCAATCCCTTGAAAAGGTTTCGAATGGTATTCTGGGAAATTTCAATACTGCAAATTTCAGTGAACTTGTACAAGATCTGGTGGATTCTTATAAACAGCTGGAGTGCAATATGTCGCTGAAAATGCACTTTTTAATTTCACACCTGGATTTCGTTCCATTAAATTGTGGTGGCGTGACCGACCAATATGGGGAGCACTTCCATCAAGACATTTCGGTGATGGAGCACAGGTACAAAGGGAAATGACCGCTGCCATGTTAGGTGATTATTGCTAGATAATGAAAAGGGATGCTCCTGAAACAAAATACAATCAACAGGCCACAAGGACATGTCGTTAAGGCCAGTAATTTTCTATTCATATTTATTATACATATAACTATGATAGTGCTATTATGTCGAGAACAAGAGCTAACCAATGAATTTTAGAATTATTTTCATATTCTGCGGCCCAAAATACATAAAGATAGTATATTCACTTAACCATAACATTCAGTCATCCAAAATTTGTTGAACAGCGGTAGATGCTGAATAATTCGGGTTTTGGGGACACATGAAAAAGAACAGTTGCTAAGTGGAAGTTGTGCCTCTCTGAAATTTGATATTTCATCATTACATGTCAGCAAGCCACAAGAACCAGGGGTGCACCTATAAACTTATCTGCTTTTGCCATGTACTGTGTATTGACTGTTGAAATAGTTGCTTTAAAACATGGATGGAGACTCAATAAATTGGGTAGATCAGTGTCAGTCAGTGGTCAAGATGAAGAGAGAATGTGGTTCTAGAAGTCATAGTCATAATGGTTACCAGTAAGAAAATCATGTTACAGTTAGGTAGATTTAGCAACTAGGTGGTCAGTGACAGAATTAGAAAAGGGATATGTCATTATGTCAAATCCCATATAAAAAGTGTAAAAAACAAATACTGTTGTGCCAGTGTGTTCTTACTCAGACTAGTTGGTGAGAAATGTCTCAGACCACCCTTCATCAGCTCATGCCAAACGATGTTAATTTAGATGTTATAAACATAATTTTTATTGTCATTTTTTAAGCATGTTATTAAAGATGCTATATAGTGACTAGGCTACAGGCTGGATGATCTGGGGTTTGATTCCTGGCACAGTCAAGATTTTTCTCTTCTCTATTTGTCCAGTCTGGCTCTGGGATCCACCCAGCCTCATATTCAGTGCGTACTGGGAGTTATTACTTAGGGGTTAAGTGGCCTGAGTGTGATGTTTCTCCCTCACTGTAGTGGCTGGTGTAGACTGACCACTGTAATTTTAGGGGTAGCTTCCTAAAATAGGGTGGGAGGCTGTACGGGTTCGCTGCCACCGTGATTATTACTTGCCCTTGTAAGTCATATGCAAAGACTCTCCACATTAACAACAATAGAAAAATAGCAATTCCTTCTAATTAAATGTATTACTCTAAGCACAATACAAAACTAAACTCAATTTCTCAGTTTCACAGCACTAATATCACTTACCAACTCCTACTCATTACAACACACTACTACAACTTAACCACCAGTTCTCCCTGTACAGTTTGATCTACTCTGCACAGTGCATTTCTCTTTACCCTCAGTTTCACAGGCTTCAAAATAGTTGTATCACCCTTGCATTGGTACAATGTTACACAACAATTTCAAACCCAAGTCGAAAGGTCTTCTCAAATTTACTACTCCCCCGTCACTCGATATTACAAATTCACTGCAACACCTACCTGTTACAATATACAACCACACCTTTCACAAATCAAAGTTACTTTCACTTATAAGTCTTCCCATGGGCACAGAGGTGTGCACAACTCAGACATGTTATTCCAACAAAACCGGAGCAGCAGAGACCTTGTGCAGTACGATGCAAGGACTTGTATTACCTCGTCAAATGCCGAACCCTGCCCCACACCCTAGCAACATCTTTCACCAACTTCCACGTGCTGCAGGCCTGGAGAGCAGTTCGCATGGCGTAACTCAATCCAAAATGCTGACAAACTTTCTCACACTCAGCCATGAGAACAAAGGGAGACTGATGCTCATACACTAACAATCAAAATTACCTAAAGCCATTTTACAACAAATTAAACAAGAGAAAATATCCTCAATCATTCATTATACTCACCTCAAGAGCAGGACTGTTGAATGTGCACACAAAAGGGCTGCAAAAAAATGTGAATACAGTTTAAGTGCACAGGTTACTATGGTGCCTGCCCTTATGCATTCTACCACCCACCTCCACCCACAGTGACATTAAGAATGAGTAGAGCTACATCTGTACTTCCCCTATATGCCTGCATGGTGTGGAAAGGGACTTTACTCTTTATGTATCAATGCTGTCAATTTCTGAGATTATACAATTTGGTAATAAGTAAATGACTACAGAGCACTGGTGGAATGTTAATGACAGGACATAACCACAAAGTACTAAGTACTGTCACAGTGCCTATATCCACTATAAATACCACATGGACTGGCCCCAAGGTTCAATCCTGGCCTCTGTGGTAAGAAGCCAGTGACTGACTGCCTGAGCCATAGCACAGCCTTTGTTGTTGATGTTGCTGTAGTCATCATAGTTGCCACTACCACTGCTGCTGCTCTTGTTAAATATTCTTACATACAAATATTTTATTTAAAATGACTTGTTATAAGAGTTATGGAAGTGGGTGGGCAACAATACACCGCCCTCTGACAGTAGGCCTTGTCATTTGCTTCAAATCAAAGGTTTCAGCTTGTCACACAGCATCTCACTGCAGCGAGCACTGTTCATCCTCTCTTGACAGTTTTCCAGTAGCAGTCCTTGTGTCCCAAAATCTGTAAGCATAAGCTCTCCTGCTGTTGCATTTTGAACTCTTGCTTGGTGGGCGAATGAAGATATTTCCATTCCATACTCTGGCATTTGACTGACTGATTAATTAACATTGGGTTCGAGCCCTTACGGTCCCGATGCACCTAAGCCTTTACTCTGGAATTTACTCTCTGGCTCAAAAGGGTGGATCCATGTTTCATCTCCCATGACAATTTTTTCCAAGAAGCTGTCACCTGCATCACCATAGCTATCCAAAAGCCGTTTTCAGATGTCCAAATGTTTCTCTTTATGCAGATCTGTAAATTGCTTTGGGACCCAACATGCACAGGCTTTATGGGAGGGAAGCCTGTTGTGGATAATTTCATAGGCTAAACCCAGACTAATTTGCAGTTAATGTGCCACTTCATAAATAGTCACTCGTCTATTCTGCAGGATCATGTCATGTACTCGTTCTATGTTTGCATCAGTAATGGACGTGGATGGGCATCCGGTTTCTTCCTCATGATTAATGCTTGTGTGACCATTCTTGAACCTCTTGATCCATTCATAGACAAACCAGTGTGACAAGACACTGTTCCTATACTGCATTTACATCCTTCTAAGCATTCTGGCACATGGTACACCTTCAGCCCATAAAATAAGGATCACTACCCTCTGCTCTTCTTTGGTGCAAAAGAAAAGCGGAGCATCCATGTTTATGGCAAAAAACTCACAACAGCAATGGACTATCAAAGTCACACCTGCACCATAATGGTAGGACAGAAGTAGATCATGTGTATCATGTCATGCCCAACCAGCAGTGTAGCCAAATGCAAAACATGTACTTATAATGCGGATAATTTTTGACTCACCTACATAAGTGCTTAGAAAACCTGTTACACAGGGTGTAACCTCCCTAAGCTATTATCATTCCTTTAAAATATCACTGCAAACATTTGTATGCAAAGATGTACTTATGAAAAAATTGTACAAATGAAATAACACGTTTTTTGAATAAAAATAAACAATTACATAATTTAACTACCCCAATTTGTGAAGCTGCAACAAAATAATGCCACTCATGATTAACAAGGTCTGCTGGCACTCCTAGAATTTATGACAGGCTTCACTTCTATTCATATGGTTGTGGGGAGGGAGGCTTTTCTTTCGTGCCTTAAACAGGTGACCTGCAGATGCAGATAATTTCACTACATTTTTAACCACTGTGTAAGCTGAAAAGTGCAAGGTTTTTACAACACAATAATTTATTTATTTATATATTTATGTCCAATACAATTTCAATAATCACCATAAAACCACTAAGTGTTACACACCCTGAAGTGTTTACATACTTTCAATATTTTTCACACTGAACTAATTCATACAATTAATGAAGTGAAATCTAGCGTTGCACAACCAACCACAACTGTTTGGTCTGTTTTATGATCGTGTCATGCAAGTTGCTTGTTTCACTCTGGTCCACCCCTCTGAAAAAAAAGAAGTGTGCAGAGTTATTAACTGATGTTCTATGTCCTGGGTGAGGAATACACATTACTAGTTAACATACATTTATATAGGCAATTTCATTTTCATCAAGTGGTCGTCTGCGATACCGCTGTGGAAGTTGATAGTCTTCTATTACAGGTCTTAAAGTAACTTGCGGTTTCTTTCCTGCTCCAGCTGAACCAGTAGCATGTTGAGACGGTGCCCCAGTGCCTTGTGAGTCTGCAAACAGATACATCATCCTACAGTGTGTTTTCTAGACAGTGCAGCCATGAAGCAAACTTATGCATTAAGGATCAGTCCAACTCTTACAACTAGGTGACAGGCTAAAATCTTACTATACGTGTACTTTCAAGAATATACCAGGCACTGTAAACAGTACATGCAAGAGCAGCATACAAAAAATACTGTATGCATTTTACTTGATATACTCAAAGGATGAGAAGATCTCCCAATTTTGATGGGCCATTGTGACAGTACACTTTGTGCAACAAGGAAGGACTTTTGATATGCAAGTGTCTAATAAAGCATTTCATGTGGAACATGTTGACATTACACTAAAAGAAAACCTCACCTAAAGTGCCAAGCAACAGTAAAATTCTAGACACCAAGATGAATCACTGTTACACAGGATTCAATACTATCAAGAACATCACATGTTTTAACCTTTTAGTTAATATTTTTTCTGCAATATATTTATTCACTTACGGCTCGTTTAACAAAGCTGACCATTGCTCAGACTATACAGCATCAAACTGTTGGATGTTTAGTGAGTACTCAACTGGAAAGGATACAAAATGAAGTGGTCATGGGCTAATTTGTGGTGCTATCCCAGCATTTGCTGCAGGGACCGAAAATGGAAACCTTAAGACAAGGAAGCTGGTCGCTTAACCAAAATTTAAATCCAGGACTTCCCAGACATGATGGGCACAGCTGTCATAACCTACTGTACATTGTTCACGACTGTACCTACACAACTACTCAAAAACACCATTTTAAAAATAAAGTAGCCATTGTGTAACTATGATTACATGCATTACTGTATCCATTGTGTAGTTGGGTTTCCGAGTAACAATCTGGCATATGTCCCCAAAACTGTACACCAAAGACGATGTTGGTATACAAGGATATTACAGGCAGGTCTCACTTTATGCAAGGGTTATGTTCCTGAAAAATGTCAAGCGAATCGAACACAAAATTCACATTTAAAACAGTGCATTACCTCGGGGTTAGGGAGCTGACAACCTCATGCTATATAGTGTATGACTATACCACTTGAAGACAAACGGGCCTTTAGAGTATATATATATATATATATATATATATATATACCGTATATACAGTATATATACACTTCTGTACAATGTATACATACATTCCGTGAAATATATTTATTGCTAATACAAAAAAATGTAAGACTCACACCCACAGTTCCTCATATAGGACATTCTGATAAGACTGGAGTAGTCTTGCTACACAAACACTTTAGTTCCTAACTTGGCACATTTAATTCTAACAGCATCAACATGAACAGCATGTACACAGTTATTCACAAGTCTAACATTGTGGCATATGTCAACAATTTGTTCACCTTTTCAAGTCAGCTTAGGATGCCTTATTTGTCCTCAGCACTGGTTGACTTTTGCTGACTTTTCACTTTGAATGCACTAGATAATGCAGATTTACGTTTCTCACTGTGTTAGTAAGAAAGGCCAATGCTGTAGAAGGGGAAATTACATGACCGTGTGATATCATCAACGTACTCAATCCATACATATGACTGATGGTGTAACAGTGACATCACTTTCTGCTAGCCTCCCACAGAAGTTAAGTGTGGCCACGGATTGTCTATTACAAATTTCATTAAGCCAAAAATTATCACATAAATTTGAAAAGTGGTGTCAATTTTCAAGCAGTGTTAAAGCAAAATCATGCAAAAAGAAATTACATTTTACCTGACAACTTGCATCACTCTTCAATGACAGTGTCTTGCATGAGTGCAGGCTATGCAGTACCTGTTGCTATTCCACACTGCCATGAGTCTGAGGCTCCTACATTTCAGTTCGATCTACCACTGTATTAGGTACAATATTTAAAAAAAGCCCTTATGTTTTCCTCTAGCTTGCAGTCATGCACCACACATAATGAACATAATGCTTATTGCACACTCAAGGTATATGAGTTAAATTAAGCCAATGGGTAGTGACCAACAACAGCTGTCAGATAAAATAAAGTCACTATATCTATTGCCAGACAAATGTTATCTTCTTCACGATACTAGCTGTGAACCAAAGTTCCAAATCAGCCACAGGATTTAAAAACAGCACTTAAATCCTGTAGAGAACTACAGACAAATCCACACACTAGTGTGATTGGGCAGAATGTATGTCACTGCATCTCTAATAAGAAGACAGTCTAATTACAGTGGTTCAAACTGAAATATCTACAACAGTAGTGTTAAATGACCACTTAAATCATAGTATTTGATATAGCAATGCAGTAAAATGTGTGTGTGTGCATGACTTGTATAAGAATGCACTTATGCATGTATGCCTCTGTGCTGTTCTTTCTTCTTTCTGCACTGTGCATGACTGACAAATAATATACTTATGCATCATGCTGTACATTTTTCATAAACAAATCATTCTACATACCATCTACACACAACACTTACTGTTATTCCTACATTTATAATATTTATAACACAACTTTCTTGTATTTAGGCTACATGTTTTGTAATGAATGGGTCATCATATCTCAATTCATGTTGGTCAAATAAATCAATTTCTACAGTACAGTACAGTTGTAATACATGGAATTCAGCTGAAAATGGAACCCAAGCATAACCCAATTGGGCGCAACACGTGTCTTAGACTGCCGATCTTGATCACAGCATGTACTATTACATTGCATCATTTCAATGCACTTACGCAGACATATTTCACATACAAGTGAATGTTTGAATCAGTCAAAACAAGAGTAAAGTTTTTTTTGTTTGGAGGGGGGGGGGGGGGGGGGGGGGGGGAGGGGGAGTGTTGGTATTTACAACTGTATTTCTTTGAGGTCTTATATCTTAACCTTTACAAATGCAAATATATTAAAATTAATATTGGCATTACAGTTGTAAAGTTTCCTCTTTGGGTTCTTGAACTGATGGATGAAAGCCTGAATAGCACTGATTATTCTGATGGCATGTCCACATTGCATTATTATATACAACTAAATATTTTAATCAATCAGCACAACATATATTAAGCAAGAACAAGGCTACATGTTTCAGTTAAAAATGATCAGTTGCCATCAGGCCCCAACTACAAGTATACAGGGGGGGGGTTACAATTGTATTCCAGGTTTGAAATGCCAACAGTTACTAATGTCAATATTTAATTACAAAAGAAATGGTTTAACATTATGTGCTCTGATTAACACGTGAGAATTCTTTTCAATTCATGGATGTCAGTACTGTGGAACACAGACTGTTTTTGTTGCAGAAATCTTAATACTGTACAAAGGGTCATAGCATACTTAAAAGACAGTTTCTTGGTGTTTAAGTTTCTTTGAAAAGAACAATACATCAACTGGTGAAGAAATTTTGAACAAATGATTCCAAGACAATCAAGAAGTGACAGCAAACATGTGTTCTTTCAGACAAAACATCAGACAATATTGGAGCATGATTTAATCTGTAATACAGTTCACAGGAAAATGACATGCCAAAGTCACCTAACAACACAGCCACAAAATTGCTTCATTTAAAACCACACAAATATACAGTTGCACTAAAACTCCAAGGGGCAGACTGTGCTTGAATATTACGTTTTTGCATCTGGTTCTGTGAAGGAGTGTGCAGGGGTGAAGTTGATCCAATGCTAACTTATTTTACAGATAAGACATGGTTTCAATCCAGTGGCCACATAAATAATCAACATAAAAGATACTGTCAGTAGAAAATCCCAGAATAATGAGATACCATTACATTCGGGTTGGAGTATGATGTGCCATCGATGAGACAAGAATAATCAGACCCACCTTCTTTTTCGACACAATAAATTCAGAAACAAACATTGAACAAATTGTCACTGTACTGGTTTGAAAATTTGAGTAATAAGGAGAGGGGATATGGGTTTTTCCAGCAAGATGCTGCAACTGCCCAAACAGACAGTAATTCTATTGCTGCCTTACATAACTTTTAGGGGCCTGAATAATTAGTCATCCTTCGTGACCTGTTCATTTGCCCAATTGGACACCACATGACTATTTTCTGTGGGGAAGTCTAAAGGACAATATATACAAAACCAACCCATGCACAAGAGGAAAAGCTTAAGGAAATCATTGGGTGCGCAGTATTGACAATTTCTAGACATTAATATCAAGTTTGTTCACCAGGCATCAAGCATTTCTGAGATTTGAAGGAGATCATGTCCAACACTTGCTCTAACCTCTGGTAAATTATATGATAGGGATTTCCACAATGTGGCCCACGAGCAACATGCAGCTTGTGCACATCACTGGTGCAGCTCATCCTAGTTGCCTGAAAAAATAATATGCAGGTAGTTTATAGACACACCAGGATGAAGGTGAATGACATTTTAAAACAACTGATAAAGAAAGGAGACTCATAAGTAACTGAAACTAACCTAATGCAGTTGGATGAACAGAAATATGAAGTCATCAATTAAGACAAAGTAACGTCCCTGGCATCCACGAATACAGAGGGAGTAAGAATATAGTTCTACTCATTTTTAACTGTGACAGTTGATGGAGATGCGGTCAACATCATGCCCTGGTTGCTTTACTCCAGGAAAGAACCTTGGTACCCACTAAATAGGAGGCAGACTGAGCCCCACAGCCATTCTGGAGACTTTTGAAGAAGAGAAAAATCTTTTGTCCCAAGGAAAAAAAAGTACTTTATTTCACTAAGAGAGCAGACTCTTCAACAAGCAGTAGGTCCTTGTGCTGCTAAGAAAAAGTGCTGGCAGCAAGAAGTGTTGCTACCAAGTTGCTAAGTTGCCTACTAAAGCACAGTATACCAACCTTGTCTAGCTAGACCCCTGTGTTATGTTAAATAATACAAATTGATAATGCTGACTGCATGAGTGGATTTGCAGATGCTATGAGCAGGTTCCACTTTCAGCTGTACAGCCTGTACAGCTTTCCCTATGTACACAGGCCAGAGTTAAAAATTAAATTAATTAAAATATGATAAACTAAATGGAATAAAATTAAGATTAGTTTATTGTTATGCTTCTGTTCCCATTTTAATAAACTATGTGTAATATATAAACAGAGGAAATGAACTGACTATGATTACATGCAGACAACATATAAACATATATATATATGAACACTAAGAATTAATCAAATTCAGTGAAAGCAACTCTACCTAAAACATGACTTACATCATATCTACATTATAGAAATTAATAATATACAAGTATTTGGTTATAATATTAGATATTGCTCATAATTTACAACATGAACAGAAGCATACAACTAAAAAAATATTAATTTTATTTTAAATAATTTCCTTGCATAATTCATAATTTATTGTACTGTAATGGGGCCTGTTGCATGTGCACTCACCTATAGCTGAGAGAGCTCCTTTCCTGAATTTTATCATTGGCACATGTGGTTTAATAACCTAGGGATAAAAGGAAATAATCACAGAACATAACTTTCCTGCACCTGAAAGATATTCAACTGTCTTTAACAGTGAAACCTGGAAGTGCATACAGCAACAATTATGCTGCTAAAATGGATCTAGGGTTCACATACTTACTTACTTAATCTATGGAGCAGAGTCCTTCTTGAGAAGCTAACCAGTTTGCAGCTAGTCAAGAAATTCCCTGCATTTTATGGAACCCAAAAGTTCATTACTGCATTCACAAGTGCCCGCCACCTGTCCCTATCCCGAGCCAGCTCGATCCAGTCCACATCCCCACATCCCACTTCCTGAAGATCCATCTTAATATTACCCTCCCATCTACATCTGGGTCTCCCCAGTGGTCTCTCTCCCCCAGGTTTCCCCACCAAAACCCTGCACACACCTCTCCCCTAACCCCATACGTGCTACATGCCCCGCCCATCTCAATATTACCAATTTTATCACCCGCACAATATTGGATGAAGAGTACAGAACATTAAGTTCCTAATTACATAGTTTTCTCCATTCCCCTGTTACCTCATCCCTCTTAGGCCCAAATATTCTCAGCCTACGTTCCTCCCTCAATGTCAGGGACCAAGTTTCACACCCATACAAAATGACCAAGTTTCACACCCATACAAAATGACATGCAAAATCATAGTTCTGTATATCTTAATCTTTAAATCTTTGGATAGCAAACTGGAAGACAAAAGATTCTGCACCGAATGATAGCAAGCATTCCCTGACTTCAATCTGCTCTTAATTTCCTCCTGAACAGAATTTTGATTTGTTACAGTTGTTCCCAAATATTTGAACTCTTCCACCCTTTCAAAGGATCTATTATCAATCTTCATACTGTGACTTCGTCCTGCATTCTGATCTCAAAACGTGACCATGTACTGTTTTATCAGCATTTACTTCTAATCCAATCTCCTTACTAGCCACTACCAAAGCTTCTGCGTTTTCCTTCATAGTATGTACGCTCCTCCCAATATATTAACATTATCAGCATAAACCAATGTGTACCATTTAATTTCAAGCCATCCTGGATTACCTGAACCCTCCTAATGGTGTGCTCTAAAGCAAAGTTGAAAAGCAATGGCGATACAGCATCTCCTTATTTCACACCATTTCTAATAGGAAACATGTCAGATAAATTCTTGCCTACTCAGACTCTGTTATACATTTCAGTCAGACACATTTTTATTAACCTTACCAGTTTCATGGGGATACCAAATTCAATAAGAATATTATATAAGACCTCCCTCCTAACTGAATCATAATCTTTAAGTCTATAAAGAGCTGATGCACTGCTTCATTCTATTCACATTTTTTCTCAAGTATATGACGAATGCAGAATATATGATCAGTAGTTGACCTGTTGCATCAATATTCACAATGATGATCCCCAATAATTTCTTCTGCATATGGAGTTAACCTTGACAGTGGGGTGTTGGATAGAATTTTGTATGTAGTTGGCAAAATTGATATGCCCCTATAATTACTACAATCTGTTTTATAAACCTTCTTATAGGTAGGTACAATGATCAACTCCTTCTACTCCTCAGACAATGCATCCTCCTTATTCCAAATAGAAATAATAAGTTTATGCATCTCACAGTGAATTGTCTTACACCTACTTTAATCAATTCTGCTGGTATTTGATCAATACCTGGTAATTTGTGACTTCTTAGCTTTTCAATAGCCAACTCAATCTCAATGGCACTTGGCTCAGGTACTAGTGGTTCTGCTGTGTGTATTTCTGTCTGCCTTAACATCATTACAAGAGGTGGGAGAAATAATACCTTCACCTAGCCAAAATACTGTGGGAGTCTGCAACCAAATCACCTTTGTCATCCTTCACTATATTAGTTCTAAGCTGGTAACCCTTCTGAAAGTCATAAAGTTGCTATAAAAATGCTCCTATACAAGTCCCTAATATTTTTTATCTTACTGTTAGTTTCAAGTTCCTCAATTTTACCTTTCCAATATGCCTTCTTTTCGTTCCTGAAATGTCTGCTAGCATCACGTCTTACATTGCTTTGGCTTGGATCATGTAACCACTGCATTTTAGCCTACTTCCTTTGATCTAAAAAAACCTAAACATTCTTCATGAAACCATGGTTTATGCTGCTTCAATTCGTGCAGATCTAGACTCTCTTTAGCCGAGGTTTTGATGTTCTCTTTAATGTGCTCCCAAGCCCTACTTAAGTCCTCGTCATCACTTAAGTTCTCCAAAGCTGCAAACATGTTTGTAATCTTAATCTGATACTGTTTTCTAACCTCCAGCTCACTTGACTTCCTCAGATTAAGTCTTTCCCCATCAAACCTCTGTGCTGCTTGTTTATTTACTGCCAATTTAAACTAAAGCTACGTTTTGAGGTTCTAATGACAGTGTCTGTGGGGATAAGTGCTTTCTGGAACACGCCACTATGTAGTCTGATATATACCGACTCAGAAGAACATGCTGCCTCCATTATCAACGCACAACCGAAACATCCATTTGGCTCACAACGCTCATGTTACGAAATGTTACCTGCGTCGGATTTAATTTGTGAGCTTTGGGGATTAGGTAGGAATGATTGTAAGGGGTCTAAATGTCCAGTTTTTTTTCGTTACAAAACACTCTCGAATTCACTGTAACGAGAGGAATGTGAGTTCAATAGCATCCGGTGTAACCTACAAGACTATTCTGCAGCCCCCATCACCGCCTAATCCACATAATTTCTAATAGCAAGTACTCACATGCCACGCTCTTGAAGTAGAAATAGCAGCCATTTAAAATGCATACAAGCAAGAAACCATTCGACAAACGACTGCCTTCTTACTACACACCAACATACATAAACTATCTTCCTTTAATAACAATCCCGAACACACCTCATTAGATCATGATTTACAGTTGGTTATAATAATGGTCAGCAATATAGTAACCTGTGCTATACACGCTAATCCATGCCCCAGACATCCATGGTAACAATTATCTGCGTGTAGCCACCATTTTGCACGGATGACGCAACAAGGCCTCTTGCGTAAGGTGATTGAACTAAGCACGAATACAAACGCGAGAAACGTACCTATGAAAGTGCTGAATGCGAAGTTGAGGAATAAACACTTTTTAAATAAAAACACTAAGAAATACTTTAGGAGTGTCCCTCGTACATACTGTTCGAGAATAGAGTCCTTTGTTGTTCCTCACACATTTATTAACCCTTTAAACCCCGAATTAAATCCCATCTGCTATTTGCTGGCATTATTAGGAGCGCACCATTTTCTCCACGTTAGCAGGATAAGGGTTAATGATCTTACACTTAGGAAAAATATAAGTTCTAAACCGCTGCTATATGCTGATGATACAAATACATTATATACTTAAAACAGACTGTAAATAAAATTAGTAACTGTAATGAATACTAGGAGTAAATGGTTTACAGTGAATGAGTTATTACTGAATTTAGATAAAACAAAAGTAATGAAATTTGGCTTCAATTCATAACAAAACGAGTCATTCTAGTCTTTTTAAAGGACAGATATAATAAAGAAGTAATAAATAATGTTGGGAACAATAGTTCTTTGGATTGCACGGGGTATAATAATTTCCACTAAAAGGAATTATATGCGGAATTAAAAAATAATAAAAACTGTTCCACGTTTCAAAAGTTATAAAATGGGGCAAATATTTGGAATATGACAAGCAAATATTGATATCTAATAATAAAATAAAAGCCACGTGGGAGATGATAAATACTGAATCAGGTAGGAATATAAAAAATGTGGAACATATTTACTAAATGCTGCAGGTAGGAATATTGAAAAGCAACAAATAATTTTTTAAATATTTAATAAGTATTTAACTACTAGTGCGGAAAATATAAGTAAAGAATGTGGTGTTAATTATTTTATAAATAATGACAGTAAGTTTACAGATGATTTTATTGAAGCATGCTATTAACAGTCCTCATCCAAGCATGAATACTAAATGTACAACAACTGAAAAAATAGAAAAAAATAATTATGATTCTTAAATTACAAAAATTCTTCTGGATATGATGAAATCTCTACTTAGTTTCCAAAAATAAGCTGTGCCTCTATAAGCTCACCTTTAAATTATGTATACAGTGAAGTTTTTTTATGGGAGTTTTTTCTGGCAGGCTGAAATGTGCTATTATAGAACCATTATGTAAAAATGGTAACAAACATGATGCATATATTTTATTTATCTTGTATTCCAAGGAGCGTCAATTTATTGTTGGACGTGCAATATGTTACTTGATAATATGTAGACATTTTCAGTTGAATTTTCTTCTTAAAAGACGACGAGAATTCGTTGAATTTTAATTCTATATATCGGACTGTGGGGACATCCACATACTGCACAACTTCCTCCTCTGCTCCGTTCTAGGCTCAACATCAGAGCTGCGCTCTCTCTCGCAACCGCAATCTCTGTCTCACCAGCAAAACGGTCCTTTCGTAGCTCCAGCAAGCGAGACTAAGTCAGCAGGCCACGCCTACCAACTCTGCCAACCCGCCAATTGCAGAACAGACAGAACGGAAGAAACCAGAATAAAAGGAGGCCTGTCTGAACCGCAGAATTAGTATCTTCCCCAGCGAGCGGTATCACTCCTGGTCCGGATCTTCAATGCAATTCTCCTCACCCATCACTTCCGTTCCTTGTGGAAGCACGCTCGGGTGACCTCTATCCTTAAACCGGGGGAGGATCCGGCACTACAATCATCCTAACGACCCATTAGTCTGTTGGACTCGATTGGTAAGCTATTTGAAAAGATCCTACTAGCTAGGATCTTACATGAAGTAAGCGAGCGCGGTCTAATGCGAGACGAACAGTTTGGGTTCAGACCCAGGCATAGCACGTCCTTGCAGCTGGCCCGCCTCGTTGAAAGAATAACCAGGAACTTCGGTGAAAAGAGGCTAACAGGCGCAGTTTTCCTGGACTTGGCCAAAGCCTTCGATACCGCCTGGATCGATGGGCTCCTTTACAAGCTAACACTCCTCAACTTCCCGTCCTACATAATCCATACTATCTCATCATACCTCCAGGACCGGACGTTCGAAGCGTCCTTCCAGACGGCCACGTCATCTCGTCGTGGCATGAAGGCTGGGGTGGCTCAGGG
>Ga0268261_10000617_pt1 | contig 22724 bp, 22 predicted proteins | sample TergutNc150P1_FD_190353 | JGI IMG/M metagenome (GOLD analysis project Ga0268261, IMG submission 190353) | Nasutitermes corniger P1 segment gut microbial community from laboratory colony in Florida, USA - Nc150 P1 (SPAdes) (version 2) | ecosystem: Host-associated > Arthropoda: Insects >...
CTAAAACCTAGGTTACTGAAATTGCTGCTTCTGATAACACACCCATGCTCCTAGAAAGATGTGCCACTGCAGGAGGCTCCCTGTAGAATAGAATAGAGTAGAATAGTATTTGGGTTCAAGCCCTTCCGGGCCTGATGCATCTAGGCCTTAAAACAGGCCCTTTGTGCCCCATATTCTGTACCAGGTTATAGGAGCCCTTTTCCTTTAGCAAAGTTCCAGATGGCCCCCATAGCTAGTACCCTAATGTCCTCTGGGTCCAAAAAGAAGGAATCCAGATATGTATACCTGAGTGAGGCCAAGGCCTCACACTTACACAGAACGTGGACTGAGGTTTCCTTTTCAGTACCACATTTCCTACAAATGGGGTTATTACTTAGCCCCATTATATGTAGATGTCTTCTCAAGGTGTTATGTCCAGCGAGCAGGCCAATAAGAACCCTGACTTGTGTCCTATTAAAGGACAGTAATCAGGCCCCTCTAGCCGGATTAGTGCCAGAGATCAATTCCCCAGCCTGTCTCTGTGTACTACAGGGACCATGCCACAATGCCAGATGCTGTTTCTCCATCCAGCATTTCATCTTTTTTCTTATATTCTGCCTAGAGGCCCCCAAGAAAGGCTGAGGTCCAACAAACCGCTGAACAGAACCACTCCTTGCGAGCTCATTGGTGATTTAATTTCCTCTCACTCCGGCATGCCCAGGGACCCAATGTAGCCCCACAGCATGTTGGGTAGAGATATTATTCAATGCCTGCTGGCACTGTCGTACCAAAGGAGACATTTTAGCAGCCTGAAGGGCTTTCAGAGCCGCCTGATTATCAGAGCAAATACTAACGTGTTTCTCTGGCCGACCCTGAGTTTTAGTTTCATGAACACAGGCTAGTATTGCATGTACCTCAGCCTGAAAGACTGTGGCATGTTTACCTAGAGAGATACTGAGCCTTCTGTTTGTAGATTGCCCGTAGACCCCAGCCCTGGTCCCCTCCGCAGTCCTGGACCCATCCGTAAATCAGACGAGCCCTTTAACTGCAGGAGGAGTCCCGGGGCCTCTTGTCCATTCCTCTCTAGTTAACACAGTGACCTGGTATTTGGGTTCTAGATTAAAGACCGGCTTCATAACATCGACCTACATATTAAATATGGGATCAGACTTCTGAAGTCGAGTCAGTATGCAACTGTGTCCTTGTTGGGGGTGAAGGTAAGAACAGCACCCCAAACTCCAGAGGTGACATGCTGCCGACCTCACCTTCCCCTGTATCACCAGATCCGATGGAGGGAGGCCAACGAGCGCCTCCATAGCACCAGTAGGAGTTGTACGAATCGCTCCTATTATCCCTAAGCATGCCAATCTTTGTACTTTGCTTAGCTTCTTGGCACTAGCCGTTTGGCAGCCAGGCCACCATACTAAGGATGCAAAGGAGATGGTTGGCTGGACGATGGCGACGTAGAGCCAATGGACCACCTTGGGTCTCAGACCCCACCCCACACGCCCGCCTACAGGCCCACAACAGATTATGAGCCTTCCTCACCTTGACCTCCACATGCTCTCTCTAGGTCAACCAAGAATCCAGGATAACCCCCAGATACTTGACCGACCCCAAGAGGCTTAATTTAACCCCCGAAGAATTGTGGTTTCAAGAACCCCAGGAGTTTCCTTTTTTAGTAAATGCAACAAGTCCAGTCTTATCAGGATTAACCGACAGTCCAACTTTGTTGCACCATGTCTCTACGGTCAAAAGGGCCCACTGCATGAGTCCTGATACCGTGTTTGGAAATTTACCCACTGCAAGAAGACATATGTCATCTCTGTATGCTTGAATGAAGACACCTCCTCCACTGAGCCTGGCCAGCAAATCATCTACCACCAGGCACCGTAGAAGTGGCGACAACACACTCCCCTGCTGGCAGCCCCTGGATATCGCAAGCCACATGGAAGATCCATTGAGGGTCGCAGCAGCCATGTGGCCCTAACCCACCTCACAATGGTGTGATCACTACCATGCCTTACAAGAGCCTCCAGGCACCAGAGTTCCCCCTGACTGGAGCCCTCCATAGAATCCTTGCTGGAGTCCCCTATTGCGGAGGAGGCTCCCTCTGGTCGCCATGCTATAAACAAGGTGTCCACACAGGTGCTTAAGATTGCAAATGGATGCTGGTTAGTTTTATATTGTTATAAACCAGAATTTCTATTTCTTGTTCTTCCAGAAAAGTCTAATGAATAGCCCAGTCCTGGCTGTAAACAGCTGTATTGTCCATGTGACTGGTGGTTTTGAGTTAGGTTAGTATGTACTTTCTGGTATAGAGTGCTGTTGTGTATGCCTGTGTAATGTGTCGTGTATTTTACAGATTGAGAGTATATATAAAAAGGCGCATGAATCCATTCGGGCTGACCCAGCTCGAGTTAAAAAGCAGAAGGACACTGCAAACATTGTTAAGAAGAGATGGAACAGGGCCAAGTTGAGTTTGTCTGAACGTAAGAATAGAATTGCCCAGAAGAAAGAATCATGGAAGAAGAAGCTGGAAGATGGAGATGTTGATGCATGAACTTTCTGATGTTTGACAAATGATAAAATTTGAATTTTTGAGAATAAACACGTGTTGAACATCAACCCTGATTTCATCCACATGGAAAATTCCTGAATGTTGTGTTATTGCTAGGATTGTATGTAACAGAGTTTGCCTTAAAAACCTGGTGAAACAATGTATAAAGGACTTGGGCAACAGAAATGGAAGGGGTCATGTTTAAGTTGCAGAAGGCTACTACGTGTAGTGTAATGTATTGACGTGAATATAAGACTGCCCTTGCACAGCCAAAACAGAAGGCATTTACCTTAATGTACAGTTTAAGGCATAAAAAAAGACATTTTAAACAAATTAGGAAATATTTTCATCTTATGTTCTATTAAGTATAGTAGGCATCATATGAACCTTTGAATTTTACTGCAGTCGATATTTATTGTGTGTACCTACCATGTTGACTTTTTGCTCTGAGGTTCATCTGTGGCCACTGCATGATGTATGCCACTGAGAGGTTACTGAAAACAATTTACAGTGTGCAGGTTGTGTACAGGAATGTCAAAGTTAATCATACAAGCTCTTCAGCCCTTGGAATTGCGTGAAGTTCATGAACAAACAAAATGATTCAGTTCATTAGTACTGTCACTGCCTTTCTGTTCACTTCATTCTGTCTTGTTATTAGAAATCCCTGTGACTTTGAAATTCTTGATGGTTTGGTTTTGAAAGTGACCTGAAATAGCAGCTGGTGATGGGGACTAGGCTGTGAGCTGGGAGATGAAGAAATTTTGATTTTATTTTTGGCAGGGGAATACATTTCTCTGTTTTCTAAGGAGTCCAATTCTTGCACCCCACTCAGCCTCCTGTTCAGTGGGAATTGGGGACTGCCAGGGTGTGAAGCTGGCCACTCACGTGCATCTGGTGCTAAAGTTCAGAATGAGTGGAGTTAATACCTCAACCCCCAGCATATACCTTCGTGGTGTGCACAGTGACCTCCCCCCCCCCCTCCACCATGAAATTTGATGTGTATGAAATCCAGTTACACAATTTCTCTAAAGAAGGGAGCTTTAACCCTTCTGCTTGACATGATGATGGTACATTATTCTTGTCCAGTCATGGAATTTCACAAAGGAAGCCTTGAGAGGGGGTGAAGACTGCATTGGATTGTTGCAGCATCTTACCATGCATTATGGAATAATAATATGCTATATGCCTCAAACCAAGACATCATCAGCTGGTCCCAGAAACTAGCAAGTACTAAATGTGGACCTCTTAGCAAACTATTATGTAGTGTGGTCAGATAGTTTGTGACACTTCTGCTAGCACAAACTTTCATGCATAGAGTTTAGAGTCTACTATAATGTTTTTTCGTACCTGGAATGAGGTTGTAGCCTGTGTTTACCAATGTCATTTGTTCAAGTAATAATGTGTGTTTGATTTGCTATTTCAGCATATGAAATGGCATACTTGACTGCAACAGATTTTGTTTGAAACTGGGAGGGATGCTTTAGAAACCTTAAAAAGTGTTGAAATTAACCTTTGAAGAGTAGGCGAAAGTGGACTGCAGGACGGACTGTCCCTGGGATCAGGACCCATCCTAGGCAGGACTATTATGGGGAATGGGATAGTTGAGAGGCGAAATACCAAATTTAAAGTTGGGCTTACTTCCCGGCATCTCCACGCTGTAGGGTCACTGTTACAGTTGCCGGCTGGTGGCACTTCCACTTCAGAGCGTCAGCAGCTGTCCTCTCCCGGCACCTCCACCCTCTAGCGTGACTGTTTAGTGTCCGTTTGAATGCACTGACGCACGCATTTCGCAGCGTCCGCCACCCCATGTTCCTTTGTTCTGGTAGCACTTCTCTCACGCACACAGTTCCAGCGTCAGCCACCCCACGTGGTTCCTTTGTTCTGGTAGCACTTCTAACACGCACACACTTCACAGCATCCGCAGCCACAGGCTTTTCACTCTTCTGCTTGGCCGCTTCTCGCGCCAGACTCCACACCGTTGGTCTTGATCTTTGTTCCCCGGTCTTCACAGCCAGCCGTTGACTCACCCTCTCCAGGGGACTCGCCGAACTACTAGCAGGGGCGCAGGATATGAAACACGCAGCCCTTGCATGGTTAAAATATTCCCCCCTTCTTGGATCCAAAACTCTTTGACCGAGGCATGCTTACTCCCCTAGTGTCATCTGTCTCTGGCCTACTGCCCCGATCCTGAAGTACAATTTCAGATGGCTAACATGGGCCTTCCTTACAACTGTACAAGTGCGGGCCTTCCTTACAACTGTACAAGTGCGGGCCTTCCTTACAACTACACAAGTGCCGGGATTCGCCAATTGTACATCAGGAGGAAACTAGCAATGGTGACTGGTCCTGGCCATCAGGGCTTCATCTTAGAGGACGTACCTTTTTGTTTGGAGCTCAGTACGTGTAGTTTGTACACTATCATGTCTCCCACCTGGTAGTAATTATACCTTTCGGGCCGCGTTGTATCGCCGGGCAACTCGCTCCCGAGCCTTAAGTTTGGAATGGCCCACTTTCAAAACCTCTCGCCGTCTCCGAAGTCTTCTCCCCCATCATGTAAATCTCACTTCCCCTCAAGAGGAGTGCGCAACTCCCCAAAAATAGCTTGGCGGTATTGAACTGGGTGCTTTCGAGGACCGCCGTTTTAAAGGCAAACGCCAGCATTTGGAAGTCCTCGTCCAACCTTGCTCCGACTGATGAAAGATCTTCAGAGCTACTTTGCAGGTGCCACTTCACCCTTTCCAACAGGGATCCATGCGGTTAGTATGGGGTTGTGTTAATCCTAATAACCTACTTGAAACAAATCGAGGAAGGCCTTAGACTTGAACGCGTTGGCCTTGTCTGACAATCGATTTAGGAACCCCACAAGAGTTGAAAAATCACGGTTCCAGTACGTTGTAAACTGCACTCGAGGTTAACCTACATACAGAGAAAAATCGTACGAACTTGGAGAAACTCCGTAACTACTAATATGACTTCACTACCCCGCTTGGTCTTTGTTAATGGGCCCATAAAGTCCGTGAAAATTCCCAAGAGGATAAGACGGCGGGGTCGCCGTGTGGAACCCCACCTGGGTATTCTGCGCCGGTTTGGCACGCTTACACAAGTCACATTGTCGGACATAACGGGAAACCTCGCGCAACTTGGGCAAATAGAAATGGGAAACTGCGCCACGTCTTAAACGCCCCCACACACCCTGAAATAGGCGTGTCGTGAAAATACTTCACCATCAGTCGCAAAGCTGGGACACCACATACATCCCAGTCTTAGCCCCTTTGCATTTGGTAGCACAGAAGAGCCTTGTGAACGAGAAAGTTCGATGCGACAGCTTCCCCTCTACTCAGGCCTTCAATCAAGGATCGGAAACTGGGATCTTCCCCTTTGTACTGATCTAAGATGAGGTACACGAGTGGCAGGTTTTGCAAGAGGGCCAAATAGTTTCCCCCCGAACATCCGCCTCCTGCCCTTCCAACATCCTTGACAAGGAATCCACCACCAGTGTCCACACTGTGTTGGACCTTAAATGTGAAAAGATAAAGCCGCAGAATCCACCTGCCTAAACGCCCACGTCCTTTACATTGCGAAGCAGCCAACACAGGGCCAAAGTGTCAGTGCAACTCGAACTCTGCTGCTCCAGGTAGCTTCTGGTCCTCAACCAAGCACAATCGACACTCATACATGCTACAACGTCATTTCGTTGTCCCTAGCAACGTGCTTTATAAAGCTACCGGGGCTAAGTCTCCGTTGATGCGCTTATTGAACGCCGCTGAAATAGCGATATCACTGGCATCCATCACTAGAACGAACGCCTTGGCGAAATCGGGTATCTGAAGCACCGGCGCTTCACATAAAGCCTGTTTAAGTACTTAAAAAGACGCCTGCTGCTCATCTCACTCATACGTCACTTCTTGCTTGAGTCGATGCAGCGGAGCTGATTTCTCTGAATAATTTTGTACGAATCGAGAATAAAACCCTAATATTCCCACAAAACGGCGGAGGCTGCGCAGATTATGGGGGCAGGGAAACTGCTTAATTCCACCCTCTCGGGAATCACCCGAATCCCTCTAGACGACAAGTAGTGACTGAGATACTTAATCTCGCTGGCTCCCAGGACTACCTTGTTCCTGTTCAATGTGAATCCCGCTGACTGTAGCCTCCCCAGCACTTCCAGCAGCTGCTGGCAATGCTAGGATACTGACAGAATAAACTACGAAATTGTCACTGAAATTGAAAACATTTCCCTTTCAGGTCGGCCACCATGTGGTCGACTACCCGACTGAGCCCTTGACAACCCATGCTGATCCCCAACGGAAGCTTGTTAAATTGTCACAGCCCAAAGAGGGTGCAAAAGGCGGTCTCCCGCCGCCCCCCGGGGAGCGAATGGATTTTGAAAATGGGCAGAGTTTGGGTCCAAGACCGAGAACACATAAGCCCACGAAAACTGTTGAAAAGCGTGTTCAATATTCGGCCGAAGGTTCGAGCTGAAGCAAATTTTCAAATTCACCTTCCTACATCCGAACACCATCTGATGCCCTCCTCCCGACTTAGGAACCAAAAGCGCTGGACTCGCCAGATGCCCTGGTTGGCCACACGTACAACACCCCTGACTCCTATGGCCTGGAGAAACCTTTACCGCCGTGTTTTCCGATGACTCCGAAACTACCGCCGCCGCAAGATTACGGTTCGCATGCTCCGCCTCGGCCCTCAGCCTTTCTCTTTGAACCGCCGTCTTTTCCTCCGCATGTCCTACCATCTCCTTCAACTGCTGATTCGGGGTTTAGGCGTGGCAAAAACGCGGCATGGGCCAGCACGTCGGGATACAAATTCATTAGGATTCGATCAACAATCTCTCATTCGGTAGCTGAATACCCGAGAAACTCGGCCGCGTTTTCATCAATGAATTCCCTCAAGGGACAATCCGTCGTCTTGGAAACAGAACATGACCATCTCCCTAATCAGTGCCTCCTTAACAATACGGCCATAACACCTAAGCTTCTTCCCATGAAGCTCTGTCTTGGATGCAGTCACCAAAGAAATTCGGTAGTCCCCCTTGTACCCTAGGTAAAAGCTCCACCATAAAGGCTCGATCCGGCGCCAACCGAAGGTCATAAATAACTTCCAACTCCGCAAAAAATTTCAAAATTGCCTTCGGTTCCTCTGAAGACAAAGAAGGGACATTCCTTAATAAATCCGCCAATACTGACGAATCTAAATTCTAGGCAGGACCATCACAGGGAGTGGGATAGTTGAGGGGATAAGTACCAAATTTAAAGTTTTGCCGTACTTCACCGGTGCCTCCACCCTCTAGGGTCACTGTTACAGTTGCTGGCTGGTAGCACACGCATTTCACAGTGTTAGCAGCCGTCTCTCTCTTGGCACCTCCAACTCTAGCGTGACTGTTTAGTGGCCATTTGGAAGCACTCCTACCACGCATACACTTCGCAGCGTCTGCCACCCCATGTGGCTCCTTTGTTCTCCTGGTAGCACTTCTAACACGCATACACATCCAGCGTCAGCCACCCCATTTTGTTCCTTGGTTCTCCTGGTAGCACTTCCAACATGCACACCCTTAACAGAATCCACCACCACATGCTTCTCACTTCTCTTCTGCTTGGCCACGTCTCGCGCCACACTTCTAAGCGTTCATCATGCTCTTTCTTTGTTTCCCGGTCTTCACAGCCAACTGTTGATTGTCACCCTCTCTTTGGGATTCACTGAACTACTAGCATGGGCACACGATTTCAAGCATGCAGCCCATGCATGGTTCAGAAGAATGCAAGTGTCTGAATGGTTTTCCCAATTCAAAAGCAGAGTGACCTTCTGCTGAAGATGTTGGATGCTTGGGAGTCTATAGACGAGCAAAAGGGATGAAACTGTGGATAGTGCCGAGGACCCTGCCTTCATGAACAAGAGAACTGCTACCTCTGAAGTTGCCTACATGTTGGGAACAGTAATGGTAGGAATACTTGCTGACTTCCAAACAATACACTTCATAAAAGGCTTCAAATGGCAGCACAATTGCAGGGTTTGCTGTGCATTGCCGAACATATCTGATTAGAAGGTAAGTGTTGCAGAGAAAGAAATTCAGCCTGCAAACTATGCGACTGTACAAATAACTTTTATTCTATACACACCATTGTGATAATACATAAACCATATTAAAATCATTCATGACTGGAATTTCTATTGTGAGTATTTGGGGTTCATTACAATGTGTTTCGGCAGGCTGGACCATCATCAGGTAATAAAAGTATAAAATACAAGGTTAACTGCAACATCCAATTCTGAAAATTTATGTAAGGAAAGGTTGTACAGGCACAGGTGTTGGAGTGGAAGGCTTTGTTAGTCTTTCACAAGTTTTATTTTGACAACATGTTTCGACCTATGGGTCATCTTCAGGTCATACATTTTTAGGAAGGCTGTTAGTCTGTAATGTTCTTATGTTGTATACTATTTAGAAATATTGACTAAATTAAGCTAAAAACTCGACGAGATCTCATGAGGTTTATAGGTCGAAACATGTTGTCAAAATAAAACTTGTGAAAGACTAACAAAGCCTTCCACTCCAACACCTGTGCCTGTACAACCTTTCCTTACATAAATTTTCTATAGCACAGCGGGGATGAATAAACTCAAGATCCAATTCTGAAATCAAAATCCCAAGCATAATGTATTTTTTATGTACTACCTGAAGATGGCAAAACCAGCCCAAACATGTTTGAATGAGAATAAAAACTTCAGTTGTGAATGATGGTTTATTTTAATATAGTTATGGGATCACACATTGCACATCTGGGTGTCACTCCAACACTTGACCAAATCAGTGATAAAGTCATGTAATCTGCCCTCACTCTGGATACTGTAATGGTAGGTAAACCACAGGACAGGAAATTTATGTGTAACGTAACATTGAGGAGTGTTCATGCAACCACTGTTGCAGTGGAAAAGCAAGAAGTGTTACATATTCTGCGAGTGTGCAGCACGCAATGCCCATGGACTATATTGTCATCTGTGGCCTGCTGGGCTCTATAATATTTTACCATATCCCATATTTGGCACAATAAAAAAAAAAGTTATTGAGCATGAAGTGTGTGTTTTGATTTTCTCTAAAACTTTCTTCTGAAACATCTCATTCTAAGAAGAATGAAGTGAGATATGATTAAAAATGTCTAGTCGTCCTCATGTAAAGTACCTGTTATTCTTGTCAGATTTTAATAAAACTTTTATTTTCTCTGGCAGATCTGTTGAAAAATCGTCCAGTGGGAGCAGAGTTGTTCCATGCAGACATATGATGAAGCTAACAGTGGCTTTTCACAATTTTGCGAATGTGTCAAAAAGTTACACCCATAATATGTATTAAGGTTGATGTTCATGGATCCGTGCATCATAATACAAATCGTATAGAAATAACCAACAAGATGCGACCATGTGTTAGAATTTATTAAGAAACATTGGAATAATAAATTCTAATACATAGTCGCACCTTGTTGGTTATTTCTACATGATTTATTAAGGCTTTCATTATCTTAAAATTCATTACTGTATTAGCTGAAGAATTTGCCTAATGTAGTAATACTTGGAACCCACTTCGAATGTTGACCAGCGTTAATGATTCTCCACAGTTGCCACAGGTCAGCACCAGGATTGTAGCACAGTATATTAGGACATAATTGCTTCCTTGCACATCTATTACATTTCATTATTTACCAGGACTGCCACTAGTGGAGGCATTCTAGCTGACACACTGACAATCATAAAATAAATCATTAGCAAAGATGTCAATATAGGAAGCAAAATTTTCATAAAACCATGATTAAAGGATGTATAAGGCTGCATTACGTCTAGAGTAGGCAACTTTACAGAATACAGTATGTTAAATGTCTCCCATATAACAAAGTTCATAACCACATGTGTTCCACAGATATAATGCTCAGAGGATGACTAGAACAAGTTGTGCAACACTCCTTGTTTTGGTTTATTTAAAAATGCATTCTCACTTTCATATATCATGTAGTACTGGATGGGATAATCAGCGAGCTCATGGATTCAGCAGCAGTCCCTTTTATTGTTATTACACCATCACAATTTAGCCATTCTTTAATCCCATAGTTCACTAATGCCCTGTACAAGCACAGTGTGCAGTGTACTGTTAACAGTTCACTTGTATTTCCAATGTGTTACAGGTTAAATGTTTCATATTTTTGTTTAACACACAGTCTCTATTTGATCATCATTTCTAACAGATACCCCTAAGTGGCTTATGTCACTTTCCACTAGAATAGGTAACTTCTGCCTCTCATCTGCTTTTGACTCACTGAGTAATTTATGGCAGTGAGCCATATTGTCCATTAAAAACTGAAGTGTCCAGTGCTTACGCAGCAGTGCGTGTTCCAGCGTGAAACTATCATAGCGGATGCACTGCAAGCCTGTACAAGTGGCAACACTGTGCAGCTGCAGTCCTATGTCATGCACCAGTGTCTTCAGGTAGGTCTCATATTCATTGATACATTGCACCTCTGCAAGAATTGTAAGGAAACCAAGTTTTAAGACAAAGAATGTTCAAAGGAAAAAGTCAGAAAACTTTACTTCTGCAATGCAACACATCTGACACCATTCTTATATCTCAGGAAAGAAACCACCATTACACAAATCACACAGCTCTATCTGACATTCAACTAAGATGCATCACAAATAATTGTATTTTGATAATGACTCAAAGTATTTTATGTTACCTCAAAAAAAGAAGAGAATTTAACATTTACAGTTGAATAGACAAACATATTTACCTATTGTAAAATCTGGTGGCTGAAAGTGGATGCATTTTATACCATAAAGGAGGGGAATTTTACCATCCGTTGGTTTTATCAGACCTTGCACTGCTAATTCGTATGCTGTTTGGCTCTGTATGTCAATACCACATTGGCTAATAACAGATAAAGAAAGTTACATGGTTATTTGTAGGCATATTACTGGTGTTTGTGTCTACTTGGGATCCATTTGTTTAATAAGAAAAAGAAGTGTTCAAACAGATGCAACCTATGTGATCAGCTCATTTAAACTCGGCCTGAAATCTTCTGACAGTATGCAAACCTAGATAGATTTAGAAGTTCTACAAAACTTAAAAATCATAAAATGGAATATCATCTTAAGGTTCCAAATGTCTACATAGAAAATAGTTAGAACCATCACTTGTTCTGACAGCAGTCCATTCATCTTTTCTATTAGTTTCTTAATTTTTAGGAATGAATGAACTCATTGTTTTTCACTAAGCCAAGGGTTGTACATACTGAAACATGTGTTTCTGATGTGCAGCTTGTATGGAAGCAAGTACAGCATCCAATTTTGATCTATTCACATGCCAGAATGTTGCTTTCTCCACCACTTTGCCATCACTGAAGTAAGTATCTGTTGCTTGGCCTAGCACACCCTTTAATCGGAAGACTCGAGTGGGCCGCTGCTTATGTAAACTTTGAACAGTTTTGTTACCTTCATTCAAACCCATGACTGAAATAAAATGTTTGAAATAATTTTCAATTGCTGAAATAAATGGTCATTCCACACAGATTTTAAGTACTGCCACAAAGTTCAAAACTGAATGGCATTTCAAAAATTCACGAACCACACGGTCAGACATGAAAGAAGTAGACGATTCTACAGTTAACAATGTAATAGTATAACACGACGTAATAACATACCTAACACCCCCGAAATGTTTTTGCCAAGAGGGGCACCCCATGTACAACGGATATCTTCCGGCTGGTACTTCGGACCAACAACTAAGGGATGATCGGCAAAACTCGGGGCAACATGTACAGTTAATGACGATGATGGATTACCTTGTATAAAAACATGATTTCTTGGCGGCCGGCATTGTAATTCGCAGAGGTCTGTGAAAGAATGTTTGAAACTGATTACATATTCTGAAAATACCATAAAAGTTTCTGAAAAATCAGGTTAGAAATATCGTACCTCTGCATATATTGCCAACTAATATTTTTCGCACGCTATGAGCTGTAATCCCAGCTGGTTTGTACAAGCAAATCACACCTTTCAATAAATTCCATATGGTACGTGCCTCTGAAACATTCACCATCTTCTATAGCTTTCATACTCACGTTCCCCAATATACATCACATTCGGCCACCATCATGTACAATGCTTTGTTAATCTGTGCCTTCTGCTTGTTCCCCGACACCACAGATTAATACCTACGGTTACTCCAGGGCACAGATCATTTACCTCCAGGGGACGAGAACCCGTATGCCAAATGTGCAAAGAGAATACGTGTAATCCGTGGAAAGTGCCGAAACGTTTGACGGTAGTCACTTGTTACAACCATTGTCAGGTCATCCAACTGCTTTTCTGCAAGAATTGCAGTGTAACTTTGATCCGTGGCTACCAAATCCATGTTGGATCAGTCTTGGAAGCATTGCAATAAAAAGTATAAGTGCAAATTAAACATATTTGTCTACTTCATTTGTATTTAATACTTACTCTATTGATCTAATTTCAGCTCTTAATCTTTATAAAATTTGTACTTATAGCAAGATTAATCCATCTGTCAGTTTTTAGAGAACAATTTTGATGTTTGTCGCCCTGTTCTCACACGATTCGGGAATTGTGGGACATATCGTTTTCCCACAGTGCATCACATTTATGGTGTCTGCTTTCCGGTTAGGAAGTTTATTCGAAGGTAATATTTATTGTGTGGGTGTGTCATTGCCGTCAGTGTTGGACATGTATTGATGCAAAGTACAACAAATGTTGAGAGAGTATTATAAGACGAGAGGAGGTTTTCATTTGTTTATATCAATGGTTTCGCACATGGTTTTGGTTGTGGTTTGCTGACTACTTATTCACAGTATTGCCGCTAGATCACAGTACTAAACACTGCACTGTATTTTAGTTGCAGAAATAACCAATGGGGGACGTTTGTGGCCACATGCACTCATTGGCGCTAAAATTTAGTTACAGTGGCAATAGAATGTGGAATAATAATTCCTGGGGCAATATTACGTATAATTGTTTGTAAATGATCTTCCGTTAAACATTCACGAAGCAAAGATGCAGATGATGCAAACATATTATTTACCGAAAGAATGAAAATGCCGCCAGACATGTAATTGAAAAAGACTTGGAGAAGCAACAGTCATGGCTTCATGCAGGCTTATAATAATTACAGAAAAAACCAGTGACATTGTTTTTTTCACACTATACAAATTATAAATTCATTAAGAATGCCATTGAAGTTGGACTATATTTTTACTTTTTTACATCCTTGTTTGTTTGCCTTTGAATTTCATTATTTAAATGCACCACTCAATGGACTTAACCAGCTCTTACTCAATGAGTAAAAGTAGCTGGGGTGTGAAGGTGACCACTCAACTTCATCCTAGCATTGACATTAAGAATATATGAAACCATATCTCCATTTCTCAATTTTGACGTGATGCTCCAGCATGGGGACAGTTCTTACATTTTACTTTATTGCAGTTGGTGGTAATTGACAGGATGTTTATTTCATGTTGCTGCTGTCATGATTCAGAGTGCATCACAGCCTTGTATTCCTCTGAGATTTGATGTTTTTTAAAGCTGGGCTTATGGGATGTAACACTGCATCATGGGGCATGTGAATGCATGTGATTCCTGGTGTTCCTTGCATACATCAAGAATCATTTGCCTAGCAGCGCAACACACATCTCAGGAGACGAGGATCCTCATATATCTGTTTAATTTTCCATTCATTATCACTGCGTTGTCAGTCACCATCTTCATGCAATTTAGCACAGAGATTTTCTTTACTGACATGTGGAAACCGCAGTTTCAGATTTGTTGTATTGTGGACTGTTTTCTGTACTAATTTTGTAACAGTTAAGTGCTTCCTTTTTGTTTAGAAGTGAAGGATGAAGCATGTAAAGTTTATTGTAGACTCTCTTTGTTTCAGGTTTTAGAGTAGTGTGTGTGCGAGCATTCTCAATGGCATCAGAGAAGTTGGCAAATATCCCAGAAGTTGAAATTGATCCTGATGGCACATTCAAGTACGTTTTGATTAAAGTGTATGGTGCAAAGGGCCCTACTTCTCCAGATGAGGTCAAGACCATTGTGCGTGGCTTCAAGTGGGGTGAATATCACGGTAAGAAACAAAACACAGTTTTCTATCAAGTTTTTGTTTCTTTGACTGCTTGGGTATTAGTCAGTGGAAGTGTGTTATGACCTTTGTGATCTTAACTTTGTGCCAGTAAGAAGTTTGATTTATGGCTTATTTAATCAGTCTCTTCCAACTTCAAGTGTTATGTTTAAAATGCTTAGGTGGAAATTAATCTGACAGGCAGATAAAGTAAATCTAGCGGAAGCAGAAAGAATGTAAAGTACATTTTTGAACTGGTGTTCAATTTGTGCAGGAGAGAATCCAAAGTTTTAGGACTTCTAGGACTTTGTAAATCCCTTGCACCAGGACTGGACAAATTCCAGGTGCCAAGCCTGTATGGCACCTGGATAATATGTCATTGCCCTAGAATTTTGGAAGGATGTATTTTAAATGAAGGGCTGTTTTTATTTGAAAATCCTAGTGCACTATGGGATTTATTACTAAAATGCTTTTTCATTGCCATAAAACAAATAATGTAGCTACCAAAATCAGTTTTGTGTAATGTCACAATGTGTGGAAGGAATTATTAATCATATTTCCTGTGATTTTCACTGAAGACTGAACAAAAGATAAAAGGATCTAGACTGCAGGAGTGACTTGTCTTTGTACTTCTGAAGTTAATTTCATTTATATTTTAGTATTGTGTAATAGGTGTTAATATGAAACATTTTATTTCATTGTATTTCTAAGGAATTGTTTAATTGTATTTTGTATGCCTTTTACAATGTTTTTGGTAAAAAGAATCTTGCAGAAGGTGGTATCAGTCTGGGGGAATATCCTCATCATGTATGAGCAGCTTGTTTAATAGAAACCTTATCAGCAACAGTAGTAGTGGCAGGTTTAAGTTTGTTAGTTGTTACAACACAAGAAAAAGTAAATCTTATATCCTACATTTTTAGCTGGTGCCAAAATTCTAAGAAAATTTATCATGCCCTGTATTTTACTAAGTTATTAACAACTTTAAATAATTGTGGACCAAATCGTACTTTTGTATTGGGAAATTTTTGTGTGAATTTCTTCTGATGCTTTGAAATTACTTTATGAACACTACGAATTATTTAGCAAAACAGATGTTAATTTTGATGATTAATTCAATGTCAGAACAGGGTACTAATTGCTGAATGTGAAGCACATTATCTCTTTGAAAGACAGGATTCTGTTAGTTGTTCAAGCGAGTTTAATTTGAGATGTACGTTGGATTACCATTTGTAGATGTGTTTAAACTTCGCAGCATGCCTTTGATATTACTGTAAACTGTCTGTTGTTATAGCAGCTTGTATTTATCTGTCTTAGCTTTAATTTAAAACTGTGTTTCCTTTTATATGACCTGCATTTGCAAAAGTTTATAGAAGTATTGTCCACACTGGGCCTGTGAGTATCAGCTTTTTATTTATGAAAAGGTGGAATTTCCATGAGGAACGTAAATGAAGAAATTAAACCAATTAATCCTTCATATAAATGAATATAGAGTCCTCAGATTCTTGATCCTGTTGAAGTGAGAGAAGTTATAATGGCATAGTTGTCCCCATGCCTAATTGAGCACTGTGCCATGAAGACGTTACACATTCTTAACCTGGGCACTAGGTGGAGGTGAGTGATGAGCTTCATGCCCCTGAGGAAATCACTGTTTGTACACTCTGGGTAGGAAGCTCAATGAACCCCAGAGACAGTCTAGTTGCACTGGACAGTGGAGAAATCTGTCAGCTGTGCCTGAAATCTGACCATGAGTCCACAGTTGTTCGGCTCCTAGGAAAGTTGCTGTACGCAAATAAACTGCTGCAGCTTCTGTGAGAGGGTTATTGTCTCTATATATAAAGCTCTATTTTGCCATGATCCAAGAAGTCATCCGTCTTAGCAAAGGCATGTGTTGTAGTAGCTTTATTGTACAGTACTCTGGTATTCAGACTTGGACAGCAGTGGTTGCTGCTTAAATGCACTGGGAAAAGTTCTCTGAAGTGAAGGGGTTATGTGTGATTTGAGGTTGTAGATTATTGTGTTCAGAGGCATCATGCCACATACTCTGATAGACATGTGCCAATGTTTCAGAGCAGTCTGCTGGTTGAAGCACTAGGGTAGAAGATGGCAGCAGTAGATTCCTCTGAAATGTCAGTGCTTGTCTATCAGACTATGTGGCATTGCATCTCTGTAGACCGTAACCTGTACAGTTATAATGAATTATGTAGTATGATATTCTGATTGCCATTATTTATAAAAGTAATATCAGTGTTATTTTGTTTGCAATTATCAGTGTTACCTGTTCTGAATACCAGTAATTGCTATATCAGATTTAGACATGAGACGTATAGACAAATAGGCCCATAAAAAAATGTTGGAATTGAAAATGACCAACAAATTGCTATACAGTTTGTTACTCACTAAACACTACAGAAAACCTTATAATCTTTTAAGCCATAATTTAAATAACTGAAAGCCCTGGAATCACAGACATGGGACATTTTATCTTGTGTCCCAATATCTGGCATCTTAACATCTGGAACACCCCAAAAACTGCCTGTGATCCAGAACAAATATGTCTCAAACTAACACTAAACACTAAGGAATTTCAGTCCCAGCACTTCTTCACTGGATATTCCTGATGATTTCTCCGCAGGTGGTGCCCTGTAGTTTATGTTTATCTCCCTTTTGAAAGCAGAACAATTCTTTTTTGTAATCTGTAATTGTAATTTTTTTTATATGTCAAGGTATGGTGCTCCAAATTACAGATAAATATCTTATCCATCAAATGCTAAATTTTGGATAAAAGATTCCACAGCTATATTCGGAAAACTTACACATCTGTTTCTTAATTTGAAGTGGCAGATTTATTTTTGGACCTTCATCAAAATGTACCTCTTGGTCTTTTATTTTTTTAAGAGGACAGTTCTTAGAGTTTTTGTCAGTCCATCATATACATCCTCAGCAACACTTATTTCTGATTGTAAGACACTATTGTTAGGTCATTACATCATTTGATTTTACATACTGCAAAATATCATGTTAGAGTTTTTTAGGTTGCTTCCATCACTCGTTTTTGGGGGTGCTTGAAATCAGTATTCTGTGGCATTGAATTCAAAATTGTGAACTTGTGCAAGTAAAAATAAAGAAATTCACCACATTTGTAGTTCTTTATGTGCAAAAATACACTGCGTGCTTAATTGACAGATTTACCAACAGGATGTACACAAATTTTACGTATAGTAGTCAAAATGTACCAAATTACATCACACCAAAATGAAGTCATAAATGGAATTTACAGTGTTATATATATTTATAATGATATACTTTTCTATGCATGAAACATGAATCTTCAGATTCAGTTTTTGGAATCTTAGCTACTTACACCATTGCCACTTAATTAAATTGAAAGCCTCTGTGTATGGTTTGAGATGTGGATGGTGGCTTATGTTGAAGACAGGACATCCACTGAATAACTGATGAGGCTTCCGGTCAGTTCTTTTCTACCCTTAGTGAGACAAGTCCTTTGCTTCCAGTCTTGCTTGCTGATTGTTGCATGTTGCTCATTTTAAGAGTCAGGCATTGCTGCCTTCAGCTGTATGACAGTATCATCTTTGTTTGGCTCTAGGTAAGATGCAGTCAGTCTGCTGTTTGGAATTCAATTCTGCTTTATGTTTGTTCCTTCCAGGAATGTTTAATTCCTGTTTTACTGTATATTAGAAGTCCAGGAAGGTTCATATGCATGAAGATTGAAGAGAGTGTCAAAATCTTTGTGCAGAATAAGGACCTACAAACAGTATTTCAGGTGGTTAGAATGAAGCCGAATATTGTCTGAATTTTTTTTACAGCTGTTTTAAAATTGTTGTGTTATAGGCCTACATCATGTTTCCCCGTTTTCAAATTGTAACTACATTAGCACACGTGATACTGGCTATAGGAAAGCTTAATAATTTGGGTGATAATTCTTTACACTTTCTGATATTTATTTCGTCCTAAAATTAATTCATTATTTGCATGCATGTGAGTGCATAGCTACAGTCTTCGTTATGTAAAAGAGATGATTTTCATTACCTTACTCACATGTTTCTCTTCCTGATTTATGTTATCATGACTTTTGAGATTTGAGGTTTTGTAGACATGACAGTGGGATGGATGGAATACTGTGTAATTTGGTGGATACGTAGTGGCATGTCAGAGTGACTTCCTCTCTCTATAATCATGGTAGATCTGCACTGATGATGGAGGTAGCAGGTTTTTCTGAAACATATGTGTATATACATATACGTATTCTAGGCTACATTCCATCACATTTCAAAAGGCAATAATGCCTATGTTATTTGTTCTTAATTCCCAAATTCCACACAGAAAGTTTTGTACAATTGTACAATTTGTTTCCACAGTCAGTAGAGCTTTCTCCATTGTCATAATGCAGTTTACATGAAGTGGTTTACTCTGAAAGTCCACACCGAATGCTGGCAATATTACTTTCCATACCACATGCAGTAAATCCTAAGTGCAATTCATCTGCATCATGTTCAACCATGTTTTGTCTGTCATGATGAGTTAGTATGGCACTAACTGAATAAAGTCATCTGAGATGCATTCTGGCCATGTCACTGGGTGACACTACTATTAAAAGAACCAGTTCATCATCAAACCCATTTCATATGTACTGACTTCTAAGACATTCTCAGCATTTTGCAGAAACTTGTAAACAACACTGAATAATCTCTCAAATTGTTGTATGTATAGTAAGCTTTCAGTAACATCCCACATAACTTCACTGGTTTGGCATCATCTGGGATTATTTGTAATTGGTTTATGTGTGTCAGTTGGGCTTCTTGTACCAGATGTTTGGGAAAAGTTCTCACAGTAAATTATTTTGAAACACAAACAATCACATATGATGGTCTTCGGCTTTAAAGTCAGCGTATGGAATTGCGTAACTGATTTTTTCATTGAAATTAAACTTTGACAGATTTGAGAAAAAATAAATCAATAATTATTTGTATCAAATGGCTGCAAAAGTGATATGTCAGTCTGTAACACACAAACATTGAATTTTTTTTATTGATAAAAATGTTTGCATTGCCTTTTTGTATAAGAATGTCTGCCACTGTATAGAAGATCAATCCAAAAAGTAAGGTTCACTATTTTATTTCTGCTGAAAGGATTCCTGAGTTTCGTTGGCAATCATGGGTTCAGTTACTACATACTTTCACCACCACACAGCAATAGCAGGGAAGTTTTCTGCTGGTGGATTCCCCATTAACTGACTGACAAACACAAAAAGACATGCTCTGAGTCATTTGCGATGCTTCCTCAGTGATACAAAAGGCATGGTGAAGCATTCTTAAGCAGAATTTATACAGGAGATGAGACTTAGTTCTTCCACAACACCCCAGAGAGCAAGCTTGAATTTATGACTTTGAAGCTTCCTCACTCACCGGTCAAAAAGAAGTTCAAGACAGTGCAGTCTCATGGGAAAGTGATGAGTACTGTTTTCTGTGTTGTTTATGCACTTCTTCTGGTTGATTTGACACCTCTCAGTTCAGCAATAAATGCAGCTGCATATCAGGAAACTCTGAAGAGACTCAAGGAGGCTATCTGGCAGAAGAGACCAGAATGTTGACCAAAGGAGTTCTTACTTTGCAATACAGTGCTCATCCTCACAGTGCTGCTGCAACCGTGAATTTTTTTAACCCATGAGGGTGGGAGGTTTTTCCACATCCACCAAGCCGTCCTGATTTGCTCTGTTGGACTTCCGTCTGTTCCCAGAGATGAAAAAGCACCTCCGAGGTCAGTGCTTCCACTCATTGAATATGTTCAAAATGAAGTCAAGAACTGGTTATGTGCCTAGTACACAATATCGTGTACGAAGAACTTGACAAATTGGTATGTCACTATGATATGTGTCTAAACAGACTTTGTGACTGTGTGGGGTAGTAAAGCTAATATGACTTGATTTCAAACTTTCTCCGTGTTCTGAATGTTGTGTGCTTTCTTCTGGGTAATTCCCTGGCAACTTAATTTTATATACCAACGTTTCGGAACACTGTCTCTGTTCCATCTTCATACCTGTCTGCCTATGAAGATGGAACAGACAGAGTGTTCCAAAATGTCGGCATATAAAATTCAGACGCTGGGGAATTACCCAGAAGAAAGCATACAACACAAAGCTAATATGAGACTCTATCTGAGCCCCATCAGTTACTCTGTATGCTGTTATTTTATGTAAATAAAAAAATAGGAAACCTTACTTTTTGAACTACATATGTACATATGCTGCCTTATTAAGTGGCGTAACAAACATTGTGGCAGAATTGAGAAGTTCATTTTGGTGTTTATGACACTATCAGTTGTTAAGATTGTATAGCATTGGTAATGAATGAATGAATGAATGAATGAATGAATGGAGTATGGAGCTTCAGCAGAATGATACTGACTAGGTGAAAGCTGAAGTACTGTTGTGAAAAACGTGCCTATGTCACTCTGTCCACCGCACATCACATGGCCTGGCCTGGGATTGAACACCGGCCTTCACAGTGAGAGACCAGCATTTCAGTTTGTCATTTCACCAGCATTTCAGTCTGTCATTTCACCCATATGTTTCCACTCAGTTTTATGTGCTGTATAATACTTGTGGATTTAGCAGAGGTGTATTAAAATAAACAAATATATATATTCAGTTTGTTGGCATCCTATTTAACTGCCATACTTGATGCTCTGGTGAAATATAAATTTTCCCTAGGGTATGTTTTGTGGTCTAGTAGAAGGTAAAACTGGCCCTATACTTAGACATCATACTGTGAAAATATGTCAGGGCATGAAAGTTAAAACTTCCTTATTTTTATTCCCTGAGTCCCTTGAAGAGTCTGCATTATGAGATATGTAGCTGGACATCAAAGCCGGTCTGTGTGTGATGGAAACAGATGTTCCCAACTCTTCCACAAATGAAACCCAGATGGAGCCTGTGACACAGTTGTTTTTATTCAGTGACCTAAGTGAAGTCTGTTGTGGTCAGTTGTGTAACTTGACACAAATTCCCATTTACCAAAAATAACGAAATTAGCCCTAAGTCTCAGGACATTGTTGTGACATGTGTTGCCGGTTTTGCATCGTCACTTGTTCCCTTTAGTTGTGAAGCAACACAACACTCTTCGAACTATCAGTTTGTTGTTGTTATTGTTGTTGTTACTGTTGTTACGAAGGCGGCTTTCAGGAGTCTCATTGCACCTGTCCCTTTTGTTGGTCACACTGCCTAAGTCGCAGGTTTGAGCATCACCACTCGACGTCCACTCACTGTTCTCCAACTCTCAGGTCGGCCCTTCATCGCATTTCAGGATCACATCTTCATCCTCCCTCGTGTTGGTCTTGTGCTTCGTGTCTGTAGATGGGCTTGCTTCTTTTACCTGGTGTGACTGTGGTGGGGACAGGGACAAGGACTCGGTAAGTTCCAGCGTTGAAGTGGAGTGCATTAGAGTGAACGGTAGTTTTAATGCTAGCTCTCCACCCATGGCACCAACCAGAAGTTTCACCTTAACATAATAAGAGACGTAGATGGCAAACACATTCCGGTCTTCAGGTGAATTGGACGTGCATGTGATCGTCGACGCCAGAGTTGCACCTGCCCTACTGAATGAGTCTTCAAGTGCTATCCAGTTCTTGGTGGCGCCCTTCACTGGATGCAGAGTGTACGTGCAGTTTAGCGATGACCCTGGTCCTAAGGGGCACTCCTCTCGACTTGTGGCTAATGCCACCACATTCTTGAACTTCCCATTCGAAAACATGCAGACGTCGACATGTTGCACCACAAACACCTAGGGAGAAGGCATGAAGAAATATTCGCAATTTTCGTGCTTTACTTACACGTAACGTGAAAAATGAGCTGACAACAAGGAGGTCATGTATAATTCAAATAAATCACCAACCCATGCAGCAATTTTCCAGTTTATTATCCTGACGTTTATTTACAGCTCAACATGTTTCGGGCGTTTTCCCGCCCATTATCAGGAGCTCAATGACTGCAGTGGCAGCCTCTGGTTTTACCTTCGCATCGTGGTGACAGTCGTGCTGTGTTCGTGG
>Ga0268261_10000618_pt1 | contig 22699 bp, 16 predicted proteins | sample TergutNc150P1_FD_190353 | JGI IMG/M metagenome (GOLD analysis project Ga0268261, IMG submission 190353) | Nasutitermes corniger P1 segment gut microbial community from laboratory colony in Florida, USA - Nc150 P1 (SPAdes) (version 2) | ecosystem: Host-associated > Arthropoda: Insects >...
TTTCTAGACACTCGGCACATGAAGGTGGTAAGGTCATCACCCTTACGCACCGGCCGTCTTTACCCCCAGGAATATCCTGGTACTCATTTTTAGAGGCTGAGTCGACCCCAGGGCACATGGAACTGTCCGATGCCCCGGAAAAAATCCCCAGTGACCAGGGCTCGATCCCGGGACCCTCCGACTAGTAGCGCAGTGCCTTAACCACTACGCCACCCCAGGCCCCTATTGTATGACTGTAGTTAACTAAAATAAACAACTCCATGGCACATAATCAAACCTGAAAAACTGATAGTTGCTCCACTGGTCCAGACATCCTGCTTCATTTATGGAAACAAGTGATTAATTAGTGTTTATAGAAATTCACAACTCAATTACATAATCAGGCAGATGAAAACGGTCCATTCTTTCACACCCTATTTCTCTAAGATTCACTTTGATATACATATACATTTACTATGTAGCCCGAGTTATTGGCTGTGCGATGTGGTCAACCACATGCAATAAGAAAAGAACATTCAGGTCTCCCAAGTTCTCTCTCCCCTCCAGGCTTCCCAACCAAACTTTTTTAGGCATTTCCTGTTACACATGTGCTATCTTATTCTCATCTATAAGCCATGTTCCTACGTAACAGATAAAAGCAGCCATCTCTCTCTCACCTCTATGAATACAGCAGTTACAAGATGAGCACTTGGGAATGCAAGCAGCAACAGTCTGAAAGTATCATGTTGGCTCTTCTGTGACATAGGCATCACTTCAAAGAACTTGGCTAATGGTTCCACAGGGTACACTAGTAGCACTGTGGTGAATGCAGTAAACAGGACCAGAGTAAACAGCAACAGCACTGATTATGAAAAAGAGACAAATAAAACTGAATAATTTAAATCTTACATGGTGTATTTAAGAGACTTGAGGGAGTGCCATCATTAAGAGCGACCAGAGTGAACAGCAACAGCACTGATTATGAAAAAGGGACAAATAAAACTAAATAATTTAAATTTTACATGGTGTATTTAAGAGACTTGATGGAGTGCCATCATTAAAAGCATTAGGTATAGCAAAAGGTAAAGCTGTTTTTGGACTTACAGACCATAGAATAAATGCATAAAGGCAGAATGATGAAATCTCAGCTGTGGTTAAAGATGGAGGTGAATGGTCAGATGAATGCCGTATCAATTGTGCATTCAGGAGAAGAGACCCCAGCACCCACTGGACAGAAAACCAGGTAGTCCCTCAAGCCATTCTACTCATGGCAATGGTGAAAAAAATCTGGACAACTTTGTTGGGATTTGAATACCACTCCTGTAGTTCCTAAGCATTTACATTTACTGAGTAAGTGATAGGGGCTCCACAGATGTGTTTTTAACATGTCGACATATGGTTCATCAGTTATCATCATGAACCACAATACTTTACTTATTCAAAATGGTATTTTCATTCTCCTAAAACTTATTCCATTAACTGCTGCATTTCTTAGCCCTTTCACCTCCAAATTCATACGATACTCTCCCACCAAGTTTCGTCAGTATTTCACGCCCCATTATTTTCCTTGTTAGTTTCTAAATTTGCCTGGAGAAAAGTTTATTACATCTTCAATTCACACTCAGGCATGAAAATTCAGATGTTCAAACAACAAAAAGGTGTTAAGAAACAATATGGCAGATTGGATATAAGTATATTTGGCATTCAGCCAATGGACACACTAGATGGACGATGGACATAAGTATAACTGGAGTTGGTCTAGTGGACACACTAGACACAGGTAAGCATATATGGGGTTGGTCCAATGGACACACTAGATAGACATGAGTATATTCACAGCTGGTGCAGTGGACACACAGAATGGACATCAGTATAGTATGGATTTGTCCAGTGGACACACCAGACAAAGACATGGATATATTCAAGGCTGGTCTAGTGGACACTAAATAGACGAGTATATTAAGTAAAATAAGAGGATTAAAACCATCAACACAGCTATATTATCTATAGTATTTATTTCTGCAAGATGTTCCAACCACACAGGGTCATCTTCAGGCTAAAATACTTCAGAAAAAAATATCTTGACTGTGTTTGAATGTGTTGTTTTGGTTAATAATCCAAGTTTGTATTCATGTAAATATTGTTATAATTACAATAAAATTTGTGAATCAAGCAACAGCATTATTGCTGATTCTGTCAAAACTAAACTCACATGTTTTTTTAAGACAGGTTGCAAGATACTTGCATCACCCTGAAGATGCCCCTTTGTGGCTGAAACTTATTATAGAAATAAATACTACAGACAGTTTAGCTGTGTTGACAGCTCTTTATTCTTTTACTTTGTAATACAAAAGGGTGTCAAACCTAAAAAAACATGTATATTAAGGGCAGGTCCAAAGACACACTAGATACAAAAGAGTATATTCAAGGTTGGCCATACACAACATCAAGACTCTAGACCAAACAGTGTTTTTACATATCACAAATTTGCCATGTGCCATAATGGTATGGTTACTGACAGGGAGTTGAAGTACAAATATTGGATAATCTTAAATGGAATACTCTTCATACTAGAGTTAATGACAATTAATTCACCAAGAAAAGGAAGCAGGTCAGGAACAACACCCAAATCATCAACAAGGCTCCAACAGAGGAATTCTCTTCCCTCAGAAGAGTATGAATTACTCTGAACACAACTATAGCTGAGTTACAGGAACAAAAATCTACAAACGATCAAAACTTAAACTTTTCATTACCATCACAAGAACACCAGCTCTGCTAGCAGCACTACTTGATTGTATCCAAAGGTTCCCACACTGAGTTGGTACAAAAATATATGCTTGCTTTTGTTACTGATCACTGTTGCCCCCTTCAAAGTTTATGCAACAGGTCCAGCACTTTGGAACTGTTAGAAGTGATTTTTGAAATCATATGTAGGACAGGCAGCAACTGTAGCTTACTTTCAGCAACATCCTGGAAATGACACCTTTATATCTGCAATTTTCTCCTCAATAAAAAAAAAAATAATCAAAGGGGCCAAATCAGGCAAGAAAGGAGGGTGGGGGATCACAGCCACATTTTTAGTAGCCAAAAACTGTTGTGCAGACAAAGCAGTGTGCACAAACACATGGTCAAGCTCAAACAACCAGTCCTGGTTCTGCCACCATTCCAGACATTTCTGTGAACTTGCTCCCTCAGATGGTGCAAAACATTGTAATAGGGATGCTGGTTAATTGTTTGACATGGAGGAACAAAGTCCTTATGAAAAATGGACCCACAAACTCTTGATGTTCAACCTGACTTGGGTGAGAACAGGATGGGCTTTTCAATAAGATGACTGTTGTTTGTTTTATGGGTCACAAAAATAAACCCCATTTTAGCTACCTGCATTTCTGATGCCATTTTTCCAAGAATGAAGTAAACCTAAATGCAAATGCAATGTTCCTTTAAACCATCTATCATGGATCACACTTTACATACACAACAATACACACCTATGCTGAAGCAACACAGAGGGTTATGGTTGCAAAACTCACTAGACTTACTCAGAAGATAGTAATGCTATGGCACCTAGTGGCAGAAAAGTGTACTACACACCATTCTCAATCCTAACAGTCAGTTTGGGAACTTTTGGAATGACAAATATACTATGCGAATCATATTCCAACTACAAAAAATGTGGGAAAAACTGGGCCTAGGGGCACTAGCATAGCACATGCCATAATGTAGCAGTTGTATAATGTGATTACCTGATATGATTTGCTTACTAAATTGCTTTATCATTGTCTGGCAACAGTTAATGGTATGCAGCATGGAATGAGTTATGGCATGATAAGTTATAAAACAGGAGGAATGTGATAAAGGTGATATAACTCATTTTAAAGTACTATTCTAACTTCTGTCTGGAGAGACTAACAAAAAACATGAACATCTCAACCATAATTTGATAAGTACTCTCCAAACGCAATTCACTTGCACAGGTAACGTGTCTACAGAATCAGTCACTGTCTCATATATAAATATCTTTGTATAATTAAATACCACTATAATGCCTATTTTCTTTTATTTTTTCCTCCTTTTGCACCAATGGGAATCAATCGCAAGATACTTCTGAAAGATCCATGAATACTATGGTGGTCTAGCAGTAAGATTAGTCTGTAAATATGTCAAGAAATACCACTCATGATGATTGCACATCCTACAGAACACAGTGCCTAACATAATTATGCCACCCTTATAAATATTCAATAAAACTCTCACAATTAAGTATGAACGTCATGTATAAAAATACATACTAGTCAGCCACTGAAAAGCAAGATTATATGCATATGAGGGCATTATGACTCAATATGGACTGTGCCAACTGTACTGATGGCAAATGTATAAATCACAGCCCTTCCTGTTTTGCATTCTTATGTTAGCAAGAGCACAGGTAGGATTTTTTTTGGTGAGTGGGAAGGGGGTAGTTAAACTGCCCTCAGTTACAAAGTGTACTGGAGGGAACACTATCTTGACAGACATTAAAGAGGCAAGGTAGCATCTTGTTATCTTTCAATGCTGGTCCCTCTCTCACTACAGACAGGCAATTATATGTGTTTCCTGCTGAGATCTATTTTGAATCTTATGGGCTCTGGTTCACTTATCATCAGTTGTATTTATGTTAAGCACCTGCTGAGTGCCTTGTGTAAGATCATATTTTTTTTATTATTCAACTGCAGTCCTTGAATAGTGACACCAAACTGGGAACAGTAAATTTTGTTTTGTGCAGCTTGTCAAGTAACATCTGTGAAGCCTCTATGATGAAACGGAAAACTGTTGATTAATATGGAGAATTTCACATTCTAAAAACTGAATGCTTCTTCACTGAAATTATATCCTTATTATCTTTTACCAAATTCACTGGCAGTTTCTGCCAATGGAAATCACCAAGTAACTAAATAACATAAAGACCCAAAAATCCTCCCCCTTCCCTATAAAATGGCCCACAAGAACTGACAACATCTACCACAACTCCCTTTGTATATATTCACTGAATCACTCACAGTTTGTGTAGAAAGGTTTGCGATGTGGTTTTCCTTTGGAGAAGACAGCAGCAAGAATCAGATACTGGAACGAACTTACACAAAAGAGGGATGTGTTCTCCCAACAAACAACCACCCCTTCTGTCAGGCCTTCTTCCTTGATGGGTTCAAACCTGAAGCAATCCCAGCCCATAATTAAAATTCTTTCTATTCAAAAGTACTTGCTTAGTCATGCTGGATATCCATTATTAAACCCAATTCAAAAAAATCACTGGGCTTTTCTCTGACCCCTCAAGTATTTTGTGCATTTGCATATATTGCTTCCTATGTATTTCGATATGTGTTTAGTTAAACCCAATTACTTCTACATGTACCTAAGTTACAAAATACTACAAGAAGTTAAAAAAAAACTACCTTCCATTCATATCAAAAATACCAAAACACTTTCATTTCTAATACATGTGATTCTTTGGTATCTGGTATGCAATATTTAAAAATCCACACTCATATGCTTCGAACTATTCAAGTGAACAGTTTTGCGCTCGGATTGAAATAAATAAGCCCCCCCCCCCACTTGGGTGGGGGGTGGTGAAAGTCATTCTGTTGTGAGAACTTACAGATTTAAAATATATATACATTTTATTTTAAGGTTTAAAATCACATATTTATTTGGCTGAGGATGGTCAGTACAATCAAACATAGCATGTATTGAAAAGACTCGTACAATTTGTTGTAGTTGATGGCAGTACATATGTAAGTTTTAACAGAAGTCCCAGTGACTGCATAGATAACTTTCAGAAGGATTATACTAAATACAGTGTATTAAAAGAAAGGCAAGAAACCCCAAAAGACTTAAAAATTGAGAATAAACTACAAGGACAGCACAAAGGAAACTTGGGACACGTAGCACTAACTGTAACATGTATGTTGAAAAACAGAGACCCAAGTGAACCACAAACATTAACCTTTAAGAACCGTGCGTCCTATATATATGACGGGCGTACCGCTACCCTCCAGATGTTGCATTTTATATATATTTTTTTCAACGAATATAAGTACTGAGTATTTTAAACATGCTGCACACTCTCCGTTTTTCTCTTCAAAATGCCATTTATTTTGTAATGCTACCTTTTTTGGTTCCTGTATTATTCACATTTTACATACAGGTGTGCTAAAATTTAAATGTAAAACTCCGGTGCCAAAAGGTTAAATTAATCATAAATAAATTCATATCATCTTCATTGTTGTACTGTGCATGTTGTTTCAAACTCTTCTTTATTGTTCCAACTCATACACTTCATTACACTTTAAAACACTAAAATCTCATACTAAAACACTTAAAATTTGCCCCTACATGTTTTAGTCTCCTTTGAAATCATCCTCAGGGGGTCCATAGCCATATTTTGCTAGGTTACTGAATTGGAATGTTGATTTACATTCATTATAAAGAGTGTCGGTATGTATACCAACAGTTATCTCATAAATCGGACAGCACAAACCCTAGTGGAATTTATGAAATCAAATGTAACACATGCGATATGGCATATATGGGACAGTCAGGTAGACCCATAACCACAAGACATAAGGAGCACACACGATATATTAGAACTAATAATCCTAATTCAGCTTATGCGATGCACACATTAAATAATAAACAAGAGTATGGTACAGCAAATGGAACATTAAAAACTCCTAAAACCATGTAATAAAGGCTTGAAAATGAACTGCTGGGAATCTTTCTACATACAAATACACTACCAACGCAACAGACTACTCACAGCACAGTTGACAGGAGACTACAACCCACTCTACGAACAGGCTTACTTTCCATGCGAACTCCAGCACTTTCCACGACATAGTCTCGACCAGACAGGTACCCACACACACAGACGGGTAAGTCCATTCTCCTTTATACTTATAATGTCAATATTTCGGATTCAGGATTGGATATTTCATATTTGTAATGGGAGGATTTTATATTACACAATGAACTGACATATAGCCACATACTGTTTAAAACCTCAAATGTTTATAAAATAAAAGTTCGAAATAGAAAGATTAATTGCCACACACTTTTGCACACTTAAAGCCAAATGTCAGATGCAACTTGAATGACTGATCCACTCTTCTCAAAATGGCACAGGTTTAGACAGCTAAATGGGCAGAATGACTGTGAATTAAGACTTATAAATGATATGAGATACACCAGATACATCATATTTTAAGGCACTTTTCCACGGTTTGTGAACAACCATAAAATCCTTATTGAACTTTTAATGACAGTCAAAGTACAACATCCCCCTCCCACACACACACACACATCTACGCACCACACACACACACACACACACACACACACACACACAGTATCCAGTGCCTTACCAGGGCTGTTTCATTAGGAAATATAAAGCTGCTATCTGAACTGCCACTGTCACCAAAATTTGCAAGATCAGTGGTATAATATGGCTGGCAGATGTTAAGCTTCCCATCGGTCGTTCAGAAACCAGTCTTGCTGCAGGACCAGTATGGCCCATCAGTACAGCTATGCTTGTTGTGATGAACAGGTCAATGTACAGAAACTGCATGTTTCCAAGAATGCTTGCACACTGGACAGGAAAACATACGTTACTGATTATCAGTACCACATGATACAGTGGGAAATTAAACAATTTCAGAATGAAACTGCACAAACTGCATCTAAACATAACAGCACATGACTACAACCTGAACACAAGAAACAAGTGAATGCTAGTGGCAAAACACCAACAAGATTAAGTAACAAACCAGGTGCCAGAATTTAAATTGCTTACATTGGAAAGTGGATGTAAAACATCAAATATAAAGGTTTTAACCACGCTGACAGATAATTGAAACCTGAAGGTAATAACTAAGAAAGGAAAGAAATGTAAAACTAACAGTGAGAGCTATCCTGCACTGTTCTATGGACCTGAAAGGTCGGGGCTTGATAAAATAAGACAGGCAATGTACGCATAAGCGTAACACTGCGGCGTGTTCGTGAAACCATTGTTGCAGTGGAAAAGCAATAAGTATTACATGTTTTGGGTGAGTGTATAAACTTCGCTATCCAGCACGCCATGCACATGTGCTATAATGTCATCTGTGGCCTGTCCCGCTCTACAATATTTCTCCACATCTCATAAATGGCATGATTTAAAAAAAAAAAGTTACTGAACATAAAATGTGTGTGTTTTGATTTCCTCTACAACTTCTGTCTCAAATATTTCTCATTCTATGAAGAACTGAGCAAGATTAGATAAAAAATGTATACTAGTCTTCGTGTAGGGTACCCTTTACTCATGTCTGATTTTAACAAAACTTGAATTTTTCTCGATAGTTTTTCGAAATATACTCAAATATCAAATTTTATGAAAATCCATTCAGTGGAGCCAAGTTGTTCCATGTGGACAGACAGACAGACATGACGAAGATTAACAGTCACTTTTCACAATTTTGTGAACATGCCTAAAAAGGGCAGAGAACAGAATACACTTATCACAGACAGGACTTTGAAGAGTAATGAAAGTGTTAAATTGTCACACAGTGTAATGAAGTTGCACTTGGTAGATGTGTGTGCCTCCATGTACATTGCAACCAACTGTATCACAATATGTGTGCTGACTAACGCTGTACAGAATGTGCACTGCAACAAACTTACGATGATATGCATGCTGACTAACTCTGTGCAGAATAAGCACTGTAACAAACTGTATCAGGATGTGTGAGCTGACTTACCCTGTACAGAATGAGCACTGTAACAAACTGTATCAGGCTGTAGAGAGCCATGTACTTGAAGACTCCAAAACTTGTCACAAGAGCACATCTTCCTTCTTGTATGAGCTTCAAAATACATGTTATATTGGAAACAGTAGATGTGAAAGGAGCTGCAACTGAAGGCTCAGCTTCAGACAATGAGACTCCAATGTGAGCAGCTTTCAGAGCCTGTGAAGTAAGGAACAAGTTCCAAAGCACTTCTAATTACTTATCTCTTCCTTCTATACAAACTAGCAGTCCACTGTATGACTAACCATCCATACAATTCAGGATGCACACAGTATGTTGCTGAAATATACAACACCACTGTAAAAGTGTGTTCTATGCATACCCACAGTAAGATGAAACAAGTCTAGGAAAATGCAGATCCTTTCAAACTTCATTTCTCAGCTATGGACCATGAGGCAACAGGAGCACCAAGAAATGCAGCTACCATGCCCACACAAGACCCTCTGTTTAACATGGTTGGTGGACAGGAACATCATAGCATGGAAGTTGAGGCATATCATCTTTATCAAAATGCACTTCCACATCACCAAATTCCAGAAAATAAAATATCTTCTAGCATTTACCAGCACCTCAGAGAACGAGGGACATTTGTACATAATTTCAAGCATTCACAGCAGCTAAATTCAATAAAATTTTATTGGGCTAGCAGCCGCATCAGGTCATTAAATTGCAGGTAAACCAATGCTTCACGAACCACCTATGTCCACACTGTTAGGGAACTAACTCAGATGTCCGTCTGCATTGTGATATACCTGCCTGAACCCTTGACTCACAGCTGGTAGTGAGACATAGATGGTTGGTGAACAGAGTCAAGTACCTACTCTGTTTGGTCCTGCTTTTCATTCAAGAGCATGCTGGTTGTAGGAGACCAGGCCTGGCTCAATATGAAGCCACTGTCTCTGTTAAAATTATTCTTCTTTAGGTGTATTTCAATTGCTTCCTTCACAAGGTTATCCAAGTACCCTGACATTTTGTTTAATGCTGAGGTGCCATTAAAATTGATGCGATAACCTACGCTGACGGTATGTACTGACACTACTGACTTCTCAGATTAGTAAAGATGTATTATATCTCCAGTGCTCTTTGCACTTCGCATCGAAAGGTGCAAAGAATACCAGTCACTGGCATAATTTCATTGCAAACAACAGCAGTGTCCAGCCGTCAGTTGATCAAAGCAGTTTAAATCCACATATTATACTTTTGTTATTGTTGATATTTATTAATTTTGTTTCATTTTCAAAGAAGTATGGAGGAGAAAAAGAAGTACAAGCAGTTTTTGCTATAAGAGAATAAAAAAATTTGAAGAAATACACTGAGGGATTAAACAAGGTGATGTCACAGGATAAGGAAACTGCCCACTACCAGTGCCTACAATACTGAAATATAGAAAATCGAGCAGCAAAGACACCAACTAATGCACATGGATTGCAGAAAAGGAAAATAATTCATACTGAAAACTATGGACAAAGCTGAGCAAGCAAACCTGATCTCTTACACAATTACTGAGCCTAAAACAGTTTAACCATAGTATAAACGCCTCCACAAAACTCCAACATAGTGTCTAGTTTTCAGCACTACATAATGACCAAGAAATTTGTTCCAGACTGTGTAAAGGACACCACCATAATTTTCCAAGAATTTACCAAGAAACAATTTCTAAAACAGGCTGCAAAGAAAACAATTTCACACTCTCCTTGCAGTAAACATGGCAGGTTTGTTCTTTACATTGTTCTAACATGCTGATATTTTATATTTGTTTCAGTGTAATGAAATTTCATTACATTCAAAATGGTTTTGTCATAGAAATGATTTCATTATATTAATATTTCACTGTACAAGGTTTGGAAAGATATATTTCCTGTACTCACCCCACAGTCATTAGCTCCATCTCCACACATAGCAACTACATAATCTAGACTCTGAAGCATTTCAACTAATTGTGTCTTCTGATCTGGAGCCATGCGAGCAAAAACAGTGCCTCTGGTAACAATCTGAGGCAACAGTTCAGGGAGAAAATTATTTAAGGCAGTCCATGTCTTTCCATCCACAGCTATGTGCCAACTGGTATTCATCATTAAGGGCAATACACAGTCCTGGAAGTATAAGGCACTAAATAATGCTCAGCAATATTACAGTAATAATTTGTGAAAAATATGAAAACTGGATAAAGAAACTGAAATAAGGTAAGAATATATTAAAAAAGACACTATCCAGCTTGATATTAATCAACCATTCACATGTACTCATCTGTGCACAAATTTCATAACATTCATGCATAACGGGCAAGGTATGTCTGACAACTACCAGTACATTTCCATTAACTTTTGCATGGGGGTATACACTAAAAGTGTCCAGCTCTATCAGGCTACTGAATGTAGCATTTACTTCAGAGTAAAAAATGGCTCCATGTATAAAAAATGGTATGTGACATGAAACATACATTTCAATAAGCTCTATCCTGATGATAGAGGCAGCAGATTCCTCCAAAATGCCAGTATATATCCACCAGATTATAATGCAGAGCAAAACAACCCAGCAACAGTAGCCTGTACAACCATTACTGTGGAAACCTCCTAAAACTTTCACTTGACACATTTTTAATGTGGTTTATATTTAATAAAATGAAGAGCATAATAATGCTAAAAAATATGCAATACTTGTAATACTTCTGCGGTGTAAGATAACCTAGCAACTATGAGAATTTCATACAGGGCTTTGAGTGCAATAACAAATGAATAATCCATGCAGGGCATGTAAAATTTCATATGAAAATAAATCGCACACAAACAACTTTTGTTTAATGCATCCTTGAAATATTACAAATTTCAATCATGATGATACACAGACATTTTATACTGTTTGAAACAATAAACGAACTTGGAATCTGTACCAGTACAGAACAGTTAATCCCCAAATTGTGTAGTTACTAATCTTGTGTTGCTGCATCACTTAAAAACTGACTGCAGTCAACACAATACACAGTTTGTTATAATAGTGGGTTATGTGTTGACAAAAGTACCTAATACAAAGGTTGTTTGAAAAGAACTGATAACGTGGCACTGCTAGTGAATACAACTTGTTGCAAGACAGCAGCTGTCACTATATCGTCCCCATTGTCCAGGTGTCCAGGACACATCGCAATCCATGCACTGGACCATGCCGCATACAGCCAAGACCATTCAACATGTGACCTTAACATGTTTAGCCTCTCAAGAAAGTGTCATAGGGAAATAGAAGTGGATCACACAAAGATGTCAAGACTGCAGTGATTCCATCAATACCACAATGTCAATTGTGTGCTTGCCTCAATTTCCAAAACAGCCTCCACTCCTTGGTCCAATTCAGGCAGGTAGAATTTCAACATCCCTCACAGGTAGCATTCACATGCAACTAAAATTTACTATATAATAATTACAACTACCATGATTATTATATGCTTTGCATCAAGTATTGAGATCTGAAGATGACACACCTGTGTCAAAACACACAACCCATTAATCCAATAAAAACAACACACTTTGTTGACTGTATTAATAATACAGTTCATAAATAACAATGTCAGACTGAATTTTCAATTTCTGACAAACCACTACATGATGCTGCATGCTTCCTGACTTTACCTCCTGTTTCCTGTACAGATTAATGACACGGAGCTTTGGCACAAAAGTGAACTTTTTGCTGTAACATGTACTTGTGAAAATGAAACTTACAGAATCAGAACTGAAACTTTCATGATGCCAAGTCTGAGGAACACCAACAACTTCCCAATCAATTCTGGCAAGACGTGAATCACCTTTAACTGTTACCTGGATAACTTGTTCATAAGGAAGTACCATGCCACAATCACGGGCAACACTCACTGCAGTTAGGATATTGTCACCTGCAATAAAAGACAGTGTTTATACCAGAGTCTAAATGAAGTGAAACAGAAGCATCACTAATACCAGCAGACAGGACCAGAATCATATGGCAGCAGAATACAGGAACAAAAGCACTTCAAAAACCTTATGGAAGAAACCGTTTGAATATGAATTTCACTTGTGCCTTCAGAGCCCTTTTAAAACCCTTATTGAAGCCTGGTGACAGCAGTACCATTTTTGCTATTACAGAGTTACGAACTGTTAATCTATAACAAACTCATACACATGCAACCACGACCAGTGCAAAGGCATGGCAGTCTAGTCAACCTCGTCAGGTCTAATGCCTGGGATTTTCTATAACAAGGGTATTTCCGTATGGTTTGGGATTCATATTCCTAAAAGTGTTAGTTCAGGATGACAAGACAAATTACATATAGAATCGTGGATGCTTGAGTAATACGGGTGAATTTATATTCTAGGTAACCCATTTAATATTGACTGTTGCCAACCTTCCTATAGTACGTTTAATATGGCACACTGTTTTTATTTCAGATGAGAGATAAAAGAAAGAAAACACGTGTCTAGCACTCTGTGTTACAATCTGATCTCAGTTGTCCTTATTGTAGCATTGTTTTTTGGTCCTTCATTACAAATTTAACAATGTGGGACTAAAGGTTATTACTGCATATACTTAAGGTTTGAACACTTATTGAATGATAAATGTGTTCTATATGAAAAAATGACTAGTACAGGGTAAAGTATCACTGATGAGCACTTCACAAGTGAAAGTCATAGTACAAGAGTCAAAGGTTACAAGGCATACACATTTCAAAATATACTCTGACAGAACTAACAAACAGGTATACCTCGCATATCTAGAGTCTACAGCATGCCAGGAACCCTTCCAACAACACCCTTTACGCAGTCCAGCCAACATGAAACAGACAAACATACTCCCAGAACAGGAACTAAAGCAAGAAATATCCCACCCAGTACCAGAATCAAAATCTGATTGTGCAAGAGCAGGTTTCTAACTAAAATTAAACTACCAAGGTCAAATTCTAGATTGTTCTAGGACAGGTCAGTTCCAAGGGGAATCAAAAAGGGATGAACATAAATTCTACTGAAAATCATACCTGAAATTCTAAACTACACCAAATGATAATTCACTGTACTTACTACAAGAAAAGAAATTATAACGGAATTAATCAAACAATGACTTTATATAATAAATGTGTTTCTGAACCAAAATATACCAAACTCCCTACAACTCTGATTTGTCCAGTGTGCTTAAGTTCAATACTGAAATTAATGAATCCAGAAGGTTATGATCAATAATTTTCAACTTCCAGAAATCTCAGAAATACCCAAGCTGTCCTACTAGTTGTAACTACAATTTCAGTATGGGTGGCGTAAGCTATTGTTGTTCCATGACGCCTCATTAACAACCTCTTTGTGTGACAGTGATATTTTTATGTAATTACATGGTTAATATGTAACTATTCATCATCCCATCCAGCCAAAATAGGAGGCAAGTAATCAGATCCCAGGCCACATATAGTCGAAGATCTGTTAACTCTGCAGTCTAATTTATGAACAAAAAGCAGCTGCTACTACACAGTCAATAAAATAATCAAACACATCTAAAGGAAAATAAAATACTTTAATTAAATTATTCAGAGAGTTTCTTAACACAAACTAAAACAAATCTCATTACAAATGAAACTGAACAAAGTTCCCCGAAAATGCGTCACTACAAATACACCTGCATGCTTTTGAACGGCAGCAAATCTGATGCCCTTACACCACTACTGATCATAACTATGAGCCAGTTCCATACACTTTCCTCTCTCAAAACACATTTCCCTAAGTCCCTCCTTACTGTTATCCTCCCTTCTCCTTTGTCTTCCAACTAGCCATTTTCCAATAGATTTATCCAGCAAATTCTGTCTCTCCTAAGTAATATGTCTAGACGACCTGAACATTCTCGATTTCACTACCATAACATATGCTCTGGTGACCTGTATACCATATTCACCCATGTAATGGCAGCAATCTGTATTGAAAACATCATGAAATTTTGAACACCACACAAATTTCAACCCTTTACACTAACATCCAGCTATCACTGACTGACCTGCACTCCCTTCACCTACCACTGTCCACACCACTGAACTAATGAACAGATGTGAATACATGCCAAAATAGGCCTTGTCTAACTTGTCCTATTATTGTCTTTCAGGTTACAAAACTGCATAGTCTCATAGGCAGTAACAAACATTTCTGAAGAAACCCTTTTCTATCTTCAGGCAGTAGGTTCATTCAGAATGTTTGTTACACTTGCAAATCTACACAACCAACAACAGCACAATCTAAAGTCTTCAGAATGTTCACAACCACCTACACTACGCTACAGTAAACAGTGTCATAATGAAGAACAGCACAATATAAGCCTTCAGAATGTTCATAGTCACCTACACTACACTACATTACACTACATAGTGTCATAACCAAGAACAGCACAATCTAACTCTTCAGAATGTTCAAAGCCACCTATGCTACACTACACTACACAGTGTCATAACCAAGAACAGTGCAATCTAATTCTTCAGAATGTTCATAGCCACCTACGCTACACTACACTACACAGTGTCATAACCAAGAACAGCATAATCTAATTCTTCAGAATGTTCACAGCCACCTATGCTACACTACACTACACTACACAGTGTCATAACCAAGAACAGCACAATATAATTCTTCAGAATGTTCACAGCCACCTATGCTACACTACACTACAGTGTCATAACCAAGAACAGCACAATCTAATTCTTCAGAATGTTCACAGCCACCTACACTATACAGTGTCATAACCAAGAACAGCACAATCTAATTCTTCGGAACGTTCACAGCCACCTACCCTACACTACACTACACAGTGCCATGACCAGGAACAGCACAATCTAACTCTTCAGAATGTTCACAGCCACCTACACTACACCACACTACACAGTGTCATAACCAAGAACAGCACAATCTAATTCTTCAGAATGTTCACAGCCACCTACACTACACTACCCTACACAGTGTCATAACCAAGAACAGCACATTCTAAGTCTTCAGAATGTTCACAGCCACCTACACTACACTAAACAGTACACAACCAAGAACAGCACATTCTAAGTCCTCACTGACAAGAAAGCTTCAAATCCCTTTCTGTGATTAATTCTGTATTATTCTGCTTGTACTTTTGTCACACTCCCCTTACCAATCCAACACACTAACTTCCTACATTTAAACCTCAACAGACCACCACAGAAGTAAATTTATTGTGCTTAATAACAGCATGCTTAATGTCATCACAGCACCGTCTTTCATCACTGCACATTGTCACTAACTCTGGTTGCTGCAGGCTTCAACACACAGTGCTGTCCATATCAGACCCTCTTTAAATGCCCACAAGGAGGATGAAAGAATATGTGTTCATGCTTAACCGTCAAGAATTCAAAATGCACACCTGGCATCATTAAAAATGAGTAAAGTAAAAACATGAAACTCTTCACCCAGGCACCAATGTGTGTCACTAAATTTGTAGGCAATGTGCCCACAGTATGATGACAGCAGATGGAAAGCCAGAGTATAGAACATTAAGACAACTTACGGAATATAAAAATAAATAATGTGTCCTTACATATCAGTACATTTGGGAATAATACACAACACCATTCAGGTACCAGGTACATAATTTTGTGCCCACAATATGAAATGACCAACTGGAAGCCAGGGTACAGAACATGATGACAGGGTTAAGTTTACAAAATATAAAGATAAATAAACTGTGTTGTTAGGATTGAGGTCAGGCTCCACTCATTTTTAACCTGAGCACCAGATGAATGTGAGTGTTCAACTTCATTCCCCAGCTCCTTTACCCCAAGGAAAGAATCCTATAACCCTCATACCCACTGAATATGAGGGTGGGTGGGCCCCAGGGGAGGTCTGGATATTTCTGAGAAGAGAAAAATGTCGGCCCTACCATGATTTGGACCCTGGAACTTCCTGCCCATAGCCTTAGTTAGTGCAATGATTACACTACCCTGACTATTCCACATCAATTCACAGAGAGACAAAATATCATTAAATATTCTAACATTCCATTACCGCTAGATGTCTTTCACTCTTATGTGGTCATGCCTTACTGGCTAAAGGAAACACCATGTGCCTTGTTTTGGTGTAAATAAATCTGCAGAAGTGACACAATTACAGAGTAAAGGTCCCCATCATAGAACACCTCCGCTACTCACTCAAGTCCTCTGATGTCAACTATATTTTCACAAGTTTCTTGATTTTAAATACTTGTTATGTGAAGATCTTCATTCAGAACAAGAAACTACACCAAACAACTGCTACAATTAATTGAATTACACTGTACATCTCAATCTGTAGTGTTTTGAACATACATGTAATGACAAGTTTTTGAACTGAAAAGCAACAAGCATCATTATAATTTCTACTTGTTGCTACTGTTCTCACATACTTAAAATTCTGAATCATTTAAAATAATTTATTACATATCTTTGCCTCTCATTCTGATTTACAGGCAAGTTCATATATTTCATTCTATCCCTATTTACTACCAACTTCAATGTGAATCAACCACCTTGTGTTAACAGCAAACTAAAAATGCAGGTTTTCTCTGTCAAAAATAGTAAAGTTGTGTCTCAAATGAGAAAACCTGCATTGGAAGTTTTCTACCAACAAATGACTATGCCAGACATAAAATAATTTCTGTACTGAAGATCGCTTTTATCTGGAATATGATATAAGGTAGTCCAGTAAGTAGGTACCATGGTGTTAGAGGAACCTGTTTCCATCTTCAGTACAGAAACACTCTTCTATTCACTCTTCTACCTTGAAGATGGACACAGCAGTTCCTCCATTACTCTTTTAAACACCTCTCTAATAACTGTATGGTGTCACATTCCAGAAAACAGTAATCCTCATATTCACTGCTGAATTTTTATGCTGCTCTTTAGGTTATTTAATTACACAAAGGAAGGCTCTGACCTGTTGCCATTATACATCGAACCTGGGCCATCTGCAACTGTGCAATTGTGGGTGCAGTTTCTGGTTTCAATGCATTCTGCATTATAAGAAGGCCAAGGAATTCCAAGTCATTCTCCAACTGAAACAATGTTAAAAAAAGACATACCTGCATAAAAAATACACATAAATATAATTGTACATGTGTGTGCATGCACGTGTATGTGACTGAGTATATGAGATACTACTCCACCATGCCCACGTCAAGTTTAGGAGCCATCAATGTCATTCACGTTTTCTACTTTGGAAAAAGCACCATATTTTGGTGATTTTATAATGTCTTCTAGGCACTGCAGCATTTTGTTTCATGGTCGAGCAAGAGACATCAAACTCTGTATTCATATTTATACCATGGTACCCAGACAGCTCTATCACTAAGTGGTCATGGAATAAAAAACCACATTCAGGTTCCCAATAAGGAAATAATTTTTCTCTTCACTACCATGCCCAAACTGGCTCAAGGGACCATCCAGCCTTATGTACAGAATGATGCTGACAAAACATCAGCACCCAGCCTCATAAAAAGTGTGTACCAGACTATGAAGTTGTGCACAGCCTCAAATCCAGTGTGCACTACAAGTATGAAGCCAATAACACACCTCTGCCCAGCTTCATATTCAGTGTGTACCAGAGTAGGAAGCTGATAACACACATCTATCCAGCCTCATATACAGTGCGTAACAGAATATCAAGCTGATAACACACCTACTTTCAGCCTCATATCCAGTGTTACCACAGCAGAAAGCTGAAAACACACCTCCACCCAGCCTCATATCCAGCTGATTACACACCTCCATCCAGTGCCAAAGTTAAGAAAGCATGACACTTTACCTTCATTCCCCTATGTACTCTTGTGGCAGGCAAAGTAACTTCACCCTTCCCTTAAATTATGGTAATGCATAAAATTTGTACATTCTGATTGGTGGATTCATTAAAATGTGTAAACCAAAAGGAAGAAAACGTTAGAAAATGGGCCATTTTGTTCCTCCAGGAATATGGTGAATCTGATAGTACAACCAACAGTTTCTTGTAATTCCTGCAACTCTGTAGGAAAATTATACATTCTTTTCTACACCCATCAACATAACGAATTTTATCGAGAAGGGGGTTCTTTTTTTTCTCCTAAATGTTCATTTACACATCAGCTTAACTGACTTTCTCACTGTACAATGCCATCAATATGTAGACTATGTCTGCTAATGACTGCAGATACATTAACAAATAGAACACCAAAATAATACAATAATCTCACATTATTGTGAAAACCTTGAAAAAAAAATGGTGAAAGACAATCAATTTTGAAGAGACATTAGAACACGAAAAACATGAACAAAGTGCTGACATATGTCATAATGTTAGATTTGCTCACAGTAGCATGCATACATTTCCTGATAATTCTGATAGAATTAAAGAAAGTGCTAAGTCAGAAATTAAGTGTTTGTGTAGCAAGACTACCATCCTATCTGAATGAACCATACCAAAAACTATGGCTGTTACCCTCTTATACTGTTAATGCATTAGCAATAAATAAATACACTGTACAGATATGTATGTATACTGTAGAGAAATGTACATATACTGCATATAGAGTACATATATACTCCACACATACATATGCCCACTAGTGATATAGTTGTACACTGCACAGGATAAGGTTTTCAATCCCCTAACTCCCAGGAAATACACTGTTTTAAATGGGAATACTGTGTTTGATTCTGGTGATTTCAATTTCTGCGACATTTTTCAGAAATGTAATCCTGGCATAAAATGAGACCTGCCTGTAGCCTGAAAAACAAATCCCATTCCTAGGTTTACTGTCCTTCCAACTACTGTGTCCTGATATATTTGAACAGATGGCATAAATACTTACCAAAATGGCATTAAATGGCAATGCATGTAGAAGACAAAGAAAGATGACTGACAAAATATCAGGCAGCACAGTGAGAAATGGGTAAAGATGGAAAGCTACAGAAAGCTTATATTTCTAAATCAGGCATGTGCTTATCATCTCTACTGCATATGCTCTAAAAAACCGCTCTATGAATTCTGTGTTTCTTACTTTATGCTTGCATACAAATTCTGGTTAGCTTTATGGCTTACATATGGCTATTTCATAATAGCTGAATAACTCTACTGTGTAGAAAGTAAAAATAAAGATGCACACACAAAAGCAAGGAGAACGAGAAACAAAAATATGAGACAACGCATGAATGTTAGTGTAGCAATATTAATTTCAAATGCTCAATGTAAGTGATAAAGTGCATCTGATATTACAGACAAAATTACTGACTACCATCAGTAACTGTACTCAAAAATAAAGAAAGACAAATAGGGTCCTGGGCCTAGAAACATTCACTGCCATTTTATTGGTCTGTGCATTGGAAAAGGGAATGGTATCAATGCCATTTGCTACCCAGTTCACCAAGCTACCTGATCTCTGTTGATTCTTTGTGCTTGTTTCCAGTTGAACTTTGGTGCCAGGTTCTTGTATGCAATGGCAATGACTCGATAACCAGTCAGTGTATATTCTGTTAGAACAGAATCGAAGTTACCTGGTACTGGAAGAGTAAACATTTCTGAATTAATGATTTGTGCAACACAGAAGCAAGAGCAGGAACACAAACTCCCACTTCAGAATATACAAAAATCATTCTCAAAATTTTATTCCTCTAACAAAGAAAGCACAATTATTCCAGATACAAATACAGTATGATATGCTGTTATTGTATGGATAAAAGTATATACTGTTGTGAAATATGAACTGTTAACTTTCACTGTTGCATATGTGGCATATTGTCTACAACGACAGGAGATTATCCCTAGATGTATACCACCCTTACAGACATAACTGCGTACATATTGAGAAGCCAACTCTCTCTACAGTTCTGGTGTGACGTGCGTGAAAGGTGCAGAGATCTTTGCTTAAAGTCATCCATGCTTATGGGAAACTGATCATACATAATATACTTCAGTGGCCCCTAACATCAAGCAAACGAGTGACAGAATCCAGCCAATCTGAAGGCCAAGTAATGGCACTACTGCAGCAATACCAGATGTACTAAGTCTGTTTCTTAGAAATACACCAACTTCTAACAAATATCTGAGTGCTTCACCTTTCCAGAAAACAACCATGTTCAAGCCATCTAGTTTCAATTGTGCAACAACAAACTTTTCTAGCATCTCAAGAAAAAACTCACATGGCACCACCACAAATTTCAAATTTTGCATACAACAGCACATACTGTGCTCAATGCTATTCTCTTGCTGCCATATTCAGATTTCCCATAAATCACAAGCCACATGTGGGCAGTATCACATGACACAAAAAACACCTGCTTTATATCACTCATAATAATATACGAATGATGTATCTTTACTGTTTTCTCTTCATTGCACACTATTTTCATCCTCAAATGGATCACCTTGCATGTTACAAAGTTTAAGAGTACAGTAAAAGCTAACAAGAAGAATAGTTCAAATGGGCCCACATGAAACAAAATTCACCTGACAACTTGTGGTGTGATTTTAAATAGGATAGGACAGACAATTTGACACAATCTTCCCACAATATGGTTGCTCCTTGCATAGGGCTAGAAGAATAGAATAGAGCCCTTTCAGGCCCAATGCTTGCATAGGGCTAAGATGCCATACAAAGTGTGCGGGATGATGCATAAAATTTTAAGCCCACAATAATGGTGGATGTCTTTGTGAGAATGTTAAATGTACAAATTACTGAAACAATTTTATTTATACACAGTTTTAAAGTTACCAAATATAACCCCAAAAGGGGCAATCTCACTATTTACAAAGTTCTTTGTATATTTTCTACAGAGTGCACAAAAAGAATACATAACTGGAAGGTCATGTGCATACATTAATCTATCTGCATCTCTCATATCAGAAATTCAGCAGTCAATTTCACTGAAATTTTATGTTGGTAGAGTGCACAAAGCTGTCAAATGACTTTATTTTGTATCAGTCATCCTGCAAATCAAATTTTGCCAGAAATGGTTATCATCCATGACATACTATAAAATATACAATATAAACTACATTAAGGTCCGCAGACTTCATTTAAGCACTATATGTTTATATATACTCTGCAATATGTATGTGTACTGCTTCCTGCTGCTGTCTTGTCAGTGTCAAAAGGAAATTACTCCCACATCCCCCAGATCAGCCTGTAGCAAGTGTGTCCTATGTTCTTTTATTTTCTTGACCTGATATAATCAGCAGGCTCTCTAGAGCAGTATACAGTATGTATACAGGAAGGAAGCATGGATACCTACCTGTAATCAACATGCAACAATAATTATACAAACCTATTACCTAACAATTTGTCTGAAATTAATATATTTTCCTTCTTCCTTTTGAATCATTATTACTGGCTTTCAGTTCTTACTCCTGATGACATGGTGTCAACCTTTTCATCATCTCCATCACTGCTACCTTCAGTTTCTTCCTCATATTTACTGTCTACATTGCACTAATCTTCTTGAAACTCAAATTACCTCCAGTCTCATCCAAAGAATTTGAACCATGGCATTTATTAAACCATTATTTACAGTTTCTGGACTTATTTGACCCTCTGTCTTAATCCTATGACAAAGCAACGCTGCGTCAGACTTCTTTACCTTCTGCATAGGCATTAGAACATAAAACTCTTCCAAGAGCAATTCCAAGCACAAGGACATTACATTACACTAGCCTACAAAAAAAAACTTTTTTTCTGCGGTAAAAACCAAAATGGGTGGGTTTTACTAATTTCGTTGTGTTGAATTCAAAAATGCATTTTGTTTTGCCGTATCATGTCTGGTTATTTGGCAAAAATGCAAAATGTTATTTTGTCATTACGTAAAATTTTCAATAACTTAGTGGTGATTGAATTGGATATATTACATATAAATGTTAGTATGCAACATGCAATCTTATTTTTTC
>Ga0268261_10000619_pt1 | contig 22694 bp, 23 predicted proteins | sample TergutNc150P1_FD_190353 | JGI IMG/M metagenome (GOLD analysis project Ga0268261, IMG submission 190353) | Nasutitermes corniger P1 segment gut microbial community from laboratory colony in Florida, USA - Nc150 P1 (SPAdes) (version 2) | ecosystem: Host-associated > Arthropoda: Insects >...
GTTCCCCCCCCCCCCACACCAAGGCCAAGGTTTGATTTACATACATACATACAGATATACATGGACATATATTTTTCATTCATCCATCATTCATCCATCGACGGATGAATATGAAACATGTCAGGCGCTAATAGGCTGTTCAATGCAACTTGGTCAAAGATACATGTTAAATAAAAGTATATACAAGACGCGTCGGGGAAAAAACAGCAAGGTCTTACCCTACAGGTAGAAGATAAGAAAAATAGACTACATAAACGAACTACAATATTTAAACTATCACTCTGCAAATAAAAAAATCTAATATTAATCCTTTGACAAAAATTCTTCCATGGAATGGAAAACATATGTAGGATTATATTCCTTTAAAGCAGAATTGAAAATTGTCTTATCATTTTTAAGTCCTGAGATACTAGGTGGAAATTTGTTGAATATCTTGATAGCAGAGTAGGTACTACCCCTCTGTATAGCAGCAAGCCTAATTGAAGGTATATGTAAATTATTATCATATCTTGTACTCATATCGTGAAGAAAGGAATTAGTTTGAAAGTAATGCAAGTTGTTAACAACAAATAACATTAAAGAATAAATATACAAGCTTGGTATTGGTAAAATCTCCAATTTTTAAAACCATTTCCTGTAGGAACTCCTTGAACTTGTTCCCTGCAAAGTTTGCAAAATTTTTTTGAGATAGGGATATTTTATGCATAGAACTGGTATTTCCCCAAAATATTATTCCACAATTAACCAAATAGTGAAAATGCGCAAAATAAGCAGTCCTCAAAGTGTGAATATCAAGTACATGAGTTAATCTTCTCGTTATAGAACAAACTGAACTCAGCTTATGTAATAAATAATTTACATGGGACTTCTATGAAATCTGACTGTCCAGTTGGAGACCTAAAAATTTTATGGCATTTGTTGCAACAGGTAAGTGTTCAGCAAAGGTTATATGCAATGGGGAATACAAAAAAATTTGAAGGAATAATTTTTACTATTTTAACCTTTTCCATATTTACTGCTAGCTGACTGGCCTGAAACCATTTGAGGTTGTTGTATATTGTGGCCCCCTTCGCTTCATATATACTGTTGCTAATGAAAATAAGTCATGCGATTTCCACAATGTTGATTTATACATTAGAATATAGCCGATTTACATGACTTTAATTTACAATATGTATTGTGTTCAATACTTTGTTTAGGTATATTACAGTGTATTTTGCAAGAAAAAATATTCGGTTAATAACTGGCATTACATGCAATGTGTCCCTTGGACCTGGTGAACACTTGCAAGTTTTTTAATGTCTGGTTACAGTGTGGTCAGCAAAAGTCAAGATAACTACTTGTCACAATGTCAAGGTGATTATATACATTTGAGAGCAAATAAGTCACCCACCTGAAACCAAGTTCAACCAGATAAGATGTGGGAAAAGCAATAAAATACAACTTTTTTTGTGGGGGAAGCAGGGAAAAAGGGATCCTTTGCTTCAATTTGAAATTTGAAATATTTGTATTGAATGTATAATTTAAAAATTTTAGTTACACCTCGAAGTGACATAGCCATTGCACATTGGAAATGAGGAAACCTTTGATCAGCAGTTCACTGTACTATAAGAAATTCATGATTAGACAAGTTGTGCACCTCACCCTCTATATAACCCAGCGCGACAAGGTAATTGGCCTCACTCGCTTACGATGATTTAGGTGCCCAATACGTCGAGATTGATACACAAATGGAGAAGGCTCTAGGCTTGATATTCAGGTGAAGTACTACTGTGTATACAAGACATGTGGCTTCAGATAATAGAAGGTATGTCGTGCCGAATGTATGTAGAAATTCGTATTTCTTGGTAACCTCCACGACGAGTCGAGAATTTTCGGTTAGCGTTAATTGGCTAATTTTTACTTGAGTCCCAAATTCTAAATTCCCGATGTTATACTGGGTTAAATTAAAAATGGGGTAAAGCAACTATTTTAATTGATCACCTTTAGTTTTAACGTTTAAGCCATTTTGTAAACTTATGTATAAATTGCAGAATTCTATAGTTACCCATAGATTAACCTTGTAAATTACATAACATTAGTAAACTAAACTATACCAGCAAAAGTGCTCTGAAAAGTTCTCGGCCTAACAATGAAAAAAAAAAACGAATTTATAATTTCAAAATTATTTTTCAACATAATCTCCCTTAAGAATAATAATTTATTCCAGCGATGCGCCAGCGCCATTATCCCGTCCCTGTAGTGGTTCTTCGCAAGATCTGCAAAATACCCCTCTACAGCTGCAATTGCCTATTGATTCGAAGAAAAACGCTGACCAGCGAGGAAGAGTTTGAGTTTTGGGAAGACAGAAGTCAGGGAGCCAAATATGGGGAATAGGGTGGATGTTCCAACAATTCATAGTGCAGATCCCTTAATTTTCCCATTGCCAAAACACTTTCGTGGGTGAGTGCATTGTCCTGATAAAAAGATTTTTTCTTTTGCAAATCGGGTCTTTTCTCACGAATTTGTTCGTCTCTTCAGGTTAAAAGATTGGAATAATATTCCCCGGTTATTGTTTTACTCTTTTCAAAGTAATCAATAAACAATATGCCTTCAGCACCCTAAAACACTGATGCCATGACCTTTCCTGCTGATGGAACCGACCTTGTCTTCTTTGGCGCTGAACAACCGGCTTCTGTCCACTGTTTTGACTCCTGTTTGGATTCTGGTGTGTAACGGTGAATCCAAGACTCATCCATAGTAATAAATCGACGGACAAGATGAGTTTTATTTTTATTAAAACGCTCCAAGCACTGTTCAGAGATTTTCATGCAAGTGCATTTTTTATCCGCTGTAAGCAAGCGCGGCACCCATCTTGCGCAAAGCTTTTTCATATCCAATTCTTCATGTAAAATATATCCTACACGTTCTTTTGAAATGCCTATAGTCTCAGCAATTTCACGCACTTTCATCCGCCGGTCATCCAATACCATATCGTGCACTTGTTCCATGAATTTTGATGTTGTTGCACTTTTTGGACGTCCTTCACGTGGATCATCTTCAAGGCTGGTACGGCCACGTTTAAACTCGGCAGCCCATTTCGTAATTGTTGAAAACAAAGGAGAAGAGTCCCCATAAAAGTTTATGAACTTCGAATGAATTTCATTCGGCGTTGAGCCTTCTTTTACAAAGAATTTTGTAACCGCACGATACTCAATTTTATCCATTTTGAGGGATACAGACAACACTCCTGCTTCAGACAGATGTATAAAACGAACTACGTGATAGAATGACTTGCAATTTCAAATGGATGCTTATGACAGATGTACCAACGTAGGAAAAAAATCTTGCCAAAAGCGTTGCCATCTGTGGGCGAGGCATAGAACTTCTCAGACCACCCACGTCATTAAGCGTTTACTAAGCAACTTGAATATAACGTCCTTGAGTCCCCGGACAGCAAACCTCACCGACAAGATCGAGCGCATGTACTATTTTTTAAAGGCCGTATCGACATTGTGCTAGTAGTTGTCATTGATCTACTACGAAATTGAAAACTGACTGGTGGCAGCGCTATCAAGATTGTGAAGACCTGGACGGCAAAGATGGGACCGTCAAAGTCATGATATCAATAGTATCTCCTCGAGGACACAAAGTAGTTCAGTATTACTACCCGGGAGGCACTACAAAATGGTTGTCAGCGGTTGGATGTGATTCAACCACGCGCGATAGAAAATTTTATTATAATGGGACTCGAAAGTATACTGTGCTCAGAACTATTGTTTTTACTACAGGTTGAAGTTAGGTCATAATAACGAGAGCAATAGCCGGAAAATTCGAAATTTTATACAGCACGCTAACCTAGTTTTTTAAAACATGGCTGAAGCACGTATATAGGCGGAATTAGTCGAAACCAATGCCGAATTACAGCGGCTAAGGCGTCGGATTTCCACAGGGACACCTACTGTCCATAAAGATATGTTCTTGATCTCCTTAGTTCCTAAGTGGTCATGTTCAGAAACAGCTGTACCTCTAGAGGGATTCTTTTCTAGCATCGAGGGCTCAGACCGAGTCGGCAATGGGGGGACGCCGATAAAATTCAAGTGGCAATATTCAAGTTGAGTGATGCAGCCAAAACATTTTGTAATAGATGTTTAGAACTCAATTTAGCAGATGTAACCTGGCAAAAAATTTAAGTGTGTTTAGACACAGGTTTCGAGATATTCACACTGACCAATATCATTTTATAAAACTGCAGACAGCCAGGTAAAGGAGGAATTAAACCGCCCAAGAATTTGCAGAAAGGTGCAGGGCTCTGTCGCAGAAAATAATCTGCAAAGTGTATGACCCTTTGGCCCAGTGCATCCATTGCGAAAATGCAGAATTAATGCTCCTGGCTAGTTTTGTAGCACGGTTTACCGGAGTACCCGGCAGATAAGTTAGGTACGCTAACCCTCAAATGTTAGAACAAGCCTTGAAAATTGCTCTTTCTGTGCAAGAGGCGGAGGAACAAAAAATTAATGAAAGTTTTTACACCAGTTATGGAAATTCAGTCAGGTTACAGTCACAATCTCCCAGCCGAACACGACGCGAAAGCTGCAAGTTCTAAACATCCATTACAAAATTGTTGGCTGCACCACTCAACTTGAATATTGCCACTTGAAGTTTATCAGCGTCCTCCCAATTACCGACTCGGGCTGAGCCCTCGATGCTAGAAAAGAATTCCTCTAGAATTACAGCTGTTTGTGAACCTGACCACTTAGGAACTAAGGAGATCAAGGGCGTATCTTTACGGACAGTAGGTTTACCTATGGAAAAACGATCCCTTAGCCGCTGTAACTCGGCTTTGGTTTCGACTAATTCGGCCTGTAGACGTGCTTCAGCCATGATAAAACTATGTTAACGTGCTGTATAAAATTTCGAATTTTCCGGCCCTGGCTCTCGTTAATTTGCCCTAAATTCAATCTTCGTGGCCGGTTCGACTGGGGGAATGTGATTGCTGCTTAACCGGATCGTCAAACCTGCTATAAAAACTCTCGTTAAATTTTTCTTCTTATTCGGTTCCCTGTTCGAGACAGCAATTTTTGAAGCTTGTTCGATGGTGTGAGGATTAGCGTACCTAACTTGCCTGCTCGATATTCCGGTCAACCTTGCTACAAAGCTAGCCAGAAGCATCCGTGCGGTATTTTCGCAGTGTGTGCGCTCGGCCAAAGGGTCATCCACTTCAAAAATTATTTTCTTCGACACAGCCAGGCACCTTTCTGTAAATTATGGGGGTTCATCTTTCCCTTGCCTGGCTGTCTGCTGTTTCATAAATAACCCTAGAATAGAATGGCATTTGGGTTCGAGCCCTTCTGGGCCCGATGCACCTAGGCCTTAAAACAGGCCCTTTGTGCCCCACGTTCTATACTAAGTTAAAGTCCGGTTCCTTTAGCAAAGTTCCAGATTACCCCTATTATGTTTCCTAATATCCTCTGGGTCCAAAAAAGGAACTGAGATATGTATGTCTGAGTGAGGCTAAGGCCCCACACTCACACCAAATGTGGACTGAGGTCTCCTCAGTACCACATTTCCTACACAGGGTCCCTAGTGAAGGAGCTCCCTCCGAGGCACCCTCCATGGAGCCTCTTCAGATAGAGATTCTCAATCCCCACAGCCCCTTCATCCATGTCTCATATTCCCCGGTAGACGAGCCCTCCTCCAGGTTCCCCAAACGGGCCCCTATAGAGATGTCCGTCTCCAGATCCTTTGCTACCTAACCTTCAGGGTCTCCAGCAAGGGAGCCCTCCCTTCATGTTCCCTTCACAAAGCTCCCAAAGAGACACTCCACCTCCAGAGCCCCTTTCAACCACATCTCAAAGTCCCCGTTAAGTGAGCCAACTCCAGGTTGCCCGAGCCCCCATGAAGAGATGCCCATCCCAAGAGCCTTCCTTTCATAGCCTTTAGGGCCCTTAGCATAGGAGCCCCCTCCAGGTTCCCCATAACCGAGCTCCAATAGAGAGACAGATGCCCCGTTTCCAGAGCCTCCTTTCAATTATTTCTCAGAGTTCCCGGTAAACGGACCACCCATGATACTTAAAAGGGCCCCTGTGGAGAAAGGTACCCATCCCCAGAGCCTTCACAAGGCCCCGGTAGACGAGTCCCCTGCCAAATCCCCAGCGGGGACCCCACAGAGTGATGTCCATCCCCTGAGCCCTCCTCCCCAGGTACTTCCAGATCCCCAGAAAGAGCCCCCTAACAGAGCTCCCGCAAAGAGAGATGCTCCCTTTCCGGAGCTCTCCGTCTATCTCTCAAAATTCCCAGTCAACGGAGTCCCCAGGTTCCCCAACGGGCCGCTATGCAGAGAGACATCTGTCTCCAGAACTACACTACTCTACACATTTCTCCCAAAATCCCCGGTAAATGAGTCCCCCTCCATGTCCCCCAACAGGGTCCCTATGGAGAGAGAAGCTTCATCTCCAGAGCCAATGGTTTATTTATTTATTCATTCATTCATATCTGCCAGAGTCCCCAATACAGAGCAATCTCATAACAAAACGGGGGAAATATTTGGTCACCGTCCACGAAGCCCCACGTGGACGGAAGGCCTACATACAATGGGGTGTGGTCTGGTTCCCCAAGGGGATCGTTTACGACACTGCAATCTCTACCCCAGTGCCATGCCGCCTTCAGCACGATACCTTCCAACTTGGCTTGGGTAGACCAGAGCCCCGATAGCCAGCGTGTCGTGGCAACCCTCATTAGGGTATGCCCTCCACAACTGTTACCACCTACCATGTGACCCAGGGTAGAGTATGAATCCACGATACCCCGAGGTATGGACGAGGAGTTGGATTTATGGGAGGCATAAAATGGCACTGCTCAGTATGGATGTCTTGAAATCTGTGTCTGAACAAGCTTTTAAATTTATACCATGTTATGTCCTTGATTTCCAAAGCCAGTGCTTAAGTCAGGTGGCACTGGCTACAGAACTGACAGGTAATGAGAGTTGTGGAATATGGCTCTAAGACCCATGTCCTCCCTTTTGAGTGCCAAGCTGACAGAGCAGGAAGATGTCAGCAGACTGCTTGGATACAGGCTGCATAGGGTGGGAAGCACTTGTTTCTTCCTGAATCACTCCAGCCCACATGCAACAATGGGTAAGTATGACTGCTCAGGATATTTGAGATGTCTGTGAGTAAAGATACGAGCATATAAATAAAACTTTCTCAGGCTAGCAGCCATGTCAGGTGGCTGAATTGTGAGTGAACCAACAGTTTGAGAACCATCTCTCCTCTAAAAAAATTGGTTCACTTGAGGTTCAACTATCTGATGTGACTGCTAGCCCAAAGAACTTTTACTGAATTCAGTCATCATGAAAGCTTCAGATCATATGGGGATATGATTTCACCAGGTATGATACACATATTTCTTTGATCCACATAACTGGTCATTGAAGGCCTGAAAATGTAATGAAAAGCATAAATATAAAAATACTCTTATTTATAATTTATTCATGCCATCAGTATTTATTCCATTATTATTTAATTTCATGAAGCGCAGTCAACACATTTTTATGACGGGTTAATGTCCCATCTTTAAAGAATTCACTGTTACACCCAGAGCAAGTCAGGGTGTAACCCATGGATATCTAAAGATAACGCTAATACTCGTACAATGCCACTCACTTGTAGAACAGATGTCTGAACATGTAATGAATAGAGATATGAAAATTGTGATATAAAGTTCTGTTTTTATTGTTGTTTGTCTTTCAGTGTTTTGTAACGAGAACTAATCTCCACGCATGTATGTATCAGGGAGTACCGAAAAGTAATGCCTCTGCTTCTTATTCTAAGAAAAACACACACTGAATTAAGTCTTCCCACATTTTTGTGTGAAATTTCATAGCCTTTTCATTAGAAATTTGAATGGAAGCCATTATAATGAGTGTATGGAGATTATGTAACTGCAAAATAAATAACATTCAGTCACTGCCCTATTGGCTCTAGATGATGTTCCAGCAATTGGCACTCATCAGTGAATGAAAGTTGCATATGGGGAAGATTTTTGTAGACACTGTATGGCAATAGCAGTCAGTGATGCTAAACTGATTTGTCAGCCTCAGTGACAAGGAGCATAGTGGCAGACCTAAGCAGCAGCTGAGACTGAATGAAATGACACTGATGAAATGATCCAAGGGAAGAAGTTTAGCATGTCATTGTTCTGACTAGGCTCCATATGACTTCCATCTTTCTAAAAACTGAAGAAACATACTTTTTAGATGCATTCGCAAAATAGTGAAAAGTGACAATTAGATTCGTTTTTGTCTGTCTGTCCATCCATCCAAATCAAACAACTTGGCTCTCACTATAAAGATTTTCATAAAATTTGATACTTGAATACTTTTTTAAAATCTGTCAGGAAAATTCAACTTTCATTAAAATCTGACAAGAATAATGGGTATTTTACATGAAGACCTATGTAAATTTATGATTATATATTGCCAAATTCTTCTCAGAATAAGAAATGTTTTAGACGAAACTTGTACAGAAAATCAATACACACATTTTCTATTCAATAACTGTTTTTTTTAATTGTGCCACTTATGAGATAATGTGGAAAAATACTGTACAGCAAGGCAGACCACAGATGACAATATGACACACATGCATTGCATGCTGGATACCTAAAGCTACCAACACACACTCAGAATATGTAATACTTACTGATTGTCCACAAATACCACGGTTGTACAAACATACCTCAATGTTACATTATATGTACATTGTCTGTCTTGTTGTCAGATGATGAAGTCAAGACTTTGGTGAGGTTGTGGTTCCACCACCCAGACACACAGCTTTAGTAGGGTGAACTGATAAAATTACTTTAACCCTTTAAACGCTGAGTTAAATCCCATCTGCCATCTGCTGGCATTATTAGAAGCTCACCATATTCTCCACGTTAGCAGGATAACGGTTAATATTGGTGGAAGTGTGTGAACTGCAGAGGTGATGACATAGAGAATAAACAGTGTAAAGTTACAGAATAAAGGTCAAGGAAAGTACCCATTTTTGTTTCAATAGAATATCTATTCCTGTTATGGGGACACACACACACACACACACACACACACACACACACATATATATGTACATATGTATACCTCAGCTACTATTTTTAAGCACACCATACACCAGGTAATGGTGGATGTGTTGTAACAGGCTAAGCATACACAAACTTCCACATTTCTTTGCTGGTCATTTGGTTTTACTGTTCATGACATTACATCTACCTTCCATTACAAGAAGATGGTATTAGGGTACTTCACAACCTTCAAGCTTTTCACTCTATTACCCTACTGTAAGCCAGAATATCAAGACAGCATGGAGGTAATATGCCCATGATGTGAAGTAACCACTACTTTTCACAGTGATTTACCAAAAGTGAGCAGCAGTATGATGTGCATTAGTTTGCAGCAAGGAAAAAAGCAAAGTTGTTGATGCTGATCAAAGCAGCTTTTGGACACATCAGCAACATCCTGAATAACAACATATATGCACACAGCTGGTGTTTGTGGTTTATGGATTTCAGACCTTTAGAATTAATCCTATTCACTATTTGTTGTTTGAATTTATATTTTAACAAACAGAAGATATGTAATTGTAAGTATTTCATTATGAAATACAATTTAAATCGTCACAAAATAAAGCAAAAATTAAGAACAACTGAGTTCATTTTCATAATGAGATCCTATAAAACTTCACATGAATATGGTCCACATTTTAAGTGCCAAATATTTTGGAGGTACATTTCTAGCAAACAGTGGAAGGCTTATTTGCTAATACAATTTGGAAGATACTAATCATAAAAACCATGTATGAAAAAAAAAAAAAAATACAATATTTATGTTTTCTTAACAATAGTACATTTATGGATAAGATTCTGCTTCTCAGTGTCAACCTTCCACAGTATTCAAACCTGATAGTTTGGTTTCTTTTGTGTAATTTCAGTTGCTAAAATATAAACATCAGTTGTAATTCATATAATTATTAAACATTTATACTGCTATATACAGCTACTACTGTATTTAAAAATGTAATAAGAAAAGACTTGTTCTATACAAAACAACTTCCAAGGGACTTGCCTTACCAGTCACTGGTTCATGTACATTAGTTTCCTCATTACACCAATGTTCAACAAAAATTCTGTTTATTAATAAAAGAACTACCTCATGTTATTACTGTGATAAATGCCTGAACCACTCTTAAAATGTTACTTAACCTTTAAACGACCAACTTTCGCATATGTGAGCACAGACTGTATAGGCAGGCATACCAACGATTGCCTATGCGAAGGCACATGTAGCAACACTGGCAAATCTGTTACTTTGTCTTTGTCTGTACACACCGCCATACAGAGTGGTCTATTATACTGCTATGTGTAGGTTTCCTTGTGGAGATAAAATATAATACAAATTATTTCATCTGATGTAGCTTGCATTCCAATAACACAGTCCTCCTGTCAGCTTACAGACATATCAGATTTCAAGTATCAAACATATGCAATTTATGTGGGTGGTAGCGCAAAGGCAGATGAAAGGAAAATTTTACATACTCAGTATGCACTGCACAGCCATGCAGAAGGGACAGGCTTTGGAACCAGTGAGCAGGAGGGTTAACCTGCTCAATCTAAATCAGATATCAGAGATGATTACAGACAGTGACGAGTCCTAACATGATGTGGCTGCTATGGATGATGAGGAATATTAGGAAGAAGTTCTTCTGGAACCCCATCTATGATTGCTAAGTGAGTATGGAGCACGTTCCAGTGCTCTGGCTCCATTTAGCCCAGATTCGGCCATTACCTCTGAAGATGATGATGATGTTCAGAGTCGACCAGATCCACAGATACAACAGCCACAAAATTGCAGTGAACATGGCTGTTTTGCCTTCAGAATAGTGTAGTATTCCCACTGACAGGGGCGCAAGAGGAAAGAATGACAGTGAAGCACCATACATCATTTATCGCTTTACTCCACTTAGCATTTTCATGTTGGATTTTGTAGAGGATTTAAAAACACTGCATGTGGTGGAGACTAACAGATATCACTGGTGCATGGACAGTCTTGACAGGGGACTTTTTTCTGAACCGGATGCAATTGTGGCCAAATATTTCTGTTTCTTGCAATAATGACACACAATGCGACATTGCTTACAAGACCAACTGACAAACTACACAGACAAAATAGGCCAGTTTTACACTCCATTCTAGAGCAACATGATGTAATGAAACAGATATTTACACATCCTTCTGTTTCTGATTTCATGGATAAGAGTAATGAAGCTGACACGATGGAAGCAAATTATAACAGACTATGGAAAATTTGGGATGTATTACAAATCCTAACATGACATTTTCAAAATTTTACAACCCTTCAGAAAATCTGGCAACTGATGAAGTTGTTCAAAGAAGGGCGATTTTGACACAATATATTCCCAAGAAACAACCATTCTGGCACCAAAATTCACAAACTTTGCAACCCAACAGGTTACATGAAAGTCTACATGGGAAAGGAGAGACAATGCATGGCACAACACTTGACAGCAACTCATGCCAAAGTGACAAAACTGATAAGGAAACAGAAGGATGTGGCCACAAATTGTACATGGAAAATTTCCTTTCCTTTCCTGAACTTTTCAATGACTTGATAAAAAAATTAGTTGCTGTGGAACTATCAGACTAAATAGGAAGCAAATACCAGAGGATCTATGATGCAAGACAGTGAAACTGAAATGGGAGGACATTTAAGTACGAATCAGGGGCAACTTTACAGCAATACAGTGGATGGACAAGACAGACAACTGCATGGTGACTAACATCCACCATCCAACACAAGAAGGAAATTTCTGCAATGAACAAGGCAATGTGATAAAACCAGAAATGATGACGGATTATAACCATCACAGGTGTTATATAGATAAAGGTGACAGAATGCCTAATAGTTGCTCAATCAACCATCAGACATGAAAGTGGATGAAAAAGGTATTTTCCCATCTGTTTGATCTGATCATTTTGAACAGCTTCATCCTTCTTTATTCATGCAACGGGAGAAAATTTCACACAGATTTTCAACTTGCTCTTCTGAGGAACATGCTGGCAGTGGCTGACAAGAACAGCTGATAGAGAGGCTTGTAGGAGGACAACCCACTGCTTCTGTGAACACAGAAAGACTGGATACCAGTTTAAATAAGCACTGGCCTCATCCATCCAAGCCAGGGCACTGTTGTGTGTGCTCTGTGAGAGGTGTGACATAAAAAGTAAGTTTGAAATGTCTCCAGTGTGATGCGGCCTCATGTGTCGATAAAATGTGCTTTCCAGATTAGCACACAAAGATGAAACTGTAAAACTTATATACATGCATCTTCCACACACAAATTTGAAGCCTGGAACCAAAGTGTAAGTAAAAGAAAGCAGATTTTTAGAAATTTATACATATTTATTTTGTGCGTTTAGACAATAAGGATAAGTACAGCATTTTTAAAGACATGCTGTACAATCTCTGTTTCATTTCACACAAAGTGTTGTTTAATACAGAAATTTATCAAATATTTATACAATATTGACTATTTTATGAAGCATGCAATAAAAATGAAATACCCCCGTAATAAGTCAGTAGCACACAACCCAGGTTTGGGCATTTAATTTGGTCGTTTAAAGGTCAAACTTTGTGTCTCCGTTGAATTCAAATACACAGGGCTTATAATGAATTTCTGTGTTTGTATTTTACAAAATCAACTGTTCCAGGAAAAAAAAATGCACTGTCATATTCAATAAAATATATACACAGCTCAATTTCCATTACAGTTCATAATAAATGATTACACTTTGCACTGTTACATGGTGAACACAACACTGAAAGAACACAGTCTGTTACATAACTATCACAACAGGATTAAAGATCCATCATGGACCACTGACAACAAGAACATAAACTATAAAATTAATATCATATTTAATCACATTTGTAATGTGTGAAACTTGTTCACTGGAGACAAGCCTGCAATTTTTCTATCCATTCTTGTGCTGTCAATGCATCACTTGCACAGAAATTGTAAGTTCTTCGGTTTGTTCGCAACTACAACAAATACAATACACATAACCAATGTTAATAAACATTCCCATAACACTAGGTCATACCAACTTTTATGTAAAATAATTGCTTAGAAAGTACATGAAAAACATATTTTCTATAAAAGTTTCAAGAAATATGCTATTAAATATCTGCAATATGCCACAGATACATAAATGAAACTGACCATCACTATTGCTCTGCTTCATCCCTGCACAGGCTTAGGTGTAGGTAGGAGGATTATATTAAACTGGAATGTACAGACATGGGGTTGAGGGTGTGAAAATGAGAAGGTCCAGCAGCAAACTCTTCAGAACATGGAATCTATAAAAGGGGGAGAACTTCTTGAACTGATTCTTGGCTGTATGAAGGTAGGCAATCTGAATGCATTACTTTACTTACATCAAAAAATGATTTATCATCAGTCTTCTTTGGTGGACCAGGTGCTGGTGCTGCTGGAGTAACAGACATCACCTCGGCTAGATCTGATAACAGAATAATTAGCAGCTGTTTAATTACCATGGGTTTTAGAGTATGGGAAGCTATTCTGTTTGATAATGAATGTACTGTCTCCATCACTCATATCACCAAAGCCAGCGTCCTTACTTTAAAAATTCTAAATGCTCTTGTTAGATTGGTCATTGTTTTCCATTTACTTTGGAATGTCTCTTGCCACTCCCAGGCTGCAATGTACAAGAACCAGCACCTAAATAGAAGTGCACTTCTTTTGCATAATTATATATATATATATATATATATATATATATATATATATATATATATAAATAATGCCTTATGAGTTCCTGGTAGGCTAGAGCTGGCATAATGGTAAGGTTATGCCCATCCATTCAAGTTTCAATTCCAAACTACTTGATGGATTATGATGATCTACACTACCTGCCCCACCCACCCCCCAAAAAAAAAATATACACCCTACTTTACCTGAGCTACTGGGGGGGAGGGGGGACGTATATTAAAAACAACCAAGGAAATGTAATCTGACTCTCATGCAGTTCGACTAGTCTCATAACAGCAGTCTGCAACTTATTGGCATTCTTCTGTTTTCTTAATACTTGCAGATACTGCACAGTTTCAGTACAGAACCAACACTAATAGAGATGCGTCACATAGTTTATGGGAGGAAAATATCGGTTGATATGGGTCATACAAGGGCATTATTTTATCTGACAATTAGGATCACTCATTATTCAGACTGCTTGATGAAACAGCAGGCAGCATTACACTTGCTGCATTCCAATTTGTTGAGGCTCAGGGTCTGCAAGTTTCAGGTCAATAGATGAGGTGCGAACCAAAATTTCTGGACTGGGGCAATATAACAATCTGAGGCTTACCTTAGTTACAGTTTGGTATTTTCTACATAAAAGTTGTCACCTAGTGTTTATACATTGGGCCCAGTGCTTCCTTCACTGCTAGAACCATCTCTGGAACACCATTTTCATGATGCTGTCTAGCAATGCCTGTATTTCAGCTTGAATCTCCACAATATCCTCCAATCTTTGTCACTTTAACTGAATTTTGTCTTTGAAAACACAAAGAAGTCACAAGGGGCTAGGATGGGCTTTATGTCTTGATCTTGCAGGTACTGCCAAGCAGAAACTTGGTTTTGTTTCCAGCTGTCATTCAGCACATGGGGCACAAATTTTTCAGAAATTCGTTTCATGTTTCAATCTTCAGGCAAAATGCATGGAACGTTACAAATTTTGTTAATCTAAGACGTCTGTCCTCATGGATGATTTTATGCATTTTTTCCAAACTTTCATCAGTCTGCCTTGATGATGGGTCATCTGAAGGTTCAAGCCCTTCAAACAAAGTTCAGCCACTTTTGAAACAGGAATACCATTTAAAGGTTTGTGTTATACTTGTGGCATTATCCTCAAAGGCCTTTTTAGGCATTTCATAAGACTCAGAAGATATTTTCTCTAGGTTAAAACCAAAACTGATGCAACTTTGTGTTCCTTAAGGTCTACCAAATCACTGAACCACAGCAATTACAGAGTGTGCACACATGCACGTACACACCCACACACATTTAAACCTCAATTGCACAAAATGCAATATACTCTTATGGCGACACTCACCACACTAATTCACAATAATCAACTCCATGGTACCTAGCAGCATACAGCTGTATTATATCTGGTTGGTGTTCCTGTGGCCAGTCTGGACACTTCTGGCTCGCACCTCAAATTACAGTTATTAGGTTTGCACTCATCACACAAAAGTAGGTGCTGGAAATGTTGCCCTCTGTCTCACACACATATGCCATGTCTAACAAACATACTGATCATTGCACACCAAAGATTTATAAGTGCAGGGGGGCTGACAAAACAGTATGTAACGACAAATGTCAGATGAAGTAATGTCCCTCTACAACTTTAATGAAACACACAAAAAGTTCAGTAAAAACAAATGTTCAGAGATATCCTAGAGATGACTCATATCACTGGTTCAAAGTGTAAGACAAAAAATTACAAAACCAATGCATACTTGTAAAAAGTACCAACCTATATATCCCTTGCAGTGAGAATCCTCCATTGCATCATAATATCGCAGTTGGTGTTTTATAGAGTCAAGGACAAACCAGCGCTGTTTCCAGCCTTTCAGCAGAGCCCCACGCTTGTACAGGTACCCTTCATGAGTTCGGTTTTCTGCTACATTAGATGAAAACTGATCATAGTATTGCTGGCTTGATGTTTGAATTGTTGTAACACCTGCAAACGGGACACAGTGAAATTTTCCAACATGAATCCCAGAAAGACAAACCTCTTCTGGTCTTGATGCAGTATGATGCCATTCAATGCTGTGTAACCTAGTTTCTGGGTGAAAATTGTGTAAGAGCAAAACTACATTGATATTAACTCAGAGTGTATTGTTTGCTGACAATAAGGCCATAACTGCTCAAACAGAAGATTATTTCCATTGGGCATGTCAAATAAAATTTTTAAAAACAAAACTGTAAAATTTTGATTTTTAAAACAAAGGGCATTATATTTAAAGCAAGTGAGCACATTAGAGCAAAAATAATTACTGACAAAGAAGTGACTGAACAAATAAAAGAATTAACTACTTGGGATGTAGGACATCATATGCAAATAATGATAAATCGAGTAACTTATAAAGGTTTCAACACACACACACACACACACACACACACACACACACACACATGCACACGTGCGCACACACACACACACACCACACACACATACACATACACACACACAAAATCTGATGCACATTTAAAACAAGTAATAATAAAACACTGCTGAAATTATACAGGGTGATCAAAAAGTCTCTGCGCACCTGACGATTACAGTACATAAAACACGCAAAAAATACAGTATTTTAAACAGTTTCAATCACTTACCATGATAATGTAGTTAGAATTAGGGATAACAGATGGCGTTAGGGTGAGTCTAGTGTACCCTGGCCCTGGTGGTCAGCTGCCAAGCAGTCAGATTGAGCCAAGTAGTGAGGCAAGAAAGACACGTGTTGTGATAATGATGTTATCTGTTGAAGAGCGTACATTCCTAGTGCAACATGTGTTTCAGTGTGGTGGAGAACACACACAAGATGTTCAACAACGATTCCAGGTACAGTTTCCAGGGACCAAGGTGCCATATCATAATGCAGTGGGGCAGTTGATTCAGAAATTCAAGAAAACCGGTCCTGTGTGTGATGCTACCAGATCTGGAAGGCCATCAATACTGGCAGAGAAGAAAGTGTTGGACATCTTAAACCGCATGCTACAAAGTCTGAAGAAGTCCATCAGGAAATTATCCCAGCAGGTTGGTGTCTCATATGGCATGGCCCATACAGCTTCAAAAAAATGCCTATGCCTACACCTTTACAAAATTACAGCTGTGCATGATTTGAAACCTGGCGACAGTGCTAAGCGGGCAGTGTACTGCAAGTGGTTTTTAGACTTTTTTGACCATGAAAGAAAGGACATTTTGGATGTCACATTTTCACAGACAAGGCATATTTCCATTTGTCAGGGTACATCAACAGTCAAAACTCATGTGTCTTGTGTGCACAAAATCCCCATGCATTCCACGAGATGCCGCTGCATGATGAGAAGATTGGTGTTTGAGTTGGAATGTCGCGTAGGCGCATAGTCGGACCCATTTTTTTCTCAGAGACTCTCACTGTGACAATATTGTGTATCCTTTCATTGTGCAACTGAAAGAAGATGAAATTGACAAGGCCTACTTTCAGCAGGATGGCGCTACAGCTCATACAGTGCGTATGTCTATGACACTCTTGGACGACATGTTTGCAGACAGAATCACTTCTAAAACCATTTGGCCTCCAAGATCTTCGGATATTTCTCTGCCTGATTTTTTTTTCAGGGGTGTGACGAAAAACTCAGTGTATTCGAACAGTCCCCACACAATTGATGATTTGAGGATGGCCATCACAGAACATATTCGGAATGTGGACCGTGCTATACTGAACACGGTCTTCGAGAACACAGTTCAGCGTGTAAATAAATGTCTGGAGACTGGCGGGGGACACTTTGAACATTACTTGTAACTTTCTGTATTGTAATCATCAGGTGCACAGAGACTTTTTGATCACCCTGTGTAAGACAATGGCAGTACCAAAACTCCTACACAGATGTTAGAATTGGGCTTTACTAAAACAACCGAGACAATGGAGATTACAAAACAGCATGAAAGAAACACAGAGATAAGGGGGACAAAATTTTTTTGGTCAGTTGCAGGATATGCAGTATATGATCATAAAACACATGAAATAAGATAACTAAATATATACAATTTAAATGAAATTACTGTAAACTGTAGATGCCAGTGGACACTATACTTATCAAGAATACACAACACACATTCCCAGGTTAGTGTATGTATACACTCCAATGGACAGAATGAATATAGGTCATCCAAGGAAGATCCATCGAGATGCACCACCCACTAATGACAGAACATGCCTGGATGGCTTATACTCTGTTTTTACTACTGCTGCTGCTGCTGCTGTTGTTGTTGATGATAATGATTATGATGAACTTGGAATGTATATAATCAGGCAGTACTTTTATCATGTCCCTGAGAACAGCAGCTGTCACAGAAGCTTTACTGCATGTTAAGTCTGCCCCTGCACTGCAGCTTACTCATTCATAGAAGAGCCCTTCTGTGCTGACCTCCAGCTTCCAAGCAGGCTTTGCTCATTCTCAAAACATTTCTCGACACACAACACAGCTCTTCTCTTGAAATACTAGCAATTCATCTTCAAAGATTGTCAATTCTTGCAAGGAAACTATATTTTAGTGTCTTGAACGAATAACAGCACTAGTCCAAATCTAGAAATCTAAGAGGATAAAATCTGCAAGTTATCAAGTGTTTGCTAAACACCCTTTCTTCTGAAAATTCCCTGAAGAATGGAGTCAGAATTATTCCAGTATAATAATTGGACTTGTTTTTTCAAGAAACATGAGCACATAATTTTTCAAGCAGTCACTGATAATCAGACCCTGATGAACTGCATGGAAAAATTTGGAAAACCTGTTATTTTGGCTGCTCACATGTGCCTCATCCAAGAAAACACAGGTCTTTGTAATGTCTTCTTGTCTAGCCCTGAACTTGCCACTCAGAATTTTTACATGGTACTGTCAAAACATAATACTTTGTCAGCTAACACATGTACCCCTGAAAAGACAAAATCTTCCTACACTCAAGAGACATGATAAACCTACCATCCTCCATATCAAATGTATTATGACAATACAATATGCAAGCCAAAAGTTTCCCGACTGGCTGCATGGACTGCAAACTGAATATAATGCAGAGGTACTCCACCATGTACCCCCAAGTTTATTTATTGTAACTTATGTTGCGAGTATTGTTGTAATAGAACGCTGCACTTTTGTGCAACTGACACTGAAGTGTGTTTGTCTTGGGTGTGTTCTGCGACTGCTGTAGCCCAGTGAAATGAAAGACTTTAAGGGGCACAGAATTTGCATCATGTGTTGTTTTAACCTTCAGAACATATTTTAAGAGAATAATGAAATGCTTAAAAAAGGCCAAGAGAACACAAAACTCTAAATGGTATTCCTACTGCAAAGGTGCAAGAATTTTAGAGGTTCAGGTAACCCATCAGCAAGGCAGACTGATGGATATGTGGAAAATGCATAAAGTTATCCATGAGGGCAAACCTCATATGATTAACAATGTTTCTAACAATCTAGGATGAAGATAAAGCACATGCCAACAGTTAGCCGAAGATTAAACATGATGTCAATTGCTGAAAAATTTCTGCCCCAATTGCTAAATGATGACCAGAAAAAAAAAATTGATTTTCTGCAATCAGGCCAAAAAGGACAGAAATTTCCTTTTAATGTCATAAAAGGGAATTGTAATGTCCCAGCCCAGAAACCTCTGGCTAGCACCTCTAGCACAAACTTCTACCACCAGGTGCAGATACAGCAGAATTTGCTCAGTCATTTCTTACTTGGAATAAGGCTGTACGTGGGTGGTCTGAAACGTTTTTGGCCTCGAACATAGATGGCAACAATATCGGCAAGATTTTTTTTCCTAAGTTGGTACATCTGTCATAAGCAACCATGTGAAATTGCATGTCATTCTATCAAGTAGTTTGTTTTATACAGCTGTCTGAAGCAGGAGTGTTGTCTGTATCCCTTAAAATGGATAAAATTGAGTAAAGTGTGGTTATAAAATTCTTTGTAAAAGAAGGTTTAACACCAAAGGAAATTCATTCGAAGTTCATAAAAGTTTATGGAGACTCTTCTCCTTCATTTTCAACAATTAAGAAATGGGCTGCTGAATTTAAATATGGCCATACCAGCCTTGAAGTTGATCCACGTGAAGGATGTCCAAAAAAGTGCAACTACACCAGAAATAATTGAACAAGTGCATGATATGGAATTGGATGACTGGCGGATGAAAGTGCGTAAAATTGCTGAGACTATAGGCATTTCAAAAGAACATGTAGGATATATTTTGCATGAAGAATTGGGTACGAAAAAGCTTTGTGCAATATGGGTGCCGCACTTGCTCACAACAGATAAAAAATGCACTCGCATGAAAATCTCTAAACAGTGCTTGGAGTGTTTTAACAAAAATAAAACTGACTTTTTGCATTGATTTATTACTATGGATGAGACATGGATTCATTGTTACACACCAGAATCCAAACAGTAGTCAAAACAGTGGACAGAAGCCGGTTGTTCAGTGCCAAGAAGACAAGGTTGGTTCCTTCAGCAGGAAAGGTCATGGCATCGATGTTTTGGGATGCTGAAGGCATTTTGTTTATCGATTAACTTGAAAAGGGTAAAACAATAACCAGGGAATATTATTCCAATCTTTTAACCAGACTAGACAAAAAAATTCGTTAGAAAAGACCCGGTTTGCAAAAGAAAAAAATCATCTTTCATCAGGACAATGCACCTGCCCACAAAAGTGTTTTGGCAATGGAAAAATTAAGGGATCTGCACTATGAATTGTTGAAACATCCACCCTATTCCCAAGATTTGGCTCCCTCTTATTTCTGTCTCTTCCTAAAACTCAAAATCTTCCTCGCTGGTCAGCGTTTTTCTTAGAATCAAGAGGCGATTGCAGCTGTAGAGGGGTATTTTGCAGATCTTATGAAGAACCACTACAGGAATGGGATAATGGCGTGCAGCATTGCTGGAATGAACGTAATAGTCTCAGGGAAGATTATGTTGAAAAATAAAAATAATTTTGTAATTATAAATTCGTTTTTTCGTTGTTAGGCCAAGAACTTTTCAGAGCACCCTTGTAGCATGTGTGATTGTTGAGTAAAATCTTGTTAAGTTCAATGTGTGTTGCTCCATGGGTTTGGCAAATGTTGGTAATGGAGGAGTTGAAAAACAGTACATTTGAAAAAACTTGTGCTTCAAACTGGGAGAAGATGCTGCAGGACCTTTTGAACTGCAGATGATCATTTTGCACAGCAGATAACGGACAGAATGAAGGTTTTGAGCAATTTTCCAAGTTCAAAATTGTTCAGGCTGAATGCTCAGGACGTCCACCAACAAGCAAAATGGATAAGAATATGAACACGGAAAGGAACTTGTTCTTTCAAATAGGAGATTCAGTACCTACAAAGTTGCTAACATGGGAATTTCATTTGGGTAAGTTCAAAGCATTCTGAAAGACAATGTGAACTTGTGCTGCACTTCCACCAAATTCATGTGCAAACCTACTCACCCTGCGGTGACAGCGCATAAATTTCTGGCTCAAAACAAAATTACCCTCATTCCATGACCTCCCTACTCAACAGAATTGGTGCCGTACGACTTTCTCCTCTTCCCAGAACTCAATATGACAAAGTACAGGAGACTCAATTGTGTCAACATGATTCCAACAAAACTGCAGGATAAACCTGCCAAGTTTCAAACCATGCACTTTATGGTATGTTCTAAACAGATGCGTGATCACTGAATTCAGTGTACAGGCCCAAGGACACTACTTTGAAAGAAATAACAGTGATAGGTGGCCTTATTATGCAGAAATAAATTCAGTCCAGAAACTATTTTATGACATCACATATTATTAATCAATGCAGCAGTGACATAGCAAAAAGTGGAACCACCTTTCAACACTATTCACAATGCCCAATAGATCATTGCTCTCAACATGTCACTGGACCCATCCAACCCAAAAAGTATACATTTTTTGAACTCTAAGATTGCCATAATCACACAATGTCCTATTTTAAGTTGTAATTTTTGCTCACTGTGTTTTAGCCACAATAGTTCTTGGTGGGATAAGCAGTGTCTGTGACTGTCACTAGCATTCTGACACTGTAGTTGTTGTCCTCTAGTAGCCATTTGTCACACTGGATTGTGGAAACAATTCTGCTGCAGATGTGACAATTGTACAAGACACATAACACGTTCTACTACAAATGTCTGTTACCTGTGGCATGGTCCATGCATTTCTGAATATTCAATCAGAAACATAACACAAAGAAGTATGACTCGTGTCATTACAATGCAGATATACAGCACTTACTAGAGCTAACAGAACCACTGTCCCCACCACCACGAGAGACAGTTTGTGTTGTCAGACTGCCGTCAGCCACAGCTTTGTACTTTGTACAATTCTTTGGAACACTTTCTGCACACTTCTCATGACAACTATAGCCACAATCTACACATCGCAGGCCAGTCTGAAAAAAAAAAAAAAAAAAAAAAAAAAAAAAAAAAAAAAAAAAAAAAAAAAAAATTAAAATAATTACAAACATATTCATTCTACATAATAAACTCTTCTGCACCGAAATTTCAATCCTTAATAGATAATGAGAACTTTTAATGACAGAACTAAATCACTGAAACTTCTGAACAGGAAGAAGTGACCTTTATGCAACAGTAAATGATTTATGATACTCCCCAACTTACATAGCCCTAATTACACAGTGTGACAAGTGATTATACATACTTACTTACTCCATGGAGCAGAGTCCTTGAGAAGCTAACCAGTAAACTTTGCAGCTAGTCAAGAAATTCCCCGCATTTATGGGACCCGAAAGTCCCTCACCGTACCCACAAGTGCCCGCCACCTGTCCCTATCCTGAGCCAACTCCATCC
>Ga0268261_10000620_pt1 | contig 22678 bp, 27 predicted proteins | sample TergutNc150P1_FD_190353 | JGI IMG/M metagenome (GOLD analysis project Ga0268261, IMG submission 190353) | Nasutitermes corniger P1 segment gut microbial community from laboratory colony in Florida, USA - Nc150 P1 (SPAdes) (version 2) | ecosystem: Host-associated > Arthropoda: Insects >...
AACTACATCATACAAAAATACCTGTTTCGACTTTCTTCTTTAATGCCTTCTTCGAGGTGGTACAAGGGGCTTAACTTCAACTCTCTATATACACAACAGGGATGCCCAACCTAGGGGTCGCATAACATCTACATCCCCTTCTCCATAACTATAATGCCGATCACTCATCCAGGGAATAAAGGCTGAATTACCTCCACCGTCACCCCTACACCTAAGTTACACCATGTTCCGAACCTTGGGGCATAACTACATCATACAAAAATACCTGTTTCGACTTTCTTCTTTAATGCCTTCTTCGAGGTGGTACAAGGGGCTTAACTTCAACTCTCTATATACACAACAGGGATGCCCAACCTAGGGGTCGCATAACAACTACATCCTCTTCTCCATAACTATAATGCCGATCAGTCATCCAGGAAATAAAGGCGGGATTACCTCCACCGTCACCCCTACACCTATGTTACACCATGTTCCGAACCTTCGGGCATAACTACATCATACAAAAATACCTGTTTCGACTTTCTTCTTTAATGCCTTCTTCGAGGTGGTACAAGGGGCTTAACTTCAACTCTCTATATACACAACAGGGATACCCAACCTAGGGGTCGCGCAACCCACCCATGGCTCGCGATAAACCAACCGATCCCCAACCTAGGGGTAAAAGTAAAGATGGACGGAGCCTGACCTCCAACGTCACCCCTACACCTTTTTAATACCTCCACAGCCACCCCTACGCCAAAATTACCCAGACCTGCCCCGTTACTACTTCCACTGCTGTGTAGAAATCCGAGAAATGTGATTAACAAGAAACGCCCTACTATGAGTAATGCTTAGCGTACGGAAGGGTATGCAATAACTCGTATCCAGTGAGTAGCGTAAGCAGTGTCAAGTGGACAACGGCACTGTAAAGGCAGTCGCTGGACGTACTCAACTCGGAACAGTTAAAGTGGTTACGTGTGTTTGATTCATGATGGAGGCCGAAGACTACACGTTTGCCGAGATGGCAGACATCCACTTCTTCCACGGTCGTGCCAACGGCAATGCACATGAGGCAAGACGTCTGTATCAAGAAACATTTCCAAATCGTCGACTTCCATGCAGCCGAACATTTTCGCGCATAGCGCAACGTCTGCGGGAAAGAGGCACGTTCATTCTCGTAATTGAAGGAGGAAGGCCTCGGACTGCCAGAACTGTACAGCAGGAGCAACGAATTCTTGCCCACGTAGCCGCTAACCCTGGAACTAGTACCCGTAGGATATCTTCAGCGGAGGGTGTTCACCGCAGTACTGTTTGGAGGATACTACACGAAGATCGGCTGTATCCATATCTACAACGTGTACAGGGTCTTAAGCTGGAGGATTTGCCTCGCCGTGTAACATTTTGCCAATGGTGTTTGGAACAATGCGTCCGGAACCCACAGTTTCTGTGGAAGCTATTGTTCACTGATGAGGCAATGTTTACACGGAATGGAATTTTTAATTTCCATAACGTGCATATCTGGGCACATGAAAATCCACACACCATTCAAGAAGCAAGACATCAGACCACATTCTCAATAAATGTTTGGGCTGGTATCGTCGGGGATCGGCTGATTGGTCCAGTCCGTTTACCAGAGCGGTTGACGGGGCCTACGCACTGGGAATTTTTGGAACGACTGACGAGACATCTTGCCTGATGTGCTTGATAATGTTCCCTTCACATTGCGAGTAGGCATGTTTTTCATGCATGATGGGGCTCCACCACATTTCAGCCGCATAGCACGTCAATACCTGAATGACCATTTCCCTGGGAAGTGGATCGGGCGTTACGGGCCTGTAGCGTGGCCCCCTCGTTCCCCGGATCTCAATCCTATCGATTTCTACCTTTGGGGCTACGTTAAAAATAAAGTTTACTCCACACCCGTTACCACCGTTAACGAGTTATGGGAACGCATCGTAGCTTGATGCCATCACGAACCGACCAAGTCAGCTGGAACGCTTCAGGGAATCCATGATGCGACGTCTCAACGGATGTGTTGCGGCAAATGGTCAGAACTTTGAACATCTTATGTAATACTCAAACGGGTACCAGCATATGAACGTAAGTCGATATCTCGGAATCTGTTCACTTTTGGACCCCTGTTGATAGTGTAACGAACGTAAAATGTAAATTTTTGTATGTTTTATTTTTCATATTAATTTTGGTACTTTCTGGATTTGTATGTTGAAACGGTTACAGTTAGGTTTCATTCACTTCCTCATTGTGAAACAAACGATCGCTCACAGTTGCAACTAAGCACTTAATTGTCAGTTCCCCATTCCTTTGGAGCGCTTAACCCCAACTCTGACCCGATCCGTTTGTCTCAACTGTAAAATATGTTTATGTATCATTTTGCTCTAATATAAACCCCCGCATTTTGCTGACGCGGGATTCACTCGAAGGAATCGCTGTTCGTCGGTCACTATGTATCTGCAAGACTCTGAGAACGATAATTATTATACAAAGTTCAATATTGATTACGATGTGGCATCGTTTCTTAATATTACAAGGTAAGCCGAATTGACTGAATTAATTTTCTGTGTTCCAGATTAATTCGAGTGGAACACTTTCGTGATATAATTCGGACGATCTGAACTAAATTCTAAATTTGTAATTATTCGGGTTTATACGAGAGCAAGATAATCATTTTATCTTTCTTGTTTTATTAGTTATCATCCCCTTCATATCTGTATTATAGCATCAACATCATTGTTTTACAATATATAGACTGTCTACAGTCAATTGTGATTTTGATCAGTTACCTGTCCCCTGTACTACACCCTTATAGCGCACCGTCAGTATTTACTGACTGGTGGCATTTCTCTACCGTTTATCAGGATATCCACGTTACGAACCCCTCACGCTACTTGTATATTTATGTCCCATAGGGTATCACTAGTAAAACCTAGTCCCCTCCAATTTAGGGCATTACAATAGGAACTTTTTTGCTTAAGTAAGGGTGGGGAATACCCAGGAAAAGTTTGTGACATGGGTTTTGAGACACTCTGTATATTATGTCTAAAAAACTAAGGAAACAAACCATTTGCAATATAAATACACATTTTACGATCAGGAACATATTTTAATTTCGAACTTCCACTACATTTATACCACAAGAAAACTTAACTTGTGATTGTGAAAAAAAATCATATATGACAATGAAAATATAAGGAAGATTGCTGAAGAAGTGAGGTTCCTTATGTCATACTAATAATTTGAATGACAGTCACAACATCATAAAGTGAAGCACATTTATTTCCTGAGGTGTAATTTTTTTTACATAATCCCACAGCACCCTGACGCACTTGTCTCATCTTGGCAAGATTTTTAAAATTGTCATGACAGAAATTAGGCTCCTGAATTCTTCTTGCTATAGAATTGGTGACTTCGCAAGTGTTGTGTCACTGGCCCAAAAGTAATAGTCCAGTGGGCTAGGTCTGTACCGTATGTTGGATTGTCCTTAAGTTTCCAGTAACATAACTGCAGCAACTCTCTTGTGTTTGTTGTACACTGTATGGGGCTGCATTACTGTGCTCAAGGATCATACCTCATGACAGATGTTCATGCCTCTGCCTGCTAATAGCCTAATGTTGTCGGCACGGCGTGTCACAGCATATGTTCACATTCGCTTTTGGATCTCGAAGTATGAATACAATGCTGATGACTCCTGCAGCATAGAATACAGATGCCACACCCTTCTAGCATACTGGAACACTTTACATTTTGTGGCTGTGAATGAAGATGGATGTGTCCACTGCATTAAAGTTCATTTTGAGTAAAGTGGTGAACCCATGACTCACATCATCACCATGGATTGAGGGAACCCGTTTGCTCTTCCTTTAAGTAACTGAAAAAATGAAAGAGCACCTCCAAACATCAATTTTTGTGAACTTCCATCAAGTAACTTTGTACCCACCATGCATACACACTGCTGTTTTCATAAATCACTTGTGTGCAGTGGATAAATCTTTAATGGTGTCTTGATGGTCTTCCAAAACCTGCGCTGTGTACGTGTTCTTGATCTGCTGGGTTGAAAGGTGTAAATTGATGGTGGATGCCAACCCACTTGTGAACTCTTTGCACCCTCTCCCTAAATGATGTGGCCTCAGTACACCATTACCAAACACCAGCATTAACTGGCAGTGAATTTCAAGGGTGGAAAAGTTCTGCCTATATAAACTGTCACACCACAAAGTTTTCTGCATGACAGAGTTTCCATTATCATTACCACTGCAAATAAACTTATCCCCTAAATAGCATGATTGACTGATTGTTGCACCATCTGTTGCATGGTACCTCTATTACAGTCAGTACAGGATTTTTAAAAAATTATAGCCGTGGGAACCTTACTTACTGAACAGGCTTTGTACCTAGATTGTCGTTGGGTGACAATGTTGAGGAATATAAATATTCCTTAATCCATTTTCTGTTGGCCTGTGAAGATACTAACAATTGATGCAGAATGTTCAAAGCAAACATTAATGACCATACACCAGACTTGGTGGTGTCACAATCCTAGCCAGTGCAGAGATCTCCTCAGCATACAAATTGCAATACAAATTATTAGGTTAAGAACTATATGTACATAAAGTCAGTAGAGGATGATCAACGTTATGAATCCTCAGGACTATGGGCATCTCAAATCTTAAGCCTAGCCAGAGTGTGAAAATCTTCAGAACACAAATTGCAAAACAAATTAAAAGTTTAAGAATTACATGTACATAAAGTCAGTAAATGATGAACAACATTGTGAACCTTCAGGACTATGGGCACGTTGATTAGGCTTAAGGCCTAGCCTGAGAGTGAACATCTTCAGCATGCAAATTGTAATACAAATTACAAGCGTAAGAATTATATGTACATAAAGTCAGTAAATGATGACAAACAATATCGTAATGCCCTAATTTGGTGGGGACCAGGTTTTACTAGAGACACTCTGTAGGACATACATATGAGTAGCATGAGGGGTCCGTAACACTGATGTACTGATAAAAGTTAGTAACTGCCACCAGTCAGTAAATGACAGTGCGCTTTATAAGGGTGTAGTACACGAAGACAAGTAACTGACCAAACTCACACTTAACTATAGATAGTCTATATATTGTGAACTGATGGAAATAATATTATAATACAGATATGAAGGGGATGGTAAATTATACAATGAAACAAGAAAGATAAAATTATCTTGCTCTTGTATAAACCTGAATAAATGTGAATTTAAAATTTAGTTCAGATCGAATTATATTATGAAAGCGTTTCACTCGAATTAATTTGGAATACAGAAAATTACCTCAGTCAATTCGGCGTACCTTGTAGTATGAAGAAGCGATACCACATCGTAATCAATATTGAACTTTGTATAATAATTATCATTTTCAGAGTCTTGTAGATACGTAGTGACCGGCGAACAGCTATTCATTCGAGTGAATTATCGCGTCAGCAAAAGGCAGGGGTTTATATTAGAGCAGAATGATGCAGTAAACATTTTACATTATAGAGCGTCACAGTTGAGGTTAAACTCTTTGAAAGAATGAGGAACTGAAATATGCGCTGAGTAGTAACTGTGAGCGATCGTTCGTTTCACAATGAGGAAGTGAAATAAAATTAAATCTGACTGTAATTGTTCTGATATACAAATCCAAAAAGTTACCAAATTTAATATGTAAAATCTAACATACAGTGATGTACATTTTACATTCATTACAATATTATGAATCTTCAGGACTGTGAGCACCTAGAATTTTAAGCCCAGGCAGAGAGTGGACATCAACAAAAAATTGAAAAAAAAATGTTAAGGGTTTGAAAACCATTTATACATAAAATGGAATAACTAATTATTTACAAATTACATACGTCATACTGAAAGTCACGATCACACCAACTGTAAAATGAAACAGAGCGTTTCTGCCAGTGCTGCATGTATGTCAAGACCTATTGAAGTACATATTCATTTCACCTCATGTGCTACTACACACAGCACAATGTGCACAAATCAGTAATACTTATGACTTCTCAAACAGCCAACATATATTTATATAAACCTGATGCACAGCTCTAGCATATTTTCTCAGAGACTGCTCACTGAAATGGATGGTCTAAGCCAGTGTTTCCCAACCACTCCCTGGATGAACCACTAAAATAATTCTCCATATCGTGAAGAACCCCTACATATGGAAAGTTATAGGCTACAAAATTTTAATTATACGGAATGCAACTCAGTTACTGCTAAGATAACCTCAAGGAAATGTACCTGCTATGTAAGTCAGCATACCTTGTAAGGAAAAAAGCAATTACTTTTCTTGTACTGCACTGTCTCATGTACTTTTTTCTTTCAAATATCAAAATATAATATGAAAACAAATTTCACTTAAATTTAACATTTATGGGTCCGTGCATTATAAATATATTCCAATATATATCCAACAAGATGCAAATTTAGTTTATTTATACCTGGAAACTGCTCTACATGTTTCAGGTGGTACCTCTATCCATCATCAGGAGGGCATACAACAGTATATACAGCATCTGGTACTTTCACACTGTAATGGATAAAGTTCAATTAGTAATAAAGTGTATATGAAGACATAAAAATACAGTGTGGTTAAAATCTAAAATCCAGCTAGATTTTAACCACACTATATTTTTATGTCTTCATATACACTTTATTACTAATTTAACTTACATTACAGTGTGGCAAATACCAGATGCTGTAAATACAGTTCTATGCGCTCCTGATGATGGGTAAAGGTACCACCCAAAACATGTCGAGCAGATTCCAGATATAAATAAATTGTGTAAAGTTGCATCTTGGATATTTATTGGAATGTAAAGTTTACTTAAACATCAAAATTAACCTCACATCTAAAGTCAGTGTAAGGTACTTCCAGTGTGATACTTGGTCTTTATTCTTTTTGCGCAAACATTGAATTTTTGGCCATATGTTTGACCAATCTGCTCGTAGTTCTTCTTTGAGACAGATATTTCAAATTTTTTGTGGCATTTCTAACTCTGTATTTATTAATTCTATAGTTTCTGTAGAAACCCTAAAGATGTTCTACGGAACCCTGGTTGGGAAATATTGGTCTGAACAGTGGCAAGGTCAGTTTGAAAGTAATGCTCTTTATTCTTACCAGTAAATTCAGCCATGTTATAGACATAACTGGGAGATCAGAGGACATAAAGAGAACAATGATGGCATCAAAAACTGCAGAAGATGCAATAATATTAAAAGGAAATGAAGGGAAAACTACATACATGTTAAAGGATACAGGAAACAGAGAATGTGTTGAGAAATTGTGGAGGGAAATGGAACTTTGGTTAACAAAAAACAGACGTTGGTGACACTGCGTGTATGTGCCCTTGTCTTGGGTGAAACTGCTTGAGTGTTGTTACAGCTAGTGCGGTGGTGAATAAACCAGTTTGTGTTATAAGAGACATATTTTTGGGCCGACGCTACCTATATAAATCCGAACCAGAAGGCCCGGTAGGCTTCGCATGTAATATATGGCGACCGTGACAGGACATTTCTCTATGGATGATTTGAAGAAGAAACAGAAGGTAGTGCGGGCGGCATTCGGGCGTCTCTATAATACTTTGAACGAAGCTGGTTCGAACTGGAACCCGGCCAATCAGGATGATTCCAAAGTATGAGCAGACTTGGAGTTATTACGGGGCAAAAGGATGAATTAGCGAAGTTAGACGAAGATTTTATGAATCTGCTATTGCAAGAAGAGGCGGGAGAGGAAGAGTTGGACAAAGAAATGCAAAGCGCCGATGAGTACGCAAGTAAGTACAAAAGAATTAATCTTTACGTGCGGAAACGCGTAAGTGCTGCTATAAAGGTGGAGGAAGACTAATTCCATCTTGCATGTCAACAAGAGGAAATTCCAGTTGCCCACTCTTGAATTTAAGAAGTTTGGGGGTGACGTCAAGGATTGGTTGACGTTTTGGGGACAGTTTAAGAAAATCGATGAAGATCCGGAGATGGATGACGCTGACAAGTTTCAATACTTGTTACAAGCTACCGCACCCAAAACCAGAGCGCGGGAAGTGATTGAGAGTTTTCCCCCTATAGGCAGCAACTACAGTAAGGCTATGGAATGCTTGAAGGCTCGTTTTGTGCGTGAAGAATTTCTAGTGGAATTTTATGTAAGATAGTTGCTTAAGTTGACTCTGGTTATGAATTCCAAAGAAGGACGAGTCACACTTTCCTCCCTGTATGATAGAATTGAAACACAATTAAGAGCTCTAGAAAAGCTGGGAGTGGATACTGACAAGTACGCAGCCATGTTGTTCCCACTGGTTGAGACCTGCCTATCAGAAGAAGTTTTGAGAGCATGGCAGAGGTATAGTAGTGCCAGTTTAGTTCAACAGGATGGCCAGACTAGACTCGATAATCTTATGAGCTTCTTAAAGAAGGAAGTGGAGAGCGAGGAGAGGATTACTATGGCAATACAAGGTTTTAGTTTGGGAAACAATATTAGGGGTATGAAACCGCAAAGGATTCAATCCAGTAGTTTTAACAAAAATGTTGTTCCCACCACAGCTGGCCTTGTCAATTGTAAACCCAGTAAAATGGCATGTGTGTTCTGTTCGGGGTCACATCCCAGTGATGGTTGCTTTAAAGCACAGAAAATGAGTATTGAGGAGAAATGGGACATTGCCAATAGAAAGGGATGTTGTTTTGCATGTCTTAAGACTGGGCATGTTAAGAGAAGATGCAGAGCCGTCTTGAAATGTATATTATGTGAGGGCAAGCATGTACCAGTGATGTGCCCTAAGGTTGAAAAGGAATCGGAAACAAAGGCTGAGCCAGACAGTTCCTTGTCCAACGTAAAATGTAATCAGGTTTTCTTGCAGACTACTATGGTAAAAATAAGAGGAGCACACGAGAAGATAAGGGTACTTCTGGACCCTGGATCCCAGCGTTCGTGCATTAAGAAAGACGTGGTTCAATACATGCAGTATAAGCTTACAAGCGAAGAGGAATTGATTCACGGATTATTTGGAGGGGAGATGACGAGACCCCGACATTTCCGCTATAAGATACGCCTACAAAGTCTCTATAATGAATACGCATGTAATTTTGAGGCACTTGAGGAAGAGATATGTTTACGTGTTCCTGCCCTTAAGTCGCGATCACAGCTAGCCGAGTTGAGAGATAGAGGAATCGAAATTTTGCTGAAAGAAGACAGGCCAATAGACGTTTCAATAGGGGCCGACGTCTACGGAAAACTTTTAACCAAGCGGCGAGATATTTTGCGTGTCCGCCTTATTGCCTCAAATTCAAAATAACGGTAGCACCAAGCTGTCTAAATAGTTTGTTTACATCCGGTAACCATAACAAGGTCACTGTTAGGTTTCAAAATAATAACTATGTTTAAAATTACCGCCGTAGCCGCCATATTGCCAAAAATTCAAAATGGTCGCCTTTGTTTACATCAAGTAACCATAACCAGTTAAAGTTAGGTTACGCACAAAGGTCATTAACCCCTCCGCCATCTTTTTTTCACATCCAGCAACCATAACAAGGCTTCAAAATAATAACAAACTTTTAAACTTACCGCGCTAGCCGCCATATTGTAATATGGCTACCTTATTCAAATAACAAAGTTCAAAGTTAGGTTTAAAATTGCCACGCAAGTCGCCATGTTAGCAAAAATTCAAAATGGTCGCCTTTGTTTACCATAACATGTTAAAGTTAGGGTAAGCACGGGGCCACACTGTACCTCATTGTTTACATCACATCGCCTAGGGCTGTATACATCACGTGACAATAACAACGTTTCAAAATAATAACAAGTCAAAGTTAGGTTTACCGGGAAGGTCATTCACCCCTCCGCCATCTTTGTTGACATCACATGATCGCCTAAAGGCCTAAAGAAGGGTGAGGAGGGTTAGGTTTGAAAATAATAACAAGTTAAAGTTAGGTTAAGCCCTGGCGCCATTCTGTCTGAAAGCAATGTTTGTCGCCTGAGGGCAAGGGGAGGGAGGGGAAGGTTAGGTTTCAGCCAATCACAGCGCAGGGGGCGTGGCCGGTATACGGGGATGATTACTAGGGTTAGTAGCTATTGAAACCTACCTAGGATGGATTGTAACTGGGAAAATGCAGAGTTGCATCAAGGCTAGTTGCATGACGGCGCTTTCCATGTTCGTCCACAGCGAAGCCGTGAGCAAGCTGTGGGAATTAGATGTCCTTGGTATTCAAGACCCTAATCAAAGGAGTATCGAAGAGGCAGAGATGGCGGTTCAAGCATATTTCCGTGACACTGTTAAAATGAATGACGACGGACGGTACGAGGTGAGACTCCCCTGGATTGAACGTCACCCACCGGTCCCAAGGAATATCAACTTAACAAAGAAAAAGTTAGAGAACGTCCTTCGGAAGCTAGAGGAAGGCAAATTAAAAGCTGCCTATTATGAGATTTTTGTGAATTGGTTACAAGAAGGCATCATTGAAGAAATATCGATGGCGCAGTGGGATGAGGGACACTCTCTACTCCATAGGCCCATTATGAAGGAAAGTGGCACTAACAGGGTAAGACCCGTGTTTGATGCCTCAGCCAGAGAACGTGGTCAGCCATCCCTGAACCAGTGTTTGGAGAAAGGCATGAATTAATACATATTATACCGACACTACTACTGCGTTTCCGGCTCCATCAGATTGCAATCGTAGCGGGCATTCGGAAAGCATTTTTGCAGAGTAGTCTGTGCCAGGTTCCTCAGGTTTTTATGGGTTACGGTGGACGAAGCCCTGAAGATTTTTCGACATGAGCGTGTGGCATTCGGCGTGACTAGTAGTCCGTTACTGTTAGTTGCCGTAATTGATGTTTATTTGAAGAAGTATATTGAAGGCTCTGAAGAGACTACGGAGTACACTAGCGACATAATTGAGAAAGTAAGGAAGAGTTTTTACGTTGACAACTGCGTCAACAGCGTAGAGAAAGAAAATGAATTGCACTTGTTTATTAAGGAAGCCTCTCTGGTGTTTGCGGAAGCCAAGTTTGATCTAAGGGGTTGGAAGTTTTCGGATCCTAGCCTGGAAAACTCTACCAATACTGTGGTGTTAGGCCTTACATGGGACAGAAAAGCGGACACTCTAGCCGTGAGCAATCTGGAGTTGATGGACGTTGAGGTGGTCACGCGTAGAACTATGTTATCCTTGGCACAAAGGGTGTTTGAACCCATTGGTTTCACCTGTCCCATCTCACTAAGACCTAAGCTTTTGTTGCAGAAGTGTTGGGAAGTGAAAGGTGACTGGGATCAGGAGGTCCCAGAAGATGTGAAAAATTATTTTCTGCTTTGGCTACTAGAACTTCCTCTTCTGGAAGAGATCAGAATTCCTCGTTGGTTGAAAGGAATAGACGAAAGTGGTGAATTACTCGTTACATACATTTTGTGATGTGAGCAAAGCAGCATACGCGGCCGCAGTCTTTGTCCGCACGGAATACAGCACTTGCGTACAAGTTCAGTTGGTACAAGCCAGATCTCGAGTGTCACCGCTTAAGCAGTTGACTATTCCAGGGTTGGAGCTATTGACTGCAACGATCGGAGCCATGTTAGCAGTCTCTGTGAAGAAAGAGATTGAGCAGGGCGAACCATCACTCTTCTTCTGGAGTGACTCTTCTACTATGATCGCCTGGATCTAGAGAGAGGGCTCATGGGGGGTATTCGTATGGAATAGGATACAGGAGATACGAATTTTGACGACGAAATAGGCTTGGCGTCATGTGCCGGGTGCCATGAATCCTGCTGATCTACCTAACCGTGGGTGCTCTGTTTGAGAGCTTCTAGATTCTAAATGGTGGGAAAGGCCCCCTTGGTTGAAGTTGCAACCTGAGGACTTCGCCTTCAAGGGAATCACAGCCGGATGAAGAGGTGGTGATGCAAGAGAGGAGAAATACTGTTGTTTCTTCCCTTTTGTGCAAAGACGTTAAGGCCTATTGGTATTACTCCTTTTCAAACGATTACGACAAGGTTGTACGAGTCCTTGCTTGGGTCCTGCGATTTGTCAATAGCTGTCGTAAACAAAGGAGTGGGCAGTGCATGTAAAAGATATTGCAATACAAGGAAATCCTCCTAGCTGAGAAGTGTATCATAAGGTATGTACAAAGGAAATCTTTTGCCGGGCTTCAAGACGAGAGAATCACCTGCCTGGACCCCTTTTTGGACGAGAAGGGAATTATTCGTTTGAGGACCAGGATCGTAGAGAGAGCTGATGTGAGAGATTTTGCCATACCAGCCGTGTTGCCTTCCCGTCATCCCATAGTAGAGAGGCTCGTGTTAAGCGCACATGTGAAGTCATGCCACGTTGGGGTGCAGGGGCTATTGAGTCTCTTACGAGAGAAGTTCTGGATTTTGAAAGGCCGGAAAAGCGTCAGGGCCATTCTGTCAAAGTCTGTCAGGTGCATAAGACATGAGGCCAGACACATCACCAAAAGTCAACCAGTTTTGCCTGAACCCCGAATGAGAGACGCTGCGGTGTTCGAAACGACGGATGTTGATATGGCGGATCCACTTTTCCTGAGATGGTCGGAAGGTGTGGGTCTGTTTGTACACCTGCGCGGTATGCCGTGCTGTTCATTTGGAATTAGCATTGTCGTTGTCAACTGATTCCTTTATACAGACGTTTCGAAGGTTTGTGGCTCGACGTGGGAGGCCAGCACTTTTCTACAGCGACAATGGGACTAATTTTGTGGGACTAGACAATGCTTTCGCCCACTTGGAATGGGAACAGATCTCCAAACACGGTGCTATTGAGCGGATCGAATGGAGGTTTAATCCTCCTGAAGCTGCCTGGTGGGGAGGATGGTGGGAGCGATTAATAAGACTCCTCAAACAATTGCTCTGTAAGGCCCTCGGAAAGGCTTTGTTAACCTACGAAGAATTGGAAACGGTATTATGGGACTGAGTCCATTATTAATTCTAGACCTTTGACATATGTGTCCGAGGATGCCATAGATTTGGCACCTATTACACCCAATATGTTTCTGTTGGACCTCAAGTGAGTAAGACAGGCGGACTGTGATGCTGTAGACTCTGGCAGACTCAACCGCCGGGCTAGATATCGACAGAAAGTGAAAGAAAGTCTACGGCAGAGGTTCAATAAAGAGTACTTGGGTCAGTTGGTTTTGACCGCCAAGAAGAAGGGCCGTAAGTCGCAGCCTCCAGAAATTGTGCTCCTCGGAGTAGAAAACAGCAAGAGGATTACTGGCCTTTGGCTGTTGTATTAGAACTTATCCCTGGACGAGATGGTGAGGTGCGGCTAGTGAGACTGAGGACAGCTTCGGGAGTCCTGCTCAGGCCAATACAAAGAGTCTACCCTTTGGAGATACACGAAGGAGAACTGCGGAGACCTGACCAGATGCCAGCAGAGATAACGCAGGAGACAGTTGCTTCTCTAGAAAAGGACAGTGGATTAAAGGGAATGCGAGTCCAGACCAGAAGTGGTAGAGAGATAAAAGTCCCTTCACGGTTTCGTATGTAATTGTGGGTTTCCGCGGGAGTGCTATTCTCTCGTTTTTGTTATTGACAACAGGTTTGAGTCGTAGAGCATGATACGACTCAAATGTGGGAGTGTGTTGAGAAATTGTGAAGGGAAAGGGAACTTTGGTTAACAAAAACCAGATGTTGGTGACACTGCGTGTAGGTACCTTTGTCTTGGGTGAAGCTGCTTGAGTGTTGTTGTTACAGCTAGTGCGGTGGTGAATAAACCAGTTTGTGTATTAAGAGACATTTTTGGGCCGACGCTACCTATATAAATCCGAACCAGAACGCCGGGTAGGCTTCAGATGTAACAGAATGGCTGAATAATACATATCAATTGTGGACTGTATATTTAAGTCATTATAAGGGCAGGACATACAAAACCCTTGTAAGACATGTTCTAGAGTACAGAAGCTATACATGAACATTAATGCAATCAGATCAATTATGACTATACTTCAGACGAAAAATCTTTCACAAAATATGTGGTCCTGTGCATGAAAAAGAAGAATAAGATATAATCACGAATTGTACCAGCTTTATTGGTCAATGGATATCGAAAGAACTAAAGCAGCAGGTATGTGATGGACAGGGCAGCTACAAAGAATAGGAAATAATGACAAACACTGAATATCACCAGGACCACGCCGATTCAATACAGCATTTTTACCATAATGGGGAGTCATTACTTTCACACTAACCTACTAGTGTGATAAAATATAGTCCTTCCTCTTTATGGCCCTCTGCCTAGTTGCCTTGCCCAGTGATTCATCCTTCCACTTGCACCACAGAGGAATTAAAATTCTTGTGACACTTTCTTTGGTGGTGAAGGACCACTCTCCTTACTGGCACTTGTAATACAGGATTTGACTATCTAAGTAAGCCACTTCCAATATCATACTCTCTAAGACAGTGACAGCAATACCAAGAGTCTCTACCAACTTCTCAGTTGGATAGGTAAGAGAATGTACTATACTGCTGCACTCCTTGAAGCTTGTGTAGACATCAGTTGGCGATGACGCTTTAGATAACAGACAGGCCTTGTAAGCATCACAGCTGCCATTACGAAGCAGACGCCTGACAATAAAACCGATAACATATGCTACCGATATTTTAACAGTACCAGCATGAATGGCTGTGCAGACGCCTTCCTGTGCTTCGTTCGCATGAACAATGTACAGAACATCGTCAGTGGTCTCACTGTCATGACTTGTCAATGACTTGGTGAAGAAACACTGGATGGCTTGAGAAAGAAATGCGGATTGTCCAGAAGAGTGGCAACATCATCCTCACAGTTTGGGGGCAAGAAGACCTCTATAAGCAAGACAATTAATGACAGTCTTCAGGGCATCTACAAGCTGTCTAACAGATGGGTTACTGTTAGACCCACAGTGCAAATGAATGGCACCAAATGTGTTCTCAAGCTCAACCTGATTTAGGTGTCAGGTCTCAAGGAATTTGAACTTCTTGTCTTAATTCACCCTTCTCCACACATGCTGAACAACAGCTATTTTAATAAGCCATCCAGTCTGTGAAGGAGGGGGACAAATCTGTTCACATTCGTTGTTGAGAAAGTCCAGCTTTTTTATCTTACTGGCAAAATTTTGCCAGTGTTCCAAGTACTTACTCATACTGCTGAGTCGGCAACACAAAACCCTACTTTGGGTAGGGTTGCATGCGACACCATTGAAACTGTCGAAGAGGCTCTCAATTTTCTTCATAAACGCAGCTGTTGATCGACACCTGCTGTCCATGTAGCCTGCAATTATATTGGAACAAAGAGTTACCTTCATGACAACAGAGTTTTATAAAAGAAAACAATGTACACGAACAGTGGCACCACACATCATCACTACTGTTAAGCCTATTTGTCATTCACACTCACAGTGCAGGTGTCCTTACCTGTGACCAGAGTACTGAAAACTGCTGCCACACTGCTTCTCATAACTTGTGCAGCCAAGCTAACTTCTCTTGTATTCTGGCCACCAGGCTTAATATGCCTCTCAGTTACTTTGGGCAGCAGGTGGTACACATTGCGTTTCTCAACCTCATAAAACTTCAAAATGTCGTCCCACTTAGCAGTACCAGTAAGTCAGTCCCCATTCACAGTAATCTCACACTGCACATTTTCTACATTATATTTGAGGAAAAGGTAGTGGGTACATTTAAGGAAATGGGGAGGATCAAATATAGCTGCAATTTCGTAATCCCGAAACCTGAAGAAAGGGTCTTTTCTGAAACACTCTTCAGTTTTAAGGCCTTGACATTGTTGGTACCCATGTCACACATGGTGGCAGCAACTTCCAGTGCTGCATTGTGGCAGGCATCAAGAACCTCCGTCTAGAAATTAACAAGCATCTCACCCTTAGTGCTTCCGTTAATCAAGTCATAAGCTACTGGTTGCTTCAACCTTTTATGGAGACCTTGGAGCATGAAGACCCGGGCATGATTTGCAATATTGCTTGTCCTGCTGTGGCTTCCAAGGTCCTCAAAGCACTCAATACAGCCAAACTTCTGACTGAAATGCAAGTTCTCTATGATCGACATTTCATCAAACATGAGATAACACACGATATCCATCAGACATGGTCGAGTGAGTTTGAGTGTATTAAACACATGGACATTGCTGCCCATCCTAAACCGAATATTGTTTAGAATGGTCTGTAAGGTTTGTCTGGAAGGTAAAGGAAATAGTGACTAGAGAAATTTACAGGGCACGTTTCAGGAGGTAGAGAGCCAACACTTTGTCCTTGAAGCTCCACCTCCTGCCCTCTGGCTTATGCCTACTGTTCCTAACAACTGATGCCAAAATCTTGAACTGTGCTTTCAAGGAAGATGAAAGAGCCTGTATTGGAGGATTACTGTCCAACTAACAAACCTTCTTCTTGCGTGGAGTTAGTTTTGCCACTGTGTCCAAACCAAGCTCTTTTATGAGAGAATGCTGCGCTTTACGCTTTGGGGAAGAACTTTGAAGGTTGATGCCTCTGAGTTCTCCAGTAGAAGCACTTTCATTTACAGAGCCAAAGAGAAGGGAGGTGTCTTCTTTTGAAAAAGTGCTGGTTTCGGCTGGTAATGATATGTCGGGGGATATAACTGAAAGTAAGGACGTGTCTTAGTGAATTTGGATAGGTTCTTCAGTCAGTGAGGTTATGGAATTTGTGGAATATGTTTCTGTAGGGACCGGAACATGAAGGTCTTCACAGGATAAGGAATTCAAGGAGAGTCCTCCGTGGTGTTGGGCTGAATTGGAGTGTGATGCCACTGTAGAAGGATTTGGAACTGCCAATCTGTCCAGACTCGTTTCATCACCCAATGTGAAATCAGTCTCTGAGAAATGCAGGCTGCAGACATACTGCTTAGACAGTTTTCTGGCATGCTGTGCATAGCTATGTACCAGGGTTCACCAACTTTTTGGGGTGACAAGCAATGAAGAGAATCATAGGGATATTATAGATGCAGAACAACATTAGTATCCATGGATAAAATTCTTTGTCTATAATGTTTAGGATTTCTCGTGATTGTTTCAGATGTTGAGGAAGATGAGACTTCTGAGCCCAGAAAAGTTAAACAAACTACAAAGGGACCAAAGTAGGATACATAATATCTGTATTCTTGCTCATGTTGACCACAGAAAAATTACACTGGCAGATTCTTTGGTGGCTACTAATAGAATTGTATCTCCAAAAATGGCTGGGAAACTTAGGTAACATGCTATTGTACAGTGATGACTGCAGTTCTTCTTTAAGTAGGCTGATATTGTGTTTTCAATACACCAAGACTAATGCATGACCTACTGTCATAATTGAAGTGGATAATTTTTAAGTGAATGTGAACATTTCCGTTGGTTTAGTATTTCTTGTTTCCATGCAGGTTTTCAGACATTCAGCTAGTATGGAGATGTGCACAAATCATTTCATTTCTCAGACATTTATGGCAGTCACAATGTTGTTGATGAAGATTCAAGTCTTCTGGGATATTATGTCATGTTTACTGGTACACAGTTACCACTCTTGCAGGGTGGCTGCTCTTTTACTGGTAAACCCAGATGATGGAGTTGGTATGCCCCTCCAAAATGGCTGTATCTATTTATGCATCACATTGTGTCACTTCCCTGGAGAATTAAATCTTATGCCACTTCTGTTTATGCCCCATTATATGAATTTAGGTCTGGTGCAAAACTGCTAGTGTTGTAAATGTGGTTGTGGGATACTATGGGATTGTAGCAGTGAAGGCCACAGTACCACATACATATGATATTTTGTTTTGTCTAAAAGTAGTCGTACAGTCAGGTTGACAGTTGTATATAATAGACGTGAGTGCGGCGCGTTGGCCTGGCCCTATTGCGTGCGGCTCGATGCCTGCGGCAGTCTAAATGCGGGAATGCGCAGTACGTCTGCGCGGTGTACAGCCCAGGCGATGGCTGCACGTTCCGGGAGCAGCGGCAGACGGCACTGAGCTGTGCGGCTGGTACGGTCCTGGCAGCGCAGCTAGACACGGCTCGGTCGTAAGGTGTCGTGCTGAATTTTGGCGTCAATCACGTTATTCCCTTTTCGGTGTATCGGAGCGGCGAGTCTTCCTTGAGGTGTCTCAGACAGTTACTCCTTTCGAATGCTCTGCGGTTCAGACAGGCCTCCTTTTATTCTGGTTTCTTCCGTTCTGTCTGTTCTGCCATTGGCGGGTTGGCAGAGTTGGTAGGCGTGGCCTGCTGGCTTAGTCTCGCTTGCTGGAGCTAGGAAAGGGCCGTTTTGCTGGTGAGACAGAGACAGCGGGTGCGAGAGAAAGCGCTGCTGTGATGTTGTGCGGAGAACGGAGCAGAGGAGGAAGTTGTGCAGTATGTGGATGTCCCCACAACAGTGCTGTACAGTGCAGTGCCTTGCAGTACAATACAGTACACTGCAGCACAGTGCAGCACAATGAAGTGCAGTGCAGCACAGTACAGCACAGTACAACACATTACAGCACACTACTGCACAGTGCACCACAGTACAGCACAGTGCAGTGCATTAAAGTGCAGTACAGCACAGTGAAGTACAGTGCAGAACAATGCAGTGCATTACATTATTGTATAGTGCAACAAAGTGCAGTGCATTGCAGTGCAGTACAATACAGTACTGTACAGCACAGTACAGCACACTGCAGTACAGTTCAGTACAGTGCAGCGCAGTGCAGTACAATAGATTACAGTACAATACAGTACAGTACAGCACAGTACAGTGTATTACAGTACATTACAGTGCAGCACAGTGCAGTGCAGCACAGTACAGTATAGTACAGCACAATGCAATGCAATACATCACAGTACAGCACAGGAAAACCCAGTGCAGTGCAGTACAGTACCGTATAGTACAGCACAGTGCAATGCAATACAGTACAGCACAGTACTTTACAGTTCAGCACAGTGTAGTGCAGTACATCACATTACAGCACAGTACAGCACAGTACTGCACAGTGCAGCACAGTGCAATGCAGCACAATACAGTACAATACAGGACAATGCAGTGCAGTACAGCACAGTACAGCACAGTACAGCACAATACAGCACAATACAGTACAATACAGCACATTGCAATGCAGTGCCTCATGGTACAGCACAGTACAGCACAGTACAGCATAGTAGAGTACAGTGCAGCACAATACAGCACAGTGCAGTGCAGTACAGTGCATCACAGTGCAGCACAGTGCAGTGCAGTGCAGTGCAGTACAGTACAGTACAGTACAGTACAGTAGAGCACAGTGCAATGTAGTGCAGTAAAGTGCAGCACAGTGCATCACAGTGCAGTGCAGTGCAGCACATTAAAGCACAGTACACCACAGTACAGCACTCTACAGCACAGTATATCACAGTATATCACAATGCAGTGCAATAGAGTGCAGTACAGCACATTGCAAACACAATACAGCACATTGCAGTGCAGTACAATACAGTACAATTCAGTACAACACAGTACAGCACAGAGCAATACAGTACAGTAGAGTGCAGCACAGTGCAGTACAGTACAGTACAATACAAAACAGTACAGTACAGCACAATACAGTAGATTACAGTACAGTACTGTGTAACACAGTGCAGTGCAGCACAGTACTGAACAGCACAACACATTGCAGAGCAGTACAGCACAGCACAATACAGCACAGTACAGTACAGCACAGTACAGTGCAGTGCAGTGCACTTGCAGTACAATACATCACAGTACAGTATAATACAATAGAGTACAGTGCAGCACAGTAGAATACAATACAGCACAGCGCAATGCAGTACAGCACAGTAGAGCACAGTGCAGCACCGTGCAGCACTGCACAATACAATACAGCACATTGCAGTGCAGTACAGTAGAGTACATTACAGTACAGTACAATACAGTACAGTGCAGTATGGAACAGTACAGTACAGTACAGTGCAGTACAGCACAGTACAGTACAGTACAATACAGTACAGTAGAGCACAGTGCAGTGCAGTACAGTGCAGTGCAGCACCATGCAGCACAGTGCAGCCCAGTGTAGCACATTGGAGAACAGTGCAGTGCAATACAGTGCAGCAAAGCACAGTGCAGCACAGTGCAGCCCAGTTTAGCACATTGGAGCAAAGTGCAGTGCAGTACAGTGCAGTACAGCACAGTGCAGCACAGTGCAGCTCAGTATAGCACATTGGAGCACAGTGCAGTGCAATAGAGTGCAGTACAGCACAGTGAAGCACAGTGCAGCCCAGTGTAGCACATTGGAGCACAGTGCAGTGCAGTACAGTGCAGTACAGCACAGTGCAGCACAGTGCAGCCCAGTGTAGCACATTGGAGCACAGTGCAATGCAGTACAGTACAATACAGCAATGTGCAGCCCAGTGCAGCCCAGTGAAGCACATTGGAGGACAGTGCAGTGCAATACAGTGCAGTACAGCACAATGCAGCACAGTGCAGCCCAGTGTAGCACATTGGAGCACATTTCATTGCAGTACAGTACAGTACAGCACAGCGCAGCACAGTACAGCAGAGTGCAGATAAGTACAGTGCAGTACAGTATGGTACAGTACAGTACGGTGCACACAGTGCAACACAGTGCAGTGCAGTGCAGTACAGTACAGTACAATACATTACAGTCCAGTGCAGCACATTGCAGTCCAGTGCAGTGCAGTGCAGCACAGTACAGCACAGTACAGCACACTGCAGCATAGTGCAGCACAGTGCCGTGCAGTACAGTGCAGCAAAGCACAATGCAGCACATTCCAGCACAGTACAGTACAGTACAGTAAGTACAATACAGCACAGTACAGTACAATACAGTACAGTACAGCACAATACAGTACAATACAGTACAGTACTGGGCAGCACAGTGCAGTGCAGCACAGTACAGTATAATACAGCACAGTGCAGTGCCGTACAGCAAAATACATCAGAGTAAAGCACAGTACATTACAGTACAGCACAATGCAGTGCATTGTGGTACAATACAGCATAGTACAGTACAGCAAAATACAGTAGAGTACAATACAGTACAGTGCAGCACAGTACAATACAGTACAGCACAGTGCAGTGCATTACAGCACAGTACAGCACAGTGCACACAGTACAGTGCAGCACATTACATTAAAATACAGTACAGTGCAGCACGGTACAGCACAGTGCAGTGCATTAGGGTGCAGTACAGCACAGTGCAACAGAATGCAGCACAGTGCAGTGCAGTACAGTACAGTACAGTGAAGCACAGTGCAGCTAATTGCGGCACAGTGCAGCACAGTGCAGCACAGTGCAGTACAGTACAGTACAGTGCAGCACAGTGCAGTACAGTACAATACAGTACAGTGCATCACATTGCAGCGCTATGCAGCACAGTACATTACAGTACAGTACAGTACAGTACAGCAAAATACATTATAATACAGAACAGTACAGTACAGTACAGTACAGTACAATACAGTACAGTACAGCACAGTGCAGTGCCTGAAATTATGCACTGAACATTCGCCACAACCTGTTCAGTGTTCCTTCTATTTACTGCTACATCACATCACATCACAACATACTAACTGTCTTTATGAAAACAACAAATAAATTGATAGATTTTGCGTTGTGTTTTTTGAGGCTTTTATCTGTTTTCTGATTTTTCAATAAAATTCTTTATGCTTCAATCCCAAAAATCTGATTTTATATTTTTTCATTTTTATTTTATTGCCGCTGCAGCCCATCACCGCTAATACTACTTCTACTATGAACTCCACTACCACTAATACTACCAAATCCACTACCACAACTATTACCACCATCACATCCAGTACCACCAACACTACTACTACTACTAATCTACTACTATTCTACTACTACTTCTACCACCACCACAATCACCAACACTACATTGCTACTCCTACTACTACTACTACTACAACCTCCACTACCAGCACCATTACTACTACTATCACCAAAACAAACACTTCTAATACCACCACCTCTACTTCCACCAAGACCACTACTAATATCACCACCACTACTATTATTACTACTACTACCACCACTTCCACTGCCACCATCACTACTACTACTACTACTACTAGTAATAATAACACCACCTACATTATCAACAGCATTACCACAAATGCTACCACACCACCACCAGTATTACTACTGGTATTACCACTACTACTTCCACTACCACCATTACTACACCACCACCACTACTAACATCACCACCTTCACTACCACCACCACCACCACACCATTACTACTACAACTACCATTACCACCTACAAGACAACCATAACCAGTACTACAAATACAACAACCACCACACATCTACTACTACTAGTACCACTTCTATTACAACCAACACCAGTACTACTAATACTACCACCACCTTCACTACCACCACCACTAATACTACTGCTAGTACTACTACTAATACTACCTCCACAACCACCACCTCCACTACTACCACCAACAATACTTCTAATACTACATCTGCCTCCATACCACCACCACACTACTACTACTACTACTACTACTACGGCCTCCTCCTCTACTACAACCATCACAAGTACTAGTAATGCTACTAGTACCTCTACTACCAACAATTCTACTACTACTACTACTACTACTACTACTACTACTACTACTACTACTACTACTACTACTAATAATAATAATAATAATAATAATAATAATAATAATAATAATAATAATTCTACCACAAT
>Ga0268261_10000621_pt1 | contig 22654 bp, 13 predicted proteins | sample TergutNc150P1_FD_190353 | JGI IMG/M metagenome (GOLD analysis project Ga0268261, IMG submission 190353) | Nasutitermes corniger P1 segment gut microbial community from laboratory colony in Florida, USA - Nc150 P1 (SPAdes) (version 2) | ecosystem: Host-associated > Arthropoda: Insects >...
CCCCCCCAAATGCCATAAACTGCATTTACCCTCTGTTCCAAGCTGTTTCAAGTAGCTCCTTTATAATTTAAATGCATCACTGTTGCAAGCATTTTTAGATGATTTCTTTTTATGTTTTTGTTGGCACATGCAGGCTGTGACTGCTTCTGAATCACATAGAGTAATATAATGTCTTTCCCTTAAACACAAACTTGGGTATCAGCATCTTTGATGATCATTGACAGAAACTGTAGATCACTCCATAAAGCTTTCCCTGAAGGTCCTGACACACACTGACATACTTCTACTTCTGCTTCTCAGTCACCAGACAGGATGAAAATTTTACAACAAACTGCCAGACATTGATATTTTATCAATCAAAATAAGAATCCCACCTTTATATAATTAGGGTTAAAATTGACAGTCAAAACACAACTAGTATATGTTGGTCTTCTTATTTGTCTGTCATAGTGACTACACGTTTCGGCCCTAATTTGGCCATCGTCAGGTCACAATCAGAGTATATAATAGAGGGAGCTAGAACGCTGTAACACATAAAATATATAAAACCTAAATTCCAGAGTCTATAATTATGAGATCTCGCTGTTGTTGTTGTATGTAGACAACAGCGAGATCTCGTAATTATAGACTTTGGAATTTAGGTTTTATATATTTTATGTGTTACAGCGTTCTAGCTCCCTCTATTATATACTCTGATTGTGACCTGACGATGGCCTAATTAGGGCCAAAACATGTAGTCACTATGACAAACACATAAAAAGACCAACATATACTAGTTGTGTTTTGACTGTCAATTTTAACCCTAATTATATATTTCAAACACAACGGGGATGAACCACCTCAAGATTAAGAATCCCACCACACCAAGTCATGGGATAGTGATGCACAAGTACCTTGATTTCCTTTTGGATGGGTTCCTGAACCCTTAGTATCATTATCTGGTATCATTCCACTTCTGAAATTGGAAATCCAACAACAATTTGGGTTCTGCTAATTGCTTCCTCTCCCAAAGCAAGTAAAATCTTAATACCATTGACAAACCATCTAAAACCTTTCATTCAGGCTACCAAGCAGTACTGCAGCAATGAAAATTGATACCGTTCATACTGATAGGTAGGTTTTATGAAAATGTGGCATCTGGCAGCAAAAAAGGTTCCCATCCCTGAAACAGATTAATCCAAAAGATGTCATACTGCATCACCTTTGACTGGTGCTGACAGTACCAACCAACCAACCATTCCCTCCTCCTAAGGACGATAACAATGTGCATCAAATGTCTGGTGTCTCTCTATGTCTGTCTCAGCCCTTCCTCTTGTGGCACTCGTATTGCCACCTAATACATGCTGTCACAGATAGGTTCAGATGCTTTATCCAATGTGAAGGTTATTGAACAAAAAGTTTTCATAATGCTGATGATGGAAGAAAAGAGAAAAGAAATGGAATACTCAGGGAGAAAAATAACTCCAAGAAAACCTGACCCTGTGCTGCTTCTGTCCATCACAAATCCCACATCCACCAACCAGGCCTTGAACCCATGTCCAATTGGAAAATTCTGTGAACTAGTCATAAGACAAACATGCTTCAAAATGTTTCCATGCCACACATAAAATTATTAGGGATGACATACATGCTTGCCTTGCTCTAAAAAATTAAAAAATACAATTACAGTAAACTTACTGCAGGACTCACAATTTCTAAATTAAGCATTTCAAGTTCCTTGAAATGATACTGCACAAAAGGTGCAATATGACACTCAAAAAAGAAATCTCATACAGATATGTAACTAGTGCATCTGCACATCATATTATTTCATGATAGCATAATGCTGCTTGTGTTTATTCAAAGCATTTCTGTTGGGCATTATGAAAAAAGGAATGTATGAAAAGCAGTGACAGTTAACACAAATAATTACTACACATTATTTCAGGCAGGATTTCAAAAGATTTAATTACAATACAACTTGCTACTGTTGGGGATATTTAAGTACCACAATTCATAGTGCACACAGAAGGAACATACAATATTCAAGAAAGAATTAAGTTACGTAGGCCTACTTGAGTAATTTCAAAAACTCTAATCCACTAAAATGAAGTGGTACTGGTGTGAATGTCTGACACTGATAACACAGTCCATGTCCATTGACATTCTTCATTTCCACTGAATATTTCAAAAGGTGAATATAAGCACTGAAATGTATACCCTGTGTGTACTCTCCACTTAATACTCAATTTGACACTTTATTAAAATTCAAGGCAAACATATATTTACTACCCAAAAGGGAACTAAGCAAAAGTTCTTGAAGAATCATACATGTGCAACACCTTACACTAGGTCAAAATCATTACAATTCCCAAATGACTATTACTGAACCTACTTTAATGTGGCATATTTTAAACAAATTGCAGCACAATCATATTCATGGAATCACATAAGAAACAGCCCTGCACATAATCCACACCTAGAAGGTCCTTGTAGTCCAATCCCAGAATCAGCTACTTCTTCCAGACAAATGCCAAAAAATAAAATACTGTAAAATAGACCACTGTTTCTTTCCATCTTTCCATATTCATTTCTCCAAACAAGTCAGGTTTTTTATAAGAAACCACACTGATTTGCTGCACTCAACATTTCATTTTCTTCAGACTATTCAGCAAATGTTGAAGTAATATATTAAAACACATAATAATAAAAAATTCTTTTGCTCTCCTTCCTAACATATCAATCATCCTGAAATGATTTACCACAAAAATTTCTTCAGAAAAAAGAGTGTAGATTAAAAATTACAGTGACACATTATACCATCATCTTCAGGAAACTCACAATAAAATAAAGAACACATATACACACACATTCACAATGTTCTTAGATTCAAAGACAACACTCAAAACTTCCATAAACTGCCCAGTGAAAATCAAATTACTTGACTTTGTAACATTTATCATGCCACTTCAATGTGTCGTATTCAGGTGCTCTTATCCCAGTACAACTTTCTCTGTCATTTTTACTTTTGAATGCTCCACAAATGTTATGTTTCTGTACGTTAAGCATGAGAAAGGATATTTATTACTACTATATTTTATCCAACTAATGAAGCAAAAAATTTATAGGATGAACAAATCTATTAACACTGACCAAGTACAAAAAAAAAGCCCTTTAAAAAAATTACCGTCAAGATAACATATCAATCAGTTTTATTTGATGACATCTCATAGTTCTTCATCCCCTATTTTAAACTTGTCCCTCCATTGCAAGAGAAAGAAACCTGGGCAACTAGACATAAAGACAGACAGCATTATGCCACTCTTGCCTACCAGCTAACTATTATATGGATATACTTATTGTTCCCTAAATCAATAAGACATTTACTATTAACAGCTGATACAGCTGATCATAACAATATAATTACCACACATTACATTTCTGGCCACCTAAATTCTTAGAGCTGGTTGTTGCTCATCCTGGAGTTTCTGTACCGCAATTCTTTAATACCTGCACTTAGGGTAGGAACAAGCAGCATAAGTGAACAAACAAAACAAACGATAAAATACAAAAATTTTAAAATAAACAAGTATGACAGGCAACAGTAACCCATTATGTCAAGCAGAATGCCCCCAAAAAAGTTACTGTAACTAATATTTCCCTTGTGAAGATGGCACTGACAGAGTGTTACGAAATGTCAGCATATAAAATTCAGTTGCCAGGGAATCACCAAAAAGAAAAAATACAGGATAGTAATATTTGTCTATTATACACTTAATGTGCCATTAATGGGGACAATACCCACACAGAACATTAACTAACAAGCTAACTAACAATTAACTCAATGGAAAAGAATTTAATCTTGAAAAGCTAACAGACGCTTGGTTACTAAATAAATTTAACAGCATCTCCGGAACACAAAGGTGCATTATCATGTTCAAGGGAGCTCAAAGGGGATCTCTGAGCCAAAATAATTCACTCAAATCATGACCATGACTTTTAAAGGTTAATTTTAGCCCTCCCATCCACATCCAAGTCTTCCTAGTGGTCTCTTCCTTTCCAGTTTTCTGACCAAAATTTTGTGAAATTCCTCATTCCAACATGCACACTACATGTGTTACACAGCCGATCCTCCGAAGTCATCCTCTTAATAAAACAGAGTCAGTATGTCAAGTGACAACTATTGGTTGTCACTTCCTATTAGCTCATTTATCATACTAACATAGCCCACTTAATCGACTGCCCATATACTCAGCAGAGCAGTGGTGGGAAGTAACATATAACAGTTGTCAGATAAAAGAAGGATAAAACTGTGACTACCAATTATTAATGAACTTATTATGCAGGTTTTTCAGTTCCCCATTATTTCCTTCTTCTTCCAAAACACCCTCAATCTAAGTTGTTGCTTTAATGCAAGAGACCTGAGTTTCATACCCATATAAAATACATGAAATTATATTGTGTGTGTGTGTGTGTGTGTGTGTGTGTGTGTGTGTACAAAGTAACTGGGGCTTCATATATTTACACTGTTAACATTTTTAGGCAGTAGAGGGAAGAAAAGAGATTCTAAAATGTACAGCAAGAATCATTCCCTTAATTTAAGATGCACTTTATTTCTTAATAAATTCAATTTGGCCTGTCAATATGGCACATGTTTAAGAATGTATTATCTTTTCCACGCTATAACCTTAGCCTGCACTCCAGCAATACCGCTTGTCTGCAAATGCCTGTGGACAGTCTTCTTACAATTTTTGTCATTATTTATTTAAAGCACATTACTTGTCTCAAGTATTCTTTATTTTTCAAGGTCTAAGGTTCTAAGAGTGGTATTGCTGAGAATTCTAGTCTGCTGACATGTGACACTAATTACTGGGTGAATGGTTCCCAATGTTTTGAAAGAACACTGCGCTTCTTCAAGGGACAAGCAGACAGTTTTCTTTAAAACATCAGGAACCACTCACCTAATAACATGGTATTATATTTCAGAAAATCTTATCCTCATCCACGATATTGTTCCTGAGAGTATGGCTACTGTGTCATATCTTACACTACTTAGGTTGTGTCCATTAATTTAGCTTAGATTCCACAATGCTTGCAATTCTTCCTTGATCAAATAATGTTGAGTACTGTCAGAAAACTGTACATCATGTTACTTAAGAAATCTTCTTTCTCTGAACTTTGTCCACTGTCTAAGTCCAAACACAGAAGATTACTTCAGTAATTCATATACCATTGTCAAAGCCCCACAGAGGTCAACTGCTTATGACTCTGTTAGCTTGGTAAAATTTTGTTCTTCTTCTACCTGACATTCTGAAGAAATATTCCAGTCCCTATCCCACAGAAATGCATGGTGCTCTGTGAAACCAATTTCAAACCGCATGTACCCAAATGGTCCACAACAGCAGCAACATACTCACAGCATGTTGAACTGCTCCCCTCTTCAGTTTCTTTGTGTTTTAACATGGCACAGCCCTGTAGTGTCATTAAATACAAACAACCCAACATTATATTCAGGATGAATAAAGCTTCATGTTTCGACTAAAAATGATTAGTTACCATCGGGCCATCATTTTTAGCTGAAACATGTAGCCTTATTCATCCTGAGTATAATGTTGGATTGACTGATTAAAACATTTATTTGTGGACTTTTTGTGATTTTATTGGCAATAACATGTTTAATTTCCTGTTTCAGTGAATATCCAACTACCTTATTAATTTGTTTTAAATAGAATATATGTAAAGAGGAAGACACTATGGCCCATTTCAGGGTGCAGGCCAAATCATCTATTTAAAAAAATACCACAACAGATGAACAGAAAAAATGGTAGGCCTGCAGAGAAATCATATTACTTTACCTATGGTTGTATGTTTTGTTTAATTATGTAAATTATGTATTCTTATTGTTATGGTTATGGACTCTTATTGTTATGTATGTTCTGTGTTAGGTATTCTGTTTCATTGTGTTGTTCTGTGCATTGTTTACGTGTAAATGTGTACTATGCTATAGCCACTGGGTGTCAACCCAACTGCAGTTAACAAATATATCATATCATATGATATATCATAAATAAACTGTAACAGACAACAGACTATCACACACAATAACAAAAAAAGAGAGTTAAAATCTAAAATTCTGATAAAAAACAAAAATCAGGACAGCTAACTCTTAAGTCGTACTCACTCTTTGGAACTGGCCTCAAGGCTTCTCCTGCGTAACTCTTCCAATGTCACATTGTTACTCTGTTCCCATGCTTGCTTCTCTTTCTCATAAGTGTGCCTCTTTTCTTCTAACTCGCTGATTTGCTGTTCAAGAGCTTTCTTCATCTGTTCGTGCCGGCGCTGCAACTGTTTGAAAGAAAGGTAATATACAATTTTATGGCATAATAGCTATTCTGAAGAACCATATAATGAATGTACTACAAATATTCCCACTTAAGGAAAAAGAAAAATGTATACAAACAAAATTTCTGCCAATCTATAATTCCAATACCTTATACGCAATGAATATAAATTCAAAGGCTTGCACTACCCTATCAATTTATACTGCTTCAAAACACAGAACGAAAGGCATAGACATGACTACATAAAGGGGTTCATCAATCAACACCACAAAACATATTCAAATCACTGCCATATTTTCTGGGTCTGAATAGAAGTAACCTTTTGAAACCACGGATACTTTGTTACTCAGATGACACGGTTTACAAATTCACTTCATTTACAACAGCTATTGTAAACAAAATTCATTTGTTTACCAGTAAGGTTGTGTCAACTGAGTGAGAAAAAAATACTCTTGGTTTCATATCCAGAAAATACACCAGGATGTCACACAACATGATTATACCTGCTAGTCAAGCTAAAAGCATCAACCAGCATAAAAATACAGAGAGGAGGGTCCTTATCTGTAATGCTAACACATATTTCATTCAACAGCGCATTAAGAAATATCTCGTGCCAAAATAGCAACAAAGATGCTACAATAAACAAAAGTAATTTGTTTACAAATAAAGTTGTAACTGTTGAGTTTAAACTGGTCTTCATATATAACTGGAATATATAATGGGATGCCACACACCAAGATTAAAAGCTACCTTATTAAAACTTCCAACTTTTCCAAACTTCCATCACCACAAACATTTCTTGATCCTGCACCAAACAGAATAATGTTAAAAAAGTACACAGCTATCTTTTCAGTACTGTCATTGGTACAGAACTAGAAATTAAAGCAGTGATACAGTTTCAAATTAATTGGCCTTCCAACCCAGTTTGAAAGAAATCAGTAAAATTGTTTGGTAAGTTACAATGAAAAAATTAAAAAAAAAATAAATGCATGCGTTCACACACAGACATCAATAACATAACCCTCTATTTCTACTAATCTATCTTTTAAGACATGGTTTGGTATTTTGGTTCCTCCTGCTGTTTTACGAGCAGGGTGCAGCCCAGTCCTGCAGCCTCAAATGGTCTTCCTGTACCACACTATATTACAGGTAAGTATGGGGCTTAAAGATAATCAGCACAGAAACAATTTCAGTGCTTTAGAGAAAAACATGCCCCAGTGCCACTGTTGTTTATTAATGGTTCATAATATACCGGTTACATAAACTTACATCTGCTTCTGAATCCTTGAGCTTCTGTTTCTTTTCCCGAACCTTCATTTCAAACACCTGTTCCATTTCTGACTCCATTTTCTTCATTTTGGCTTCATGGTCACGCTTTTCCTCTTCCATTTGAGCCAATGGATTCCTGCACACCCACCAAAACATAATTACAGTCAAAATGAATTCACTTACACAATCTTTTAGCAGGGGTACAACTGGTGCAGTTAAGGAAAAAATAGCAATAACACAATAAAAGATCAGCCTGTAGTTTTCAAAGCATTAATACTATGCTTTGTTATGGTAGTGACACAATATTGTGAAGCATGTGCCACTCACTGATTAAAACAACTGCTGCACAGTTCAAAATTAACCATGCCAAAAATCAACCTTGCAGAAATTCACAGAGTACTTACATTACACCTTTGTTGTCAATTTGTATAATAAGTACTGACAACTTTAATTGAACAAGTAATTAGAGAACAGTTTCTATGTTGTCTACTGTATTTTCGGTTCCCAGGAAAGCGATTAATTATGTGCAAGGGGAATGAAAAAATGTATGTAAGTGGGAAATGGTCAAGAAGAGCAAAATTTATACAAACAGTAGTACTTCTAAGGATTCTGTCTTTTCTGTGACATGATACTGTGCACTGGATTATATGTTCTCTGACATTTCGAACAAACATGTCACCTTCATCTTCCAAAAGTTCAAAGAAAGACAGACCTTGAACCACTGGTAGAGGAAGGTGACATGTTCCTTCAAAACATCCAGACCAACTTACCCAGTGTAGCAGCGTCACATCAGAAAAGACCAGAATCCTCAATTACACTGCTGCAAACACCTCAAAACTCACAGAGTAGTACGTTGCTTTACTGTCTATAAAACTATCCCCAAGCAGCAGTGAAACAGTTGAAATGTACTATCAACAGCACAAGAAAATCAACTTATGAAGTTAAACATCACAGCTGAACCCACCACATGGAACAATGAAATCATTTTTATTTGCAAGGGATAGCACAAATTTCATTCCAGCAATTACAGCGTTTATCTATGATGAGAGCAACAGCTTCATACACTTTGCAGCCAATGGTACAAAAGCATTCCTTTGAAGTAGGTGACAGCAACTACATACATAAAGTACATTAACATTCAGACAGTACAGACACATTACTGTATAATTTAAAATCCACTTTGTAATTCAAATTTAATCTATTAAAATTCTCAATGTTTATAGACAAAGAAACTCCATTAAAATTAAGAGAACTTCTTTGCTATTTCTTCTTTCCAGACAACAATATTTAGGGTTTATTCTCTGCAAACGAAACTGCAAAATAAAAGTCCTCTCATACTCCAGCAGCTACTTTCATGTGGATGTTCAAACAATATCCTAAAGCTCCATAACTTAATAAAATTACAGGACTCAAATATGCTTATTGTTCTGTGATTTTTAAAAAAGACATGAGATCATCAAAATGCACCAGTATTGCAATATATTACACATACATTAATATGAGAAGCATGTAATGATAGCTGACTAGTGATCCTTCAAAAGCTTTGCTCGCATTATAAGCTATACGAAAACACTGTTATGAAAATACTGTACATCTAAGAACCCCCCGCTCCCAGGTCATTTATTTCTTTATTTACAGTATCTTTTACCATGCCATATCTCAAACTATATACAGTAAAAATTATCTATGATCCTGGCTACCTACAAAAAGAAAAAGTTCTATTATTCACCTCAAGCTGGAAATATTAAAGACATATACATTCAACTATAAAATGCTGTATCATTTATGTAACTTTGTCACTCCCATATGTGCATACATGAAAAGAAAATTAATTTAAGAATTGTGGATGCAAACATCACAGAATACAAATGCCATGAATAAAATATATACAAAAGGAACTGTACTGTAGAGATAAATTCATTCACTTGTAGCAATGCTACATTGCTACATTGTAGAGATCCGGCAATATATAAATAAAATTGAAATAGTGACATCAGTTGGTTTTTATTCCATACGCTACATTGCATATTCATGTGTGTCTAGTGTTCCAAGCATGAGATTTACACAACAAAGAAAAAATAAATGTTATACACAAAGTTTGACACTCATTCTGTGAAAATAAAAGCTGTCACAAACCTTACAAGACTTACTTCTACTAATTTTATATTCTCATTCTAGCATCTACAATGCAGCTGGGAATATCCCTGAAAATCATTTTCTTTTGTTCTTCAAGTGCATCAATATTTGAAGGAAACCTTGTTTTCTGAATATAAAAATAAAAAAGTGAAAATGGTGACTGTTCCAAAATTGGTATTCCTTGACCAAAAACATTTCACCAAAAGTGGTGCATAAGGTGAAGTGTCTTCATGCAAAATACAACAATCAGGCTTCCTGCATGGGCACAGTGACAAACATTCCAAAGCTCAAACGCAGAATGCTTGAATGTCACAGAACACACTGATAATGGCCTAATCCTTTAAAAGCAGAAAGTAAATCAGCATGGGTTAGAATTTCATTTTAACATGACACTTCTTGTGGGGGGGGGGGGTGATCCATGATATCCCAACGAAATTGCTGCAGTAGGGCTGTTGTTTGCCGAGCCGTATACGGAAGGGCGTTGTTGTGGAGCTGAGTAGTCCCTGGCGTTTGTTTTGAATAGCCCTGCGTAAGCATTGTAGGGTGTCGCAGTACACCTGGGCATTGTTTGTTTGTCCATTTGGACGGTAATCAAGGAGCAAAACTCCATAACGGTCCCAGAATACCGTGCACATGATTTTGCTAGCGCTGTGTGTCTGCTTTTTTTTTTTTTTTTTTGGCTTGGGGATGATGTGTGACGCCACTGCATGGACTGTTGCTTACTTTCTGGGGTGACATGGTAAACCTGTGTTTCATCACCGGTAACGATGTGTGTGAGAAACTCATAGCCGTCGTTCTCGTAGCGCTCCAAAAAGGAAAGTGCAGGTCCCATACGTTTCGTTTTGTGTTCTGGGGTAAGATTTTTTGGAACCCATCTGGCACAGGGTTTCCGAAAATGCAGATTTTCAGTCACAATCCGGTGCACAGTTTTCCGTGACACATTCGGGAAACATTCGGCCAGATCCATGATGGTAAAGCGTCTGTTTTCGCGGATTTTCACCTCAATCTGCTGTACGAGATCAGGAGTCACGACGCTGGGGCGACCGCTGCGTTTGTCGTCGTGCACGTTATCTCGACCACTTTCAAAATGCCTACACCATCGTCGAACCATACTGCCACTCATCGCTCCTTCTCCATAGACCTCACACACTTGCCTGTGAATATCGGCTGGGTGGATATTATTGGCCTTTAGAAATCGGATGACTGCACGGATCTCACAGTCGGCGGGATTTTCAGTGCGCTTTGCCATACTTCAACAACTCCAACTTGCTACTGCGATTAAAACGTGACGTACCCCTTCGGGAATGTTCGCGAAATAACTGTGCGCAAGCGCAACCGTTTCGTTACCTTCACGCGCGAAATTCAGGCGATCGGAACTTAGTTTTGACATACCCCTCGTATTAATTCATACAAAGACACCAACTTACTGCACTTCACTTTTTATTAACAAACTTTATAGACAAGAACTTTGCACAGCTGGCTTTCCTACACAACTAAACTTTTTCTTCTCTAACAGCGACAGAAAAGCCATAAACATATGAGGACTTATAAATTTGCTTCATATCTTGTTGATCTACTGAAAAATGACAAAATCCAAGTGTAACTGGGAAGGAAATAATAAATAAGTACATAAGAAGCCGATTTCAATACCATCCTCTGCAATATAATTTAAAACCTGTTGAACTGTAGAAGTTGGAACCTACAAGACAAATCCAGTTGAACATTTTGGGGAAAAAAAAAACATTAATGTATGTACATATACTAAAATTACAGTATGAATTATTACAGCAGTCAAATATTGTAGCTGGCAGAGATACAGCATGTAAGACACCTACCAAACATTAGTCAAAAAATTCAAAGTCAATAATGACAATAGTAGCCATGCTTAAACAGGCAGATGCCCTAAAAAATGTCTACAATCAATAACCATCCGGCATGTCTCAATCTCTAGGCATGCAAGAAATGAGCAAACTGATTTGTGCAGTAGCACTTTTGATATATATCTGGGAGATTCCTGGTCCAAATTACAATCAGGACTGACTGCAGGTTTTAATGTTTTTATGTCCCTCCAGGAAAATTCCATAATACATTTAATTAGGCCCCAATCCCCTCCTACAACACTCATTCCAGCTGATTATTAACTTTCTCATCCTACCATTCAATGCAATATAATCCAAGATACCAAGCACATACTTAAACCATTGAGAAACCCATGCATGGGCACCATTATTTGCTTAGGTAAATCATGTCTGCTTACAAACAATGTGCAAACATGGCTAAGACACCTACAATAAATGCATAAATTGTGGAATTTTGTACTTCTGGAACCTCTAAATGATGTATGTTCCTGCTTAACAGAATACAATTTCAAAACTACCTTTTATAGTGAAGAAAAATTAAATATAAAATCAACCCTTACTACTAAACGACTACTGTTCAGAAGGCACACTGCATGCAAGCTCACAAAAACTGTACACATACACAGTTTGGCAGCCCTGTAAGGAAGATTATAAAATAATCACCACAGTGTAATGAATGCATTAAATACAGCGATTAATTTGTAATATCAAAGTTACTGATCACCTACCAACTGTAAAATCAAAAGTGTGATCTGATTACATTTGTATCTGCATTAATAAAATTATTCATGTTAATCACAACTAACAAGGGTAGGTTACTTCATCCTAACGTGATTGAGTAAGTTGATGTAATACATTCTGTAGAAAACAGCAAACACTATCAACAGGCCACTACTGAGTGCATGGCACAGTGTCTCTAACTGTGCTTGTCTTTACCAGCATATTTTACCTAAGGCTCTAATTCTCAAAAGCAATAATTCCTTATGGTCTAAGCTGTTTTAAATAATTCTTTAACTATTTCAATTATTTGAAGTCAGTCTTTACAAAAGCCTTAAAAGAGAAAACCAAAATTTTGTTAGACCAAAAAAAGATAAAACACAGAAATGTCACAGAAAGATCTGAAATATACCGTTTTGGAGGTGGATGTATCATCAAGACTACACACAACCAACATGAACATAGATGTGATACAAGAGGAAAAGTTTCCATTTTTAAAGAAATGTGATGTAACATCACAGCAAGATGAACTGACTCTTCACATAATAAATTGGAATAAATAAACACAGGTTGCTCATGAATGCAACCATAATTGTAACCTTACGCTACTACATGTAAGTCTTAAAACGAAATATGTTCACCACAGATACGGCGCCTCCTACATGACTCTATACCAACTAGCTGTTACTGTAATAAAATGACTATGAATTTTCAAATGTAGACAACTAAGCTATACACACAGCTGATTCCAAAAAGATTACAAAGTTGCGTGTACTGATAACTGTTATTTATTGATTCCACAAGAGAATGCAGACATACACTTTTCGAACTTGCATGATAATTTTTGGTTTAATGCAATTTGGCATATTTGGTATGCAATGATTCAGTGGAAACAACCAACAAGATGCAACCTTGTAACAGAATTTATCATTCCACCGTTCATTAAAGGCTCAACATGTTTTGAGCGGTACGTCGCTCATCGTCAGGAGCTCTAACTGTATTTGCACCCTCTGGTTTACATACGCATGTGGTGACCGCCCATAGTCAAGTCTGAGTGGGAAATCAGACTTGACTACGGGCGGTCACCACATGCGTATGTAAACCAGAGGCTGCAAATACAGTTAGAGCTCCTGACGATGAGCGACGTACCGCTCGAAACATGTTGAGCCTTTAATGAACGGTGGAATAATAAATTCCCTTATAAGGTTGCATCTTGTTGGTTGTTTCCACTGAATCATACTGTGATGCACGAATCCATGACTATTAAATTGGTATGCAATATTTTTCAATTTAATGTGATTTGGCATAGATGATCCCTGACCATACTTGTGTTGGAGGCTTGCAGAAAGTGACGCCAATGTTATACCATCAGTCACACTTATGGATTGATTATGTTGGTGATATAAGCATGCAGCTCTTGTAATTCCCCTTTCACCATCATTGACTTTGGAATGAAAATGAGTAAAGGTAAAGCAATCCCATTACAGGCCTGGACAGGCCCAGAGGGTTCCAGGAGGTTGAGGCTCCCAGATTTCAAGACAATCGGCACATGAAGGTGGTAAGGTTGTCAGCTCTATGCACCTTTACCCCCCAGGAAATACTCCTGGTACTCATTTCTGTTAGAAGCTAAGTCAACCCCAGGGCCATAGTGTGGCAGGAAGGATTATGTCAATGAAAAATTCCGACACCATCGGGAATCAAATGAAAATGAGTAAGAGTAAATCTACATCACCCAGTGCAACACAAGTGAAAAACTGGCAAAAGACAATCAGTACTGACGACAAATTAGAAGTATTAAGCCAACTTTAAAAAGGTGAACAAACTGTTAACATACGCCATAATGTTAGATTCAATCATAGCAACATACATACAATTCATGATGATGCTGATATAATTACAGAAAAAGCTAAGTCAGGAACTAAAGTGTTTGTGTAGCAAGATGACCATAGTCCTATCAGAATGAATAGTACCAAAAACTATAGATGTGGGTCTCCTATATTTACAGTGCATTAGAAATAAATAAATATATTGTAAAGAAATGTCTAGACACTGTATATACAGTAGATATACAATCTACTGGCCCATATGTCCATGAGTGTTATTGTCATACACTATATAGGGTGAGGTTGTTAATCCCCTAATCCCAAGGAAATACATTGTATGACATGGGAATTTTGTGTTAGTTTTGTGTGACATTATTCAGGAATGTAACCCTGGCATAAAAGGAAACCTGTCTGTACAACTAGCAAAATCAGACCTTGAACTGACTTCTAAGATTCTACAGACCAACTACCAATGAAATTAATTCTGAGAGAATGAGGAAATCCAAGATTAAACTGCAGTAACTAAACATTTCACCCAAAACACAGAGCAACTCACTCATCTTTTGCAGGAAATGTATCCTTAATCTTGCATCTTATTTTATCAACAACAGGCACGTGAAAATTCAGACTGGATCATATAAATGCTCTCAGCATTTTTATTATTTGACTCACACATACTAAAAAGTTACAATACTCAGTCAGGAGTCCTAGCTTATAAATGGGTTATGTTCCTCAACCCTGTTTGTAAGTTGCAAGAAATTATATTTCTCAAGGGGTGGACTAAACAGCAACGTTCTTGTTTTGCATACATTTCTCTGTAGCAAATGAGAGCATCACATGTCATTTTTTATACTTTGGTGAAGATGGCTGCACATGGGTGAATGCCATCCCCTCAAAAGAGAATCTCTTGTAAAGTCCCTCCTCATCTGGCTGTACAAATTTTTCTGCAGTCTTCTGAATTCCTAAGTTCCATCATTTCTCCATCTATCAGTTCTTTGGCATGGGGCTCATGCACCACTGTAATATCATCACCTTCCACATCTTAATCAAGGCAATTTCTCATCTCAGCGAATTTTGCACTTAACATTTCCCACTGGGTCCTCAAGCTATTTAGAGCTGTGAGTGAACTGAAGGCACAGATTTTTCCAAACACCATTTAAAAAATTTGTCTCTTTCATTTCATTCAATGATGCAGCAATATTCTTCAAAGCATAATAACTGTTATACATTTTCCAAAACCCTTCGCGTGCATACCGCCTTCACCCTCTGTCTCACTTACTGCCTAAACAAATAATTCTCTTCTGGTAATATGCTAAAAACAGTCTACAATCTCCAGGGTCAACAGGCTGCAAGGTTGAGTTGCGGTGGCAAGCATACATTTTTCATATTGCTATGAAAATAATCGCAAAAAGATGTGTGTCCAGGAGGATTATTCAACACAAACAAAATTTTAAATGGGTTTGCATGTTCTCCATGTAACTTTTCTACCCGAGTCATAAGAAAATTTGCAAAACCACTCTTCAAAACACTCACAACTACCCCAGACGTTGGATTAGATTTCTGCACTGCAGTAACAGCAGCCTTTGTTACACTTTTATTGTTTCGGGATTTTCAGCATGACACACTAATAGCAGCTCCAGCTTACTGTCTCCTGATGCATTAATCCCATGTCACAAGGTCAGTCTATGCTTAGTTGCTTTGAAACCTGGCACAGGCTCCTCCTCTCTGGAAATTTAAGTCCAAATGTGCATTATTTTAAATATAAACCTGTTTCATCAAACTGTTGGGCTATACACCCACCCTGCAGAATGTTGCCTAACACGGCTAGAAAATCTGCAGCTGCTTCATTATAGGCACTAGCCCTGGTTTTGAAACTGTTAAACAACAATGGCTGGCAATGAACTCTTCCGTCACTAGTGCCTTCCCCTCTCTTACTCTTCAAATCACAAAAAATATTCCTGGAATATTCCTGGATAAGCAACAGACTGAGAGGCACATTATGCTTACAGTGGTCATCAGTCTTTAAGGATAAAAATCCCCCATTTCAGGAATGTATCAACTCATCTGTTTGGTAAAAAGCATTGATTGCTCTGGGGATGACCCCTTAACATGTTCAGGTTCTATACCAATACAACTTGGACTCTCAACTTCTCTTAATTTTAAGTTTTACAAACTGTATCACGGCCTCTTCTTAGCCCATGTCTCATCACTGCTACTACCATTACCAGTCTTGGTGATGGTTCAAAAAAATGAAGAAAAAATATCAGCAAAGTACTGACACACACACACACACACACACACACACACACACACACACATGCACACACCAAAGCACAGTTTGTTGCTGCAACTAGAGTGTGGAAACAACTCATCACTGGCAGTGGCTGACCACTTAACAAACCATACTGTAGTACAGATTACCAGTTTATTTTTAGGGCCTGTTTATAAGCATCAGATAACCATACTTCCTGTTTTATAAATTATATGGGATCATGGTCTCTCATTCATACATGCAGTGTTCGTTAAGTTAAGCAATTTGTAAGTCAGGAACTCCCTGTAAATGCAATGTCTGCAAACTGGCATTGTAGAAGTGGCATAAATCAACATTCAATTACCAAACAAAACAATACCAAAAATCTTCTGCAGGCTGTATCAATAAAGTGAATTATTAGACACTTTCAGGTTTGCATCAACAAGAATGCAAAATACGGTGTACAGTAACTGCATAAAAATATGACTGGAAGACATCACCTTAATTCCTACCATAGTGGTCACAGCAAATAATTGTGCACCCACACCCTCTGCAATCAGACACACACACACACACACACAAAAGCATAAAACCAATCTGAACACCTACACGGTGGCCATGCATTTATCACCGTTTTTCTGTATATAATTATTTATAAATAAATGCAATGTGCAAAATTACTTCCCAGCTGATATGTCTTTACAATACAGTGACTATTCACTTTGAGTGCTTTCATTTGCTTTAATTTTTTAATACAGTTTCACTACTTACCTAAATGATACATGCAGTCTCACATGAACTTTTTCTTGTACTTGAGTATACTTCTACATATCCTCAATAAAGTTAAATTAATGAGTTTAGTCTTTATGTTATATTTGCACTATTTCCATAAGTAAAATATTTACCTTCAGAACAAGTTTAAAATATGAACATATCCTGCAAATGTATGTTTAATGTGTTGAAGCACATGGTCACCATATTGTAAAGTTATTGTTCCCAACTTCCCATTCACCACACTGCATTAGTCAACCAACACAAACAGGCTGATAAAACACAACACAACAAATTCACACAAGTAGCACACATCCATCTTACAAAATAATCGATGGTGAGGACCTGTACAATTGAAAGAGTACCTGTTTCATACCCCCAAAAGAGCAACGCTGCTGATCAGGCAAGCAACACCCTACAGCCACATAATCCAAACAGCTACTCTTATTATATCTCCCACAACCAATGATTACAGCTGTGGTTTCACTAACATGGCAGCATGACACAATAATCACTGTTTTTGTGTGTTCTTTGCACAATATGCAAGATATTAAAGCATAAGGGTGAGGTTATACCTGCTTGGATGTTTCATCTTCAACATTACTTGACAGAATTTGATGAGCCAAAAGCAGTAATGTAAATTAAATTTTGGCATACAGTGATCCAACACAGTACCTACTATACATGAAGTTCAAACAGATCTTAATCCATTTTGCTTTTCAAACACCGCTCAAAACATAAGAATTTGTAAGGCATAAAATATCAAACTCCATGTGTTCCACAATTTACATTTGAAACTTTTATGGGATGGCAAATATATAACAATATACAAGGAAAACAAATTCCTGACTATGCACCACAAAATGACTGTAGTATGATTGGCTACGAAAAACACACCTATATCTACAATGCAATGAGTTATGTCATATCACAAAGAATATGTTTGTAAAGTGCATGTACTCCTGATATGCTCCTCATATTACTGTCATATTGCCACATAACAGTCATATACCATTTAAACATTTTTAATCATTATGAACAAAGCAGTACGCATCTGCAAGCCATCCTATTAAAATGTAAATATGCCTACCAACAGGTTTGTCAGTCAACTGACATTCTTCATTGATTTATATCTAACTGACAGATTAATCTATGAATGGTTAAGAGCAATGCTGGAATAGTGATAATCCACAATAATTACTGAGTAACCTTTACTGCACATTTTATACAAGCTAGACTAACAGACTCCCCACAATGCCACCATAATTCTTTCTTATTTCAAATAGAATAAATAAGTTTTTGGATAGCAGAATAGAATGTTTTACAGTCTGCTTTAATGTACATTGTATTTTCAAGTAACATAACCACCTCACAATAGTAGGGTTCACTGGGACATTACAAGATTACTATGTCAGCATATTATTCACTAACTGCATCCAGTGTCCCATATCACTACTGCAACAACACAACTGACACCAGAATGGTTCATGCATACTGACAGTTAATAAAGATTAGATGGCTAGAACCTGCTCTAGAGAAAATCTGTCCACTCACTTAGCATCTCTCTCTTCCTTCGACTGTCTAGTAAAACAAGTGTTACATAAAGTCAACAGTCAAGATAACTGATGCTTAATAAAACCTGGAAGCATTTTTGAGAGGTAGCAAGTGTCTCATAAATTACAACGTACATTAACACCTATTATTTAGTCAGCCCTTCACATATCACTTGTAATATGTCACATACATTGGCATTAACAAATGTGCATTAATTTCAGAATAAATCAGTTGGAACTGATAATTACAACCACACTTAAGTGGTCATTTGCAAGTGCCAATCTTGCAGGATTTACTTTATCTTCAGACTGTGGGATAATACTTCCAGACTGTTTTTAGTAATTGAAGCCTGAATGATAATAGGAGAGAGTCTTTAAATTGCTGTAATGATAAATGCTTACACAAATGCTTACTGCCTTGATAAATTTACACCTCTCTAACTGCTGCCAATCTACCTATTTATATGGATACTATGGCTGTAGTGTCAACATGCTACTATTTAGAAAGTAAATACAAAAACACTCTTTCAACAACATTACTAATTTTCATCACCAACATAAACCAAAACTATATCATAGCAGATTACAGTTAATATAAATCTACCATAAAATTTAGGAGTTGATACATATAATACAAGATTCTCCTTAAGTGTTGATCCTCCTCATACATTTCCTCTCCATCAGTCACAAATTTATTTCTTGTATCATTCGTCTCATCCTTCATACACAAAAAAAAAAAAAGAAAAAGAAAAAGAAAAAGAAAAAGAAAAAAGGCCATGGCATACAAAAATGGTCTTCCCTTTATATCAAGACACAAAAAGCCTACTATCTGTACAGTACAATACTGACTTAGCAAACAAGGAATAATATTTCCGATGAGTGTCAGGACAACTTACCACACGGTCATGAAACTGTTCATCACTCCTTGAGGGCATACACTGGACAACAAGGAGGCAAATATTAGCCAAATAATTTGCAGAATCTCGATAGTGTATCTTTTGTGAATGAAGACTAATCAAAACAACAACCATTTTTGCATGCACACGCCTAGGTAGTCATCAGTACAGCAGTCATCCCAGCAACGGAAGCTGACAGCCAGGTACTTGAAGTGTCCTGAACTATTGTACTTGAAAACAGCATTCTGTCAACTGTTAAATGCTGGCATTACTGTACTTTCTGTTTGCTACATAAATATAAAAAATGTGGTTTAGTATGGAAGTCACAGGCTTCAATAGGACACAAGCATACCCAAAGGACTAGTACACCAAGAAAAGTCTACATTGTGAAGGCATCAATGCTGGTTATCATACTGATTAGTTTCCACAACACAGACAGTACAAGAATCATGCTTGACTGCATAGCTGTATGAGGATGACACAATACAAACTTCAATGGGCAAATGTCAAACAGCAAATACTATACATTAAACCTGAACTTCAATCATTATATAAAATATCAGTAGAGCAGTTGCCCATTTATAGCATGTCTACCAGCAACATCTCAATGCTCACTCCAAATTCTATAAGCAACTGACTTCTCAAAGTTCCAGCTCATACACATCTTTTAAATGTTGATTCTGGATGATGACATAACTATTATCCACATACAGACTGCAATTAGGTTAAAACCTGCAACTCCATGGAGGCAGGCTTATAATGTGAATATGTGTGCACTGTATCCATTCATTTATAATACTCTCGCTTTTACAAAAATATTATAGTTGGAAAAAATTAATTCATATGCAAGATGACATAAACATGTGATATGTGTGCCTTTGAACATTTGCTGGAATGGTTCAGTCACTAAAGTGGGGTACAATTCCCAGAAGGAGCAAATTTATTTCCTCTATTACCATATCTAAAGTATCTATGGAAACCAACCGGCCAACCGTTTCCCATCTACTGCAAACGCTAACTGCAGCTTTATGCACAGTACCACTACGTGGCTTCATGGTGTGGCTCTTTGAAACATGGATTCCTTCACCTGCACTTTACAATGTGCCCCTTGAAGCAGAACTGTTGGTGAGAAACTGTCTTTTGGGAGACACCATGTTCTCACAGTGGTGCTGACAAAGATTCAGTCTTCTTGAATATGATGCCAGGACTGGCAAACAAAGAGTTTTAAAATTCAATACTGAGTATGGCAGAATGGGGACCATCATCAATCACTGCGTGGCAAATGATGTCACCACTCTATGGCATGTAGTCACTGCACGGATGGTAGCATCATGTCACTATGCAGCAATAAACTATATGCTCATTTTCAGACTGTATGAGCAGATTCTGCGTTCAGCTGGACACCTTGTAGTTACCTAGTTATCAATCAACATGGCATCATATCCCAGAAGACTTGACTCTTCAAACTGGTTTTGCATTACAACTTACAAGGCAAAACATAAGTCACATTTTATTACAACGCCTAACATAATTTAATGAATTGTAAAGTATGCTGAGAAATGAACATGATCCAACATAGAAAAAATTTCAGGCTTTTCTTCTTATCAAAATAACATATTTTATGAATCAAACATTAAGACCAACACAATACAGAAAGTGTTCTGTCTATATTTAGTTTGTCTGCCTTTGCCCAAAGAAAAATATAGTAAAGGTAAAGTAATCCCACTACAGGCCTAGTGGCCTTTGGGGTTTCTGGTAGGTTAAGGCTCCAGAATTTCTAGACACTTGGCACATGAAGGTGGTAAGGTCGTCACCCTTACACACCAGCCGCCTTTACCCCCAGGAATATCCTGGTACTCATTTTTAGAGGCTGAGTCGACCCCAGGGCACATGGAACTGTCTGATGCCCCGGAAAAAATCCCCAGTGACCGGGGATCGATCCCGGGACCCTCTGATTAGTAGCGCAGTGCCTTAACCACTATGCCACCCCAGAAGAAAAATATGGTACTTATAATAATATACATGTAAAACACATGAAAATGAAGTTTCAGGCCATATTCTAAGAGGTACACATAAACCACTACCATTGTTCGTTACTATCTACATTCTTTTTTGCCCCCCCCCCCCCCCCCAGGGTGTTTCTCTGAACACGTGCAAAAACTGAAACATATGCAAAGGTAGTCTATGTACTACAAAGACACAAGTACATTCTAGGTTGATCCCAAAGGGGTTAGAAACATATCCTGATCAAGCATAATATACAAATTGAACTTAACAAAACACCACTCAGGATATAGAATACCCAAATGTATGAGATCACGACAAAACAAAACTGCAAGTGTTAGGTGAGCAAATACAGTATGTGCAACTGCAAACATGCTACTTGTTTACTGAAAATGAAGTTCATTGCATTAAAAATGTCACAAACTTTTCTTTATCAGGTTTCAACAGTTTAGAAATGCAACACTTAAAAACAAAAATCCCTGTCTTAAATGTAAAAAAAAAAAAAATTCTTTTGAGATTAACATTAATTCAACTTCATAATTGAGGTTAAAAAACATTCATTACAATCAACACCAACATAAGAAACCAACCACAAAGTTGGGGAAGTTGCAATAAGTTAAATAAACTTATCAATGCACAAAGTATGTGTACTAGTGATTATATAAACAAGTACTAAGCAACAACATCTTGTACTCCAGTCTCACTTACAACAAAGGGCACATGAAGTACAACACAAGAGAGATCCATTACATACCTCCAAGTTCAGACAGAAAGATGTGCATCAGGAATGATGTTCCTAAAGCACCAGAACTTTCTGTCAAGCTACTTAACCCTAACCCTGGCACAATGGACATTTAAATCCCATCCTTGGCTGGTAGGCACACCATTTCAACAAAGGATTTATGATCAGTTTTCAACTGATACAAATGAAATCCAGGTCAAATTGTCAGGAAACTTCCAACTTGCACTGAGAATACTTTATTTTCCAGTACTGAAGTTCTTGTAGTTCAAATATTGTCCCACAGATTGTTGCATCTTTTTTTTTTGGGGGGGGG
>Ga0268261_10000622_pt1 | contig 22649 bp, 18 predicted proteins | sample TergutNc150P1_FD_190353 | JGI IMG/M metagenome (GOLD analysis project Ga0268261, IMG submission 190353) | Nasutitermes corniger P1 segment gut microbial community from laboratory colony in Florida, USA - Nc150 P1 (SPAdes) (version 2) | ecosystem: Host-associated > Arthropoda: Insects >...
CCCCTCCAGTCTACCATTTTTATTGCCTTCATGGTCTTCAAGAAATCCAACCCTCGAAGTACAAACAAATTTTTTCATTTTATTGGGACTGTACCAAAAATGTTGATAAAAACGGAAGAAAATTATGGCACCGTCTCTCCACCTTGAAGAGCTTCAGACAGAGACCCTCCATAGAGACTAGGTGGAAAGAGAAAGAAGCTTATTCTGCAGCATTTTCCTTGTAAAATTTACAAAAGCTTGACAAGCTGCTGCATAGTATGCACGAAAAAAAGTCAGTGAAACCAGGTGGTTTTAGCGTAAATGTTGTGTTCCCCACCATTCAGGGATTTGTGGCATAAAATATCACATTCTAAAACAATGCTTTTGCTTTTAGCCTGTGGCAGTGAACTGTTCATTGACATGTGTTCAATACTTCAGGAGAAAAAATACATTTTAGGACTATGCTGCAAAAGAAGGGTGTAGTGTCAAAAATGTTACACATGTTACTAGTTGTATTTCCTGATAAAATTATTCAAAATCACACATCTGTTTGTGCACTTAAATTACAGACTATTTGTTTAAAACTGAACTGAGTATGAATATTTTTTTTAGAATGTAAATTTTAATAATTAGTTTTGTTTTAAAACTGTGTTATCATGAGTCTACTCATAAAAAATAGAGTATTAATTACTCATGTTATTCATGTTTTGGTCTGGATTGTGACATATCATCTAGTACTGTACTTACTTGAATACAAGACATGGGGTTTTCACTAAATTAGGTGCTTAAATATGTGAGGTTGTGTGAAATTCATGTATGAAGCGCTGAACCTGACCATATGGAGTGAAATCAAGGCCTTCATCCCCCAATCATCAAGTGTCATCTCTACTTTTCTGAGATATTATGCAGCATTGAGTGGTAATTCCTTACCGAAATTTTGGGACAGCCTGTTGGTCCCATGTTAAAGGGTCAGAAAATCTAAAGGAGAGAACAGAACATGACTGAAATTAACTGACAAAATCTTCTTTTCTGGTACTTGCCCACTGTCTAACTTTTTAAGGAAGCATGATGTTTCGGAAGCTGGCTCTCTTTCTGTTTTCAGGCAATGAAGCACCTAACCTGGTGGACCTCTGTTATTGAGCTATTCTCAAAAACTTGGCCCCATAGAAACATTATCTTTTTAGGATATGCTCCTGAGAACAGATCTAGTCCAAGGTAGTAACAGGAAAATGGCTACTGAAAAATAAAAATTATATACAATGCTCAATAATGAAACCTGGACTAATCCACAAATTAAAAACCATACAAAGGGGCATGAAGTCAATGTGAACAGACTACAGGCACGACACAAATCTCCAGAACACATGTATTTATATTCTTAAAACCACTAACACAATCTGTAGAGAAAACTATGAATCTTGATGGGTTCAAGCAATTTCATAAACCAAAAAATATACATGTTTTATTTAGTCAATATGGATCATAGCAGCATGGCAGTGCATCACACCAGAAGTGACTCTGAAGGGTTTTAAGATGTGCTGGACATGTACATTCAGTGTAATGAATGGGACTGATGATATATTGTGAAATGACAGTGAAGGTAATGGAAATTTTAGGAGTGCGTGTGAGAAAAATAAAGGCATAATAATAGTAAAATGTTTTTTCAGCAGATTTTATATTTGTGGGGTCATCTTGTATTTGGAAAAATACATATTCCCTTGGCAGACATATTTTTTGGGGGGGAGGTTGTCTCAGATTAGAATTGTCTTGCTTTCAAGTAAATACTTAATGTGGCTGCCAACAGTTCAGAGGGACCGCTGTTTTCATCTTCAAGATATGGAGGCAGCATGTTCCTTGTAGATGACTGTCTTCTGGGACATGACCCCACACTTCTGGTAATAAACGTATACTGGCATTGTAGATGAATGTGCTGTTTCCATTCATCGTGTGGAGACAGCAGGTTCCTGTGAAGCATTTGTATCAGACTGCTTTGAATCACATTGAGAAGACACCTATATTCTTCTTTACCACTGTGTGAACCACAAATCTCACACACTTCACCCACCACACTGCACCCTGTTGTAATACAGAAGTGATCCTTTGCCATTGTAGAAACATCAAATTCTGTTTGCCTTGTTTCCTCACAGGCAGCAGTGTATGTACTATTCCATGCAACTGCTATTTATCCGGGTTTTCAAACAACGGTGCATATTGGCAACATCCGTCAGACAGCAGTAATTGAAGGCATCACGGCTACTGGAGGAATCCACACTAATGACAGAGCGTCAGTGCTGTTCCGATTTCTTAGACATCCAGAGTATGTGAAAGTAGGAATGAGGTTGCTGTTTCAAGAGGGCCGTACAAAAGGAATTGGTAAAATCACCCAAGTGTTCCCTCTGCAGGTGTGTGCTATTGAAAGAATTAATTTAACCCATGACATCCGAATTATTATTTCAGACTGTTTCCCTTGTAAAGACCTGTTGTATGAAGTGTTTTTATTTTCACCTAGTCATCATTAAATACTGAAGACTGTTATTTTAACTTTGAATGATGTTTGTATACATTAACAGATTTATTTAATTGATCTTCACCTTAAATATATTAAGCTTTCAGAAAGGTAAAACACTGTATAACAGTATTTTATATACCACGGGCTGTGTGTATATGATCTGTGAAACATTTTTTAAACATACCAGGTCATTACATTACCTACTTTAACTGTAGTTGTACAATAGTAAATTAGTGCATATAATATATGTCTAGACTGAGAGAGAGATTTTTAACATTCTAACATAACAGTGTAGCTATTTGTAAATGTTTCTGCCCTGATGTTCATTACAAGGCAGAGCATTAGTTGTGGAGCAGTGGGGTCAGGTGGGCGGGACTGAGTTTCTAGTACCTGCTGTGTTATGACATTAGTCATTATGATTCAGCCACCAATCTGAGTAGCTAATTTTAAACTTTATATTATGGAATAGGGGTTTCAAATCTCACAACACTGTATGGTTGTTGGCTATAGCTTAAGTTGGAGGCATATGTCATTGTCATGTAACAGATGATTACAAGTCTAGTTGTTTAACATTTAAGAACCATTTTTCCTATATATAAGACGGGCGTAATGCTGCCCTCCAGATGTTGCATTTCTTATAGTGTTTTCAACAAATATAAGTAGTGAGTATTTTAAACATGCTGCACACTCTCCGTTCTTCTATTCAGTATGCCGTTTATTTCATAATGCTACGTTTTTTGGTTCCTGTATTAATCACATTTTACATACAGGATGTGCTAAAATTTAAATGTAAAACTCTGGTGCCTAAAGGTTAATGGAGGGGGAAGGGGGACTGGTAAACCATATTTGATCTTGAGCTCAATATTAGTTTTGAAAAAGTGCAATGCTCAGATAGCTGGACCATGCATGTGTGCCACTGCAGTAATGTAATACATGATGGATAAAGGTTAAACACATGAATCCATGGAAATGACTTATGTTTCAATGTTTAACAACATGACAGCACTGTAGTCTGCACATGCTCCTACTCATTTTGCTGTTACTGGTTTGCCATACAGAAGGTGTAGAATGTAATTCCTGGTACATGGTTCAGTCAAGTATTTAAATTATTGGCATCATGTCAAAATGTGGTATGAACTGTGCATGCTGTGTGTAAGCCAGGGGTGCACAAATTCTCCAAAAAACTAGGATCCGCCTCAAAATTGTAGGTGTTGGAAGGGTGATATGTAATAAGTTTAGTACTGAGAACCTGCAAATGATAGGGGCAGCTGTTCAAAATGTAGTTGCCCAGGTGACTTGACGCCTGGAATTTGTGCACCTCTGGTGTAAACCATACAAGTAAAATAGTGCAGCTGGGTGAGGTGAGACAAAATGTTTTTTATACAATGATGGCCACTGCTGAAACATGCTATACTACAATAGAGGTAATTGGTTTATGTATTTTTTAATATTTTTATTGTGACTAATACTTTGCTGATTCATTAAATATCAGTTATGTGAAAGCTTCTTGTAGCTTTGATGTAAGTATGGCCACTGAGGATCACTGTTCTTTTAGATTTTACCCTCTTTCGTACTGTATTAGTATTTTATTAGTGCGACTGTTGTAATATGAGTCAACTCTTCACACATAGCCTTTGTTCTTAGTTTGTGGTTTCTGTTTTAAATATAATTAAAAGATAAAAATAAATAAAAGTTTGTTTAGTTACTTTGGAAACAGTTGTCCTTGGACCATGTTATAAATGATGAATGCTGTCTTCTTGCCATGGATTCTCATGTTCATTCCTGACTGACTTCGTTAAAGATTAGTCGTAAACACTGTGGCACTGAATCAAAATTTTTAGTATGAGTTTCCCTGCCAGTCATGAGTACACCATTGCTCCATGTCCATCCATCAGTGTGATACCCCTGACCAAGTAGCACATCATCACATGCTCAGTGATTCAGCTGGGGGCAACAACTGTGCAATTTTTGCCTTGGCTGGTTGCAGAGTAAAGAAGTTTAATTTTTAAGATATTGTTTTCCAGGATGTTATAGCATTGTGTAATTTAGACAAATGGGAGCTGTTTCCTATAGAACTGAATTTAATACTTAAGTATTTATTCGTAGTTGCTAATATGACACGTTTAAAATTTTTTGCTGTAAATTGTGATACCAGCAGCCAGCTGGTCGAATGATATGGAAGCTGAATTCATTGTACAAGTTTTAAAGGTTCTTGAAGAAGTGTTTTATAGTAATAAATTTAATAGTTATTGAATGAAGATCATAAATGTGTACACACACAGTTGGAAGCAGTTATGTGAACAGTAGGAAGACCACAGTTTATATCACATTAACATCTGTTATGAAAAAAATATTTGAACTTCCATTAGGCACTACTAACAAGCATTAAAACCCAAAGCTGCTGCCAGCTCTTGACCATGCCATCAGGCTGCTTTTGAGGAAATATAACTAGAATTTACTGCCTGGGCCTAGATAGTACAGTAGTGTGTGTTGTGTTTCTGACAAGATGAATGACAGCTGGGTGAAAGTGGCTTCTTCACTGTTGAAGCAGATGTTTAAATGTGAGACAGACAGACACTGGGCAGTGTTGTTGTGAATGATGGGAACTGAGGGCTTTAATATCCATTCACAGTAATTGATAATTTTTTATTCTTGTTATTGTTATACAGAGGATGGCTTTTATTTTACCCATCATTCGTGGACACGTTATGCAGTCACTTTTCAAAAGTAAATGATTGTCTCACATTGTTGACAGTGATGTTTACTTGAAGGATATGAAACACAGAAACATGGAACTATTGCAGAATAATCTTCTCATCTTTGTTAATGGTCATGTGGTAGACTGTGATGATTGCTATGTTTCTGCTGTCCTTGTATGCCATACAATACATATACACTGTTTTGTAACATTGCATTAATACTGTATGTCTGTGGTATAAATGTCAGGCAGTTCTGAGCCTTCTTTCATGAGAAAGTATACTACATATAACTGCTGTATTACTTCCTAACTGCTGTGGACACAAGATTGCAGTATGCACAAGCATAAAGTGTGGTTACTGTCTTGGGGAAGGATGTATTCTATGTCCATGCAAAAATTATGCCATTTCACGTCATTGTTTATAAGAAACAATGAATATTCTGGATTAATTTATTATCCAGACCAACAAATGCACAACATGCATATTAATAACATTTCATATATCATAAGCACTTCTACGTGTTTCAGTGCATCTCCTTATGGTATATGAAAAGTTATTAATGTGTATGTCTTCAATTTGTCGGTCTGGATGCTAAACTGTACAAGATGCATGGTAAAGGTAAAGCAATCCCATTACAGGCCTGGACAGGCCCTGAGGGTTCCAGGAAGTTGAGGCTCCCAAATTTCAAGACAATCGGCACATGAAGGTGGTAAAATTGTCAGCCCTACGCACTGGCCGCCTTTACCACCAGGAAATATTCCTGGTACTCATTTCCGTTAGAGGCTGAGTCAACCCCAGGGCCATAGTGTGGCAGAAAGGTTTATGTCAATGAAAAATTCCAATGACACCATCAGAAATCAAACCAGCAAACTTCCGGCTTGTAGCACAGTGCCTCAACCAACTGCGCCATTGCGTGCGCCACAAGATGCATGGTACATACATTAAAGTAGTAGAAGTTCTGGATTAAATGTGAACTACCTCTATATTGTGAAAACACCTGACATCACATGCTCACATAGCACTGGACTCTGAAAAGGTGGAGTTTAAATTTATGTGGTGGTTGCATAAATTGGCTAAAATTCATTTATACTGTTTTTATATGGATACAGTGACCATGAACCCAAGTATATTAGGTCTGTCACAAAAGTGATGAGGCTGATTTTATTTAAAAAAAAGTCATTGTTACAATTTCAGAATGGTCCCCTTCAGAAGCAACACATTGCTGGAGGTGGTCCTTCCACCCCTGGGAACATTGCTAAAGTCTTCTTCTGTGAGGTCTTTTAGTGCATCGGTTACAACTGTCTGGATGCTGTCGACTGTAGTGAAGTGATGTACTTGTAGGTGGTTGATAATCCTTGGGAAGAAAAGAAGTCATTTGGGAACATCTGGAGAATGTAGGGGCGTGGAACCACTTCAGTGTTCTTGGATGTCAAAAACTCCCTTGCAGACAATGATTGGTGGCGGTTTATTGTTATGATGTAGAAGCCAAGTGTTGGCAAACTGTCTGCATGCCAAAATGCTCGGTTAAAATTTTGTGGAGAGCTTTATGACTCCTATTAAATGGATCTGCTATCAGTCTCAATGATATAGGTTGATCAGACTTCATCATATGACACACACTTTGTTTTCATTTGTTGCCTCCTTGAAAGGTCTTCCTTAATGTGGTTCAACTTCAACTGCATCCTGTTCTTCCAGACAGTCTTGTGCCATGAAATACTTCCCCTTGTGATCAAGTTTGGTCTTCACAAGCTCTTTTCAACTTCTCATACATTTACCTTGCACTTTTCTGGAGTTTGATGCGAAATTTATAGGGCATAATTTTGCTCAATATTCTTGTGTCCAATTTTATGACACATTCAATAAACACATGATTGTTTACTTCATGATTACTTGGCACACACTGAATGGATTGAGTCTCACTTTGTTTCATGGTATGGGCAACATTACAAGCTTCAAGTTGGACAGCAGGTTTGATTCCCATTATTTTGACACTGCATTTTAAGCAGCTGATCTCATAACTTTTGTGACAGACCTCATGCATAATGATATGACATGTTTCAAGCCCCTTTTTCTTAGAACTGATATACTCTCATTTGTCTTATGTTGCCAGTTTAATTATACTTACTCATGATTATATAATGAAAATACTCTTTCCAAGTTTTCAGAAGTTATAATGTTAGTATGTTTATCACAGACTATCATTGTTCATCAAACATGACTATTGTGGAACTGAAATAGCCTTGCCTGGTGTATCCATGTCTGTGTGTTTGATACATCACTTCTTAAACATAAAATATGAAAGCAAATTTTGAAGCTTTTAATGATTGTGTATAACAGTTTTTCTGGCTGCTATACTGAACATGGACTATTATCCCATTTTTTTAAAACACATTGTTTCAGGGACTGGAGTTGTTTTGATTCTTGTCTTCTGTATTGAATCACTATGTAGTCCTGTTAGTAGGTACCAGTGGCTTAGAGGGACATACTGCCTGCAAGGCTACATGATGTCATAACACTGAACACTTACTGCCATGGAAATGTGCATCTGTTTCCTTCTACAGGTGAAACAGTAAAGTATAAAGAATTCTCCTCCATGAAAACCCAGGGGTCTGGACTAGTTGTACCAAGGGGCATAGTGGAATAGGATTCCCTTCTTTAGTCTCTCAGCTGAAGAAGGGAAAATGATCAGTTTCAGAAATATTGTGGTTTGTAAAATTAGTTTGATCAACAGTGTCCAAAATATCAGTCATAATGCTAATATGGAGGCGCTGAAAGTGAAATTGTTGCATACTAACAACTGGATGATTTTAATCATGGATGTACTTGAATTCCGTAAGGGCTGGAGGTAAACCAAATTACAGTCTTGTTGGATGTGATGCTGTGTAGTTCAGTGAATAGGTACCAATGTTTTACAGGAAAGTGCTGTATGCTGAAGATGCAGGCAGCAGGATCCTCCTAAATGTTGGTACCCCTTTATCAAAATACGTATCACATCCAGAAATTACATGTTCGGTATGTTACATAGTTCACAAGTCATTTGTGTTTTGTGATACACAGTATTACTTCTTATTCTAAAGTCATTATTTCAATGGTATGTTCAGAGTCATCAGTGCTTTTTTTAATTTGTTGCGTGTCAGTGTGTTTATTGTTTTCAATCAATATAATGTAAAAAACACCATACGCCTGGCTGAGGACCTAACAAAATCTCAAAATAAATGAACATCACAAAATGGTGACATATGATATTAAAGACTTATACGTCAATATACCAATAAAGAAAACACTCATGATCACAAAATCAATACCTCTAAAACACAACGACACACACCTAGCAAAGCAAATAATCACATTACTGGAAACGATTCTTCAGCAAAATTATTTTTCATTTGAAAACAAAAGACGAAAACAAAAAACGGGCAAACTTCACATACTACAGTCGAAAAATTAGAAAACTCACCAACATTTTCAAACATACCAACATAAACATTGCATTAAAAAACAGCAATATACAAAACCTAAGACGATCGATAAAAACCAGAACTCCAACACTAGCGGAATTTACAAAATCACTTGTAATACATGTAAAATGTCATGCATAGGACAAACTAGCATAAATCTAAGTCAGAGATCCCGGGAACACATACGTTACATCAGGAACAATGACCCCCCATCTCCCTACGCAAAGCATATACTACAAACTTTACACGAATACGGATCAATTACAGACACTATGTCCCTACTCAAACCCATACTTAAGACATCAATGTTAATCCTCAATGAACAACTATTTATTCAAACATTAAATCACAATGGAAATCTCATCACGGAACAAGGCACAGGTGAACAAAACCCGTTATTTCAGTTGGTCATAGACACCATCCTTACGTCAGCAACCACATGAAAACAAAAACGGATCAACATCCCACCTACAACACACTCATATCAGTTCCAGCTCTTCCACGATAGCAGCAGACAACAGTACGGGTACGTACATCATTCATCATTCTATAGAACTTATTGCATTTTCCGCAGAATATACATTATTCAACAACTGTAACTTTAATCTAGTCTATCGGTACTCTTTATCAGTAAATTGAACTCTATTTGTTACAGTGTAATGGTTACCAGATGCTGTAGTTACAGTTGTTTTGTGCTCCTGAGGACGGGTGATAGTGACGCCCGAAACATGCAGAGCAGTTATCAGATAAAATAAACATTGTGACTTGTGCATCTAGTTGGAATTATATACTAGAATATTATTACGATGCACGGAACCATGGACATTAAGTTTACCTTTTTCTCACGCGCGATAGCGGCCTTGCATGACCTTTCTTTCTCTTCCCGGTGGATCTGTAAATGTAATGCTCCGCTTCTATGACCTGGGCCTAATCGGGAAATGTAAGCGTAAACACAATAACCTCGCATGTTTTTTGTCAGGCCGTTTCGCGTTATGTCGAACCGCATTAAAGTAGAAAAATATGGGAGTATTAGGGTCCTGTCTTATCTGTAGTACAGTATCGCTAACTCATGGCTACAGTTTCTGTAAACATTAAAACCAGAACGCAGTTGACGACTTGGCAACTTAGTCTTCAATTACGAAGAAGCAGTCAGTGTTATAAGCTAAGAGAGCTCGAAAGCGACTGTAACAAACCGTCCTTGTCAATAAGGTACACATCTTACAGTAAGCAGTATTCTGGGTTAATTTAAAGATATTTTCAGAATCTCAGATTTAACATTGTAGAGTGATAAGGTGCTTAGAGAATGATGAAGGGACACGTGGATGTGACTGTGGCGTAATGTACACATAAGGCACTGGAATTGTCGCACGAAGACTGTAGGAACTTACCAGAGGGTTCATTGAAAGTACCTGGTCTATGGAACAAGATGTGAACCTGACACCTCTAAAAACCGAAGGCGGACTGCTACCCACTTGGCCACATGCTACAACATTAACATAATTTATGAGATACATTTATGGTATCTTTTATTTGAACAACAAAGGAGATCGTAATTTAAATTTATAGAGTTTTCAGTCACGATTTCAATAAAACGCCCTGTGATGTAACGCGACTTGGAGCGGGTTGTCTGGTCACGGCGTAGGCCAAAGTACTCAGAATTTGTTTGTGATGACCGCTGATGTTCAGTTAATTGGAAGCTGATATAGTATTTACAGTTGTTACATTTGAGCAGACAGTTGAGTAGAGTACAGTTAGACTGCCCAGGTAAGCGGTGATAATATTAAAGTGTGCCAAAATGAGGAATCACCTCGGACAACTCTTCTGCGAAGCTTACCACAACTAATCCTCCCCTCTAGGGTTATGTTAATAATTTTATACAACGTTTCTGGGGCGTTGGTCGGGGCGGAATTCGAGCCTTGTGACTCGTGAACTTTAGTCTTAAATGACTACAGATGTCGTTATGTTTATTTCTTTATATGGTTACAAAGTATTTAATTGCCTATTAAGAATAATTCACTTATTCACCTTATATGATCAAAAGGTCAGGGCTTCTAAGAAGTCAATTTCTTCGAAACGTCACAAAGATGTCAATCGACCCTTCACAACATGTTATCAACACTTTGTCTCCTTCTACTTAGACATTGGTGACATCAGTCTCTTCTAGCAACGTCCATCAGCTCTTGTCATGAGAGTAACAGATAGACCTTGCCTCACAGTTGCTTTTAAATGATACATGCATGGTGCATTAACGCGGCTTCAGACTGTTGCCTGTATTACCTTTCACTCATATCCAACAATAATTTAAATTAACTTCCTTTTGTCACACTTGCATTCTTTCTTCCTACCTAATTACAAATGAAACTAACTTCTCTTGTCACACTTATATTCTTTACTTATTGCAACTTATTACAGCCCCAGTGCAGTCTACTGCTCCAGTTATAAGAAGCAGGATTCAAAATGTGACTCCGAAACGTTGGTACCCAGCCAGCTAACTACAGGCTTCGTCACCGAGAAGAACAAAATAAAAATTTTTGCCGTCGTATGAAGGTCAAATTAGACCCTTCATACAGCGGCGTGCTCTAGTAGTGGGGTGAGGCTGAGTCCCTTGGTACTGCAACCTGTTGTAACAGTGAGGTTAGATTATGTCCCTTTGTAGCGTGGACTCTTGTAGCGGTGTGCCTGGAACGAGTCACTTGGTACTGCAACCTATTGTAGCAGTGAGGTTAGACTATGTCCCTTTGTAGCGTGGACTCCTGTAGCGGTGTAATTGGAACGAGTCACTTGGTACTGCAACCTGTTGTAGCAGTGAGGTTATCCTGTGTCTCTGTGTAGCGTGAGCTCTTGTATCGGTGTGGTTGGAATGAGTCTTTTGGTACTGCAGCCTGTTCTATCAGTGAGTTGAGAGTAGTTACCCAAGTAGTGTGGCTCTTGTAGCGCTCTGTTTTAGGATTGCGTCCTCTGGTACTGCAGCCTGTTGTAGCACTGAGGTTAGACTATGTCCCTTTGTAGCGTGAGCTCTTATATCGGTGTGGTTGGAATGGGTCCCTTGGTACTGCAGCCTGCTGTAGCAGTGAGGTTAGACTGTGTCCCTTGGTAGCGTGAGCTCTTGTATCGGTGTGGTTGGATTGAGTCACTTGGAACTGCAGCCTGTTGTAACAGTAAGGTTAGACCAGGTCCCTTGTTAGTGTGGGCTCTTGTATCGGTTTGGTTGAAATGAGTCCTCTGGTACTGCAGCCTGTTGTAGCAGTGAGTTGAGACTAGATCCCTAAGCAGTGGGGCTCTTGTAGCGATGCGGTTAGAACGAGTCTTCTAGTACTGCAGCCAATTGTAGCAGTGGGGTGATACTGAATCCCTTGTTACTGTATCCTTGTATTGTAGGGAGTTATGACTGAGTCTTGATTAATGCGGCCTATACCAACCCCTTGTCTTATCTCAGTATGGAATTCTGAAGAATGTTAATTGATAGGGGAAAGCCAAATTGCCTGTAGACATAACTTCCATCACCTGTATCATCTCAAGTCCAACATGGACTGTACTGTGATTGAACCGGGACTTCTGCCGGGAGAAGCCGGCGCCTGATCGCTTGAAATCTAGTGCGACATCCTAACTAAATCACAAGCTAACTTAAAGTCCTTTAATTTGACTGGTCGTGGCTTAATTTTGTGTACTGACACGGCGTTTACCTGGAGCGACTTAAGCATACCACAAAAATGCCTCAGTAAGGAGAGTCTCTTTTCTGGCAAAGACACGAAACACACGCCTCCGGAATGTGAGTAAAAAGGGTTACCACTGAAACCACGTTGCTCGGTCAGAACCCTTGCTGAAACCGTAACAGTCGCTCACATGTTTTAGAAATTCTTCACTTTTAACGCCATCCGAATTTTGATTAGCGTGTTTTCAAGACCCCGCAATTTCGTTATATCTCAGTTATTCAAGAGAAATGAAGAGTTGAAATAAATACTGTTACATTTGGATTAAGCCACCGAATTGAAATTATGAATTCAGCCAGTAAAGTAAGTCGGCACCTTCCCCGTCTTATTCAAGTGCGCCACTTTGCAATTGGAGCAAGTGGAAAAAACTTGAGTCACAAATGACTTTTTGGTATTATGAGAATGACGTGTTCAGATATGATCCAGTTCTTCCGGCGACACGATTCTTTTTTAGAGGGGTAGATGGGGGTGTTGGAGAGACTTTATCAAGTGATTTACTCCATTGAATCCTGTAACACGAAATATATAAACCTGATATTTAATTATCCATTAACTAGCCCATGGGAACCCTATGAATCAACTGGTAGGCCTAGACATAGATGGGAATAATATTGAAAAATTTGGAATGGACTCATCTGACTCAGGATACGTTCCAATACCTGGTTCATGTGAACCGTAAAAGCAGGGGATTCCTTGATCGGCTGAGCCAGGCTTGTGAAGAAGAACACGTTCAAGACACGTGCAAAAGGCAGCTAAGCGGGACAAACGGTGGTCTCGTTTCTTGTCGCTTGTACAGAATGGGAGGGTGTGCTGATGATTACTCCCAGTACGTCACCAGTCGAACAACCTAAGAGTGCCACAACCAGTCACACAAACTTCAATCAGATTTCTCTGTAGGAAATTCCAATATTGGTGGTCGTAGTAACAGGAATACAAGAAGCAGTGGCAGCATTATATATATGTTTTGTGTAAAGACGCTGTTGATAGCCCGGGTACACTTTATAGCTATGAAGAGCAGCTTACTGACACAACAATGAAGTGGAAAGGATGTGGAAGTATTCCCCGTGACATTATTTAAGGTATTGTTTCCAAGTTTCTATTTTCAGATACCTACTTTAATATCATTACTTCCAAATAGGCGTAGTCTTACTGCTTCAGAATTTGCAATTAATATTTGGTGTACATAGTTCCTTCTGAAATTTAATAAGGCTGTACTTTTATTATTATTACTGCCGTTCTGCTGCTGGTACTAGTAATAGTACTAGTACTACTACTACTACTACTACTACTACTTATAAAATATATACATTCGTCCAACACATCTACAACCTTTTACAAAATATCCACAGGCTACATGTTTCGGCCCTTACATATGAACAGGTTCATATGTAAGGCCTGATGATGGCTCAAGAGGGCCGAAACATGTAGCCAGTGAATTCTTTGTAAAAGGTTGTAGATGTGTTGGATGAATGTATATATTTTATGATAATTATGGAACACATCGGGGCCAGTAAAGTTAAAAAACTACTACTACTACTACTACTACTACTAATAATAATAATAATAATAATAATAATAATAATAATAATAATACTGTCATACTAGGCACTCCACTTGGCCTTTGCCCATTGTGTTATTAAAACGAATTCTGAAAGCCAAAGCTCTCTGCCTTTTGCAGACCGTGTCACCAACAAGAGTTACAACTGACGGAGGGGGAAGGGAACGAAGGTCAGTAGGACGATAAAATTTTGCTTATGCCAGCAGATTACGCTATCTGAAGACACTGACCGAAACAGTACCCGAGTCACTGTTAAATCAAAGGGCAAGGCCATTCACACTGCAGCAACAGTTACTTCTCACGTTTCCTATGTGCAGGCCTGAAATACGCCCTCCCTAACTCTGCCGCAATTCGCGACCAGCAAGGCGCTATTCTACAGGCTCGATCACTGAAGTGAGGAGGTTTGTTTCCCGGCAGGGGCAGACATTTAGGCGCTTTAGAAAAATAGTACCAAAAAGCTACTGTTAATTTCATCACGTCTATTTGTCTGTCTGTCTGTCCGCATGGAAAAACTCGGGTCCCGCTGGACAAATTTTCGTAAAATTTGATGTTAGGAATCTTTAACAACCCCTGTCTACCAAATTCAATTTTGCTTAAAATCGGACAAAAGTAACAGACACTCCACATAAAGACCTATGTATTTTTTTGATGATATCTAGTAGTCTGCGAAATAAGAACAAATATATTGTTCAATGCAAATATAAGAGGCGCCGATGGAATGTGATTTGTGTGGTGTCATAAAACAAACAAGTAGCGTAATCTTCGATTTGTTCCCATGTAGTTACTGATTTCTTTTTTCAGATGATTTACGTCAGAGACACTCAAGGAAATAACACACACACACACGCGCGCGAGCGAGCGCGCGCGCGCACGCAAATGTTCGTGTGCAGACACATTACAAATATAAATATGAATTTTGTACGATATACGGTTTGTAAATCAGCGGGTACAAATATTTAGAAGGAGTGCAATTTCAAGGCCAAGTTTAACCGACAAATTGAACATTGACACTTTCGACGTGTACACATAAAAATAAGTTGTTTCAAGAAATATAATAACGAACCGCAATAACAGTAATACAATGCCATAAGGTATCTATAGTTTTGAAAAATAAATGAAAGTATGACCTTGGAGATTAAATGGCAGGTATGTAACATCTCAGAAAAGATCAGGACGGGAAGATCCGAATTCGCCTTAGTGTTTCTTTATTACCTACATTCTCTGTCTTCTCCGAGGCTTTCAGCCTGTTGTACGATGGACAACCGGCGCTCCTTCCTCACCAGCAGAGCAGCCAGGGCTTGGCGATAAGCATCACCTCCATCAAGCGTCGAAGTTAAAATCGCGTATAGCTATACACCCCCTCTCCCAACTGCTTTCATGACGTGGTGCTTAATTAAGCACAGTCAAAGTTTCACATTTATTTCACAGTAAAGTTAAATGTAAAGGTGTCCCTGCCCACGTCACGAAGGCATTCAAGGGGAGCAGACGTACAGCTCTACTCATTCTTAACATCAGCGGTAGATGGATGTGTGTTGTCAACATTATGTTTCTGTTCTTGAAGATTATTGTCTTCTGAAATGAGAAACCGTCTAGCCTCGTGGACGTTAATTCAGAACTAACTACTTCCATCTTTGGGCTATATCATGTAGGCAACAGGTTCCTACTAAACGTCAGCATGTATAAAGTAGTGCATACTTCATCACATCCCAGAAGAGAGTAAGCTTCATAGTCACGGTCGTTAGAAACATAAATGTTGTTTTCCATACTAATTTGCGAGGCGTTTCGCCTGTACTTGTGCACGTATGGAGCCTGAACATCACCAAGAGGACTTCAGAAATTAAAGCAACACCCTTACCTGTGTAAAAGTGTAGGTGATGTGTGATCTTCAAGCACTACATATGCTGTACCCCTTGCTATTATGTAGCCCTCCTATCTAAAAATGTTTTCTAAAATTTAAATATCTTATATAAGCATTTCTTTCCCAAGAAATGGAACAGATCAACCAGGATCTACAGTACGAAGTGCTGCGAGGACCTCTGGTGGATAAATTTACAACTGCAAACCAAATTTTTCACGATGACGGCATTATCAAAATATGGCCGCCAGGTTGCGCCATTTTTGCTGAGTTCCGACATCACGCCGAGAAAATACGGAAGTTCACCGTAAGGGAAGATGACGTCTGGATTATAACATACCCGAAGTCCGGTGAGTGGAACGGAGAGAGCAGCTGCTCAATAACTAAATAAATGTACGAAACAGGTACTTCTTAAATAGACGTCAGCTTTTTTTTTTTTTTTTTTTGGTCTCCCGAAGGATTGTTACTGCGTCCACAAAACCCCCCCTCGACCCGCCAAACCTACTACACCAGATGAATCCAGTCCACATCCTATTTCCTTCTTAGTACTCTCCATCAGTCTATGCCTAGGTTTCCTGTTTGCTCGACTACATTCAATTTGTGACAAAACGGTTGTTGTCATTTCTCATTTCCCCGTGCGTGCTGCATGACTCCTCCATCTCTTCACCCTAAATTTCATAATCCTTTGTGAATTTCACAAGTTATGAGGCTCTTCACTACACAATTTACTCTTTCTTGCTCGCCCTTAGAAACAATTATCCCCCTCACCACCCTGTCTGTGGTAAAGTTTCACATTGCTACAGGACACCAGATAACATGAGAAATGAATGTCTTTAAAAAAAGTGTGCGGTGTGAGACACTGCATTTATTACAAGGAAAAAAAAAACTTAACGGAGATGAAGGTTACCAAACAGTACCCGCTCGTCCTTTTGGTAAATATAAGTTTCAGACAAGTTGGAACCTAGGAAATTTAATACGTTGAGGTGATGGGCTGTGGACTGTCCTGGGTACGCAGCAGGAGAAATACGTTGAGATTTCATGGGATTTGGGGTATAAGATGTAGGTTTGTATGGGGGGCTGCACAATGGTTAAATTCTTATAAGGATGGGAGGAATGTACTGGGGCGGAACTTTGACGTTGATATTGGTAGGGCTGCATGATAAGCATGCGGTGAAACGTGAAGTAGGCTACTAACTCAGCATTTTCTCTATACACTACTAAAAACACGCAAAAACCTTCATCCCTTATGCCGGTCGCAGGACCTTCCAGAAGCATGCTTACTTGTAGCTAGAAGCCCGGCTTTATGTAAGCGAAAACTACAGACGATCTCCATGGACGCAGTTTCTATAATAAAGGGTTGTTTTACATGCGGTATTCTTGTGTGTATTCCTTAGGTAAACAAAAAACAGTGTGACGTGAGCTGGTGAAAGGACAAAAAGATGTTAATGTTAGATTTTAAATGCGAATTGAAAAGATTTTTAGTTGGTTAAGATGTCCGTTTTTCAACCAGTTATAAAAGTGTCACATATCTTTTCCTGAGAGTTTCTTCTCTTTGGTCGCCTTCGTTACATCGGCCAGTGGCGATGTGATATCATACAGAATGGAACCTTCAGGATGCTCTCAGAAGTCTGGTGGCTTGAAACTACATCTTCAGGTTCCCTCTAAATTATAAATTTTGCAGGGTGTGGCACCTAAATGAACTTGTTTGGAGGAAATTTATAAAGATAAATTTGTGACCTCTGCCCGATAAATTGTACACTCAAGGTCATTACTGACAACAGTTCCGTTTCCTGTTTTCTATCGTGGCCCTAACAGAGAGCAAATAACGCTATTATGGCATTTACTGCCTACTCTTACCAAAATGTACGGTAGCTGCGCTGTTAAAACCATGTTTAATCTTTATTCCTTTGTAAGTCGACATCGCTTTCGAATATTATTTTTCAATACACAGTGAAATTTAATTGTTAATTTGAGTGTTATATTTCCTTTAGCTTCTTAACAACTAGACGCTGTGAAACTAACAAGACAAGCAATCACGAAGTTTCTTCTTCTTGTATGTCTAAAAAGTTCAACTGCTTACAGGTACTACATGGACCCAAGAAATGGCCTGGTTGCTTCTCAACGACCTGGACTACGAAACTGCTACGAACATTTTCGTGGGTGAGAGGTCGCCATTCCTTGAGTAAGTGGCTATTGCAGGGAGTTATTCAGTATCATTATGTCCACAGCAATGGAGACCGGTCCGGTAAATCCTTACACGAGTAATATTCAGGCTCTAATTTTCATTTCCATAAGACTTTCAATTATGGCGTGCATAACACACAAAAATTATATTCCTGTCCCACAACAGTAATTTACTGTGGGCCAGGAATACTCTCAGAAAACACACTGTATCTCCATTACAAAGATCAACCTGTTAACTTTATTTAAGAAAAGAATCGGTGCTTATTGTGGGTATCATATACAGCACATGGATACACTGTGTCGGGAAAACGCAGAGCGTCTTGATTTTAAAGGAAATGGCGTGTGTGTAGGGGCACTACACATTTAGAGCATCAAGTTCCTGAAAATCCAGTTTAACAATTCCTTTCCTGCCTGCAAGCAATATCTGTGTTCCCGTGACAAAGAACATTCGGTTAATGCCTGTCGGGAAATAATCGCTATACGTACAATGTTACGAGATAAACACACACACAAACACACATACGTACATACATAATATATAATACAGGGTGCGGCAGACTCAGTACATACCATTTTAAGTTTCGAAAAGTACGTCACTCAGATGTCTCCCACCGTTTCTCAAACACTGCTTCAATCTTAATCCAAAGTTTTGTTTCACCCGACGAGTCATCTGCCCCGGGATCGCCGCGATTTCTTCATTTATCTTTGGCTTTAGTTCCGCTATGGTTTTAGGCTTAGAGATGGAAACTCTGCTTTTGAGATACCCCCATAAAAAGTAATCACAGACGGAGAAATCAGGCGAAAGTGCCGGCCATGGAACATCGTCGCCACGGGAAATGACGTGTTGTGGACACATTTTCCGCAGAACACTCATTGATGCCCTTGCAGTGTGAGCTATTGCTCCATCTTGCTGAAAACATACTGATGAGAGATCGATCCCACGACGACATAACTCTGGTTCACAGAAGTTGCGTAGCATTGCCACATAGCGCTCAGATGTCACAGTAACAGCTGCACCTTCGTTGTCTTCAAAGACGTAAGGGCCAAGAACTCCAAAAGATGCGATCCCAAACCAGACAGTCAATCTTTCGCTGTGGAGAGGACGCTGATGGAGCTCTTGTGGGTTTTCAGGTGCCCAGTAGTAAGAATTTTGTTTGTTCACATAACCTGACAAGTGGAAATGTGCTTCATCCGTCACTAGAAAAGTGTTGATAACCCTATCATAATTCAGCATTTCAAGAAGTTGCTCAGAAGAAATACTGCGGTTAGCCATATCGCGATCACTTAATTCTTGAATAATCGCAATTTTGTACGGATGAAAATTAAGATCCTTGTTCAAAATTCTCCACACGCTGCGATCAGATAGTCCTATGGCGGAAGGAATGCCTCCTCAATGAATGCCTTGGAATCTTCACAATAGCCATCCTTAACTTATCAACATTTTCTGGTGTTCGTACCGTAGGAATTCTGCCTCGAGGTTTTCTTTTCAAGGCCGAAGCATTTTCCCGAAAGTTTTGTACCCATTCTTTTATGGTGTTACGACGGGGAACACGACCATGACAAGGAACTTTAAAGTGTCTGCGAAATAATCGTTGTGTTGTAACGGATTAAACGCCATTCTTGAAATAATCTTCAACACCGCTCCATGGATACTGAAATGGCATGAAGGCAGCTACCCGCTGACCTTGGTTGCATTACCCCATCCCACACGATTGCCAATACAACGGAATTGAAAAACAGTCAGGTTTATCTGCCGCACTCTGTGCATATGTACATACCTACGTGGGGGCACGCGGTGGCTCAGTTGGTTGAGGCAGTACGCTACAAGCCGCATTCGCGGGTTCAAATCCCAATGGTGTCATTGGAATTTTTCATTGACATAATCCTTCCGGCTACACTATGGCCCTGGGGTTGACTCAGCCTCTAACAGAAATGAGTACCAGGAGTATTTCTTGGGGGTAAAGGCGGCCGGTTCGTAGGGCTGACAACCTTACCACCTTCATGTACTGAGTATCATAACATCTGGAAGCTTCACCCTCCTGGAACCATCAGGGTCTGTTCAAGCCTGTAATGGGATTGCTTTACCTTTACCTTTTACATACCCACGTACGTACGTACGTACGTATCTACATACACACATATACATAATAAACATTCACTTATAAATAAACACATACATAAATGTACACATAATATATAATACAACGTATATACATAATATAAATACATACATGAATACATACATATATACATACACACATACAAACATAAGAGTACCTAATATTTACATACGTACAGCCATACATACTTAGACAAGAGTACATACCTACATACAAACATACATACATACATACATACATACATACATACATACATACATGCATGCATGCATGCATGCATGCATACATACACACACACATACATACATACATACATACATACATACATACATACATACATACATACATACATACATACATACATACATACATACATACATACATACATACATACATACATACATACATACATACATACATACATACATGTAGCGCTAGCGAGTTTAGACTAAAAGGCGCTTTTGATGGAGTGTGGTGGTCGAGGATATTGAAGGAACTAAGAGTTTGTGGTTGCTCCAAAAAACTCTACGAACTAACAAAGACCTATTTTACACAGCGCACAGCGAATTTTTTCAATTAACAGCGTTCGATTGGAGAGAGGAGTAAGGGAAGAGGATCCTCAGGGCTCTTGCTTTGGCCCAGGTCTTTGGAATATACAGTATAATACTTTCCATTATTTAAATTATATGACACGAAGAAAGTGGTGGCCCTTGCGGATGACTTAATATTGGCTATAAGAGGAGAATCAGTAAGAGCGGTAGAAAACTATGACAACTTAGAGTTAAGTAAAATAACATTATGGTCAAAGAACAACACGATAACATTTAATGAAGAGAAATCTAAAGCAATGCCGGTATCAAGAAGTAAACGGAGAGAACAAAGGGAGATTAAAGTTTACTTAAATAACAAACCACTAGAGCAAGTAATTCGGATGAAATATTTGAGTATAATTATAGATAAAAAATTTAAGTTCTAAGAACACATCCTATGCTGCAGAAAGATGCACAAAACGTATTTAGAACTAATCAAAATTGGCAAAATTGTCCTGGGGAATTAAACACGCAGCGATTGAGACTATATACAAAGGTGCTATCCTACCTCTGTTAACATATGGAGCTCCTGTCTGGATAGACGCCAGGAAATACGAGAACAGGAGACAGAAATACATTAGAGTTTAGCGTCTAATAAACATAAGAATGGCAAAGGCGTATCGCACCACCTCAAGCGCAGCGCTTTGCATTCTAACGGGAATGACCTACATAAACATCAAACTGGAGGAGGTGGTCAAACGCTACAACATAAACAAACGAACGGGAAATCACACATTCGAATTGCACAGCGATGTAGAACTTAAGCACTGGCTGCACACAGCAGACGCGGTTGCAATACAAGAAGTAGCAAGACACGAGAAAGCATCGGTACATGCATACACAGACGGAAGCAAGCATGAGCAAGGAGTCCGGTCAGGCGCAGCTATCTTCATAGGTAACGAAATTATGGCCCAAATAAAATTAAAACTGGATAGCAGATGCTCTAATAACCAGGCGGACCAGCTGGCCATAGTTAATGCTCTGGAGGCGATTGAATCGCTGCAAAACAAGTTAATCCACCCACGCACGGTTACAATATTCACTGACAGTAGGGTTGTTCTTGATTCGCTTCGTAATGTTAACCACACCTACCTTGTCGAAGAGATTAGAAAGAGGGTAGCCAGGTTAGAGAGCTATGAATGTAAGGTAACGTTCTCGTGGGTAAAGGACCACGTAGCGACCTACGGCAACGAACTGGCCGATAGAATTGCTAAGGAGGTGGCTCGAAGCAAGGGCACCAGCATCGCTTTCAACAGAATTTCCGTGCGCATCCTGTATTATGGAGCAGCAGAAGAAGTCAGGCCAAAATGGCAAGACGAATGGACGACATGCACTAAGGCAGCCACAAAAATCAGTACTTTCCAACCGTACTGGACAGACTGAGGATAAAGATTAACCTGACCCCAAACTAGCAGCGATGCTGACTGGGCACGGGAGAACGAGGGCGTACCTAAATCGCTTCCAACTACGTGACGACGCAACGTGCATCTGTGGACAAGGCGACCAAACAACGCACCACCTGCTGAACCACTGCACAACGATTCACACACAAAGGGAAGTTCTAAAACAATGCATATTTAAAAACGGGAACTGGTCAGCCAGTAAGCAGGATCTCATAACAAAATACAGGAACTCATTTATTGCTTTTATCGAATCGATTGAATTTGAACTCCTATAACAGACTAGTGAGAACATAGCTGAATCATGCAAAACAGAGATGTGATACCACAGCAACTGACCAAATGTAAAGGGGCGGTGGAGACCCACAACCACTGCTCCTCTCTAAGTAAATAATTTACTATGCGAACATAGTGTGTAGTATTACCAAAGGTAATGACGCATGCTCAATAAATTTAAAAAATACATACATACATACATACATACATATATACATACATACATACATACATACATACATGCATACATGCATGCATGCATGCATGCATACATACATACATACATACATACATACATACATACATACATA
>Ga0268261_10000623_pt1 | contig 22644 bp, 33 predicted proteins | sample TergutNc150P1_FD_190353 | JGI IMG/M metagenome (GOLD analysis project Ga0268261, IMG submission 190353) | Nasutitermes corniger P1 segment gut microbial community from laboratory colony in Florida, USA - Nc150 P1 (SPAdes) (version 2) | ecosystem: Host-associated > Arthropoda: Insects >...
GCTCTTCCGGGTTATTGCGCCGCGAGTAGTGGCAATTTTACCACTACCAGAAGAGCGCAGTTCTTAGCTACTTCGCGGTGGCACCCTCAAATCACGCAAACTTTTTTTTAGGTAGACGGCATAAGTATAACACGTCTCCATTCTTGGTTTGTACGACCCACATTTCAAAACTTTTCCTTACGCAAGTAGAGGTTTTCTGGTGAGAATTCTTGCCACTAAATACTACGCGCGTGGCAGAAAAAATTTTCCCGCCAAAAAACTTAGTATATGGTTTTTGGCGGGAAAATTTTTCCTTCCTTCCCCCCTCTAACTTTCCTACCTTTTCCTCCCTCGCCGCTACTACTCCTACTTCCCGTCGGAGCCGTAGTAGTAGCTACCAGATGTCTCTACTGCTGCCTGTGGATCCTGGAACCCGGTGGACTCGAACTGCTGAACCTTGGGTTGCTGGGCCGTCGTCTTATCCACTAGATCTTATTGAGAGAACTTTTAGATCTTATTGAGAGAAATTGATGGATTATGAGATCAAGGAATTTTTAACAGAAAAATTTCCAACTCCAAGTTCTTGCCGGTCGGTCTCGAACTGCTGAACCTTGGATTTCTACTTGCTAGGCCATCGTCTTATCCACTAGACCACGAAGTTCTTGTTGAGAAAATAATTTTGGATCTTCCTGATAAAGTGTGAGGTCGAGGAATCTGAATAGAAAATATCGAGATATCTGAACAGAACAGAAAATATTCTAAGTCCACGTCCTTGAACTTGAATTGCGCGCCCAAGAATTTACAGATAAATTTCTTTAGACAGGACTTGTGTTGGCCTCGAACCTCCAATTATAAATTTGAGAGTCTAGCTTCTTAACCACTAGACCACGACGCTCTCTTAAGTAATATAAGTGCGGAACCCCTTTATAAATTGTAAAGTGAAATGTCCCGTTGCTTCTGTCTCAGTACCCGCAGAAACGAAATTACATATCTCCAGCAGAACTACCAGTGCCATGGTAGTGTTGAACTCGACAACAGTAGTAATATTGGTAATTTCAAACTATGTTTGGCCTCTACTTTACCGGTGCATTGCTGTAGCACTGTGACGTCATTGACCTCATCTCCTACCCCCGTAACATGCTAGCAAAGCGTACGTACATCTCGGAATATTACTGCTGGTACGTAAGTTGCATGTTACGAGGCCGAGATGCAGAGGCGTTGTGAATACCAGTGCGTACCGCAGTGCTGCAACAAAATGTACTGGCAAAGTCATTAGACAATCAATTTGAAATTACCTACAGTACTACTGTTTGTTGAATATAACACCACAATGGCGCTGGCAATTCTGACGTAACAAGTGATTTTGTCGGTGCAGGTGTTGGTCAAAGCTGTGGGTGTGAAACTGCTCAAGGTATTCAGCATTGAGATTATAAGGTGTTTTAGTGTGACGCCGTGTAGTTCGGCAGACACAGCATAAGACCCCAACAGACCGTAAATGGAAGAGGACAAGGTAGTGGGCTGTAGCAATTTGTACTGACTCCTCGGCTGGGATTAGAGGTGTAAAGTAACACTAAATACTGATCTCACAGATCTGTCGTCGCTCCGACGGTCAGCTGCTGACTCTTGATGTACTTACCATGGAAATACAAGATATACAAGGGTGGTCTGAAAAGTTCTCGGCCTAACAATGAAAAAACGAATTTGTAATTTCAAAATTATTTTTATTTTTCAACATAATCTCTCTTAAGACTAATACATTTATTCCAGCGATGCTCCAACGCCAATATCCCGTCCCTGTAGTGGTTCTTCGTAAGATCTGCAAAATACCCCTCTACAGCTGCAATCGCCTCTTTATTAGGGGGGGGGGACGCTGACCAGCGAGGAAGAGTTTTGGGAAGAGAGAGAAGTCAGAGGGAGCCAAATCTGGGGAATAGGGTGGATGTTCCAACATTTCATAGTGCAGATCCCTCAATTTTCCCATTGCCAAAACACTTGTGGGTAGGTGCATTGTCCTGATGATTTTTCCTTTTGCAAACCGGGCCTTTTCTCACGAATTTTTTCGTCTAGTCAGGCTAAAAGATTGGAATAATATTCCCCGGTTATTGTTTTACCCTTTTCAAGATAATAAACAAAAGGCCTTCAGCATCCCAAAACACCCAGGCCATGACCTTTCCTGTTGATGGAACCGACCTTGTCTTCTTTGGCGCTGAGCAACCGGCTTCTGTCCATTGTTTTGACTGCTGTTTGGATTCTGGTGTGTAACGGTGAATCCAAGTCTCATCCATAGTTATAAGTCGACGCACAAAATCAGTTTTTATTTTTGTTAAAACGTTCCAAGCACTGTTCAGAGATTTTCATGCGAGTGCGTTTTTTATCTGCTGTGAGCAAGGGCTGCACCCATCTTGCGCAAAGTTTTATATCCAATTCTTCATGCAAACTATATCCTACACGTTCTTTTGAAATGCCTATAGTCTCAAATTTCACGCACTTTCATCCGACGGTCATCCAATACCATATCGTGCACTTGTTCAATGATTTCTGGTGGTGGTGCACTTTTTGGACGTCCTTCACGTGGATCATCTTCAAGGCTGGTACGGCCACGTTTAAAATCGGCAGCCCATTTCTTAATTGTTGAAAACGAAGGAGAAGAGTCACCATAAACTTTAATGAACTCCGAATGAATTTCATTTGGCGTTAAACCTTTTACGAAGAATTTTATAACCACATGACACTCAATTTTATCCATTTTAAGGGATACAGACAACACTCCTGCTACAGACAGCTGTATAAAACAAACTAACTGATAGAATGACTTGCAATTTCACATGGATGCTTATGACAGATGTACCAACTTAGGAAAAAAATCTTGCCATTAGTGTTGCCAGCTATGGTCGAGGCCGAGAACTTTTCAGACCACCCACGTACTTCCAGTGGTGCAGACTGTCCTGCACCCGATACATCCCGTCTATATTCACTTCTACCCTTTCCACCATTTCCCATTCTCCGAAATGTCACCTTTTAAGCCAGCATTACCACGGAGTTCCACTGTATACCCCAGTGATATGTATTAAGTTTCACCTACATCTTCAGTACGTGTTTCCTGCAGTGTGACTCAGTACTTCAATCAGGAATTATTTTTCAGCCAATTATTTGGCTTTTATTTTTTTAATATTCTGGAACAAAAGGGACCCCTCCTGGTAGTAAGTGTGATGAAACACATTCACAACAACCAAGAATATGAAACTTCTGCACATTTTATGCACATAGGCAATTATTAACTGCCTCTTGTGGCATTATAGCCTGAGAGTGTTGGTTTTCCATCAGGAAGAGAACTGGCTTTGCTGGAAATATGTAATCAATCATGAAGTGAGATCTGCGATCTTTTGGGACTTTACGCAGCGTAGAACGGTGATTCTTACCAACACCTGTCTGACCCTTGAAAATGGGACCGGTAGGTTGTCTCGAAACATTAGTAGCTAACTAGCAATACACCTGCGTAACATCCCAGATGACTGAAGACCTCAATGTAAGAATTGCACAGAAAATTTCAGTCCATAAATGTCGGTAAAAACGGACCCCGTCGGTAAGCTACACATAGAAGGGAATATATTAAAAAAAATTAAATGCACAATTCTACAATCTACATATTCATTTTATTAGCTCCTACATGTAAACTACGCCTTTTGAACCGTGCATTTTGATACACATATGTAATAAGAAACAACAAACTGCACACTATTTTCATTAACGATTTAATTAAATTGTCTTCGACATGTTTCGAACAACCAAGTGTTCATCCTCAGGAAGACTTGTACATGCATCCGTATGTCTGGTCAATCCTGACATCGACCAGACACAATGAAACAACACGAGTAGTAATGGGTGTACTTCAATCTTGGGCCGTATGGAATGGGGATCCGGGCCGGGGTTGTCCTCGAGAAAGATAGAGTTAAAATTTGGGTGTCACGTGACGATTATGAATTTGAGCGGCCATTTTGTAAATTGGCGGATATGCGCGCGCGTGATTTAAATATATGGTATTTGAATGAGACCGCCATGGTTGAGCGGAGAGGCTGCCATTTTGTAAAATGGCGGACATGTGCGCGCGTTATTTAAACATGGTATTTGAATGAGACCGCCATGGTTGAGCGGAGATTCGGTCATATAGTAAAATGGCGGATATGTGCGCGGGTTATTTAAATATATGGTATTTGAATGAGACCGCCAGGGCTAAGCGGAGAGCGGCCATCTTGTAAAATGGCTGATATGCGCGCCGTATTTAAACATATAGTATTTAAATAAGACCGCCATGGTTAAGCGCAGGTGGCCATCTTGTAAAATGGCGGACATGTGATCGCGTTATTTAAACATGGTATTTAAATGAGACAGCCAGGGCTAAGCAGAGAGGCGGCCATCTTGTAAAATGGCTGATATGCGCGCCTTATTTAAACATAGTATTTAAATAAGACCGCCATGGCTACCTGAGAGGCAGCCATTTTGTAATATGGTCGACACGCGCATTATTTGAATAGAATTGGAAAGGGGAGTAGGTAGAGTTTCGGGAAAGTAATAGGGAGGTTTTTTCTATATTTTTCCAGCAAATACATCAAGGAATTTATTCACGCAGCATTACAAGTCTTACATCTCTGAGTATGTTACTTATTAACAGCCGACATCCAGTATTTTCAATACCTAATTGAATCGTATTCATTTCCGGTTACTTCCTCTCTCTGATTGAAGAAGCTCTTACTGTTGATCCAGAAATGCTTACGCTTCAACATAACGTAGTAGTGTAACATGTGAAACTTATACACAGATTGACGTGGTTGCCAGTGAAGATATAACTGAAACATATATTTAGTTGCATCGACAGTACAAGTGTGATAACAGGCAATATACAATTGTGTAGCGGTGTATACAGGAATACAGTTACCATAAAAGAAACTAGCCAAACTCTTAATTATAGGTGAAGGAACATCTACAAATAGATACTGTATAATATATGTAGACCACGTATCAATTAGACCTAGCTTCCGTTCCACACTGTAGTAAATACATAATTAATATCAGTTGACCCAAACCCTCCTTCACCTCGTTCTGTTAAATCTAGTATCTCTAATTCTAAAACGGGATAGATCTTTTGACAGATAAATTGAGCGATTCTATCATAGCGAGAGACGGTGAATGGTATCTCAGCATGATTGTAGAGAATTACGCCCAAATTACCGCGATAATCTTCATCCACTATTCCACCTCCTATATCGATGTGATGATGCAGTGTTAGTCCTGAACGGGGGGCTATATGTCCACAATAACCTTCCGGTAACTGAATGCTCAAGTCTCGATACTAATACTTTTCCTCTAGCCGGTACAATAGCATCATACTCGCTATGTAAGTCGAGACCTGCAGACTTTGGAGATCCTCTCGTGGGTGTCCGAGCGTATTCTGTCAGTTTTACAAAACGGAGGACAGTGTTAATGAGATGTCATATCTGCCAAAAAATAACGCGAGATTTTAATGCTCTGAACCTCTACATGGATAACAGTTTACAAATAATGGTCTATGGCAGTGACTGCACCACCAAAATTGTTTGTCGTTGACTATCGATACTACCGCACTTTCTCTCGAGAATTTCACGTTACGGATTACGGACCAGATTTCCTCATAATTTAGCAACGCGCAGCACGCCCAATGAATCCTTGCTGTGGGTGACTGAGAAAGAACGTAATATACGTAACGAAAATCTGGAAAGGAATCCGGCGGGAGCAGCCGAAAGCTAGATACTTTTTTAGAATTTGCTACAAATTTGCACTCTTCGTACGTTGTAGTAGAGGACAGTACGAAGTGGTCTAAATCGAAAAGGACGTTGAACACCGAATGCGAGGCTAGACTTTTTAGTGTAGGAGGCTGCCGCAAACACACGTTACATCTACAACCATCCGTCTTAGTACAGCCTAAAATATAATTTTGTACGCGACGTCTGCTGTATGACGCGCAGGAATCACAAAATAACCGCGTTGTGCAACCATCGCTTTCGGCTCTATAATGTTTTAGAAAAAAGGGTCTCGAATGTTTCAGAGATTCGATTTCCAAAATGACCATCGAATATTTTCTACAGGAAAGAACCGTACAATTATCCCAAAAGTAATGAACTAAATTTAAATTTGAAAGTCGCCCATCACCACCACCTAAGGAAGAAATAGGATAGACTAATAAAAAACGATGAGTCGTTAAGTAAAACTCTGTAAGTAATTGTCAGTGACAGATTTTAAGAGAAAACGAAATTTACCGAAATTAAAAGACAGACGGTATCGCCTATCTCTTTACAAAATGTTGTATAAGAATGGGTTTGTAGTTACTGCGATGGCCAGTTCTACCCTATTTAAGGAACCGAAAATCCCGGCTAAATAAGCTGGGAAATTTCCTACGATCGCGCAGCAAATACCGTGCCGTATAAATTTCTCTAGCAAGATTATGAAAAATTTTGTGCTCGCAATGTATGGGTATAAATTCTGTTAACCATGCAGCGTTCTTCCCACAATTTGACCATACTCGTCTGTAAGTCTCGAGCATCGAATTGGACCCGTCAAATTGCCCGCTCATGTTTTAGTTTAAAGAAAAAAATCTGAAAGAGAAAAAATCTCACGTTATTGTGAGGATAATTTTTTGGCTAGACAAATAAGGTTTAAAAAACATCACAATAGAGTCCTCGAACGCTAAATTGTAAGAGTTTGTTTTTTCACATGTTCCCTTATATAATAAATTAAGGGAAACTTCTCGAGAATTTATAAGTTCTATATCTTCATCCGAAACGATAGCACTGTAGCGTTTTGGTAAATACACTTTTACAACTTTAGTCGGCTGCTCTTTAATGCGCATTAGAACGGTAGGTCCGAACTTTGTGGTTATCAGCTCTGCTCCGATGATCGGATATTTTTTGTTCACCTCCATCGTGTTAACTCGAATAACTTGACTAGAAGAGGTCTCTTGAAATTTTTTCTGGAGGTTCATCTGAAAATATTTTGAACGGAAAATAATAAAGAGGTAACTAAAAACTTATAATTATATGTATAAGGAAAAATATGTACCTTTTCGTCCTGTTAGCCTTTTTCTTCTTGCTAGCGACTCGCAAATAACGTGGCCGAGGCGGATCTCTCACCTTATATAACTCGGGTGAACCTGGAATATGACATCAATATTTCACAATACGTCGCGGACAAGAAAGGCATATATGTTATTGTTATCAATACGTACATCCTTTGCATTCATCGTAGTATTACCATTAGCTGCTTACCCTGAAAACATCTTTTGGTAAGTAACCCGTAAAGTATACCTTATTTACTAATAATAGATTATTATGATACGTCCGATAAATTAGAGGAAATTGTTACAGTGTAACCATGCGACGTGTATTTGAGATAAACGAAGAGGAATTGGACGAGATTAGATTTACCATAGATGGCGAAATAAACAGACAGTACAGGCGCTTCAATGCCGAAGGATCGCAACTTACCGTACGCCTCTTACCTCCTATTGTAGGAGAGGATATGAATCCCGTATCCCATTTTTTAGTCAGTGTGACAGACCTGTTTGAGTACGCGTTACGAAATTGTAACGATTCTGACATGGTCGGAATCATGATTAGTAACGAGGTTAATATGCGGGACAAAGCTGTAGGAGTTAGCGTCAGACGAAAAGACCAGATAACACCAGGGGTGATATGGTCGGTTTTCGAGAAGGTAGCCCAGTCAAATGCCAGGTTCAACGCTTTAGATAAAATGGTAATAGTAGTAAGTCTGTAAAAATGCCCGTCGGCCACGGTCGTGTCAAGCGTGAGGGTAGAACGCTCGAGACTATGGTCCGCCTGAAAAAAGTATCGTAGAAGTCAAAGGGAGAAATATTTGCTTGGCTCACGCCCTCGTCATAGCAAAAACAAGATTAGAGAACGATCAAAATTACGATTCATATCGCCGAGGATGTTAGATACGTCACATAGTCGATCGTTTACTCGAGACTACAGGTATAGACTTGTCGACCGGTGGGGGAATATCCGAGCTAATGAGATTTCAAGAACATTTCAAAGAGTACAGGATCGTCGTTTTCGGAGAATTAAATTGCGAGGACATATTTTTCGACGGAGAGGTGGAATCCGAAAAAATTAACCTGCTTTATGACGACGTGACGAAACATTACCACGCGATAAACAGTCTGACGAGTGCAATGACGCGAGAGTATGTATGCAGAGGCTGTAATAAAGGGTGCAGACGTGGCGTGACCCATAAGTGCGGAGAGACGTGCAGTGACTGCAAGTCGGTTCCTCCATGTACGTACTCTGAAGTCCAAGTCGCGTGCGAATCGTGCAATAGAAACTTTAGAAGTCGCTCATGTTTTGAAAAACATAAGGCAAACAAGCTGGGCGGTGGTAAGTCCGTTTGCGAAAAGGTGCGAAATTGCGCCGTGTGTAACGGATGAATGGCGAGATAAAATCACGAATGTTTCAAGCCGTTCTGCGCGAATTGTAAAGAGAACACGGAAATAAATCATCTTTGCTATATGCAGCCTTTAAAGAACGAATTGCCTAGCACCGATGACGTGTTATTCGTATTTTACGATTTCAAGACCACGCAGGACACGAAATTTAACGAATCGGCAACGTTGCACGTAGCGATCCTGGTTTGTCTGTAGCAGTTCCGTAAGGTCTGCGAGATGGAAGACGAGTGGGGGGATTGCGCGCGATGCGGTGAGACAGCATTCCTTATTCGAAGACCCCCTAGGCGATTTGCTATCGTGCCTATGCGAACCGCGCCCATGTTGTAAGAAGGTCGTCGCAAATACCGCACAATGCCAAGGCCTTCGATTCCCAGTTCATCCTGAATAGGGCTATTCTAGTGGACACCCGAGCTAATATTAAATGGCTTAAAGATTGCCAGTATGAAGATGCATCACGTCCAATTTCTGGATTCCGTGTCCTACTTGCCCATGCCTCTACGTAAGCTGCCCGAGGAATTCGGGCGGACGTCGTCTAAATCGTGGTACCCGCATTAGTTCAACACTAAGGCAAATTTAGACTATGTAGGACCGATACCAGACATCAAGTATTTCGGTGCCGACGAGATGGGGGGAGAGAGAAAGAAGGGAATTCATGTCTTGGTATGCCGAGCAGAAAGTCAAGGTCTTCGATAACCGACACGTGTTTGAACAATACTGCCAAGATGACGTCACCATATTGCGACAGGCGTGTCGGGTATTCAGACGAGACTTCATAGAAACAGGAAATATCGAGGTTTTTCTCGAGGCACTGACAATCGAATCTGCATGCAACAAGGTGTTGCGCAAGAAATTCTTGAAACCGGAGACAATAGGATTGATTCCTCCGGGAGGTTAGTGCTAATCAGATGTATAGCAAGCGTTGATGTGGCTCTTGCATATGGAACGAACGGAAGGATGTCACATACAGAACACGAGAAACGGACGCGAATACAGACCTCCCGAATTGCCGCATTACAGCGTCGACGGTTACTGCGCCCAGACACGAACCGTATACGAATTTCTGGGATACTATCACGGTTGCACGTGCCAGCCGTTCCGAGACGTGAAGACGATGACGAGCGGAGAGACGCTGGCCGATCGCTACGAAGACGCTGGCGAGGATCGAGCAGTTAAAGCGGGCAGGCTATCGGGTTAAGATACAGTGGGAATGTAAGTTTGATGGAGCCGACGATCTGCTCGCACATCCCATCGTCAGACACGCGCCCATGATCACTCGCGAGGCTCTGTATGGGGGACGGACCGAAGCCATGCGTCTTCACTATTAGATTCGAGGATGTGGAGTCTGTACATTACTGCGATGAGTCTGTACCTGTACATATGCAAACATTTCAAGTTCCCCAACGGTCATCCGATTATTCACGTTGGTGACGCGTGTGCAGACATAGAAGCCTGTCTAAAGATGGAAGGCCTGATTATATGCAAGATCGTGCCGCCGAAGGACCTCTACCACCCGCTCCTACCATTCAGATGCGACAAGAAACTTATTCTGCCTGTGCCGATCGTGCGTCTTAGAACATAACGCGACGAGCGAATGTCGGAATTTCAGCGATGTTGAGAGGTGCGTGGAAGGCACGTGGGTTATAGACGAGGTGCGATTGGCCGTTGACAGAGGATACAAAATTTCGGAAATTATGGAAGTGTACGAATATGAAGTCACGCGTTAGATCCTGACAGGGTGAAGGCGGCCTCTTTGTAGACTACATCAACACTTTTTTGAAACTCAAAGCGGAGGCTAGCGGTTATCCGAGCTGGGTTCGAACCGCGGACGATGATGACCGATATATCGGCCAGTTCTATCAGAGTGAGGGCATCCGACTGGACACAGACTCTGCGTTATAACGAGGCAAAACGAGGTCTCGCGAAACTCTGTCTCAACTCCATGTGGGGAAAATTGACGGAGAAAAGCAACAGGACGCAGACTAAATTAATCTCCGAGCCACGAGAACTGTAGATTTCGTCACGCCGGGTATCGAAGTGCAGAACATGTTTGCTAGTGATGACGTAGTCTGGATATCGTGGCAGTATTCCTCCGACGAGCGAGTGCCGAGCTTACGTCATATAAACGAGGTCAAAGGCGCTTACGTCAAGCAGGAAGGAGGATTCATCTGTACGGTTCTTGGACACGTTGCAAGACAGGCCATCTATACGGATACCGATTCTGTAATATTTATACAGCCGAGAGACGAACCCGCGCTAGTAGAGACGGGCGACAAATTGGGACAGATGACTTCGGAATTGAAACCAGATGAAATAATTTTGGAAGTGGTCTGTGCGGGCCCAAAAAATTACGCGCACAAAACAATTCCGCGACAGGTGAGAGCAAGACCGCCTGTAAAGTTCGAGGGATAACGGTTAATTATAGCTCCTCGCAATTGGTAAATTTTGCAAAGATGAAAGACATGATTTTGATCGAGGGGGAGGAGACAGTTATCGTGCGTACGAAGAATAAGATCAAACGGAAAAAGAGTAAGGGCGGAGTGAACATAATAAGCGAGCCCGAGAATAAGACGTATAAAGTGTTGTTTTTAAAGCTACGACGTCTGAACGATAATACGTCCCTTCCGTTCGGGTATATAAACGGTGAGTGAATGCCAAAATAGGACATTCACATGGCCAACGACATCAGGTTTAAACACCCGTTTACCTGTATCATAGGAGGGCCTACGGGATCTGGAAAGTCCACGTTGTACGTACGATTTCTGCAAAACCTCGATACGCTGTGTACCGAACCGGACTTTCCGGGCGGAAACATGGTGTTATAGGGAGCGGAGCGCGGTGCCCAGTGAAGAACTGAAGAACGTTCAAGTTCACGAAGGCGTACCGGAGAATTTTGAAAACCCGCAGGGAAGGCCCTGTCTGTTTATTCTCGACAATCTGTTAAACGAGGTTTATTCGCGGGCCGTATGTGAACTTTTTACCAAGGGCCGTCATCACAGGAATATGAGCGTAATTTTAGTTACCCAAAACCTTTTCCATCAGGCCCGCAGTGCCGCGACATACCTCTGAATGCTAAATATCTTGTAGCCTTGAAGAACGTTCGCGACAGAAACCAGTTTGCCTACCTAGCGAGACAAGTCCTGCCCGAGGCGTGGCAGTCTGTGCGTCTCGTATGAACAGGCGACCAGGAACGCCCACGGTTATCTTAGATTTCGTGTAGGATACCGACGACAGGCTGAGGTTTCGAACCAATGTCTTTCCGTCCGAATATCCTCCCGTCATATATGCCCTAGTAAATGATGAAGCGGATAAGATCGAATTATCACCATCTACAAGTACTCAAGACGGCAAAACCTCAATTGCGAAAAGCCATAATTAAAAACTGACAGCGAACTCGTAAAAGCCATTAGCGAGTGCGTTGTGAACGTCTTGCACGATAACGTGAAGGTCACTCCGTGCCAGAAGTTGCGAAAGTTTAGCGGTAAACTCCGCGCGAACGCCGACAGGCGAGTGTCTCTTTCGACAAAGAAACGGCTTATAAACCAGCGCCATCTTGCCGACCGTGGCCAGTCTTATATTTCGGTCGCGTAGCGACGTCGTGTGAGCAGCCATGTTACGCAAGATGTACCTCGTTTCAACCGACTACCTAAACAGTAAGAGTAAGTGCCGCCTGCCTACCCAGCGAAAGACGCGCAAGAAGACGAATTCTGTACACCCATATGAGAAGTGGGTCGCTACGCGTGGCGGCCTCGAGGAAGCCGCCGTCGGACGCAAGGCGTTGATGAAGGCTATAGCCGACTTTGTAAAAGCCGTCTTACCCGAAACCACTCTAGCCCGACCGAAAACAGTATCGTCCGTGCAAACCGCGTCTTCCTTCTCGCCGTCTATAGCTAAACGTCATTTACTTATGCTTAGCGGAGAAAAAGAAGTATTTGAAACAGGTCCCGGCGCCGCCGATGATGTAAGAGAAGTCGGTGAAGGAGATGTACGCGCATACGCAAGAAAATCTTTCGGCAAGGTAGCCAGACCCTACCTGGCACCGTTCGTACGTAAGAGGGGCGTGTTGGATGTGGATTACGGTTCACGCAGTCGGTTTTGTAGGTAATTCAATCGTGACGGTAGATTCGGATAGCGAGCTCTATATTCATAATAGACGCTTTAAGGGAACGCGCGGTTTATGGGAGCTACTGACTCGAAAGGCTGTTGATAAAAGGCTCGTCACTGATGAAGATTGAAAACAACATAAAGACATTAAATTTAACCAGCGCACATTTGGAGGGATATGAACCGACCGGTGCTATCCGCATATCACGCGGAAATAAATATAGGAACGTTATAGCTAAGCTATATCCCCAAACAAGAGTTATGGCAATACTGGTTAAATTATTAGAGATATGGCAAGCAAGCTGTAGTACGATCCTGCCCGACCTTCCTCGTTCGGGACCTTGAAGAAGTTACAGCAAGCAACTAAGAGACCGCCCGAGGCTATCAAGTATTGGCTGGAAGAACAAGACGCCCACACGATGCACAGGAAAGTGCACAGACGCTTTCCTAGGAACCCGTACATCGTGAATATCAATGACGTGTGGGAATGCGATCTTGTGGACGTGCGAGGCCTCAGTAAATATAACAAAGGTGTCAAATATCTACTGTGATCGACGTCTTTACCGAATTCTTGCATATCGTGCCACATACCCAAGACGAGTAAAGCTGTCACGAACGCGTTTCCAACCATATTTAATGATGTTAAATATTCAAAACCTATACGCAAGCGTCCCATCTGGGTGTGTACGGACAGTGGGAAAGAATTCACGAATAGAACGTTTCAAGACATGTTAAAGCGAGAGGGAATCCAGTTTCAAATATGTAGAAACCCCGATATCAAATGCTCAGTTATCGAGAGGGCCCATCGCACGATTCGCGATAAATTATTCAAGTATTTCACATTCAAGAACACTCACAAATTTATAGACGTACTCCCGAAATTTGTCAGAGGCTACAACGCGACTGTTCACGGTACGACAGGCATAGCGCCTGCACTAGTGACAGAAAAGATGTCCTTGCTATATGGAAAAGGATGAACAAAAAAACCCGGATTCCTTTTGCACAACCCAAATTTCGTGTGGGCAACACATACGCATCAGTAAAGAAAGATGAAATTTTCCAAGGACGGGGAGCAAAATTACACGACCGAGATATTCCGAATTATAAATTACGCAAGACCCCGCGACCTGTATACGAACTCGAAGATTTGAATAAGGTCATAGACGGTCAATTTTACGAACAGGAGATAACGCCTGTGCGTATAACAAAACGCACCACATTTAGGACTGATAAAATTCTACGCACAAGAGTAAAGAGAGGCATTAAAGAGTACTTGGTCCGGTGGAAAGGATATAATCAGGATTTCGACAGTTGGATACCCGCATAATGGAAGACTATCGCCGACAATTTTACGTGACTCCGTTTAGCAACGCGTCGCAAAATATTTTTAGTAGCAATACGCTAGCCAACTTCTCGAATCAACTGGCACAGTCTATAGACCTGGGTTCGACAGACGAGTGGGTGGGGATATGGGAATTTAGCTATCCTCCACCTGTTAAGGCTATCTTCAACCTCGTGACGTTATAGGCAATAGGCATGTCCTGATTTATTGTGATCTGATAGCACCTCAATTTGTGGGTCCTCATTACGTCAGATTTCTGCGCACGATAATTGACCCTTCTGTGAGTGGCGAATACATATTTAAGCATATCTATTATGTACCCGTCGAAAGTATCGCGTTAATAGATTCAAAAGGTGCGAATGTTCCGTTCAAGTCTAGCACGATGCCTACGAAAGTGGTCCTTCATTTTCGACGCGTATATAAAAACCCCAGTCACAGCCTAGATAAACCATTTTGTAACGATGGATCCTTTCGTTCTGTATTACTGACGACAGGCGGGTCGCGGGCGCGATGACATAGGACCCATTTACAGCGTCCCACCTTTCATTCAGCGTGGACACGGTATAGGCAGCGTATTGTCCGGACTATTTAGGACACAGACCTATTCTTTGGAGCGGGGCAAATTCTATGGGCAAGGAGACGTCAAGAGCCCTCGGGCGCGAAGCTTTGCGCACAGGCGGTAAGATTCTCGCGGATATAGCCGAAAATCCTCAGGCCGGAACACAGGACATCGTATCTAAACACGTCACTGACTCGACGCAGAATATAATAAAAAAAATACGAGGTCGTCGCTAGAGAGACGGTCAGAGACGCAAGAGGGTGACTAAACAACTTCGCAAAACTATAAAGCAGGATATTTTTTCTTAATCGTCATCAGTCATCGCTACGACCATGCCTCAGACGGAACCGCTTTTACCAGAATTCGCGAGCAGCGAGTTCGACGTCTTCACTCGGAAGCCGGTACAGAACGCCATCTTAGAGACGAATGTGGTCGTATACAATCCCAATAGCACCGGTAGATCAGACGGATTTAGAATTTTTTATTCCAGCGGATGATACGTACGTTGACCCTGATATTAAACTCTATATTCGCGGCAAATTTACGAAGTCTGACGGGACCGATCTGGACGCCTCGGATTATGCCGCCGGCACGAATAACTTCTTACATTCACTATTCAGTCAATGCACCATCGCTCTCAATGGCGTTAATATAACACAATCGGGAGGTCTCTATAATTTTAGGGCTTATCTCGAGACACTTCTGACATAAGGTTCGGACCCATTATCGCATCTCACGAACATTTATTGGTATAAGGACACTGGCAATATATTACCCTGTGACCCTTCCAAGACGTACGATGATACGGCAAACACTGGTTTCATCGCCCGATGGAACAGGCAGAAACAGAGGAAAGAGATCGAGATGTACGGCAGGCTTTACAGCGACATCTGCAACGTGCCGAGATTCATACTTCCGGGCGTCAGGCTACAGATAAAGTTTACGAAGGCGAAGCAAGGTATGTGCCTGATAAGCGGAACGACAGATTCAAGGACCATCTTCAAATTTCTCTCTGCCCGACTGTACGTTAGACGCGTGCGAGCGAACCCTCGTATCCTGCTGGCTCACAAGACCTTGAATACTAGACTCGCCATCTATAACTTAACGAGGGTCGAACTCAAGACTCATTTTCTAGCGGGACCATGTCTCTCTCGATAAATAACGCCGTCATCGGACGCATCCCGAAACGTCTCCTATTAACTAAGCTAACAAGGACTTTATCGGCAACATGAATACGAACCCCTACAGATTTCAGCATTTCGGCATGCGCAAGTTAGCGATGTTTGTGAATGGCAAGGAGATACCTGGCGAAAACCTTTCTTTAGATACCGGTCACGAGAAGACGACCGTGATGGGATACAAATCTCTATTCGAAGGATCGGGAATCCACCATTCGAACTTGGGAATTTAGATAACTCATGACGTATATAAACGAGAACTTTATGTTGCTCTTTGACCTCACACCCGACATGGCCGCGTCCGAAGGACACGCCTCTCCAGTTGAAATCGGCAATATACGCATCGAGTGTAATTTCGACAAGGCATTGACAGAGGCGATCACTTGTCTTCTGTAACTCGAATGCGACAATTCGGTCCGTGTCGATAACATGCGAACCGTCACTACAGACTTTTAAATGTACACAAATCAGATTTCGTGTATCTTAAGCGATGTGAAATCTTTTCTGGGGGTCTTTCCATCAGATTTGTTACCGCATTCTATCACGCGGCCAGGCACCGTCATAGTAAATACGGACGCGCACACGCAGACGGAATCACTGGCTGGCTATCCGTCTCGAACCCAGATCCTCATCGGCATTCTACTGATTCCTTTGGCCTGTCCCCTAATGTTCCAGATATGCAGATATTTTTGAGACGCAATTGTACCGTCATAAATTATAATACCGTACAACTCCAAGGGCCCATGAGTACGGCATGCGGAAAATACTGCTGTCTGTTAGCCCTGAACACAGATAGAGGCTATACGGGCCAGCAATTCGTCGGACTGTTCACTCCGGGCCAACACGCCGATCTTCAGGTGGAACGACTCTTCGTGTCAGAATTCGGGGCCCTACCAGGAGGAGGCATGTGCTGCACCAGTAGGTATAAAAGGTGAGTTCACATACCCCATTACCGTATTTCTCTCGATACGTCCATCATGGAAGTAGTTATCGATTATGAAACGTTGGGAGGGGGCACACGGCGAGGACGTCGTCAAAGAATTGACCATAGCCTCCGGCAACGTCCTCGAGACGTTCCGCTTTCTTCCCCCTTCCACATGGAACCGCAGGGCGAGGCCAATGGTCTAAATTGGAGTGACGGCATTATAGATTATGCTAAATTATTCCAGACCGTAAGCGAGGCCACCGCGAACTTTGCTCATCTATACGCTAAGGGCACGGCCAAGACCAGGTTTCTCTCGAGCCTGCTGGGGCGCGCGGTCCTTAATCTAGACACACTGGGATGCCCTGAGCGCAAGAGCTTCAGAATGGGAACCGTATGCAGCATGCCCTGTCACCGTTTCCCCGACAAGAGTTTTGCCACGCGTAACGGCTACGCTCTTTACGAATGGTTAACGCTCCACCTAAAAGAGAAGGCTTATGTGAAATGCCCAAAAGACAATTCGCGTCATACGGCCGCCTTTAATTCGGGAATTCGATTTCCATAAGGTAAGACCGACATGTTTTAAAAACTTGTCTTTTGATTGGTTAATGACATTTGTCACCTGTTTCTTTTTTCAGCTGCTTAAAACGTTAATGGGTCGCTAACGACGTATCAGTCTACCCTGATATGGCGTCCAGAAAACGCGGCGAAGGCCATACCTCCTCCTCCAGACATAAACGCGACGTCACAGCCCTCGACGTCTGCTCGTACCCAGCCATCGAAGACGTGGCTTTCGATCCGAGTCGCGTGCTACTACGTCGCGTATTTTTATAAACGAGGACAAGAGCCGGTATGTCTCGATCGGTTTCTACCCGTCGGAAGGATATCAGCCTAGAGTGGAATTTGGGGGAGCCAAGATAGGGCCTATCGAACTGACGGAGCAACACGTCGCAGTACTGGCCGAACACCTACCGCCACTGTGCACGGCCCTCTGCGCCAACGAGCGATACTCTTCGGGCGTCCACGACGGGCTCTACATAGCTACGACCGGCGGTTACAGGGTCGCCTGGATGCACATGGGTCCGCATGCGCACATCAGTTTCAAATTGTCCTATCTACGTTCCTAAATTATATCATGCATCTAGTAAAAAACAACTGGTGATATATAATAGTGCTTTGCCTGACGTCATGACTTATGCGATTTGTTTTAGCTTCGAGCGATTACACGGAGCCGCAGCCCTCGTACAACAAAAACATCCTCTACACACAACTCCACGAGGAGCTGAAAACAATCTTGATTTAAATAACTATGCTTATGCAATCTTGATGTAATCAACTTACAATAAATAAATGTACTGGAAATGATATCATAGGTGTTCTTAATGACGTCATAGGTTTCCCCTCCACGTTTCCTATAAAACACGGAAACAGAAATCATTTAGAATTATTTACTCATGAGTGCCGCTGGTGATAATCTGAGCCAGGATGCTCCTGCGGAAGATATAGGACCTGCTACAGATTGGAATTCTAAACTCAACTTGGCATTACAGGAACACTACGCATGTAAACAGACTTAATTTATGGCAAAGTCCCAGGCATACTGTCTACAATTCGCTGATCGAACGGGTTCGTTCTTTTGAAAATGTCGAATGGCCCGAACATAAACCCGCGCCTGTCGCCCTGGCCGAAGCTGGATTTTTCTTTAACAGTGAGTACAATAGAGCCTTTTTAAAAATAATATACTATTATGTTGGGTAAGTTTTTTTATTCATTTCTCTCCTGTAACAGGATGGACTAATATAACGGCCTGTTTCCACTGTGGGAGTGAACTCGAAGAATGGACCCCTACAGACGATGCTTGGCGGGAACACGGAATTCGATTTCCGTTCTGCGTTTTCCTCCGATATGTAAAGGGGACTGGATTTATACGCGATTGTAAGAGGAATCGTAGACTGACAGACTAGTCATCTTGCAATACAATATTCATAATAAATAACTATATCAACAGTTTTTCTCTGACTATCTTATTTCGGAGGTAAAAACCATTCCCTAAAGAAATTTTTTACCTTACCGAATTGATGATGATCGCAAAGAGAGCAGCTTGGCAGCCCCTAAATTTTTTTGTTCGAATAACTGCGAAGGTTGCACTCAGCTGACAAGAAGAAGAATTCTGGTTCGCCAAGGCAGCTGGAACATCGTATTAATATTAAGATTACCACCAGGCATAACGTCTGTGCATACATGTTAATTTTATAATAATGTAATTTAGCTTACCGATTAACGGCTATGGATGATGCTAACAGTCGCCCGGCGTAGAGGTCCAGCAACTAAAAAAGTTTTGCGAGTTTTATTTTGGGCAAAAAACATTAACAATTTCGTCGTACTATTTCGCGCCTAGAAAATACGAATAAGGTTACGATTGTAGGATATGATCGGATGCGCTTTAATTTATGTAACAAAAGATTAAGTGATCGGATACACATTTCTAATTTACGGCAAATTTGTAAAAACACGAGACATACGAACAGGGTCCTTCGAAATGTCTGTACGAGAAAAGTATAGCCTAGCGCAGCATTTTTAACAGCTTTGAATGACGCTGTTAAGACTGCCGGAGGTATATATGATTGGTGGTGTCGGTCTGGGACTAGGCAATTATTTCGCATACAAAATTTCCTGGTCCCAGTCTGTACGTCTCGTGTTTTCCGAATTTGTCGTATATTAATATCTAATCAAATAATCCTTTGTTACATTTAATTTAATCGCATCCGATCATATGCCACAAGCGCTGTAACCTTATTTTCTAAACGCAAAATAGTACTATAAAATTGTCAGATGTAAAGATGTCCAAAATAAACTCGCCTGAAAACTGCACGCAGGGCACGGGTTTACCTAGGCAGCAGCCTTCAGGCTTGAAAATCGTAATCTAATTTCAATTTACGCATCGTATTAAAATCATGTATGGTGCGTAAATTGTAAAACATTATAATAATATAATTTAACTTACCAATTAACTGATATGTTTGCACGAAGCAAGTTCTACGAAGACAGACTGCAAGGCTATGTGCGCCGAATGAGTGTATTGATGCACTAACTATATTAGCAGTCTCTTTATATAACAAGAAAAACACATTTACAGGTTGTTACTTCCGCGTAGAAACTTGCTTTTCACACGCGCAAACTACCATGACGTAACCGGACTTGCCGAAGCGTGTATTTACACAAACATACAAATCATGTCCCCGGATGGCTTCCTTTTCCTTTCTTTCACATTTAATTATGCAGAAGTAAAGCGTGTTCATTAGTGTGTAAATACACACACGATTACCTTCAGCGGGATTCGACCAGAGGACAGCCCTCACGTACACAAACATATATATCCGTCTCAGAACGTCTTCCAAAGCCTTTCTTACATTTAATTGAACATACGTAGTGCGTGTTCATTAATCTGTAAAACTCCTTTTTGTACATGCAATTACCTTCGACGAGAGTCGAATAGACACACGTGTAAAAAGCGTATTCTAAGATGGCCGCCTCTCGGATAGCCATGACGGCCTTAATCAAATACCATGTTTAAATAACGCGCTCACATGTCCGCCATTTTACAAGATGGCCGCCTCTCCCCTTAGCCATGGCGGTCTTATTTAAATACTATATGTTTAAATAAGGCGCGAATATCAGCCATTTTACAAGATGGCCGCCTCTCCACTTAGCCCTGGCGGTCTCATTGAAATACCATATATTTAAATTACGCGCGCACATATCCGCCATTTTACAATATGACCGACTCTCCGCTCAGCCATGGCGGTCTCATTCAAATACCATATGTTTAAATAACGCGCGCACATGTCCGCCATTTTACAAAATGGTCGCCTCTCCGCTCAACCATGGCGGTCTCATTCAAATACCATATATTTAAATCACGCGCGCGCATATCCGCCATTTTACATAATGGCCGCCTCTCCGCTCAACAATGGCGGTCTCATTCAAATACCATATTTTTAAATCACGCGCGCGAATATCCGCCATTTTATAAAATGGCCGCTCACAAATTCATAATCGTCACGTGACACCCAAATTTTAACTCTATCTCTCTCTCTCTCAAGGACAACCCCCGGCCCGGATCCCCATTCCGTACGGGAGTGCCTGAGATAAACCTATACTTCAAAGCGTATGGGGGGATATGGTGGCGTCCTGATGAAATACCTTGGAAAAGTGTCGAAAGCCCAAGATTGACTGAAGTACACCTATTACTACTCACACGATATAATGTGCGCAACGTAACATATGCAGACTCCCACCTTCTGTACTAGATTGCTCAAGACCATCTTACCAATGACATAAAACATGCCCGGCATGCAGTTTCACTTACTGGCCTAACTTAAGACCACTACTGCAGATTTAGACCACTCTGTAGCTGAACATTTTTGGTAGATTTGTTTATGTACAGCGACTGCCAGCCCCAGTTACGAGCGGTTCATAGCCATCCGTTGTAAATTTAAATTACCAACGTACATTCAAGAAATCGTTGGTGATTGGTAGAAGGGGTTACAGAGATATTTAAATGAGAAAAACTGTTAGCAGCAGATAACAGAATTGGGTGATGGATGACGGCAGTCGAGTAGGCGAGCAGTACGAGTGAGGTGGTGTACAGTGTGGTCAACAAAAACAAAGGTGTTATCTCTGGAGGGAAGCAACGGATGTTTTCTTGTCTGTTGTGAGAATATAATTTTTGTGTGCTTAACTGGATAAGAGTAGACTTTACACCTAAAATACAAATAAATACATAAACAAATAGAGAAGATAATGTGTGGATCCAATGAACCCCACCAGTATCCCGTAAGAAGTTTCACCTACTGCAACGAGCAAGTCAGGGCAGTCGAGGTACAAAGGCTGATCGTGTATAACTCATTTCAGTTCATGACAGTCTTCAGGGCCATACATAAACCTGACTGGTCATGACCAAGAGTAGACTTTACACCTAAAATGCAAATAAATACATAAACAAATAGAGAAGACAATGTGTTGATCCGATGAACCCCACCTGATCCCCTAAGAAGTTTCACCTACTGCAACGAGCAAGTCAGGGCAGTCGAGGTACAAAGGGTGATCGTGTATAACTCATTTCAGTTCACGACAGTTTTCAGGGCCATACATAAACCTGACCAGTCATGACCAACTAGACTTGTACCACTCTTGCACAAGATTATGTTCTGCTTAGGGCTCTCTTATGTAAAGGGAGGTGACATACTTGGGCACAATAAACATGTTCTCTCAATGAAGACAAAATGTCAAGTCCCTTTATTTCAAAGTATTAACCCTTACTCATGTTCTGCCACTAACATTTCAATTTATCACGTCCGTATGATCATGCCCTGAGTATTACATACCTTTGCTCCCTACAGTCCCCGACATAATTTACAGCAGTTCAAATATAGCAATAAATCAACAGTTTACATTTTCTTAAACGGCTTATGGGCAAGATGCTTCTGCATTGTCTGCCCAGTACATCTGGTACGAGTCAGGTTGAAAATGTGGAAGGTAGAGGATTCGGCTTGTCATTATGCAAGCTGCATCTATAGCAACAGAATAAAGCACAGTGATGTTTATTATCCCCACCTAGGGATTGCATGACCTTGATAAAGGTGGTGGGGCTTTTGTGGTCTAATGAGTCACGGAGCTATGCTGGCGGTAGCTTAGCTACTGGTAGGGCCTCCCATGCCAGACTGGTCCGCGACGAGGACCCAGACTAAGAAGCAATCCAATTGGTCCTCCAGGATTGCTGGAGGTTGGACGCAAGGCTGACAACCTGCTCTAGAAAAAACATTGTTACGAAATCCAAAGAAGCAATGGCCGGACTGTCCGAAACACGACGACCTATGAGATGATTTAAGGACCTGAGAATTGGTTCATGGAATGTTCTATCTCTATATAGGACAAAATCATTACAGATGCTATTGGACCAAATTGAAAAGTACTATGTGGATATAACCTGTGTACAGGAGATGAGATGGATAGGGTCGGGAACAATAGAAAAGAAAAACTGGATTATTTTCTACAGCTGTGATAACAAGG